>Ga0214477_100632_pt1 | contig 23205 bp, 16 predicted proteins | sample M1_20Mar14CPVII9_FD_165058 | JGI IMG/M metagenome (GOLD analysis project Ga0214477, IMG submission 165058) | Marine eukaryotic communities from Monterey Bay, California, United States - M1_20Mar14CPVII9sort6BwellC16 | ecosystem: Environmental > Aquatic > Marine > Unclassified | place: USA...
GAGAGCAAAATCAGGAAGAAGAGGAAACAAGAGAGTCTTGCCGCTTCTAGTGATGCAGATACAGATATGCCCGCAGAGAATCGTGGCCGTGGTAGTAGTACAGAGCAAGACTCTGTTTATGAACAAGTTGTTCGTAGAGTACAGCAACAAAGGCATGCGGAGAATTCAAGAGACTTTAGTGAAGCTTCCTTGCGATCACGTGGGTTGGAGATTTGTACTAGATCAGGACATCTGATATTATCAAGAGACGAAAGGCGGAGAAGATGGGCAAGGTAAATTAAAATTGAAAGCATATGACAAGCTCGGCCCATACCCTTGTGGTATGGGCCGTCATCTCTCTCTCTCTCTTTCTTCTCCCTTGTGTCTTCTCTTCGTATCATCTCTTTACTTTATCTTAATATTTGTATTCAATTTGGCATCAGCCAAGACATCTGAACATATCTTGTGTGTAGCGTGGCATGCAAGGTATCACTCTACTTCCAGATATCTCTTTGTGATGTATCACGGCAATTCTCAGCTGTTCACTTCACTCGCCGCCTGTGGTAACCTGGTTATACTACTTAACTACACCATTGAACATTAGTTGCATGAGCGTATTTAAATACATATCATGACGCCGCAATCCATACGTATACGGTCGATCAATGCTATCATATTGATATTAGTCGTAGTACTATGCGTTCACAAAGGTATACACTTCAAAATTGACAGCCTGGCCATCAATATCGACGATGTGGATGATGACTATGATAACATTTTTTATCGAAGACATTTAACCTTATCCAATAACAATCTTATTGCTTTCCATGAGAAATACAATATATTAGATTCAAATTGTAATACCGATGAAGATTATAGTAAAGCAGCTGCTCGTGCCAACAACATAGGGAGAAGCCTCATACAAGATGCCATCGACACATCATCATCATATCAGATACAAAATTATACATTACTCGATGCTCTAGACGAATCAAGAGTGTTTGAATCAACATTCTGTATATTATTATATGATCCAATAACAGATAAGTTTCTAATATTACATTCACGAGATAATCGATGGAAAACTGCCGATAGGAAATTGTGGAAGGCAATACGCAACTTTACATATCTACTACGAAAAGTTTTTCCACAACGCTTCACTCCTGAGTCTAATGAGTTGGTTATACCAATTGGCGGAGGTGATTATCCACAAGTTAGAAAAGATAAAATACCACATACTAATGGAGTAGCTCCTCTATTGATGTTTGGGAGTGTGTTTAGAGATATCGAGATGTATCCGTCTATGATTGCTATGCCAATGCCCGATTCTGAACATTTAGATTGCTTTGCATCATGGGCTACATGGTCTAATACTGATAATCCAAGAGTTTGCACAGAATTAAGAAGATTGGTTTCACTTAGCGAGGCACCGAATACATTAGAATGGGATAGTTTGATCGTAAGTACAAGAGTATCTTCTTTGTGATGACCTACTTATCTTTGCAATGTGCATAACATTCTCTACACTTCTAACTGAATCTCATCGTATCGTCATTATCTTCATTACACACATGTATTAAACAGCCTCAAGTGGTTTGGAGAGGCACTGACTTTAGCTGTAAGTTGTGTATTGTTATGTGCATATCATATGAGAAATGAGCATAACATATTATGAGAGTCATGTTATGTGTACATCATATCTCATCCTCTTCCAACCTTTTCTATCTCAAATCATATTATGTAATTATGAATTATGAACAGACCTCGGTAGACTGAAAACACGTCCTAGCCTCATAAAACCATCTGCAAGTTTATATGTAGATCCACTTAAGGATGAAAATACAAGAAGAGCAGAAGCGGTTCGTGCTTTGAATGAGAAATTTGACACTCTATTGCCTCGTTGGAAAGGAGTAGCACTGACTGCCAATGCCGAAGAAGATACTAGTGATAGCATACCTTGGGCTAATATGAGATTCTCAAGCTACTTGGGTGCAGGCAAGTCACCAACTATTGGTTCTGAAAAGTACTCCTTGTGGGAATCCGTCGATATTGCCACTGGTGAGCATATGAGCTTAGATGAGTTAGCCAAGTACAAGTATCATATAGATTTAGGTGGCGGTGGAGGTACTACTTGGTCGGGAACTATTGAAAAGCTTGGAATGCCTGGGCTTTTGTTTCATCACGTAACACCCATGAAGGATTATATACACGATTATCTCATACCATGGAAACATTATATACCCGTATCAGCTGATCTGAAAGACCTTAAGCAAAAGTTTAATTGGGCGGAAAGTCATCCACAAGAAGCAAAGCGTATAGCCGAAGCAAGTACAGACTTCTTGAGAGAGTTGAGTACTCCTCGAGGCTATGAGAAGATGTTTGAACAAGCCTTTGTCGAGCCCATGCAAAGAGTGATAGAGGCATATCAGCCAGTGGCCAGTGTCCATGATGGCATGTCATGGAGAGAGTTGTTTCAATCAATGGGTAGCGAATGTCGTGTCTTGCCAGTAATGGAGTGTACTGGTACGGGATCATGTCAGATGGCATCGAATGGAATCAAGATTAACAAGAAAATGAATTGGATAAAGCTGAGCCACTTGACTGATATAAGAATAAAGACACCGAAATAGGGAATGGTTGACTAGATAATATATAGTCATCACATTTTCATACTGAACCATTTATCTTTTTAGTACACTGCAATCCAATTGCATATGCACCTTTTCTCTGCTAGACGTCGTCTTCTCTTCTGTACAATATATGGGATAGCAATACCTCTTTCTCAATTGCCACTTCCATTGGGAAAACTCTCACCCTCTGCATTGTGATTATCGTCAGCTGTCTTTTGTTTCTTTTGAGGTTGAGATTCTTCTTCGGAGCCATCTTCCTGTTCTTGGGTATCGTCTCCCTCTGCGGGTGAGGAGCCAGACCCATCAGATGACTCACCCCCAGACGAATCTTCCTCTCCAGATGAATCTTCCTCTCCAGACGAATCGTCCCCAGACGAGCTACTACTACTATCAATATCACTACCACTACTAATCTCCGTCAAGAAGGAATCGATATGATCCGAAGTAAGTTTGACAACTCCTCCTTCTCCAAGACCATTAGTAACATCTAAAATGAATAGACTCTTTCTTTCACCCTCGGTAACGCTAGTAACTCCATGCAAAACGCTTGGAGGGTGTTGTACCAAAGATCCTGCCTTCCGTGGAACCATATGTAAATGATCATTCACAAAGAAACAAAGCTGTCCTCCTTTATACTCCGAAGTTGAGTTTAGAGGGATTTGAGAGGTCGAGGAAGCACGAGGATGTGAAAGACCATTATCAGTATGGAAGTCAATGCAGGAGTTTGTTGGGCCTTTTGTCATACGAAGAGCGACTTTATGGTCACCTCTTGATCCCGGTACTGCATCGTAAAGCCATTTTAGCGTTTGTTTGAGACGTGTCGATTTGTATTTGTCACCTGAAGAGCCATCCACCGTTGCCAAAATCTCAACTAGTTGCTCAATAGTCAAAGTCAATCTCATATCAACCCTGCCACTATTACTAGTCGTATCAGTCTCATTCCACATGAAATCAAGTAACTCACACAGAACATTCATCTGTGACGAATGTAAGATGTCGGGATTCTCTTGATACTTGAATGTCTCGAAACCGCTCGATGCACGAAGGGATCTCATTTTATCACGTAATTGTTCAAGTGGAACGGTTGTAGTTGCACGTTCTTCATCTGTTTTCATTAAATATGCAACCAATACATCGGATGTATCCTTTGAGGTAAAAGTGGAAATCATACCCCTCAAACGAAGTACTAAATGTAATGTGCTCTCTTTTTGTATATTGTATTGGGCCAAGGTTCGACCATCCTCTAACTGTTTGCCGGCAAAGATTAAACGTTGTTGATCCGGGGGAATACCCTCCTTATCCTGGATCTTAGTCTTGACATTATCAATAGAATCGGATGGTTCCACATCAAGGGTGAGAGTCTTACCCGTGAGAGTTTTTACATAAATTAGCATATTGTATGTTCGTGTATGTTATTTTTGTTTATTGTTGAGTATAAAATATATGGATTGGTATATTGCTCTGTACTATAAAATAACCAATGAATATTCTTCTTAATAATCAATTAACTTCTAACATATACCGACCAACACATGAAGATAAAGAGGATACGAGAAAAAGACGAGAAGTATGACGGTGAGAAAGAAGTATATCGAAATGCAAAAATGATATCATTTTTATATTTGTTTGCAGTCCTGCCACACCATATCCTAAAATAATGAAACTGCACTAGACTGTAAACTCATTGCAATTATTAACAACATCCAATCCGCCATCTACTAACTCACTGTATTGTATCTGAAAGGTTGTCAATAGAAAAATGAAGAAATTTTGCAATGCCAATATATGCTCAATGCAAAACTAAAAACTAAACTAAACATCCGTATACTGGATGATCGACCGTATATGCCCATAAAAATAATGATATATATATATCCATCATAAACAATTGCCAGCCGCAACTTACCTCCTTTGCCACCATAGAAGACAAATCGTACTTCCCGACAGCATTACTTTTTTTTATCAATGGAACTTATTAAATTTGATGAATTGAAAGTTCCAGAACTTAAAATAGAGAGAGTTCGTCGTAGGGCAAGATATATAGTTTATCAAGTACTTCATACAAATCATGCATCGTCATTATGTATACAGTTTACTCGACACTAATCTTTTACAGACTGCTCTAATCCACTCTACTTAATGGAATGTGTCTTTTCTTTTCTTTTAATCAACACTTCCATAGGAACTATCATCCTCTGCACTTTGTTCATCGTCATCAGTCTTTCTTTTCTTTTGAGGTGGAGATGTAGTACCTGAATCCTCTTCGTCATCTTCTTCCTCTCCGCTCCGGGTGACGAGTCACCATCCGACGAATCATCCTCTCCAGACGAGCTACTACTACTACTACTATCGATATCACTCCCACTACTAACCTCCGTCAAGAAGGAATCAATATGGTCTGGTGTTAGCTTGACAACTCCTCCTTCTCCGAGACCATTGGTATCATCTATGACGAATAGGCTCTTTCTAACCCCCTCGGTCACACTGGTAACACCGTGCATAAGGATTGGGAGGTGCTGTACTAACGATCCAGCCTTCCGTGGAACCATATGCAAATGATCATTCACAAAGAAGCAAAGCTGACCTCCTTTATACTCCGAAGTGGAGTTAAGGGGTATTTGAGAAGTAGAGGAAGCAGTTGGGTGAAACCGATCATTATCAGTATGAAAGTTGATGCATGAATGAGTTGGACCTTTTGTCATTCGAAGAGCAACTTTATGGTCACCTTTCGATCCCGGTACTGCATCATATATCCTTTTCAGCTTATTCTTAAGACGTTTTGACTTATATTTGTCATCCATCCAACGGACCATCTACTGTTGCCAAAACCTGTTTGAAATGTGAGAAGATCTGTATATGTGCATATCATATGTACACATATAAGTAATATCTCACCTCAATAAGCTGCTTAATGGTCAAAGTAAGTCTCATATCAACTAAAGTATGTCCTCTCCCCTTATTGGCCACTTTCCACATAAAGTCAAGTAATTCACAAAGCATATCCATTTGTGATGCATGTAATATATCGGGATTCTCTTGATACTTGAACGTGATAAAACGATCACCTGCTCGAAGTGATTTCATTTTTGCTCTCAATTCTTCGAGTGGTAAGGCTGTAGCTGCACGTTCTTCATCTGTCTTCATTAGATATGCAACCAATACATCAGATGTATCTTTACTAGTAAATGTAGAGATCATACCCCGTAAACGAAGACATAACCATAATGTACTCTCCTTTGTAATGTTATATAGGATAAGGTTTGACCATCCTCTAACTGTTTACCGGCGAAGATTAAACGCTGTTGATATGGAGCTATATACTCTTTATCTTGAACCTTGCATTTCACACTATGAATATCTTCGGTGGGTACAACTTCAAGAGTGATAGTCTCATTCTTGAGATTTTTTACAAAGATTTGCATTATGATTGTGTTTTATATACAATATTGTCGTCCTGTGTAGATCAGCGGCGAGATATCAATGAATAAAGTTCTTCTAAATAGCAACCATCTTCTATCATTTACCGAGCAACAATACTATGATAAGGAGGAGACGATATAAGAGGAATTAGGACACATCATGTGCACAAAAAGATATCATTGATATCTGATATCATATCATTTATATTTCATTGCAGTCTTGGCACCCCTAATGCTCAATATTCGACCCTAACACAATAAATAGCAACTTACCTCCTTAACTAACTCTAGGTTATAGATACAAGTAACATAATACAAGATTAACTGACGGCAACGTCAATTACCTCTCAAAAATATGATATCCTACTTCTAAACTAAGGTCATTTCTTCATATCATAATCAACTAAGAATAAGCCCTTTATAATATCCGTAATCATCGACCAAGTACCCAGAATGGACATATAAAGAAGGGCACTGTGCCCTAAGGGCGGCAATTATTTGTGACCACTGAAAAGCAATGCTCAAGTAGCCCGTTATAAGCAGACTTATTCCTCTATTGATATATCGTAAAAGGTAAGAGGATATGTGTAGATATATTTATGTGATTGTTGGCGGATTTCAGGAGTGTCGGTGGTTTTTGAGTTCAGGAGTAGAGCTAGCGGGTAACCAATATAAAGATTTGCATTGCAATTGCAAAAAAATACGACCACATACTTTGTTATATGCTATGCAGAGTAAATCCGCTTCATGCCAGCATATTATATACTAGAAGTGTTAGGATATACTGTTTATATTTCCTGATTACCGAGCGAGGGCGGTGAATATCGAGGGGTTTGGCGGACTTGTAGAGAGGGCGGCCATGATAAGAGGGCAATTTTTTTTAGCTGCTGTTTCGTGGCCTTTTCTTTTGCATATTCGTTTGGTTGCAAATTATATACCCTAGAGCTCGTTTCATGTATAGGGTATGCTAAGAGGGGTTGCTTTACCGCGAGGGTGTGAAAGTGCTTCTGACGGAGATAGTAGCATTCGTTTGTTGCGGGATCTTATTTTTGTAGGGATTGTTATTTCTACCATTCCTTTCATATTTCATATATCTAACATCCTTCATACAATCTCTCTCTCTCCAAAATAGATCTTATAAACAACATAACTTCCAACTCACAAACTTATGCCTAAACCCAAAGAAGAATACTTCAATAGTGAAATGGAACACTTTGAATCATTACGTAACGGCATTAATAATCCACCAATACCAAGTATGAGTCAACAAAGCAATGCAGCAAGTGATACAACAGCCGATACTAACGATATGACCAATTTACGTCAAGTTATACCCGGAAGTCAACAGCCTCTAAGTCAACTAAGTGAAAGAAGTGAAGGTGATGATATTAACGATGCAATGATGTTTAGTCAACAATCTAATAATAATGACGATAATTTGTCTCAAGAAGAGAGAGAAGCACGACGATTGAGATGGGCAGAGAAAGGAGAACGTTCCGAAGCTGCCGAATCAAATAATCCAATTGAGAAGATGCGTGCTGCTGCTTGGTCTAAAGTCGAGGATGCTCCCACTCCCAACCCCAATTCCAGTAATACTAGCAATACCAATAATAACAACAACTCAACAACTCCAAGTTGGGCAGATCGTATATCAGGTGTAACCACAGATGTATTAGTCGGCACTACTAGTGACGAGATTGATAAAATTGTTCATGAAGCTAACACCGGAGACTTGGGAGATTTAGCTAAATCACCATCCACAACGAAGAAGAATATACAAAATGTCAATGAGAAAATGTCATCCTTAATTGGAGGAAAAGAAGAAGAACCATCTCCAGCTAATTGGGCACCAATTAATTCCTCTGAAGAACAAAGTACTACTACTGGACATAATATACCACCACGTTGGGCAATGGCTCGTAATACTACTACTAGCGATGATCTATATGGTCCCGGCGGATTGTACGATAATTCTTCTAGGCATGTAGGAGATGAAGCATGGATGAATGATATTAATTCAGATATTAATTCACGTAGTGATGATATTATTGATCCTTCTAATCCACCGGGGAGGGGTAAGATGTTAAGTATGTTTGATAATGATAGTAGTAGTGCAAGTAGTGGATTACCGGGTGAGAGTCCAGCGGGGGATAATTTGGTAAGTACGGAGAAGGACGGGAAGGTTTTTTGATATGAACCCCTGAAGACGGGGAATACTTTTATCTCTTTAAATAAATCTCACATATCCCCCTATTTTTATACACCCCCCCCTGAAACAGTTCCCAAGGGTGGACAACAACAATAGGCCACCACTACCCCGAATCCCCGGTTCACCCGGTCAAGTTGATGAAAATGGTTGCACCATGGTTGTTGGTGATGATGAAAACACCTCATTCAACGATGCCAAATCCAAACTTGCAAATCATTTCAATCCCAACAATAACTGTCCCTTACCACAAAGGATTGATAATGATCCCAATTATGTTCCGAATACGAATCCAATTCGTTTACCGAATTCCCTAACATCGTCGTCGTATTATGGTCCAGCGGCGGCTGGTCATGTTGATAATTATGATGACGAGACTGGTTTGCCCGCATTAACTTCGTCCGACAATAACGAGCCCAAGAAGACCAAGACAATCAGCGTGAAACGTAAACGTGCCACAGGATTAGGCAACCTTGGCAACACTTGCTTTATGAATTCCACATTGCAATGTCTAGCACACACTCCACCATTACGGCACTACTTTCTAAGTGGACAATATAAGAATGATTTAAATGTTGATAATCCGTTAGGTACCGGTGGTGAATTAGCGAAGGAGTTTGCTAATTTGTTACGTGAAATGTGGTTGGAGGAACAGCCCATGCCAAGTGACGAGGAAGAGGGTGGTAGTAGTACCATGGTTGTTGGGGATGATGATCCCAAGGATGTTACCTCCTCTCTTACCAACGGTGGTGAGAATGGTATCTATTCCTCATCACGAAAGTATTCCTACGGTAATGGTGGTAGTATGCACTACTCCAATAACACCACCTCCTCCTACGGAGGAAGTGGTGACGTGACATATCCCCGTTCGTTCAAAACAACACTAGGCAAACATGCCTCACGATTCGTCGGATATGATCAACATGACTCTCAAGAATTAGCCATCTACCTCTTAGATGCCTTACATGAAGATATGAACCGTATTCGTAAGAAACCATACGTCGAGAAGCCCGAACAAGGTGAAGACGAAAGTGATGTAGAAGCCGCAGCCAAGGCATGGTCGGCACACAAGCAACGTGAGGATAGTGCTATACAAGAGAACTTTATGGGATTGATTAAAAGTAGGTTGGTATGTCCCGAAGAGGAGTGTGGACGTGTTAGTACTACGTTTGACCCTTGTATGTATATGAGTGTACCTATTCCAGGTAGTACCGATCGACAGATGAAGGTGACATTCGTCCCACTACCCTCGGCAGGGCATACAACCGGTGCGGACATGATTATCAAGGTATGTAAGAATTCAACATTGAAGGAATTACGTGCAAGTGTTGCTGAGAGGGCAAGGGAGGCTTATAACTTTACCGGGGAGGGTTTGAAGGATGAGGATGTTCAGTTTGCTGATGTCTGGAGCAACAAGGTGAGTGGAGGTTGACGGGAAGACAATTTGTATCTCTAACTTTATATCTCACAATCCACCCATTTCTCTTATAGGTGTGGGCATTCCTCAATGACATGAACTCTTCCATTGACAGCATCAAGGACAGAGATGTTACCTATGCGTATCAGGTGTTCCCCTTAGATAAGGTCAAGGAGGAGGTTATGGCATATAAGGCGAAGAAGGAGAAGGAAGAACAAGAGAAGAAGCAAACACCCCCCTCTGCAGATGGTAACAGCAGTGACAATGATTTAACATCAAGATCATTATCACCATCAGGGGAGCTTGATCCATTGACCAAGGCCGACCTTGATATAGGTGATAGGTGGACAGTGGCACTAGAGAAGTATCTAAGCCAACCTATGACCCTCAGTCGCCTCACCGCTACAGCTCGAGCGACTGATCAGGAACGAAGTCAGTTCTATGTACAGTTATTGCGGTTCGTTAGCAAGTGCAAGGATTGTTCGGATGCCAAGCCCACCGAGGAGGAGAAGAAATCAAGTGAGGAAGATGGCAAGGTTACTCTCGAGGAAGTATCACACATGTCAAAACCGTTCAAGAATGTCAATACTCCCAAGGATCTAGCTATCTTTGAGTATTGTATGGGCAAATTTATGAAGATGATGCAGGAACGAAAGAAGAAAGAAAAGGAGGAGAAGAACGAGGAAGAGAAGACAAAGAACGAGGATGGTGTCGTAGTTCAAATCCAAATCCGAAAGAGTGATACAACTATATCTCACTACGGACACAACCCGTATTCAAGTTCATCTGGACGCTCTAAGACTTCATGGAAGCTTGTCGGCGAAGCCCCCATTGTGGCTAGAATCTCCCCGACATTGTCTGTGTCAGGATTACGTGAAATGTTGGGACGCCGTTTAGCCTGTGGTCCATTAAAGTTGAATTCTGATGAGCATCATTCTAACGGAGACGACTCACTACCCTCACCGGTATTGAGTATCATGAATCAAGTTGCCTTATCTTGGGAAGAAAAGGCGAACAGTAGATTTGGACTTGCAGCGCTTGGAACTGTAACTCTTGATCAACTTGCTGAGAATCCTAAAACGCCTGTATTTGCCAACCCCAGTGATAAGGAAGAGAAGGAATTAGTTACTGAAATTGTTGACGACGGTTGCTTTGTAGTTGTTGATTGGCCTACACAGTTGAATGATATTCTTGATGTGGACCTTCTATCCACTAGCCAAGAGTATTTAACTGCAGAGCAGCAGAAGGAGAAGGAAGACGAGGCTAACAAGAAGAATGGTGTCTCCGTCATGGATTGTATTGCCAAGTACTGTGAGAGAGAACAGCTCGATCAGGATGATGCGTGGTATTGCAACCAATGCAAGGAACACGTACGGGCATGGAAGCAGTTCTCCATGTACACCCCTCCACCCATACTTATTGTACACCTCAAGCGGTTCCACTACTCTCAGACGACACACCGTCGAGATAAGATTGATACCTTGATTGACTTCCCACTTACGGATCTTGATTTACGTGGCGTCGTTAAGCACTCCAACTGGGATCATGAGCCCATCTATGATTGTTATGCTGTTAGTAATCACTTTGGTGGACTTGGAGGAGGACATTACACAGCCTATGCTAGGGGAGATGATGGTACATGGTCCAACTTTGATGACAGTCGTGTTACATCTAACGTCGATGAGAGTGAGGTTGTATCCAAGGCGGCCTATTGCCTATATTACAAGAGGAAGGACATTGTCTTTGACAAGGATGATGATGTGAGAATGACTACTGATGAGGATATGGATCCTCACGTTATCAATCGATTCTTGATGCCTGTTAGCCCCGGCCCAAGTCCTGACATTGACAATAATGATACCATGGACACTGCTTCGCAGGATTCGACGGAACCAGCTTCTTATGCTACACCTTGCGGCTCACTTAATGGTGAACCAAGTATGGATGAGGGCAATGTTGTTGATGATAATGAAATCTTCTCTGATGCAGAGGCGGAGCTAGGGCAATCCCTTTACAGGCAATAACCTACATAAGAATAACCAATATAAACTATATCTTGCTAGATTAAGAAACACAAGCCTCATCTTACAACTATCTATATGGCATTTCTCTGGGCTGTTGTCGAGGATTTGTTTCTTCTATCAAAGCCTTGGCCGAATCGGATAGCCACATGTTCATCTTGTTAGCCTTGCTACCCCTACCACCGGTAAGCATCGTGCATGACGATCTATCATCACCAGTACATTCCATAACAGGCCAAACATGACAATCTTTACCCATTGACTGGAACAACTCTCTCCATGATGACATGCCATTGTGTACACTAGCCACTGGTTGGTAAGCATCGATGACTTTACTTATTGGCTCAACAAATGCTTGTTCAAACATCTTGCTAAAGCCTTGAGGAGTACTCAGCTCTCTCATGAAATCAGTACTTGCATCAGCTATACGCTTAGCCTCTACAGGATGACTTTCTGCCCAATCAAACTTCTGCTTGAGATCTTTCAAATCAGCAGAGACGGGTATATAATGCTTCCACGGTATGAGATAATCATGTATATAATCCTTCATGGGTGTTACATGATGAAACAAAAGTCCAGGCATTCCAAGCTTTTCAATTGTGCCCGACCAAGTGGTACCTCCACCACCTCCCAAATCGATATGATACTTGTATTTGGCTAACTCTTGTAGATTCATGTACTCTCCTGTTGCAATTCCGACCGATTGGAATGCTTCATACCGTACTGAACCAATAGTTGGTGATTTGCCTGCAAAGATATAACTTGATAACTTCATATTAGCCCAAGGCAGTATGGTAGAAGTATCATTAGTATCGTCTTCTTCTTCTTCTTCTACTTGTAACTCAGCATCAGCAGTCAACGCCACCCCCTTCCATCGCGGAAGTAACTTGTCATACTGCTGAGTCAAAGAATGGACAGCCTCTGCTCTTCTAGTCTTGTAGTCCTTAGCAGGGTCTACATAGGAGTTCATATATGGTTTGATAAGACTTGGACGTGGCTGTAATGACTGTAGATAACCAAAGTCTGTTCCTCTCCAAACTACTTGTGGCTATGTGTTTGATATTGATATGTATGTGGTGTGACATGTGTGTGTTGGATGATGATAAGAAAGAAGTAAGTACGTGTTCTTTCTCATAGGTTCCCATTTGAATTTGCTCACATGATATGCACATAACAATAGTGCCGGACAACATACACACATAAGAACAAAGATAGACACTTACAATCAAACTATCAAACTCCCCACTAAACTCCAACTCCCTCAACTCATTACATACCCTCTTCCCCTCACCACTTGCAACCCATTTACTAAAACAATATAAATGATGAGGCTCTGGCATAGGCATGGGTACCATATTCTTGTAATTCATATTAGTATCACGAAAGACACTACCAAATTGTAATACAGGTGCAATACCCTCAACATGTGGTAACTTAAACTTATTTAATTGTGGATAATCACCACTACCAATTGGTATAACCAACTCTTCTTGATCTTTGGTAAATCTATTTGGAAATACTTGACGAAGTAGATATGTAAAGTTACGAATAGCCTTCCATAATTTACGATTTGAGTTTTCCCAGCGATGATTATGGGAATATAATATGAGGAATTTGTTGGTTGGTGGATCGTAGAGGAGTAGGCAGAATGTATGTTCATATATTTTGGATTCGTTTAGTGTGTCGATTAGTGTATAATTTTGTATTGTTGATTGATATTTATGAGTTGATGATGATGATTTGGTATCTTCGTCTTGACCTCTGCCAATCTCATATGTAATATTGGCAGCATTAGCAGCTTCTAAGTTATAATCTTCATCAGTTTCATTATTATTATAATTGCAATTGGTATGTAATGTAGTTAGTAAATCATTATCAATTAGCAATTGCCTTTGATAGGATTGCAAATATGTGTCATCATCGATGGGTATCGTATAATTTACAAGTTTGTTTAAGCAGAGTAATGAGGCTACTATTGCTATAGATAGTAGGCCTATTGCCGAAGACCGTCGTCGTCGTCGTTTGTATTGCATCATCATATATCAATATTGCAACATAGAGTAACATAGGAAGGAGAGAGCAGCAAGTTCCCCTATCAGGCAACTGTAATGAAGGCTACTATTGCTATGAATAGTAGACCTATTGCCGAAGACCGTCGTCGTCGTATATATTGCATCGTCTGTGATTGCAAAGGTAGTAGAGTTAAACCTTGCGATGACTGGATAAGAAAGAATGATGTCTAAAATGCCAGTTGTGTCACATCATTCATCATCGATGACACTTGCTCGATTGCAAAAGCAAGTGGCCATGGTGGATAGGAAATAGAATACACTGCAAAGAGCAATAAGATGATGATACAGTTCAACAAACATAGACGACGGTCGTCAATCAAAGCTATTCTATCAATACTAATATTAACATCACTACACAAAATTATAAATTTCACAACCATCAAAAACGATGATGATAACAATCAATCTTTCTATCGTAGGATGCTTAGTTATCCAAATATGAATGGCAAAGGTGATAATCTAATAGCTAAATATGAGAGTGATAGTTATAATAACAATGAAACCTTTGCAGATTATGATGCCGCCGCCGCTCTTGCCTTCGATGACCATAAGATAGGGAAATCACTCCGCAACAATAACAACACATCGTCATACCACAACATACAGAACTATACAATAACAGATACAATATACGAAACAACAATGTTCAATACAATGTTTGCCCTCCTTCTCTACGATCCTACAACCAACAAATTTCTCGTACTATATTCCAAAGATTCCGATAAATATAAACAGGGTAATAAAAAATTATGGAGAGCTATTAACACGCTATGTTATTTGTTACGTCGTATCTTTCCACAACGGTTTACACCACAAAGTGAAGAGTTGGTAATAGCAATTGGTGGTGGTGATTATCCACATGTACATTTAAATAAGTTACCACACGTTGATGGAATAGCTCCTGTATTAATGTTTGGTAGTTCATTTCAAGACGATACGAAATTATACCCGAATATGATTGCAATGCCCATGCCTGTAAGGGAGCATCTCGATTGTTTTACATATTGGGTTGAAAGTGGTATGAAGAAGGTTTGTTCGGCATTGAGTAGTTTGAAGTTTGATGAACAGTGGGATAGTTTGATTGTAAGTACACTCTTGTGTGTTTCAATACATCACATGCTCAACTTCTCTTCTAACACAATCTCTCTGTCTCCCTTTCTAGCCACAACTAATATGGAGAGGATCGGATGTAACATATCTATTAGAACTACGTAAACCAAGTTTATTTAAACCATTTGCTAGTGCACATGTTGATTCGTCACTCGAGGATGATGAAGTAAGAAAAGTAAATGCTGTTCGATCTTTAGTGTGTAAGATTGATACTTTGGTTCCTAGATGGAAGGTGAGCAGCAGTGTATGAACTCTTTGTTTAAGACAATAGCTTAGAGAATAGCATAGATCGATGACACTGACAATATTCTTCCTTATCTCCGTCATTACACAAAACAGGGCGTCGTACTAACAGCAGAAGCCGAACTCCAAGCTCAAGACACAGGCAACATACCCTGGGCAAACATAAAGTTTGCAGGTAATGGTCCTCCAATACTTGGATCAGACAAGTGGAAGTCTATAGGAATTGATACTGTAAAACATATGAATCTACAAGAGCTAGCCAAGTACAAGTATCATATCGATTTAGCAGGTGGTGGCGGCACTACTTGGACAGGCACGATACATAAACTTGGAATGCCTGGGCTTTTGTTTCATCATGTAACACCCATGAAGGATTACATACATGATTATCTTATACCATGGAAACATTATATACCCGTCTCTGCCGATTTGAAAGATTTGAAACAAAAGTTTGATTGGGCGGAGAGTCATCCAATAGAGGCTAAGCGTATAGCCGAAGCGAGTACTGACTTTATGAGAGAGTTGAGTACTCCTCAAGGCTTTGAGAAGATGTTTGAACAAGCCCTTGTCGAACCTGTGCAAAGAGTCATAGATGCATACCAACCAGTGGCTAGTGTACATGACGGTATGTCATGGAGAGAATTGTTTCAATCAATGGGTAGTGATTGTCGTCTCCGACCTGTATTCGAATGTACCGGTGATGATTTAAATTCATGTGAGATGGTTAGTACAAGCAAGATAACACACAATATGAAAATGAATTGGATTGAACTTAGTCATTTGACTGATATGAGAACGGAGACGGTAGTAGCTGTACAGTAGTGATAAACAAGATAAGATTCGATATGTATACACTGCTGCTGCGTGTACTGATGACCATATCTTATGTACTTAATACTTATATGTCGACGTAATCCCCCGCCACTTCTCCTTATTACTAACCTTTTAGTTTGTGATGATGGACAAGTATTTCGCAGTGTCTCTCATGGTCAGGCCAAGCCGCAACTTGACACTCCCTCGAACAATACTGAAAAACCATACAATGACTGCATAAAGATAGAGAAACACGTTCCTTTTGTACTTTGCAATGGAAGCACTTGCCCGTCTTTGGCATTGTCTTTCTTGCCTCTAGATGCATCTTCTTCAAGCATTTGCACGATATTCTTTTACGGAAAAACTTGAGTGTATCCCGTTTGATACTTTTAGCACGAGGGTTTAGATCTCTCCTCTTCAGTATTACCACCCGTGAATTCATGACTGAATTGATATCATCCGATGAGCCATTGTAATGCTCAAGAACCACAATGCAGTGTGCAAGGCATATTGGGAGATTTGAACCAGCCTCATACAACAGTGCATTTGTTCCAATACGTACCAATATATCCAATACTAATCTTCTGTAACTTTCATTGTTCCATACTTGTATATGCGATTTGAATAGCTCCCCTAAAGTTTGTGATACTACATGGTCAATGACAAAAGAAGTTTCACTTCTTTTGTGACGTAAAATTAAGTGAAATGTATCCATGAAACTAGACACAGGATGATCGTCTGATATCATCACGGCACATCCGTGATCACATTCTGCACCTTTTACCCAACCACGCCATAACTTATGTGCATCCGCTCTCTCGCTCTCCTCCTTCTTGGCCTGTTGTTTTGCTTTTCTTTCCTTCCCTTTGTTTCTTTTTCTACTAGACGCCGGCATTTTAATGTGGTGTTGTATCTATTTGCAAGTAATTGAAATTTTTATGGTATTAACTAACCGACCGATAATATACCTAATATTACACTTATATTCGTAAATTGTATCATTCGTTTCGAAGGTTATTGGGCAGTGATTTGATATTGTATATTATCAACTGCAAGTAAACATGATGTCATTTTTTTAGGTGCAACCAATATCAGCAATTATATCGGAGTTGTATGTGTAATGTATACCCTTATTGAAAATTTCTCATATGTAATAAATAGATAACTAACTGCAATGCATGGGAAATATGGTTAGGCGGCGATGTTATCTAGTTAAGTTGCCAATCTACTAATCAACAAAACGAAGCTAATAATATTTATTGACACGCCTTCTCAAAACTTACGTATATGAACGAACCGCAAGTAAAACGAATTATCTATATTGCTAAGCATGTACTAACATCAATATAACACCGTATATCATCTAGAAGAGCATAGAGCCAACGCTTTCTGCCCTACTAAATAATTTGCAACAAATCAATGTGAAAACAAAAAAACGTATCGTAGTACTAATAAATACGGAACATCGGTGAGTACGTTATTGAAACGCAAGACTTACATACGATACTGTGTGAGATGAGTGATAGTGGCGTAGTATTAATTATCGATTCGTATACCGTGGCATAGACAATTATCTCAGTTGTTTATAACGCTCTTTAGTCTGGTAGTACTTGGGTTATTGATGTATCAATAGTTATTGCAATAAAGAGGTAAAAAGTCACCACCGACCACCACAAAAATACAAAATTTTAGTACTCACCGCATCTGTGGTAAGAGAACTTATACTACGCCTATTCTGTCGCCACCCTTAAGATATATTTAGTATAATAATATTGATCAAGCACGATGAGTGATAGTGAACCTACTAATACCAGTGACGGTAACAATGAAAGTGAACCGCCATCTACAATTACAGAAGCGTTACTTTACCTGTGCAAATCAGATGAACTTTCAATAGCCACACTAAAGGAAACGATTAACAATCCTGGATTGAGCCCCGTATATAATGGAAGATATGATTATAAACATGATCCAGATAAAACACTGTTTGTCTTCCATCATGCATGCGAAAATAAGAATGTTACATTAGAAATTATCAAATTTCTTTTGGATAATAGTATTAAATGTTTTCCCAATGCACCACAGACATTAGGTATAGGATTCGCTTCTTGGCAAGGAGATGAGGATAATTCTGCTCTTGAGGCCTACCCGCTACACATTGCATGTGGCAATGATTACTGTCCCGGTGATGTAATAAGATTTCTAGTTGATCGGTATCCACCGGCACTAAAACATGTATCAAACATTAATGAAGGAGTGAATTATAATGATGCGTATGACGCAGGATTACCTCTTCATTATTATCTGTCAAGAAACAAAAACGTTGATATTGATACGGTTAAGTTGCTAGTAGAGACATATCCACAATCTATATTGATTCCAGGTGATGAAGAGAATGATGAGATATGCTATCCAATACATGCTCTTCTTTTAAACGAATGGACTAACAATATACATGAGATTCTTACTTATATGCATGAACACAATCCTGCTTCCCATCATGTTTTGAATGCAAGTAGTGGTACACCGCTTCACGTGGCTTGCCAGAGCCAGGGAGTGAATCTAGCAATAATTGAGAATCTATGCAACGCTTGGCCAGAGGCAATTAGAATGATAGACAACGCCGGTTATCTCCCTTTACATGATCTCTGCCGTAATAAAAAGATTGATGAAACTGATTCACTTGAGATTCTACAATTCATGCTTGATGCTGATCCAACTTTGCCGAGAGTGACAACTGGCGAAGGTTATCTGCCTATTCATCTTGCTGTGGATGGGATGTCAACGGCATTCTGCAAAGCACTTATCAAAGCATATCCAGAATCAGCGAGGATGAGAACAGATGATGGTAGGTTGCCAATCCATGAAGCGTGCTGTTATGGAGATAGTGATACGGTACAATACCTATTGGAAATATATCCTGAAAGTATTAATACTCAGAATAATGAGGGATGGTCACCTATTCATCTCGCAGCTCAATTTGGAAGGGCTAAAACGATTGAGTTACTGCTTAAGTACGATCCTGATGCGGCATCAAAGACGGCCCAAAATCCAATGGAAGAAGGAAGGCTTCTGCCTTTGTATTTAGCTTCTTTTTCTAGTTCTGGGAACTTAGAGACAATCAAAGTTCTATACGATGCATACCCCGAGGCCATCCATGTACGTGCAGAAGGGACTACCCCACTCAGTGTAGCAATAATGATGAGGAAGCAAGAGGTTGTTAACTTTCTCCATACACAAGACGTCTATGCACGCAATGCACAAGATCTGACAACTATGACAACACCTGATGCGAATGGCTGGTTACCTCTTCACCAAGCATTGAGAGATAACGCTCCTCTCGGGTCGATAAAGTTGCTAGTGGAGGGCAATCTTTCAGCTCTACGAACAGCTGATAGTCGGATGGCGTTTCCACTGCATCTTGCTTCTGAATTCAGTTCGGTTAAAGTTGTTCGATATTTGATAGAGGAGCATGATGGTATTCCAATGGGTCAATTGGATGCAAACAAAGATTCTATTCTTCACTATGCATGCCGTGCAGCTAATTTTGATGTTATCAAGTACTTGATTGAAAGTCATCCATCTTTAGTAGCACTAGCGGAGGGGAATGAGAAAGACGAGCTGCCAATTCACTTGCTGTGTGAGGCTGGAGAGATTAGAGAGGATAGCGATGATAGCACTCTGTATATTGAGACTGTCTGGTTAATGTTACTTGCTGACCCAGAAGCACTCATGTCTTAGAATGGGGACTACAATTTAGATTATTGGGCTTCATTATACTGTACATTTAAATGCTTAAGGTTGGGAAAGACTACATATATTTAGTGTACTTGTTAATCTCTCCTCCTCTTCCTTGCTGTCTGTATCATTGTCACCGTCTCAGGATAGGCCTGAAGCAATCGGAAGCATACGTCAGTATAATCAAGACTATCCCGTACTTGTTCATCCTCACGCTCGAGCAGCAACTGAAATGGAAGTTTGTTATATGTATTTGTATCTGATACCAATGAGATATGATTACCAAGCAAGTACTTAATAACTTCCAAGTTAGCTCCGCAGCATGCATAATGAAGTACAGAGTCCTTGTTTGTATCCAAATGACTCACTGGGATACGACTATCAAGCTCTACTAAGTGCCGAATAACTTTAACCGTGCTAAACCGACAAGCAATATGCAGAGGAAATGCCATGTTTTTGTCAGCAATCCGTATAGCTGAAGGATTACCCTTTAATAGCAGCTTGATAGAACCGAGTGGAGCTTTATCCTTCAATGCATGATGAAGAGGTAACCAGTCTTTCTCACCAAGAGTATGCATGGCTACCACATCTTTTGCTTTATGTGCATAGACAAGTTGTGCTTCCAAGAAGTCTTCAATGGTCGAGCTGTTGCTGAACTCATTCATTCTTACCATATCAATCGGTACACTCCCTCGCCCATTAGGAACCGAAAGAGCTTCTGGAAAGGCATCGTATAGCACTTGTACTACCTCTATTCCTTCACTACAACATGCTAAATGTATTGGTAATTGACGGGCATTATTAGTTGTCTTCTTCGATGCTGCATCAGGATCATGTTTCAACAGTGTTTCAATGATATCAGTTCTTCCAAGTCGATAAGCTGCATTATGAATAGGTAGCCAACCATCACTATCCCGGGCATTGATACTCTCTGGATAAAGTTCTAGCATATACTGAATTGTATCAGCATTGGTCTGAATTATATCGACAGTATCCCTTCTCTCTTCATCTTCATGCCCACAAGCTCTGTGGATTGGCAAGGCATTATTTGATGTTTGAACTCTAAGAGATTCTGGGTGTACATCGATGAGCACTTTACAGAATTCAACTGAGTGCCTGCTGACTGCACAATGAATTGGTAGCTCCCCGTCCCAATTTCTTTCTCTCGCAATTGTTTGATCAGTGTCAAGCATGAACCGTAGAATATCAAGTGAATCATTATTATCCAACATAGTATTTTGACAAAGCTGGTGAATAGGAAGACATTCATCGGTTCTAGGCATATGCATAGCCTCCGGCCATGCATTGAATAGAAGCTGAACAATCTCTAGATTCACACTCTTGCTCTGACAAGCCAAATGAAGAGGTGTAGCGTCATCTCCATCCATAAATTCTCTATCCAAAACACGTATAGATGATGGACTCAAATTGAGTAGACACTCAAGAATATCCTGTAGCTTATCAGCGTCAATATTTTGATTATATAGAATTGCATGGAGGGGTGTAAAACTAATACCGTTAACACTGAGCATAGCTTGGGGATATGCCAAAACTAATTCTTCCACTAATAGTCTCACAATCTTGATATCAATGCTGGAAGCTCGTGCCAGGTAGTAATGAAGAGGTAAGCCCTTAACACCTCGATCAAGTACCCCATAGTTTACTTTTGATGCTATTCTAATTGGTGATGCATTCTCCTCAAGTAGAAATTCAATAACTGAACCAGGACAGTGCTTATTGTAACATGCACAATGTAACAGATAAGCTCCGAATTCATCATTTGCGTTACTTCTCTCATTATCAACAACATGTGAATCCCAGGATATTAAATCTGGAAGCCCACGACCTTTCTCTAGTACATATTTCACCATATCTAATGTCACATTCTTATTCAAACACATCGTATGTAGAAAGGGGTTTTCATCATATGCATCGTATGCATCATCAATATTACCAGTAGTTTGAAGTTGACTAATCTTCTCATGCAGTGCAGTCAATGACAAACTATCTGAACCACACAGATCATTTAATTCTTTTATTATTGTATTCATTTTATTTCAATAAACCAACATGCAAACTTTATATTTATGTGTGATGATTAATTGCAATTATATACAATGTTTTATTCTATCTTTCCTGGAGTCAACAATATGATGAAGGTGGGTTCAGTCTCAATACTACTAATGAGTCAATATCTGTACGAATATTTGTTTTGTATGAAGCTGTGTATTTGCTTACATGTATCTGCTGAACTTTGAAATCAAGATGTTGTGCACAAGTTAGTAAAAGCTTTATTGCTCAATGAATATTGATACTACAATCTCCAAACAACAACTAATCGATAGACCGTTAAAAAAGTTTGTATATACTTTTTTATACCAAATGCTATATTGCAGTAGTAATCGCTGTTCAAAGTTGTGTCGGCGGCGGAGACAAAATAAAATAAAATAAAGTGAGATGAGATCTGATGAGATTTAGTTTTGAAATGCTTACAAGTGGAATGTCATTTATCAAATCATATGTACCTAGCAACTAGCAACGCAACAACTTTAACTGGGCAGTAGCAGTAGTTGTTCGTAGAAGCCGCTGCCGTGGTTATATATTCTGTATGTTATATATATGAGTACTAATTTTGTTGTCTATTTGGGCGTATCTCGGCTCTATAAGAGTAAATGTTTCTGTCATTTTTATTTAGTATGTGTCAATTCTATACCTATTACCTATCTATAACACCTTCTTACTTAACCATACTCTATATACCTCTACTATTCAGTTGCCTATCTATCTGTGTTACTTCGGGTGGGGTTGTTTAGTAGTTTGGGCTGATTGAAGTGGTAGTCGATAAGATATAAGGGCGCATAACACGATATAAAACCTCACAAATTTTAGGATTGTATGCAATAGTTGGTTTTGTATATCGATATTATACCCATTGTTCTTCGGGGGTAGGGGTTCTATATTGCAATATCAATCATATAATGGCAAAAGCTACATCATTATCTTCATGGATTTCCAATCGTAGACGTGAAGAGAGGAGAAGGAAGAGGGCTCCTAAAATATCATACACATCAGATGATTCACTTGAAAACCTCAAGTTCGTCAGTGGTGGCAAAAAACAAATGGTAAAGAAGAAGAAATGTAGATTTGACTGTTCAAGTAGTAGCAGTAGTAGTGATGATGAATCATTTGCAACACGAAAGTTACGTATAGCACAAAGAAAGAAGAAGTCGGCAGCTACTAAATCCAAATCAATGCATAATAATAAGAAGAAGGTCAACAAAAGCTGTATAGATTTGATGGATTCAGATAATGATGACGGGGTAGATATTGGGAGGAGAACGAAGAAATATAAATATAACAAAAAACCATCGTGTATAGAGTTGATTGATTCAGATGGTGATGCCGATCGTATAGATGTAAATAAGAAAAAGAAAGGTAAAGGATATGAATCAACAAGCAGCAAAGATGATGTGGACCGACGGACATCTCGGGTTACGGCTGAACTGAGAAATGATAGAAGTACAACAACCCGATCATCCTCAGATCAGGACCGTGAA
>Ga0214477_100633_pt1 | contig 23179 bp, 13 predicted proteins | sample M1_20Mar14CPVII9_FD_165058 | JGI IMG/M metagenome (GOLD analysis project Ga0214477, IMG submission 165058) | Marine eukaryotic communities from Monterey Bay, California, United States - M1_20Mar14CPVII9sort6BwellC16 | ecosystem: Environmental > Aquatic > Marine > Unclassified | place: USA...
TATATATATATAATATATATATATATATATATATATATAACGCACCAACTTCCTCAGAAAGCCAACAGAGCTTAAAGTAATATCTGTCTCGTTAGATGTCAATGTTGCTAGAGTAGTCTCGATTGAAGCGCAAACAACCTCTCCAGCCGGTTTGTCTCGGCTCGATAGAAGAAGAAGGAACAAGGGAGCTTTCTGTGCACAAGCCGATAACAATTCAAACATAGGAGCGACTAAATCTTGTGACGCGGTATCACGTACACCCTCATAGGATATTAGCATTAGATCCTTACCCATAGCTTGGATAGTCTCATTCGATACAGTATTGTTTTGATTTGGTTCAATCTTTGAGCCATGCAGTTCAATGAACCTTTGCAGAACAGTTAGTACTGGTATCAACATATTTGGATCCTTTGTCTTGACTACAACTCCAAGTATAGTCTTGACTAAGCCAGTAATCTCTTGAAGTAAAGGTAGATCATCCTCTGATCTGTACATTGGAAGAGAGTTGTATAGTAGTTGGCAGAGCGATGTTGCAATCTCTTCGTTGGTAGAATGTTGTTCCACATGTGTAAGAGCTGGCCATGCTTTGTGTAGTATTGAGACCAATGCATAACGCTGACATGTAATACTCCTCGCCTTCTCATCTCCAGAAAGACCCTTTGACACATTTGCTTTTAGAAACCACTTTATAATCACAGCAAGAACTCCTATTTCGATTGACAGTCTACTCATCATAGGGTCAATATCCTGTCCTGCGCTTCTTGCACTATCTGCCTCTTTTATCACATCATCTAGACAAGTCAGAATAGGTCGAGCTAGTGTCTCCATCGATTCAAGCCATTGGTCGTTTGGCATTGAAATAATGACTGCGATCAAGCCCCTACAAAGCATCTCTCGATATCCTAAGGTAAACTTCGTTTGACTTTGCCTGTAGGGTAGCAACCATATGCCTTCTAATGCTTGTCTTGCCTCTGGGGTTGAAAATTGTTGCGGCGAGTAAAACAATAGCTGTTTCAGCGCAATACAGGCTTCGGATAGGGGAGATAAATCAGTAGTATCTATATCAGTGGCTAGCTGAGCAATGTTTTCTTCGTTGAACAAATTCACAACAAACGTCGATGACTGTTCGAAGGCGCCTGTTTGACATGACAACGTCTTTGAGTATTTCCCAATGAACTGACAAGTCTTTGCCAATACGATTGGAGTTGAAGTAGAATTAGATGAACTAGTTAACGAACTGATCATCTTTTCGAGTTGAGGGTAGAGTACTTGTTTGTCTTTGGATGCTTTGACAGACACTGCAATCATGCAGTATAACGCCGCTTCAAGTTGAAATGATACTTGTTGTGAATTGGCTTGGTGTTTGCAGAACTCATCTATAGCTGCACCGCAAGATTGCAAGTAAAAGAAAGGAGCACCAGTGAAGCACGCTATCAGCCCGTTATCTAAAACACGCTCTCGAAATGTCATGTACTCATGTAAACCACCCTCGTCTGCTTCTAGATGTATTGGAATGATTGCCTTTTGTTGGAGATGGGGAAGTAAACGAGTTGCTATATCTTGGTTCTTTGACACAACTACCGATAATCCTTCAACCGCTATACTGCATACGTACACAGATGGATGAGATACTGCCTTGAATAGCAAGTCTAATACTCCAGCTGTGGAGGATTGTAAAGTCTTATTTGATACCAAGTCTTGTGATTCTATCAGCACTTTCGAAGCGGTTCTTGTCAGGCATCGACAAACATCTGTATCACCCTCTTGCTGTCTCTCTTGAAATCTAAATCTCTGCAACCCAACTGCAGATACAAGTTCAGATAAGATCTGTATTCTAGATGATTCATTTTCACTTGTGACTTGTTGTGCAACTTGCAGATTCGACATCAACGATCCCGCGATTGACATTCCAAGAGATAAGCTAGCTTCATTTGCATCATGAGTTAGCAACGTTTCGATGAGATCCGATACTGCATCAATAATGATATTGGAATTGGAGTATAGAGCATTTGCTATTGCCTCGAGAATCGAAGATAATATACTTCTCAGCTTGACAAATCCAATTCTACCTGCATTGCACCAAGAGTCCACAGCTTTCAATGCCAGTGCTGTTGTTCTATTTTGATCGTTCTCAGGTAATGATTCGATCAGGATAGGACCCAATATACATTGAAATGTTGGTTGGATAAGTGTCATGATCATATCATGTGTACCAACAGGACATCCTTTCGACATGGATTCGATAGCAATGTGGTTCATGACTGCAACTACAGCCAACGGGGGTAAAGATTCAACACTTGGCACTATCCAATCAGAAACTAAATGCCTTACAGTCTCTGGACCTGATGAGACAGCGTTGCAACTGACTACCCCGCATAAAGATTCCATTGCAATTGGATCTGCAAATGCTGAAGGATGAAGAGCATCACTTTGATGAAAGGAGTGATCGAATATTATCGTTGATATTCTTCCCATGCACCGTTGACGTAATTCATCATTATTCCTCACCAATGATTGTGTTATAGCGTCATCATTTAATATACTCAAATTACTCAATGCATTAGAAAGACATACGCCAAGCAGACGTCTATCCGATGACACTGACCTTCTTGATACGCGAAGTGTTATTGTTGAAAGTATACGAAGATGTGCATTTAGATTTACAGTCGTTGTATGTCTGCCCTCGGATTCATATAATTCTATCTCATTTAAAGCTTCATTTAGAAAGTCCTGTGCATATGATATACATATTATAATTGATTCGATGAATGATGACGTATAATTTAGAAACACAAGATATGCACATGATGTGCACATACATGATAACTTACCCACCAGCCATATGTCTTTGGTTGACCAGGTGTTGTAGCCACATCAAGCACATAGAGAGATGCAGTCTGCTCAAGAAACGATATACCACCTGGATCACCTCGTAGAGCATTGTTCAGTATATCTATGGCATGACTCATGATTTATAATTATAATCAGTAATTTGATTCAAGATTGATGTGAGGTTTGCAAAGAAACAAAAGTATATTCGCTCTTGTATGGATACTGCCCAATATATTACGATAATTTAAACATATTAATCCCTCCCAAGCTCCTATTATCGACACATGAGTGAGGAAGAGGTCAATGGTCAATGGATTGAGTTGACAAACTCAAGCATTGGCATTTGGCGATAGTCAACGTTTGGCGATTTAATAAAGGATACTTACCTAGAGGCGTAAAGCGTCGCTAGCAGTTCATACAGGCTACAGCAGCGTAAGTGAGATGTTTTGCAAAGTAAATACACTATATTATACTACTCTCAGCCCTGCTCTTCTCCATTTGGATGATAGCTCATCCATACCGACATAACATCCCATGACAACTCTTGGAAATGACGATGTCTCGAAGGCATATCTTCCATGCATACAACGCTGATTTGCAACCAATATACAATCTCCAGGCTTCAAATCTATCACAAGGCGCATAGAATCGCGTCTTAATATATCATCCCATGCATTGTGTGCTTCTATCATACCATCATAGAAGGAATCAAAGTCTACATACTCATCAGTGGGATACGGTGGCAGGTCTGGTAACCGATCTAAATCATTGTGTCGGATAGATTTGACTGGACCATAATCGTTCTTTCCACTTGGTATAGTTTCAATAACCGGTCCAGTTGCTTCTAAATGCCAACCTTCATCATTATCTATACATCTATATGTACGATGAGTACTAGCCAATATACGATATGCCTCTGGATTTTCTATTTGTAATTGTCGTGCAGCTGCAAATCCATCAAGGTAGATTGATTGTCCTTTCGGTACCAATGCACTACTGTTACAATTACTCGATGAAGTAGACAGTGATGCTGTATCATCATGGGATGTTGTTTCAGCGGGTTGAACCATTAAAAAGACTTGTACGCCAGGAGGAGTGGAGAGGTAGGTCATGTCAGTATGTAATGGCAATGATGTTGAACCATATGCAGAATCGGCAGTGCTAGCACTCGAACTAATTTCCGATGCTTCATCTTCATTTGCATTATTATCATAAAATGAAGATTGAGATGATGTCGACCAAACACCACTTCCATACAATGTTTGCAGTGGATGGTATCCAATTATTGCTGCCAATTGAAGAATTGCAGACTCTGCATTCTTATTTGTACTCTCCTCACTGGTATTGTTTGCTGCATGTGCCTTCTTTGTTGCTTCACTCATTGCATCAACAGGTAATGAATCAGTGTAGGATGGAGTACCTGTTATCAATACAAGACCATATTGATATAAAACTTGTAGTAGTCTTTCGTGTTCCAAGTTCTTTGCATCTTTATTTGTATTGCAATTGACTAGATTGTTGTATTCAAATAAGATGGGTGATGTATCGGGATCACGAACTATATCCTCTGTCCAATTTGACCACAAGATTCGTTTTGTTGGATTATTATTTATTTGTTTTGGCGTATAATGTGTTGTACTTATATATTGTTGCCAAGAAGTATCGAAATCATTAGTATCAGCAAGCCATTTGCTCATATGTATATCTATCCAATCTTTACTCTTTGTAATAGCAGATTCTCCTGTTGGTGAAAGTGTAGAAGGTGGTGAACTAGGTGGCGGCGGTTTGCCATCAACTGGATCAAACATCACATCATTTCTCTGATGAGTGAATACATCAAACTTTTTGTCATCATATGCTTCTAAATAATGTTTAGGTAGGGAATGGTATTGTTGTCGACTACTATATGAACTGTAACAACATTGGTATTGCAATGTAATGTTATTGATTTGTGATGTAGGTGTATTATAAAGTTGTGTACCTTTCATGCGTCTAATAATAAATTGCTTTCGGTTGCAACAAGACCGATACATTGTCGCACGTTAATAGGGGCGTATAGTATTTGATATCATGATAAATAAATATCGATAGCCCGCCTGTTATTACTAATAATCCGGCGCTAGCTCTCCTTCATCACTGGTAGGGGGTCCACTAGGAAAGATACCGAATTTTTATAATGCCTTTAGAACACCAAACTTTGTTCCAAACTACTCAACTAGGTCTCCTTAAGATATTCCTAGAGTTTGGTTTGATTGTATTGACTACTTCCCTGCCTACTAGGGCCGCCAAGTAGGCATTATTATCATGGTCAAAGTGCCTCACCTTCGCAAAACATACCGGTTTCCCTAGAGGTATTGGTCATTTATCCTACAAAAATGGGTTGAAAAGTTGCAATAAATAACCAATCCACCTTATTGTAGTGTGATGCTAATAGCGGCGCCGATACGCTATACCTTCATCCCATATATCACAGATATATCGTCCATAACATACTAGTTGAGATAGAAACGTCATATCTGACGAATCACTATCATAAAGGTACAAAAAAACAACTAAGATACCGGCGATGAGTAGTGCACCTACTCTTTGATAGGATATGTGGCTTTATGGCCGCCTATCGTCCATTTGTCACCGCAATTATCATCCCATAGCCTTGGTATAACATGGTAGTCGATTTGATACGGTGGTGGCAGTGTAGGATGGCGATAAGGCGGTCTATACCGGTCGTATCCCTTATTTATCATTTAAGAAAATTTGATGCACATCTTATGTTAAATTGTAATAGAATACAATACAACTAATATGCATACTAAAACACATTACAAATCTTTAGTTTAGTAGTTTAATAATGCATTAGATTGCTATTTTAGTGGTCTACTGCTATTGTAATTGATGGATTAGACTGTATCCATCATGAATGTTGTTTTCTCAACATGAAATGTTTAATGAAACATGACCATTCCCCATTGATATAATGCCTCCAATGGCCAAACCATCCTCTCTCCTCCTTTCCATATGATAGTTGATTGTTGTGTTGTGTTGGTTTCCACTCTATTCCACCATATGGGATATCAAACATCACTTTTATCACTCAACCCCCACATTAACTCTTACACAAAACATAACCAATATTTAATACCTGCCTCCACCATCGATCCCTAACACCATAAACACACCACCACCCCCATCAGTAAGTAGTATACTATCGGATTGCAAACCAATACATGGTCCAATCCTCCAAAACATGGTCACCAAGTAAAAAATGTGTTGAAATTTCCCTTCTCTCAAACATAAAAAAAATCGATAATCAGCGGCTATGTGTTGCATAAACGACCCCTGCCCATGATTAACCGACCAGAACCTCTCTCCCATACCATATGAACGCCATACAATGCATATTTGGTGGTTGGATATCGCATAGGGTGATACATATCCCCAAAACTACTTCACCACCACATAAAATTAGATCGAATTTTTAATAAAAGTGGGTGTAGGGCGGCCTAATCATATGTTCTATACATTCTGGCATCATCTACCTCTTGTCAACATTATAGTAGAGGATGGATGTGGTTGGTTATTGTGGAGGTATTGATGGGATGGAGCACTGGTGGCGAGAAGGCTGATGCATCACGTAATTCGACCTCGACCGTTAGGTGCTAATCATCGTCGGCGGCGGCCTTAACAGACTTCACCAAAGCCATTGAGTTACCAGGCTCAAGGATAGTGTTACTACTGTTGTTGGATGTGGTTACTTTGTTGATAGGGATAGTTAGGCGGCTCATATACGGTAGAAGGACGCCATCGTTGAGTTCATCGTAACAAAATGAACCACTTTATCAACTTTTTCTCAGGGGGTGGGGCACTAATCGATAAAAGCCCACGTAGGTGCATACAGCAGGGGTTGCTTTATGCACCTACGTGAGCTTTTAGCGTAGGAATTAGTATATTCTGAGATAAAGTTGATATTAATGGGCGTCTCGAGCGTAGCGTTGGATTGGGGGTTGAGTTATTTTTTGCAATCTCAAAGTGGCACGAAGTTGAGTAGAAAGCAAAAGACACGTGGAACCAAACCTTCGCCAGTGACATGAACCGCGAAAATGCAGGATACCGGCGACCTAGTGGACAGAAGAAGATGAATGAAGCGCATATGCGCGGGAGGGGGGAACCTTATCTGTTAACCAGAACTTATAGGGATGTCACAGTCACATCATGCCCCCAGGAAGTGCACCCTATGTATTTGATGACTCTTTATGTCAATGGAACTTCCAGTGAGTAACAGAAGAAGTTTCATATGACTCATTGCACTCCTCCAACTCCATGATAATTTGTCCATTGAGGGCGTTTCATATTAGTGAGATAATACTCTACCAGAAACATGGCGCCTACTAGTACTATCCTACGCCTAACCTATCTGCTAGTGGCGGTGCTTTCGTGTGAAGCATTCGCCCCAAATACTGGGAAAACTTGCAATTCAGTTACTTCTTTATCAGCAATCAACTCTGATGTCAGTCGACGATCCTTCATTGCTACTATAACCACAGCTGGTATTACATTAATCGGTGGAGGAGATAATATAGCGAATGCTGCAGAAGAAGAGAAACCATCAAAACCTAAAAGATTGCCGCTAGATAGTTATTTATATCAAATCTTACGTGTTAGAGAGGTAAGTGATGGTTGTGCATATCAGATTTATGTTAGCAATATTATGTTATATTTGTGTAGATGAACATATATATGTTTTGCTCATATCAATGTTACAATACTATCTTAGGCAACTGAGCAAGAAACTAGATTAATATCATCTGGTAAATTCAAGGATGTACAAAGGGCCAATGTCAAGCTTGCAATCAAATTTATGATTAATAATTACAAATTAAGTGATAGTATTATTGCCGCCAGTTCATACTTAAAGGGTAATGAACGAGTTCAGGCTAGCGGTGTTGGTCAATCTGCTGTGCAATCGCTATATACTATTGTGGAATACTTTGATGCGTCAGAAGTCGAAAACATCAAAGTCGATTCATTAGCGGGGAAGGAAGATATTGTCAATAATGGACTCAAATCAGTACGCAGAGATATTGATGAGTTCGTTTCATACTTTCCAAAAGATACAGTCGAGGAAGTTAAAGCAAAGATTGCAACCGAAAATGAATTGAACTACAAAGAATTTGACACATCGTTAGGAACAATATTGAATCCAAACCCTTGAAAGTAAGGCAAGTGGAGATAGGAGAGCTTGAGGGAGGGATGGTCAAACCAAATTAAACTCTGACCACAGAAGTATTAAAACAAACTAAAGTCAATGCAGCAAACTTACTCGGTAAAATGAGTAGTTAATTTACAATACATGCTACCCAAATACAAGCCGCAATTCTAGCTACCATACACTTATATCGTTGTCCATTTACTTGGTACAGTCATAAAGTAACGCTCCATTGCGTTCGTAAACCGAGCTTTGTACAATGGAGGTTGGATAATTGTTGGTGCTTCAGATCCGACCACCATGGGAAGACTCTTCCCTACACGTTCCATCTGTTTCAGAATATCATACTGCCGCATGAAATCAATTATACCCACAACTAGTTCCATTTTTTCCTCATCAATGCCTACTAATATACTATAGTCTAACACATTGATGATGGATAAGAAGAGAGTATCATTCAATATACTCATATGGAACACAGCTTTTGCCCGATCTGTCAATGGTAATGGTCTACCCGAGGTGAATTCAAGGAAGTCTCCGTCAAGTAATGTTGGTATTGATGCCTTCTCTCCCTTCTCTCCATCATTAGACATCTTCCCATCTCTTTCTACACCACTGGAATCTGGAATGGACAAATCATCATCATCCTCTTCTTCATCGCCACTGGAATATGAGTCCGAGTCAGAGGTTGCATCAGACTTACTCCTCTTGTACCGTTTAGACTTTTTACTTGATTTCTTATCCTTATCAAGATTGCCTTGTCGGGTAAACCTGCCACGCAAGGAGCCCTTAAGATCGAATATTTTAGATATGTTTCGTCCAAAGAAGATATTCTGCATCACTGCTACTTGTTCCATGGTTCGTTTGCCTGTAACACGGTTATGATAGCCTAGCTGATATACTCCAACTATCTTACACAATACAGTAGGCAGTCCATGGAAGAATGCTTTACTCAAGTACTGATTAGATGAAGAGTGTATAAGTACAACAAGTGAGTAGGTGTACGAGAATTTATGGAAAGTCATGTGCAAATCAATCTCACCTCAAAGTATGCTGGAGCACTGGAAGATGCGCGTTGTTATGATTTGTCATGTTGAAAGAGAGGTGATTGTAACATATGTTAGTGCATGTGGTGTAAAGGCAATCAAATAAAGGCAAACTAAGGCCAAGTGAAGCGGCCAAATCACCGAGACTTCATATTGAACACATGAATTCACATGATAAAACAATACTAACGCGGACTTTCCAGTCGAGAAACATTTGTAGTTCAGTTCTTGATATGCACTTGATGACAAATCGATCATCAGTAGTTCTTGAGAAACTTGCACCAGACTTTCCTCCACTGGCATTCCATGCAAACGATGTCGCAAGACTTCTAATATAACTCTTCTCAATATCAAGTCTACCACCTCCTGATTTCGTTGACCCAGCATCACTTGATGAATCCTTACTGGATCCTATGGGGCTCATAAATGCTTGCCTCACGGCATTAAACTGCACACTCCAAAAGGTGGTACAAACAAACTTACAAAGCTGTTGACCCTTCTCATCAAAATCTCTAAATGTATGCTTAATGTGTGACTTGTTCCTTCCCAACATACGTCGCTCAGTATCTTTCCTTGATGGTTCAGATCTTGACTCTGGTTGAGATGTAGCTGATGAGAATTGTTTGAACTGCAATTCATAATCTGACGATGCCAATGAATGAGCAATAATAGTACTAGGTTGATCGTCAAAGACGGGGATAACCAAGCCATCAACGCCTGGTTGGAGGCGTGGCCTCCCCATTCCGAAGTAGCCCAAGTCTACTGTGTAGGGATCTTCTTTATTACCTCCACGGTTGAAAAATCGATTCAACGCCGACTTAACAGCACCTCCAGCTGTTACAGTCTTACTCTTGCCTTGTGATTGGTCGAGCTGGCCACTACTATCATAATTATTTGCTAGCGCAAGAGGAGTTGAGCTCTGATCAGAAGTATTTGCCTCTTCCTCTACCAAATCAGAAGGACGTTTGCCACCAAGTACTTTGGTAGGACGTTGACGAGATGACTTCTTAGATGACGAGGTTGCTGATGATGATGGACTGTATACCCTGTTGCGGGAGGCTAATACATCTGCATCAATATCTTCTTCAAAATCAATATCCTGTGCACCTTCAGCATCATCCTCGCCGCCAAAGAAAGCCTCCTTTTCTAATGCTTCTTGTTCAAGTGTTGCAGCTCTACCATCAGGCAATATGTTGCCTTCAAATAGTCCTCCTTCGCGAGTTTGTGGAATAGACATTTTTGACACGTTGTAGTTTCGAGCATAGGTCTCTTGCAGAACACGGATTACGCGCATCTTCTCAAGAACATCATCAGTACTAGTATCTGGCTGAACAGCAGCTGAGTCGCCTCCTCTACTTGCTGCACTTGCCTGTTGAACCTTCTTCATTGCAGTAAGAGCCTGGCCAGCAGCACTAAGTCTTTCATTCCACGCAGACGCGAGCATGAATAGATATCTTCTTGAGAAGAATGGAAAGTTAAACAAAGCCTCATTGTATTCTGCCCTCTGGCTCGAGTCTGCTTTTGAGTATTTTGCGGTCACAGATGATATCTTCTCTTGCAATACTTTAGTTGCACTGTCTACCTCAGAACTGATCAAGGTTAACTCGGAGAGAACTGCTTGTAGATGTTCAGGTTTATTCAAAGCAGATCCGAATAAGTCCCTAGTCTCTCGAGATATCACATCTATCTGCTGGTCGTATTTGATAAACAACGAAGAGGATGTCACAGAAATATGTTCCAAGTCTTGCAAAGAATGTGTACGGTGAAATACTTCATCAAATGGAAGATGTCGGCGACAGAAGACTGAGTATGGCGATATCTTTTCATATGTGAAACGGGCAGCCAGATTGCCACATCCAAAGAAGAGTTGTGAACTAGTTTGCATTCGACAGGAGCAACGGTGTCCTGGCGCATTGATAATTGCATCACGATTGTAGAAGTAAACCTCAAGGAACTTTCCAAAACTCCAACTCCAAGTTTGCTTGGAGAGGAATATTAATGGAGTTACAACTTGATCACACTTGGTACAATATGTCCAGGTTGCAATTGGTTCATAATCCGGTGAGGTCTCAATCTTTGAGGCAGATGTAGAGTCTAGATCTTTCTGCTGTTTCTCTAGACTAGGAATAGGAACCGGGTTGTCCATCTTCTCCACAGAAATGTTAATCAAACCATCATTATGTATAAAACTCAATGAGTGGTCGATGACACTCTTTTTACAACTAGGGTTCTGACATTTCAGAGATAGGTTGAAACATGAATCTCGAAGAAACTGACCCAGTGAAACATCTTGCATGGAGTAGTAACAGATGCCTTTCACTTCTGCTGGACAACACTGGGTTTTATCTGTCATCCAAACACTCGTGATGAGAATAGCTTGATGATCTAGCGGTGTAATCTTGCCAGAAAGTGAACGTTGGGCAGGATCATTCTTACCACCATTCCATGGCCTAGACGATTTCCTATTATTAGGAGGCCGGCCGAAATCAATGCATAGACTTGAAGAACAGCACGGAGTTGATGGGATTTCATAAGATGGAGGGAGTCTACAGCACCGTTCCAACATGTAAGACGTCTCGAGTTTCATGTTGTAGCTGCAATTGATCAAGAAGCTGATCACTCGTTTCACCATCTTCAACGCCGGCCTTGAAGCACCTCTCAGGACAACTGTACAACCAAGTTCCTTTGGACAACCTTCTAACATGACATAAGTGTTAACCACCCCTCTCTTAGCGAGGCCCAAAGTTACTGCATCCATTCCGTCTAATACGCCTTCACCAAGCTTTCGAGCTGCCAATGCGGCTTGACGTTCATGATTAGGAATATTCTTGGATAACAAAAGAGGAACAGACTTGACAGACGACTTTTGTTTTGACGAAACATTCTTCGTTTCAGTAATATCACCATCGACCCATACATCATTATCACGGAAGGAAACTAAGCGAAACCTTCTACAATAACCTAAGATGGTAGAATTCAAAACATGATCAATGGATGATAATACAGTTGCTCCCGTTTGTCTCGCAATGCGAGTCATTAATGTTGGTTTGACATATTGTAGAAGAACAATATTTGCCCTCAGTAGTAATTCTTGCGCTTTTCGACACACGCTCTTTCCACAAATCAATACATTTGGCTTTAGCTTGAAGATCTTGGTCACAAGTATCTCCATATATCTCTCCTCCTGTTCGAGAAGAGTATCAAGACTCGCAATAACTGGAGACCTATACTCGATGCCCCCAGATAACATCATTATCTTTGCATTTGGAATAATTCTAGCCATTTTCTTATGACTGACAGTCTTTCGAAACATGATACCTGACATGTAGGCACTATCCTCAACACTGCCGCCTGGGATAACCTTCAATTTGCAATATGGTCGGATATCTAACAAATCACCACTCTTGACATCAGGCTCAACTGTCGCGCAACACCGTGTTGCGAGGGTCATGAGTGTGTTGACCCATGTATCTGTAAGCTTCTTCTCGACAAATGGCGATGATCCTGCACATGCTGCCTTGATTTCCTCTAACAAAAGAGGTGCATCAGTTCGTAGTAGCTCTCTCCCTAACTTTTCGAGATAATCGGCAGCAACATGACCAAGATGAATCCTTGCAGATCTCTTAGCGTCACTACTCTGTCCTGAACCAAATAGTGCATCCTCAAATGCAGATTCACTCTCCAATGTTGACGCCACGGCTCTAATACCCTCTGCTGATGGCCGTTGTCCAGGAATGAATGAACCACGATTTGTCTTAGACGCTCCTTCACTATCATCAACACTTACTTCCACTGAATCTGAACGGGCATTGATCGTTTCTGAGTAGTCATCATTACTGTCCGGGTCTTTTGGGGAACCTTTCCATTTCAATTGACTTGCGGATAGACGCGACTTCAATCGAGAGGAGGGTGATCTGCCCTCAATATTGCTGTTGTTACTTGCTTCCTTGGCGGCCAATGCAGCTTCCTCTTCTGCAAGCCTCCTTGTAGCCTCAGCTTCTGCACGTTCTTGTTCATCTCGTCTAGTTTTCTCTTCTTCAAGACGCTGCTTTGTTATACTCAATGCATGATAATTTCCTTTCACTGATGAACCCTCCTCTCCATGAAAGCCTGTAAATTGTTCCTTTAACTGAGAGCTCGTTGCTGATGAAGACTCGGCATTATGAGTCTCTTTCGACTCTGTTGTCGTTGGAAGTAGTTGAGTACTTCCCTTTCGTGTTAAAGCAGGTCGAGAAGCTGCACCTTCTTCTATCAACTTATCGACGCTCTTAGCTGACGACTGCTTCCTCATATTCGAATCTGACGATGATGTCCTACTTCTGTTACCTTCCTCATTCAGGGTATCACCCCTCATAACTACACCCAGTCCACGTTCAGACAAATGATCATAGCATATCTTGCATGTTCTAATCGTACCAGATGCAGACTGCTTTCCATCAGTAGCACTATTGGCACCATCACTTGATGATATCTGAACAAAGTAGGCAGAGCAAGCGCTACAAAATATCATCCCACAAACACGGCAGTGGTGCTTCCGACGAATAAGGTTGAACGGTGCCTCGCAACTGTAACAGTGTTTGCATAAATTATCTGGCATCCAGTGTTGCTTGCCATCATCGACAATAACAGCTCCACCTCCTCCACCCCTGTCATACTGTTGACTGGCTTCTTGAATCGACGACTCATTCCCGTTGTCGACAGCCGGCGGCTCACGGTTGGGCAACGCAGATAATAGTGCTTGAGATCCTGCCATAGGATGAGCAACCATGGTTGCCTTTTGTGGCTGTTGTTGCTGCTGTGAAGACTTTAAGGCATCCCAATCTTGTCTCTTCTTACGACGTTCACGGTGTTTCCTCCTCCGACTCGCCCAGCTATCATCTTCCTCTTCCTGTGGCTGTTGTTCTTGCTCATTTGTATTCCTTTGAGATGATTCCTTCGGCTTAGTGACAACTGGTAGTGACTTTAATTGTCTCCTGTTATTTGAAATACTTACTGAAGCGGACGTGACACCCCGCTTTTGTTTCTGCATCTTGGCCTCTGATGCACTACGCAGTGACATAACTGGAGGTATTTTGGAGGACCATAGATCAATCTCATCTTGATCCCATCCTGATGTATAGTCCAACTCATTAACTTCACGAGTTGCTGTATCGGGAACAACAGCAGACTGGTCTACTTTTGTATTGCCTTGCTCGACAGCAGATATATTGGCGTTGCCAACTTTCCTACTCCCCGCTGCCGATGCACTCATTGTTGACAATGTGGACGAAGATCCAAAGCTTGATGAGCGTTTGAATTCGTTATCCGTGCCGGTACCTTCTCTACCTTCCACCCCAGCTTTGCTATTATTATTTGAAGTATCACTGCTTGGCATACCAAAAAACTTGCCAATTAAGTCAGTAGCATCATTAGTGAAGAATTGTGTGGGTGAGTATAAGCTGTCTATACCTGAAACCTCATCTTGGGCATTAGAACTTTCTAATTTTGACTTTTTCTTTTCATTACCATTATCCTCGTCATCATCATCATCTTCATCCAATACAATAAATGGAGTTGGACGATTCGTACCAAACTCTGGAAATTGAGATAACATACGATCAACTAATTCCTCTTCTTTCTCCCTTGCCCAACTTTGTTTCTGTTCCTGACTACTTTTTCTATCAGGACCATAATTAGTACTACCACCACCAGTGCTACTCATTGTATAATCAGACGCGGTAGATAAACGTTCCGTAGCCTCGGTATTAGCCAAACTTGTAATTTCCATTAACGTGTCATAATTCTCAATACTTTCTTTATCATTAACAACATTATATAAATCTGATATATCAGATATCATCTTCCGACCTTGATATATTCCATTATTAATAGATGGTTGTATATTATTCTTATTTGATTTCGATTGTTGTTTCCGTTGATGACCAATCATTAATGATGTTTGTTGTTGCTGTGCTGCGTAGTTGACACTGCCCTCTCTTCGTTGTTGTAATAATCTACGATCTACTGTACCATCACTATAATATGACCGTCCACTGGTAGTTGAATTATTAGAATTACTCTTATATCCTCGTGGAGAACCCATAGAGGTAGGTGACATACTTTTAGAACCATCTAATTGTTGTATTGTTTCTTGAAAGTTGTTTATAAATCCACCAATTGTGGAGGCTAGATTATTATTATTACTACTTTCACTCCCAATAGCAGAAGCAGCAGCAGTATGAGAAGTTGAGTAAGTGTCCTCATTATTACTTTCACCACCTACAACTTTTAAAAGATTATTGATCATGATGATTGACAATAATATTATTTATATAGAGGTCTATATATACTACTACCCCGAACAATTAATTGGATGACATAAACACTATTCAAGAGCTGCTCATCTTTAAGAAGAATTATGAGAGTGTAAAGATACCATTAGATACCGCAGAAAGGAGACAACAGTTAGTGTTTATCTCCTTGGATTCCTCCACGAGCGAGTTGGCAGCACCTTGAGTCTGTTGATATCTTTATACTACATAAGGAGGACCAAGCAAGTAGTTTGATGTCATAATATAACTTTTTATCAAACATTACCTTCCTACAACCCTATAAGAACCTCCTTCCTCCTTTTTAGTCAATTGTTTTTGGCTCGTTATGCATTCCATTCTCGAGTTTTGTTAATTGAACTGTTTCTTCATCGTTTCCATTTGGTTTGATATCTACTCCATTATTTTCTACAACCTTGGCTCCAAGAGTAACAACAGTTCTTGAAGTATCCATTGTACCTCTGAGATGCTTAACCAAGTCAACTACACATAGCTGAGTTGCAACAGTAATCTTTCTAGCCCATACCGCTATTGTTAGAAACAGACAACCACATAAAAGCATATTGCAAAACTTGATAAAAGTGCTCCCATCAGCATCACTTCCTGGGATAACCACCGGAATGAACTGTACATTGTGTGTCATGAATAAATGAAACTGTAAAACATATGTCTCCAAAGTATTCCTGCCCAAGAATTCAAGTAATGTGCTATGACACTCAGTCAAATATCTTGTGCAGTTACGAATCATAAGCCATCCGATTACCGCGAAAATGAAGACATATGGATGAACTGGATTGTATGCATATTTGTCTGAGATACTACCAAATAATCCATACCAAAATGCTATAAGACCTACTCCAATACTAAATTGTAATATAGATGCTTTGCGACGACGCGCGTCATTTTCAAATCCATGTGCCCATTGCATATATTCACCAACCTTACCCCATAACAGTCCACATGCCATACCCATCCATGCAGAGTATTTATCAGCTTGGAAACGGAAATGATACTCTTTCGAGAATAGAAGAAGGAAGTCCACCGCAGGAGTTTCATAAAAGAGAACATGAGCAAGTAGACTCAATGTCACTGCCGCAGTACGTGATTTCCAATAATCTAAACCAAGTCTCTTTTCTAATTGATAACCAACCCAGCATGTAATCATTGTAACTACGAATCCAGTTGTATGTAAAGGAACGACGTAATATAATTCAAGTGGTACCGTCAAGAAGAAGGATAATAATAGAGGGAAGTAATTGATACGAAGAATCATTGATACAAATCGTTCAATGGAGAAATCACCCTTCTTATCAAAGTAAAGGAAGTTTCCGAATCCAGTCTGATATTATTGTTGCATAGTTGTTGTGTATATGTGTATGTAGCGGAGTATTTGTTAGAGTACGAACAACAATCAAAAATACAACGAGAAATATATTTAATACTACTCACCATCCAAACATATGCCGAAACAAACAGTCGAATCTCATTGTAGACGTAATATACACGATAGTAATGGTAGAAAATAAACGCCCATTGCATCCATCCTTTCCATTCCTCAGTTTGCTCTCTACCTAACATGACAACACGAGGAGTAGATCCACCAGACCTCCCTACCGAACTCGCCTTCCATGTCCATGTCATGAAAGCACCAATCGCTAGGAAGCCGTTCACGAGCCAGAACATTGGTGGTTGATGATTATCATTTCGAGGATATGATGGTTCCCATATATTACCAAAGTATGCAATTGCAAGTACTACAGCTACCTTGCATTGTGCCTTTAGAGCGTATGCATTGATATGTATGCATTGATATGTATATTGTTAGAATATGAATTGAATTGGGCTGATCTGCAAATAATTCAAAAGAACAATTATATAATATATTATATAAGAGATTTCTTACCACAACAAAGTCTTTAAGACCATTCTTCTCTTGAGTACTCCAAGCTTTAATTTTAGATATCATTATTATAGAAGGTCGTCGTAGACGCTTGGAACTGTTCTTGGGGGAGTAAGTCTGTGAGTAGTACGCCAACAGAGTGTTCAAATTACGTAAAGGGGGTTAGATTATATGTATTGCAAAAAGGGGATAGATGTATACGAAATTCGATACAATTCATCAGTATACGCATCTACCTTCCTAACAGCATATACAAGTCTTATCACTCACCTCTTCTTCGATACTATTGGCTGTAGTAGCCAAGGTCATTGCAATGATGAATTATGCGAGATATGAATTATGTGGCAACTCATTTTCATTTTTCATTCTCGCAGTCATTGAAAACTCCTTTTGAGAAAGAGTAGAGGGGCCACCATGTTATGCAGACTGAGTTGTGACGCCACCGCTACCTCGCATAATTCTTACCGTCAAAGGCCTCCTACAATGAGCGAGTGTCTACAGTATATGATAGAATAGACTTTTATGTAAGAGTGTAAGAGCTATGTTGTGATATGACCCTTAATCATCGATTGAGTTTGGTAAAGATAAATGTTATGTTGCTTGCTTTTTCGAAGACATATGTTCACAACATCTTTGGTAGCACTCTTCTACGATGGCAGAATCAACCGATGCACATGCGCTAGTAGTACTAACTCTGCTGTTCAAAGAAGATACTTTTCCAAAAACTACAACAGCACCATACTTTGAATGTTCTCTCTCTATTGCATCACCGTCTTCATCGGTTGATTCCAATGAATCAACTGCAGCTAACATTGCTCTATCTAATGCACCTCTCCAACCATAATTCTTGTTGTTGAGTTTTTCTTCATTCATAAGAGATGAACACACACGCTGAGCACCTCTTCCGATCGCTGATCCTCGTCCTATGCAACTTCTAAATCCACCACTTGGATCGATTGTATATATCTCTAACGAATTATTTGATCCTTTGCTTGATAAAGCTGATTGTCCAATAACTAAAAGTTGTATCCCCAATGGTCTAGCTTCCTCAGACATGGCTGCATCAATCATTATGGAAGATAAATCCTCTCGTACTAATCTATGTGGATCAACACTTTTGCCACTAGTAGATGATGATGATGATGATATAAATGAAGGTGTATCATATACTGATATTCTACTAAATACTCTTCCAGCAGCCACATTTAATATGTGATCAACGTCAGGAGAAAATCCAGTAGCAGCAATCAGGAGACCAGATTGTGCGTGTAATATGCGAAGATTATTACTACTACTGTTTGGTAGAAATGGTAGATTGACAGGTCCGTTGGGAAGGAATGCCAATCCTCCATTATAATAGTTGTTCTTTCTCTTTTGTTGTTGTAGTTGTTGTTGAGTGTTATCTCCATCTGATACACTATAGCCAAGTACAGAAGAAACAGTTAAATTTCCAACATTGTTATTGTCTTGTTGCTTCTTCAACCCTGACCTAGTCGATTCTTTTACAATTGGAGTTCGGAATAACACTACTAAACATTCATCATCATCAATATCATCTACCCTTTCAACTGTCTTCTCAGATGTTGTTGATATAACACCATCGCTATTATGTTTCGGTATTGTTGTGCGTTTTGTAGATCTAGTAGCAATTACTGTTCCACCTGCTACAGATGCAGCAAGTGATGGACCAAGCTAAGTAGTTTCAATATAGATATGGAATTACGGTATAGAACGATGATATGATGGTGAGTTAGAACACCTATACAATAACAATAAACCTCGAACATCAATGTAGATATCAATATTTTTCGTACTCACCTCTCTAATCGGAGAAAACGAAGCGCCGGTATTTCGATTAGAACTAACCAATACGACTTCAAGCAGTATGAGGGTGGTAACTAGGAGGTGATGAGCAATCATATTGGAAAGGCATACCAAATAGTCAAATATATTAGTATTTTCACTCATAATGGAATTAAATTATTATGAGAGTTTAGAAATATCGTAGAAACTTCTAACTTCTTCCGAGGAGGCGCGGCTCCATATCTATATTGACAACAGAAAGGTAAGCTTTTGGCAAGAGGAATGCGAGAGGAAGGGTTTATATACTTAGGGTTCTAAAAAGGTGTGTGTGTTGGGTTGTTATTTTTATGAGGGTGCTAAGTCTAAAAAGCTTGAGAGTATTATGAGACAAAAAGTTTTATATTGTTGTGTTTTGTATTGTGTAAAAATACTATCGGTGTATACTACTGATATTGATCTTGTGTTTACCCTACTAATGTATATTTTGTTCCACTCAAAGATTGACTTCTTGACACAACATATGCACAACATCATAAATTTCAAATACAACATTAATAAAGAGTATAATAGTACCTAGTTCGGATCAGCCAAGCACATAAACGGATTTCTAGTTTATATAAACAAAATGAATCAACAGAACAATCAGACCATACGACGTTCAAGACGTCATACAACAATTATCCCCGCATCACATTGGATTAGTATTGGTTATTCACAAGATGAGGCAATTGCAATAGAGACCTTTCAGAATGATATAAAGAAGCATTGTGATGAGGATGATAATACAATACATCTTTATGGAGGTAATACTGGTATGATACCATATCATGATATGCTGATGCCTCATTGGCAGAAGTTTGCAAAGGGATTGAATGGACGTCCATCTGAGATTGATTTACAAATCTATAGTTATAGCATGCCCCAATCGGTATTAGACGTTATGCTGCCATCATTACAGTCAATGAATTTGATTAGCCTGGCATTAAGCGATGTTGGTCTGGGGAATGAGGGACTTCTACGCTCATCGCATTTCCTCAATGAAAATACAAGATTAACAAAATTTATCATAGGTTGGGATATCATTGACCTTTCAGTTGCTCCGTTCTTCTCAGATGCAATTAAGAATCATCCTTCTCTTGAAGCGATTGGGTTTGGAAATAATTGTGGACTAAACAATACAGCTGTCCTTAAGACAATTCTTGAGGGGTGCAAGAGATTAAACTATATCGCGATCTCGAAAAACAATCTCAGATCTGAGGCGGTTGCTACGATAGTAGACTTCTTACGCGGCAACCACAGGACAGAATCCCTGCATTTAGATAGTAATGAGATATCTAATGATGATGCGTTACTATTGGCATCTGCATTGATGAACAATACAAATGTAAAAAGACTGAGCCTGAAAATGAATGATATTACAGAGGAAGGAGAAAAGACTCTACTCAAGACTCTATTTGATCCGACAAGTATGGATTCAATCGTTAAATCCAACCACATACGCAGGATATACATATATGATACCAAAAATGCTACGGTCAGACGTCAGCGGCCTCCCTTAGGAAAAGAAGTCATCAAGATAAACAGAGGGGATTATACTATTCAGCAAAAGATTAGGAAGAAAGTAGTATTAGCATTATGTGGTGTGGATGGAAGTCTTTTTGATCTATCTTATTTCTATGACCTGTCCCTTCAGTTAATGCCTCGTGTATTAGAGCTGATTCAAGAGCACAGCGAATCAAGAACAAAATCAAAAGCGTGCCGTGAAACGCCAAAACAATTGGAGAAAGATGCTCTATCGAGACTGTTTCATACGCTTAGGGGCTGGGAGTTGCCTCTATTGTTTGAAAACTTACGTACCCTATCCGTCAATAAAGCTGCTGGAAAGAGAAAGAGGAGGAAGACCTGTCGCTATTGAATTTGGGCAATGCCGTCTTGAGTTTGGGGTGTGCACATAATATGCACAAAAGAAGAGATGTTTGTTTCTAATGATATTTCCAACTTGATATTGTAGATTGATAATGCTAAGCTGATATGAAACCCGCACCAGTCTATTCCATCGACGAGGTACGCTCCATCTCTCCATCCAAGCTCATCCACCCAAGCATAATCCGGCGTCTCAATTAGAGTACGATAATATTGTATGATATGATACGAAACTCACCATGAGAGTTTGAAGAAGATAAGAGTAGTCGTCAGGGGCAGCGCTATATCTCTTATTTGATATCGAACTAAAGCATGAGTAGTAGAGGAAGATCATCATCAAACAACAATGGAGGAGGCCGGGGACGTGGTGGCCGTGGCAGAGGTAGATCCAGCGGAGGTCGAGGAGGTAGACGTCAAAAGCAACGCAATAACAATGGTTATAACAATACTAATCGATCTCAAAGTACAATGTCATCAGGAGCATACAAATTTTCAAAATCTTCAATTGCCTTATCGACCTATCCATGATACATACTGATTAAATCATAAAATTGAATACAAGATAGATAACTGGTAGTACAGTCAATAGCTAACAATGTAAAGTGTCAACTCTATATGATATTAGTATCGTCCCAATAAGAAGACACGCGCTTTTCCAATGCACTTCTACTCCTCATACATCTCGCAATACACTTTACTTTCAAGCTGTTTCTTTTGTATGATGCACTACTCTTGTTGTATAATTTCAAGGCTTGGTTATAGTAATCAAACGCTTGAGCATACATTTGTTGACATTGATATGATTTTCCTTGAAGATATAATGCATGTGCGACCTCGTCATTTATTTGTTGAAGATATTGATTGCATTCAGCAATTAAATCTGAATCTTCTCCTTCAGTTTGCAATGCATGCTTAAGACTTCGCTTTACTTTCATCCGTACAGTTTGTAAAATTTTGATTGCCTCTGTATATGCTAAGTCAGCTTCACTATATTGTCCCAACTGTGTCTTCAACTTGGCAAAGTATATCAACGGTCGAGCTAACTCTTCATCTATGATGACTAGCTTGCGAAACATTGCCACTGCCATTTCCACATGTTGTATCGATTGCATTAACAAGTCGTGATCATCATTTGAACATGCCGCCAAGACATGAGCCCTTAGTAGTAAAGTTTGTGCAACACATGGATGTAATGGATATTTTGAAATTAAGTTTGATATATTATTTGATAAAATTGGATGCGTATGTTGTTTGTGTCGTATCCTGTTTGGACTGTCAGCGGTTTTTAGACTTTGTACTGCATTCAACACACTGCTTCCAACACTTGTTGCAAAATGACTACGCATATCCAACGGGGTCATATCCGCATTATTATTTAGGTTGGGAATTGAAGTGTTCGTTGGACTAATATCCACTTCCTTTACAGCTTGTTGAACAGCCGCTGTAGCAGCATGAGTACCAGACTTTAAAGCCAACTGTTGAAATGATAAGCAATTGGTTGTTGTATCTAATGCCTTAGAATATTGACCTTGCACATACTGTTGCTTTGCAGTTTGATATAAGGTAAACCCTGGAAATGTAGTTTCCTCCTTTGGATGTATAATCTGATTTTGTGCACTTGTATTCGAGGCTTCTCTTCTGCTATTTTGTAATGTTACTTTTGATTGAGGAAAGTCTTCCAGCAGTGGCTTGTTTACAACTCGTGGTGTTGAATCAATAGTATGAGCTTTGGGAGCTGAACGGGGTTGTGGATATGGGGGTAAATCATGATGCAAATCAACACTGCAATCACCATCTTCTGTTGTTGTGTTTTGTAATGGCAATGGGGGTATTGTATTTTTTATGACATTATCAATTTCTTCTAATTCTTCTTTTGTATATTCTTCCGATGTAGGAGAGCAGCTGTTGCCCGTCCCCCGAATCATAGTTATTGATTTGGCAGGAGGTGGATGTGATATTGGCGGTGTGCTTGTTGAATGTTGATGCTTAGTTCCATCTGAATGCGTAACTATTATTGATGAAGAGGATACCGAAGTGTGTTGGGGCGAAGTCTTAAGCATGCATTGCAAACTGAAGGAGAAGATTCAGATTTAATTGCTGAATGCAATCAATATCTTCAACAAATAAATGACGAGGTCGCACATGCATTATATCTTCAAGGAAA
>Ga0214477_100634_pt1 | contig 23149 bp, 10 predicted proteins | sample M1_20Mar14CPVII9_FD_165058 | JGI IMG/M metagenome (GOLD analysis project Ga0214477, IMG submission 165058) | Marine eukaryotic communities from Monterey Bay, California, United States - M1_20Mar14CPVII9sort6BwellC16 | ecosystem: Environmental > Aquatic > Marine > Unclassified | place: USA...
GCTCAAGCCTTCAACATCACTGTATGATCCTGGATAGCATGGTAACGGATGTGTGTTGCCACTGCCAGGACAGTAATGCCCGAGAGGACAATGAATTGCAAGCGTTGGCGTTGGACAATGAAAGCCTGAAGGACAAGCACCTGCACCCTCAGGTGTATTGCTTCCCCTGTAAATGGAGAAAGAAAACATATAATGTTATACATGTTAGCAAAAGAGAAGTCTGCAACAAGAGCACACTTACCTTGGACAGAAACTTCCTTCCCAACAAGGCTGTGGTGTTGTATAATCATCAACAACATGTTCATCAGTAGACACGCCCTCTTTACAGAAGGTCCCCAATGGACAAGGAATTGGTTGCTCTGCTTTTACATATTCGTTGACAGGAGGGTGGGATATTCTATGCTTGCCTGTAGCCGGAGAAGTTCGATGTACATAATCCCAGTCACTATTATTAAACATTGCTGTTGTTAGCACTCCCGTCTCTTCTTCAAGTATCCAAGTATCAGTACTTTCTAATGCTATTTGAGATGAAATCTTTGTGCCTTCATTACAATAGTGACCACTAATACAAGGAGAAGACGGAACAACAAGGCCTAAGTGTTCACAGATTGAACCTGCATCACACAGTGTTGGCTTTGACATACCAAAGAAAGGGCATATAAAGCCAACAGGACAAGGGAGGCAATGTTCTTGACCATTCTGTGGCTGAAAGGTGCCAGGCTCACATTGAGTAATGTTGTGACCCATCGTTGTAGTGCCATTTGAAGCTGTTGGCAAATGAGGATAATTCATTGCTATAGAAGTCTTCAACAAATGAGTTGAACCATGTAAACCAATTGATACTTGTATGTCACCCTTATCTTCAAATGGTGGCATGGGACAAGAAAGAAGAGATTCAGATAAGATGATTGCATCCGTCTTGACCTCATCATTAAATGAGCATGTAATATTCAATGAAGTATCAAAGGTGCCCTTGACAAGCACAATTGTTTCATCATGGGTTGCATTCCATGTAGGGCTGACACTGTAAATGGATGTCTCGGGAACAAACTGAAACGTCTGTGATGCATTCTCAACGGGTACGATAGTGTAGCTTGCATACTCATCAATTATACGAAAGTCGACAACGCCAGGCGGATGCGGCGGAATTGGACAGAGCAGCGTTGTTTTATCAATGACTTTAGCTTGCACCTTTTCATTGCCAAATGAGCACTTTAGTTGCATGACATTCCGGAATCCAGATCCTCGTACTGTAATATCAATGCCACCTTGACTGCTGTCTCCAATCGTTGGACTAATGGAAGTAACTTGTGGGGGCTGCATGTATTCGAAATACTTCCATGATGTCGAGCCGTGTTCTCCATCAGATGCAAGCCGAACAGGCACCTTATTGTTGTTATTCCTCTCCATTACATACGAAGGACTCCTACACAATACTCTGTCACTTGATATAAACGTCGCCTTGACACTTATTTCTCCAAACATGCATTTCAAACCAGTAGCATTTCTAACGTTCAAACCATTGACTTCAATCAGTGCATTGCCCTCAGGATAGCCGTAGCTTGGATGAAGTGATTCAATCTCAATCTCTTCTACGAATGTGTAAAAAGTTGAGCTCTTTCCATAGATATAGCCGCCATCAAGACTAATTGTAACTTCCACAGTTTCTGGTACAGACCATTGTGGCGTTGAACAAGCTATTTCGTTTTGATGGACAAGAGAAGCATTTACAACTTGTCCTCCAAACTTGCACCTTAACAAATCAATATTATCTTGCGATGAAGTAGGAAAGGATCCAAAGATTTGTACACTGGTACCACCCTTGATTGAGCCAGATGATGGAAACATTGTTGTGATTGACAAGTCAGACACAAAGGTAAAGTCTAGGCCTACACTTGAATCCTGCCCTGTTCCACTGTTTACCACATTAATTTTGACTTCACCAGGAAGATGTCGTGGACTTTTGCAACGAACTTCGGACGAAGTTATGTAGTGGACATTATAAACAAGCACACTCCCAAACTTGCACGCCAAGCCTTCTGTATTTAAAAACTCCGTTCCATAAACACTTATCCAATCACCTCCATCTGAACCGCCATGATTTGGAACAACTTTTGTAATCTGTGGCTGAATCATTTCAGCTGGTGAACTAAGAGGTGGTTTCTTGTACATGATTTCCAAGCCCGAGTAGTACACTCCATTGTCAAGCTCTATAAATATCGACATAGAAGTGTCCTGAGATAGAGGAGGTAGGAAATGTAGTGGCCTATTCGTTGCAGGCGGAACCCGACAAACGATATTATTATCAGTAACGTTCAGCGCAGGATGTGTTTTGTTGTGATCTCCGTAACGACAACCTGTAACATAATTCAAGTTCTTTCCCGTAATATTAATGTACGTTTCCTCTTTCCAGTTCACTACACTTGGCAGGCAACTGGTAGCATCAGGTCGATGAATATAACTATAATTACCAGCGTCTGTGTAATCGATACCATTGTTTGTCACACTAATTCTTACGTCTGTCTTGCTTAAATTTTTTGTGTCCGCAAGTTCAAGTGAAGGGGAAGTACAAATAATCGACGTATCTGATTGCCAAACAACCTTGGGCGAGACAGTATCATCAAATTTACATCCCAATCCAACTTTATTTCGAAAGCCTATGCCTGACACGAGGACATCTTCACCACCTTCTAAGAAACCGTATATTGGATTGATGGAAGATACTGATAGCTCACGATAATATGTGAAGACACGTCCAATTGATTCAACATCCCTTAATCCATTAATACCCAAGTTGAGCATGACAGTCTTTATCGGAAAGCTACTAATAACTGCTGGAGAAACACACTTTAATATGTCTTGGGCCTTGTAGTAAGATGCTGAGACTATCTGATTATCGAAATGGCACGTCATTTGCGTCAAGGGAAGATGATGCAAGTCTTGAGCTGATAATGTTATACTTGTTCCGCCACTAAACGGTCCTGAATTTGGACTTAATGAACTGACTTCTATATGTGGTGAATACACAAACGTTTCATCACTAGTTGCCAACTGAACTTGTTCATGATATAACGAAACCGATACCTGCTTTCCGGGCGAAGACACCAATACCTCGTTGAAAGGGGGTGAAGTACAACTCAAAGTGTCATCAGTCACAGTCACTGGTACTAGCGATGAATTGCCAAACCTACAGGATAAATTATCAGATGCATCTGGCCACAAGAGGGCATTACCACGAATAACTACATCCGTACCACCATTGATACTGCCAAATCTAGGTTGAATACTTTGTATTGATGGATGAGTTTGATATTCAAAAGAGGCATGACTCTCAATGGACAGTCTCGGCCCATTCTTGATGCCAATGTGAACATTAACAGTCTTTGGACCTCCCTTCCATTCTGGGACAGTACAATGTACCTCCTTCTCGTCTATGAACTCAGCATCAACGGTGAGATCTCCCCCAAACAGACATTGTAGATTGTACATGTTGGTAAAGTCGTGGCCTGTTACACGAGCTAATGATCCACCTCGAACACTGCCCACTCGAGGTTCAATTCCAGTTACAATAGCTGGTGTATAATATGAGAATGATTCAGGCGTCTTGATATGAAATGTGTTTATTCCACTGCCAATCTGTAGCTCTATTGGTGAATGTTGTTTCATGGTATCATTTAAAAACGGAGGGACTTGACATGTTACTGTTGAATCGTCTTTGACTTGCAGAGCTTTCGTGAAGATACCTGAATCTCCAAGGTTGCAAGACAAGTCGTATAATGAAAAGGGCTCCAAGCCTTCAACTTCCAGTGTGACTTCCGATCCACCCACTGTCCAGGCAAAGTCGGGTGTGATTGATATTATTTCTGGCTCTGGATAATATGTAAATTCAAGTGTGTTTAACCCGTCTGCTCCTAAATACCGCTCACCATCAACAGAGAGTGATACATTCACATTAGTTTTTAAATCTGCTGACATAGTTGGCGGTGCCACACAAGATACTGAATTTGACGACAGATATGTTGCCTGAACTTTATCTTTGTCAAAGTGACAGGAGAGATTATGGTGCTCGTGTACAACAGTAGTGTTGATTGTTACTGTTGTATTGCCATTTATAATGCCGATTTGGGGCTGAATTGATTCTAATTGCGGTAACTTGATTGATTCATACTTGAGAGATTCATTACTTATATAATCGACCCCTTGATTCATTGTAATGCTCACTGATAGATGACCAATCGTAGTAGCCGGAGTGATACAACTCAGTAATGTAGGAGATATGTAAATGGCATCAACAAGAGCACCATCTCCAAACCTTATCTTTGTAGGTGTGTCAATAAAGGCTTCCCCATATATGTATAATGTTTTGTTGCCCAAGTCTGAGCCAAAGGTTGGCTCGAGAGACAATAGTTGTGGACTTGCTCGATAACTAAACCCATGTCCACTGCCAACAAAGTCTTCACCGTTGTGCGTCAGTTCGATTGTTGTATCACCATTTCTTTCGTATGCTGGGGTAATACAACCAAGACTTGTATCATTATAAACATTAGCAGAAACCATTTCAAAACTATCGTCTTCAATACCGAAACGGCAATGAGACACACCTGTAAGCCCTGCCCCTTTCAGTATGACAGTTGTACCACCCGCCAACGGTCCAATTGTTGGTTGTAGAGAGTTAATCAATGGTGGCTTTATGTATTCAAAGGTTCCAGACGCTAATACATGAATTCCATCTGTCAATTTTAGTAATACCTCACCTATTTCATACGGTGGCGATGTACAGATGACACTATTGCCAGAAATCAAGGTTGCTGGTAGAGATTCTATTCCAAACTGACAAATTAGATTGTTCATATACTTGGCATTACTCAGTTCGATAACAACATCAGTTCCTCCAGTGACATAACCAAATACTGGATGCATTGATATGAAATGAACTCTTGATGTAACTTCCAATGTAGATTGTTGACCTATATCATAGCCTCCATTATTTGACACTGCCACATACTCGACACCATCATGTGTCAAATTTAGCAGGGGTGTGATACATTTCAATGTTGAATTGTCTATCCAGCGAGCTGGGGACGAATGTTCGAGTCCGAATCGACACTGCAAGTCGGATGATTGAATAAAGCCATCGCCCTTGACTACTATTTCTACTGCATGACCCTCTTGTATTCGTTGAGGCGAGATGCTTGATATTAAACCTGCTCTAACAATAGACAAGGACGTCTTCTTTCTACTAAAGTCAATGCCATTCGTTGATATTCTGATATCTACTTCTCCGACCTCCAACACATCAGGAAGAGTGCACTTGACTTCAGATTCACTAATATAATGAGCATCTGTGTCTTGATCCTGGCCAAACATACACCTCATTGTTGTTGTGTTGACAAAGGAGCTCCCAAAAACAGAAATACTACTACTATCAGCATATTCATTGGGTATATTTGAAGGTATGGTGTAAAAGAGATTAAGATCGTCATCGTATGTGAACAGTCCTCTTTCGGTGACTGCAAATGATGAAAAGTCTTTTGAATTGAGAGCTACTAGAATCTCAACACATTCCGCTTGGCTAACTTGTGGTGACAAGCATTCAATCTCATTTGAGGATTTGAATCTCCCTTCTACCAATATACTTCCAAACATACACGATATAGTAGGTACATCAATGAAGCCCGTTCCCGTGACAGTTACAATCGTGGCTCCTGTTGTGAAACCTCGGGCTGGAGACATATCTTCTAATGACAACTCTCGATGGTAGTTGAAGAACTGAGATCCTTCCACATAATTGTCATTATCTTCAAAGTGTAGGGCTATACTGGAATTGATTGGATATGATACTGCTGGTGTTTTACAAGTGATGTGCCGAGACGAGACAAACGTTGCCGGTACTGACGATTCTGTATTGTCAAATGTGCAATATAGATTACTCTCCTGAAGAAAGTTGGCACCCTGAATAGTAACAACTGTTCCACCGTTCACCGATCCCAAAATGGGATAAATGTTATCAATTGTTGGCCTTGGAGCATAGTTAAATGATAGAGCTGCTGAATAATCCCATTGATTAGTTGATACTTGAACATCAACCTGCAAACTTGTTGTTACTGATGACTCATACGCAGGCACCTGACAATCAATATGCTCATTATTCAACACAGAAACAGTCTTGACGGTTTCATAGTAATAACTTCCATCACTGGTTGGAAGCGTAAATCGACACCAGGCATCACCAGTTGTGTTTAAATGATCGCCTTTAATTGTAATACTATCAGTTCCATCAAAAAAGACGTATAAAGGGGATAAACTATCCAATGAGGGAGCTGGTGTATAGGTATATTGTAAGGTCATGGCAGTGAAGTTTGATGCCGCCTCGGCAACTCGTAGATCCACCTTATGAGCATCTTCATTAACATCTAGAAGCATTCTTGGAGACTGACACTCAATGGCATCTGTCGCTACAAACTGTCCAGAAACTTGAATATCTTCAAAGAAACACAAGTAGTTGACATTTGATCGATAATCTTTGCCATAGACTCGAACTATAGTTCCACCATGAGGCGGTCCAGTCGTTGGGTTGGCAAATAAAATCGTTGGAGGCTTGTAAAAGTCAAAGGCCACATCTTCCTGCGCAATCCCATCATCTTCTATACCACTCACTACAAAACTTACAGTGCCTGGCGGATGAGATGGGGATCGACACTGTATTCTCTCATTTGAAATGTATACAATATCATCAGAGTATGTGGATCCAAATTTGCACCTTGATGATGAATCGAAATCATCTCCAGAAACTGTTACTACAGTTCCGCCTGTGAAAGGCCCACCACTTGGCTCGATTGATACCGTCTTGACAATTGGAAGATAAAGGAAGCTAGAAGGTCGGTGTTGTGTTACCAGATCAACTCCATTCAAACTCACACCAAAGAAAACGTCTTCATTTATGGAATGTGAAGGTGATATGCATGATAGCTCTTGAGTAGACCGTAGAGTTGCAGGTACTGTCTCGTTGCCAAATATACACATTGCAGTGTTTGATGTAATGGATGGGAACATGTTGGTGCCGTGCACAGTTACTTGAGTTCCACCACTGATTGATCCTTGGGTTGGAAAGATGCTGTGAATAGTTGCTTGAGGGGTGAAGCGAAATCGTGCCGCAGCGGAAGAATAATCGAGCCCATTTAATGATACTCGAAGATCAACATCAGTAACAACGTCCAAAGTTTCCTTGGAAACGTCAGGACTTTGACATGATAGTTCTGTAGATGTAATGTATGTTGCCTCACTTAAACCCAAGTCACCAAACTGACAAGTCAAGTTCTCAGTCGACACGAACGATTTCCCGATGATTGATAATTCTGTGCCACCGACGATACTACCGCTCGACGGACTTGCATATAGAACATCAATCTCCTTATGAAATGTGAATTGCCACGAAGTACGAAGAGTATCAATATCATTAAAAGACACTCTAAGCTTGTAATTACCGGGCTTCATGCTTGGTGCCTCACAAGTAATCTTCTCTTTTGATACCCATAGACCTACCGACTCGACATGACCAAAGAAGCATGATATGGTGTTGCTATTAACAAAGTTGGAGCCCGAGAGTACGACCATAGTACCTCCAATTTCGGATCCACTACTTGGGCTCATATTTGTAAACTCTGCCGGCTTTGTGTATTCAAATCTGTGTTGACTCATCGAAAAGTCGTCTCCGTTGTTGACACTAACACCTACACTTACATGTTGAGGCGTCCCATGTGTTGGAGGAGAGACGCAAACCACCTCCTCAGAATGGTGACCAATAGCAGGGACAATACTATCACCAAACTTGCAATGTGTCACGCCAGATATCAATGACCTGTCCCTCAAGTGGAATGTAACTCGAGTACCCCCAGTAGTATCTCCAAAGCGGGGTCTGATGGAAGTCAAAGACAAGTCAATGAAAGTAAACTGTAGTAGAGGTCCCGTTGATATTGGCACACCGTCAAGCACAAGGCCAATTGAGACAGTGCCTTTCTCTACTACATTGAGGGGAAGATGACATTGTATCAGTGTACTATTGATATAATTCGAAGGTACAATATATTTCTCATCCACAAGACAGCCAAGATTATCCACTTGTTGAAAGTTGCTTCCATCTAGTTCTAGGGATATAACTTGTGTTGTATCAGCTGTTCCAAACATAGGATGAATCGACCTGACAAGCATCAGATCAATCACATTGAACTCTATACTTGATGTAGAATAGTCTTGTCCATTATTTGAAACACTAATAGTGTAGTTTCCAGGCCGAAGCCCTCTTGGTACTTGACACATGACTTGTGATTCACTTATATACTTTGCATCCATCTCCATCTCGTCTTTTATCAAACAACCAAGCTCTTTTCTATTTTGAAACATTGACCCAAAGACAGTGACCATCTTGTCGGTAGTGCTTGGAACAACATGCGGAGAAATAGTATCTAGAACCATCTCCTCTTGATATTGAAAGCTTTGATCGACAAGGGCAAACGTGTCAGCGCCGTAGATGATAGCAAACTCAACATCACCACTTGAGAGGTATGGTGGAGTTGTGCATCTTATTTCATCTTCTGAAACAACCACTGCGTTAACAGTAGTGTTACCAAGAAGGCATTGCACAGGCCCAAAAGCTCGAGAGAAGTGATTGCCGTTGACAGTGAGATTTGTTCCACCCCGTAAGAAACCATTGTTAGGATGAATGGATGATATATGGAACGGTTCGTAGAATTCGAAAGGCAGAAATGCAGTATCTCCAATCTCTGAAATGATTGTCAAGTCTACATGCTCTTCCTTATCCCATTTCGGGGTAATGCATTCAATAATGTTTGAGTCAATATATCTCGCATCAACAAGTAAGGAGCTTAGCCCACCAAAGCGGCACGTCAATTTGTCTTCCTCTCTGTAATTCGTTCCGTGTACTTGTATTGCTGTGTTGCCACCCGTCTCGCCAAATGAAGGCAAGGAAAATAGAGCTGTCATTCTAGCATAGACGGTTAACATTTGTTGTGTATCAAGTACGTCCACTCCATTGAGAGTCACCTTGACCTCGTAGCTTCTAGGCTCTAGTAATGGTGTCTCACAAACTAGATTCTCATCATCCATCCATCGACCTACCGACTCGACATGACCAAAGAAGCATGATATTGTGTTGCTATTAACAAAGTTGGAGCCCGAGAGTACGACAAGATTACCTCCTGTCTCGGATCCACTACTTGGACTCATGGTTGTAAATTCTGCCGGCTTTGTGTATTCAAATCTGTGTTGACTCATTGAAAAGTCTTCTCCATTGTTGACACTAACACCCACGTGTACTTGTCCAACATTTGACATGGCTGGCGAAACACAAACTAGCTCGTTTGACTCGTCAATACTGGCAGGAACAATAATACCCCCAAACTTGCAATGTGATACTACACCTGGAGACTCAGTTTTTAACTTGAATGTAACTCGAGTGCCCCCAGTTGTATCTCCAAAGTTGGGACTGATGGAATCTAAGGACAAGTCGACAAAGGTGAAGAACTGCGGCAACCCTGTCGATACTGGCACATTATTGAGTGTAATGTATACTGGAACTGACTCTTGATGTGAGTAAGGTGAAGTATGACATTGTATCAGTGTACTATTGATATAATACGACGGCACAATATCCTCTCCCAATTTTACCTCCATCTGTGGATGGAATGCCTTGCCTGTAATTGTAACATTGCCCCCAGCTTCACCCATAGATGGACTCAGAGCCGCAATAGACGGAGGTGGAATAACTTCCAAAGGTAGATATGGCAACTTCTCATCCAATACATTATTAGATAGACGCACTTTGTATGTTTTTGGTCGAAGTCCTTTTGGTAAGTGACACAAGACCTCCGACTCAAGAATAAATGTTGTGTAAGGGCATGGTTGATCGTCGATATAGCAGACCAAGTTTCGATTGACAAAGCTGTTTCCTTTTATCATCAACATCATTGTGTTTGTGTCATCATAATTTGCAGTCAATATTGGAGGCTCCAAATGATGTAGGTGTGGAATTTCAATTACTTGAACTCGTGCTCGTGATGATGTAATGACCCCATATTGGTTACTCAAGAGCTCGACCTGAAACATACCCGTCTCGGGAAAAGTATGATTACATGTTGCTGTTCCAGAAGAAGAGAAGCTCGCACTACTTTCTGATAATCCAACACGGCAACTAATGTTTTCATTTGCTATAACGTCAAAGTTCTGGCCTTCAATAATGATAGCTGTTGATGTATTTGTCTTGATAATCACTTCGGGTTCAACTTTAACGAGATAAGGCCGCTCCACATGAGTAAACGTCATGTTATCATCACCATGGTAAACTTGTACATCTTTCGATGCATCAATAACCATGAATGGTACAGTTTCAAACTGCGTGTTCCAAGGACTCGTGCAAATGATTGATGTGTTGGATACAGGAATAACAGGCACTTGTTTCGTTCCAAAGACACAGCTAGCACGTTGAAGATTCGCAAACCCACTGCCAAACACAGTAACATTTATATCCTGTAAACCCATAGTAGGTGATATATAAGACACCCGGACTGCATTTTCTTCAATTAGTTGAGAATTATGTCCATCTAGTGTCGCCTCACTACTATCATCGTTATTCGAATGATATGTGAATTGATATTGTTCATATGAACTCTCTTCTTGTCCGTTTGCTGAAATTGAAAAAGCAACACTTGTTGTAGTCTCATTGTGAGAGGGAGATTCACACACACCGACACCAAAGTCATCTGTTGGCTCTAACTTCACTCGATGTTCACCAAACAAGCAGACTGAGTGATTACCAAGAGGGTGATTTGTCGTTACTCGAACCAAAGTGCCGCTTGGACCTCTCAATGGTTGAGGTTGAACATCAAGCAACTTTAAAGGATCCAAATACTCAAATTCCATGTCATCTCCTCCTCCGATACAGTCATAACTGTCAAAGCACAACCAAACAGACTTCTTCCCGGTTTGAACTGGTGCATAATCACAAAGTATCTCATTATGGCTCTCTAATTCTGCACCGGTAAACTTTGTATCAAAGAGACAACGATATGTAAATGAACTATCAAAGCCTGTGCCCAATATAGTTACTCGAGTCGATCCCGATGATGAACCATAGCTTGGACTTATCGATGTGACCGTGAGATCTTGGTGTATATTCATAATAACATAACTATCATGAAAATCGATTCCACCATTCATTGATATAGAAAGTGGCAAGTTATTATCGGGTTCGATTGAGGTGCCTTTATAACGGCAGACTACTTCTGTATCCGATATCCATTGTGCTTCAACCTCGTGCTCTCCAAATCTACACTTGATGTCAGTTGAATTGAAGAACAAACTACCGGTAACTTTAACATCTTTGGAGAATCCTGAATATAATGTTGTTGGTGTTGCTGAAGTTATGGATGGTTCCTCATAGAAGGTAAAATGTGTCTCATCTGTGCTAATTTCCATTGACGTATTTGTAGACTTGATAATCAATGAAGTTTCTTCTGGCTTATCCCATGATGGTATTGTACATTCGACTTGACTGGTGTTGTGTAATATGGTTGCTGGCATCTCTGTATCACTAAAGATGCAGACATATGATGATTCGACTTGTAATCCATTTAGTTTGATCGTCATGACTGAGCCGCCATTGACAGGAGATGATTCAGGGAATGCAGACTCCACTTGCAAGTCTTCATGATAATAAAAGTCCAAGCCGGTCTTAAAACTTGAGCCATCTTGGTCGAATAAACTTAGTTGATACATCCCCACTTGATCGACAGCTGGTGTGATGCAATGAATCTCAAACATAGAAACGAACATGGCTGGAACCGAACGTGTACCAAACTGACATTTCCATCCATCCTCGTTTGTGAATCCTTCACCAAGGATCTCAACTTCTACCCCTCCAAGTTTTGAACCATAGTTAGGCTCGAGATTTGATACGGAGATGAAGGAGAAGGATATCGATACATTGACAAAGTTCATACAGTCGTTGCTGTATGAGACAATAACATCACCCACTGCAGACGATGGCGGCGCTACACAACGAACCATTGCCCATGATAACCATTGAGCTGGAACATTCGTAGACTCTCCAAATCGACAACATATCGTGTCTTCATACATGAAACCATCACCAATGAGAGTAACTTGAGTGCCACCCGTACTTAGACCACGAGTAGGCTTCATAGTTGTCACAGTTGCCCGAGGAACGTATTCCAACCAAACAGGACTACTAGACACGTCAACACCATTGACTGTTACTCGTAAAGCTAATTCACTCGGAGCAGTCATTTGTGGAGATGCGCATTGTAATTCAGTGGATGATATGTATTCTGCTTTTATATGAATTGGATTGATTTGTCTGTTTTGAAATATGCATCTCAAATCATCAGTATTATTCTTAAATCCAGAACCCGTTACATTCAACATTGTTCCTCCAGATCCGTCTGACCATGTTGGGCTGATTGAGTATAACTCTACAGGCGAAATGTATCGATATTCAATAGAGGTTGGAGTAAAGTCTACCCCTCCATTCAAACTGATTGAAACCAAGTGTGACGATCCTGCTTTGCCACCTGCACTAACACATGATACTGATTCGTCGTTATTAGTTGATCCGATAACTTTAACATCACCAAAGCGACATAGAATACTATCCTGATTGTTCACATGTTGGAAACCAGACCCATGTATGGTGACTGATGTACCTCCATGTGATGCTCCAAATGTAGGGTAGATTGATGATATTATTGGATGATTGTAGTAGAGAAAGTTTACTGCACTTGATGTGTAATAATCAACACCATTGAGGCTTAAAGTCACGTTCGTCGTGCCCACACTCTCACTTACAGGCGTGATGCATGAGATTTCAGTCTCACTTATCCAATTACCATGTACAACTTGATCACCCTCTTTATTACCAAATCTACACCGCAAAGTATCTCCATTAACCATTCCACTGCCAATTAAAGTAACTACTGTGCCTCCATTAATTGGACCACTATCAGGTTTGATGGATGATATGATTGCATCTTCAATAAACTCAAAACTAACAGGACTAATAGTATCATCAACACCATTAATAGTTGCATGAACAGAAACAAATGTAGGTTTCTCAACCGCTGGACTTGTACATGATAATTGAGTTGATGAAATGTATTCTGCATCAGTTGTTAGTACTGTGTTGTTCCGATATTGTCGAAAGATGCATTGCAATTCAGTAGTATTCTCAAAATGTTGTCCATCAAGTGTTAGGATAGATCCTCCCTTGACACTTCCTTTTGTTGGCCAGATTAATTGTATCAATGGTGGTGCAGTATATCTAAACATTTCAGGTGATTTAGATGTATCAACTCCATTATTGAGACTCAATGAAATAACATGAGAGGATGCCACACTTCCCAGGGGTGTAATGCAAGTAACTTCTTCCTCATTCATCCAAAGAGAAGGAACACTAACATCACCTACATGACATGTCAGACCAGGTAAATCCACGAAGGAAGAACCATGTAATGTAATAGTTGTACTACCCAATATAGATCCAACTGTTGGGAAGATTGATTCAATAATTGGTGCTTGATAATAATGATATTGCATTGGAAATGATTTAGCCATTAACATACCATCCATTTCAAGGCTCAAAGTAATATTAGTGTCTGATACGCTCCATTCAGGTGATATACAGAGTATTTCATTGGGTGACATCCACTGAGCATTAACATATGAAACTGCATTATCATTACCTGTTGCATCATTATTACTCTATCATCGTCGCCAAAGACGCAAGTCCAATCATTACTATAATAATTAATATCACCGCCGACATGTAATACTACATTAGTACCTCCGTCTGTAGGCCCACCTTCGGGAAATATTGATGTAATTGTATAGACGGTGGCAATTGCATTGTCCACTGAATCATTATCAGCAGCAGCAACGACATGTTGATGATCGATGATAACATTGGCAATGCAATTTGATAATAAAATTGCCGCCGTTGCTATAATCTGAATCATCAAATTCATTATGATAGATGACGGGTATAACCGACCATGCTGACGACGGTAATATTATGCTGCTGTCTGTTGCTGTTTTGCTGATTGTATGAGGTTAGTAGTCTAGTCCGCTGCGGTTGTTTTGTTGTCGAAAACATATAAAAAATGATATGATATGAAACTTCTACTTTCATTTTAGAGAAGTTTCTTTAACAAACAAGAGTAGGCCCCCTCTTATATGTTTATATGAGTATGAGTAATAAACATGAGTGTCATATAATGCGGCGCCTTTTGGCCATTTATTATCTACTCACCCTATTCTATTCCAAAGAAGTTCATTGCATTGGAAGTAGTTTGTTCACATACTTCCGAGAAGGGCACATTGAAAGTCTCTGCCAGTTTTCGTGCCACATCAATACAATCAGCAGGCTCGCTTGATCTCTTCTTCCTTTTAAAGGACATATAGGGAGCATCTGTTTCTACCATAATCTTCTCAAGAGGTAAAGATGGTAATAGTTCTCGCAGTGGAGCACCTCTCTCCTTCTTACAGATTGTGCCGGTAAAACCAATGTAATATCCTCTATTGATGTATTCCAATGCCTCTTCCTTTTCACCAGTAAAGCAATGTACTACAATGGGAGGTAGGTCTTCATCTACTTCTTCTATAACTTCATCGAACACTTTGATTAGATCAGAGTGTGCTTCTCTTTCATGGACAAACAATGGCTTCTTCAATTCTACTGCAAGCTTAATCTGCTCACGAAATGCATGTGTTGATCGTCAGGTGTTGAGAAGTTACGATTATAATCCAGCCCGCATTCTCCCACGGCGACTGCCAATGGATGTTGCAACATTTCTCTCATTTCTTTTGTACTTGTTGTATCATCAAAAGTCTTTGCATCATGTGGATGTATACCAACGGTTGCATATAGATTTGGTGTTTTAGTTTCATCTAACCAATCTTGTGCTATTTGTAAACTCTCTTTTGATGTTTTGATGCATGTACCTGTCAATAGCATTCTAGTGACTCCGGAATCTATCGCTCTTTGGACTACCTCACGCCAATGTGATTTAAATGCCTTGTTTGTAAGATTGATACCTATATCTACTACGACTTCTTTCATCATGTTATTGGTATCAGGTAATGATGTTGTGGTCATAGAGGGTAGTGATGTGTGATAATGTATGATGTGTTTATTGTTTTTCAATGTTGTAAAGCTTTTACAACGAGTGCTAAAAAGAAGAAGGATGATCAACGCGGTATATGTCGTATGCAAATATGATGTGGTCATATGCATATGTATTGTGATGTGTGATGATGTATCTATGGTGATGTGTATGTTGCTGTGAAACTTGTGCAGTAAGTGATGGTTATAAATAGGATTATCAACGCGGTATAATATGTATACATTGCAACTCTATTCTTTGCTTTGTGGAGAGGGGAGGATAGCATCGTCTCAATGATAAGGTGATTTTGTTAGTGGGAATTGGGCGGCGGTTATATCTTTGACATTTTGCATTGACAAACCAACCAATCAATGAGGTTCTACTATCATACAACAATATATCCAGAGAGGCATAGTTATTGCAAATCATTTATATAATATTGTTAAGAATATACTATTTTACAGTGAAAGCCATTTACCGAATATCGGTAAAAGATACAAATAAGATTACAAGAGACACATCAAATACCCAATCTAACAATTGCAGTAAACATCTCATGAGTAGTGAAACTACAGCTGCTGCTACCAAAACAACAACAAACACGAATACTACCACGACTACCGGAAGTTTAGATCTTGTTGTTAAATCTAAATATATCCTATCTGAACGTCCATCATGTTTAGCGGCACCTCCCCCCGTTGAAGAACGTACCAAACCATCAGATGCTAATCATGATAACAGAGATAATAATAATGAAAGTAAAAGATCTAAAAAGAACAAAGGACAAAATAAGAAACGTCCAAGAGATAACCGTATTGCCTTTGGAGATAAGGTATGCCTAGCTATTGTAAGAGGTCAGCCGTGTCCATTCCTAAATACTCCAAAGGGATGTCGGTATAATCATAATTTGAAGGAGATATTAGCTAATCGACCTATTGATATTAGTGACGGCGAGAATGGTGCTGCGTGGTTGAAGGGGGGCTGTCCATTTTGGAATGCGAAGGGGTGAGTATAGTTTAATTTCGTTGGTTTGTGTACATGTAATATGTTGGTATCCTTTACTCTAGTTTATTTCTTTGTATCTTATATTATACTTTTATGCTCATACATTTATACTAAATGTATATAAACTGCTATACAATTGCAGGTTTTGTGACTTTGGTGTTATGTGCAGATTAGGTTCATGTCATGTAAATATGAGTACGGGTCAAAATCTTTGCAGAGTAATTGAGAGTGAAAAAGATACATCAGTGGTTGATACATCAAAGGAGGAAGATGTAACTGAAGACAAGGTCGTTGATGAAAGCAAGGTAGATGAAGTTGGAGCCAAGGTGAAAGAAGATAAGGTCAAGGATGAGGATAAGGCCAATGTAGAAGATAAGGTTAAAAATGAAATCAAGGCAGATGAAGATGGAGCTAAAGTGGACGAAGGTGGGATCAAGAATGAGGAAGATAAAGTCAAAGATGCAGCAACTAAGTCAACACCCGCAGCGGGCACCATGCTTGGGCACCATGCCGAGATTATGAATGTTTTATCCAAAGATACACAAGTGAAACTCCGCAAAAATAAATACCCATTTGTTTGTAAGCGTCACTTTGAGGTACAGAAAGGTGGTGGACAAAAGGCGCCGCCAAAAATTGAAACATCTTCCACACCGGCAGTTATACCATCAAAGCGTAAGCTGATTGACTTTCGTAACAAGGTGTATATTGCACCGTTGACAACTGTTGGGAATTTACCCTTTCGTCGTATCATGAAACATTATGGTGCTGATATTACCTGTGGTGAAATGGCACTTGCGGATCAATTGTTGGGTGGAAAGCCTTCTGAGTGGGCCTTGTTGAAGAGGCATCCCTCAGAAGACGTCTTTGGGGTCCAGATCGCAGCGGGGCATGCCGATCAATATACTCGTGTTGCAGAGGTGCTTGCTAATGAACCAAGCATGGATATTGACTTTGTCGATCTTAATCTTGGTTGCCCCATTGATATGGTTTGTCAGAAGGGAGCCGGGGCAAGTTTGATGTTGAGGGAGAAGAAGTTAAAGGCTAGTTTGGAAGGAATGCTTAAGGTGTTACCATGTCCAGTAACAATCAAGATGAGGACTGGCTGGAAGGAGGATCAGCCGATTGCTCACGAGTTTCAACCAAAGATTCAAAGCTGGCAGATTGATGGAGTAGGCGCTTTCATGGTGAGAACAGTCATCTTGCTTGGTGTTCCTCGGCTTTAGTATATCTTATATTAACCTGTGTCTTATTATCACTTTCCAAAGATTCATGGCCGCAGTCGTCTTCAGCGATATTCGAGGCTTGCAAATTGGGACTATATATCTCAAGTCGCTTGCAGTCAATCACCTGATTATCCACAAATACCTATGATTGGTAACGGTGATATCTTCTCGTACAGTGATTATGAAGAAAAGATACTAAACCAAATTAGCAGTGGAGATGAAGGAGAGGATGGCAAGAAGAACAACTTAATTCCTTGTGCCATGTTGGGTCGCGGAGCATTAATTAAACCGTGGCTTCCTACCGAGATTAAAGAGAAGCGTAATTGGGATATATCTGCTAGTGAAAGACTTGACATGCTTAAGGACTTTGTGAAATTTGGACTTGAGCATTGGGGCACAGATCAGCAAGGCGTTAATCATACTCGTAGGTTTCTTCTTGAGTGGATATCGTTTCTGTATAGATATGTTCCTGTGGGGTTGTTAGAGGTACTTCCACAACAAATGAATCAACGTCCACCACTACACATGTGTGGTAGAAGTGATCTAGAGACTCTCATGATGAGTAAAAACTGTGCCGATTGGATTAAGATTTCGGAAATACTTCTTGGGCCAGTACCAGAGGGGTTTCAATTCGAACCAAAGCACAAGGCGAATTCCTTTGCCAAGAAGTAGTTACGAGAAGAAGAAGGGGAAAAGGGGGAGTGTGTAGAGGAGAATTCAAGAAAGAGTGTATATAAAATAACTAGGGTTTAACTGTGTTACACATCATTTATGCCTCCTCTTCTTTTGCTTTCTTTGCCTCTGCAAGTGCCTGCCAAATAAAAGGATCTTTGATCTTAACTCCAAGAGAAGGCCATCTGATATCCGGCAATTCATCCCACTCTGACTTTCCTTCTTGTGTACTCCTCACTGGCAACATGAGAACCAAATTCTCATCCACAGTCCAACTCACTTTGCGAACAAAGATTGCTCCACTATCTTTAATATCACCAAGATCATAGGTACCTAAAAAGTATGGTCCCCATGCTTTTGCTGGTCCTTCACCATCGGTAACTTCTCCAAATCTAGGAGGTATGTCGTACAATGGGTCTGATGATGTATACTTACCCCAGGCATTGGGATTATTCTCATCCATTCGTTCATATCTCAAATAGTACATACTGGGATACTTTTCTAATGCCCCATCTTCATTAAGTTGTGGAATTGTATCCTTGAATGGAGAGTTCATCAACATTGTAGAAAAGAATGTCTCATCGGTCATTAACACCTCAGTTTCAATTAATGTCTCCTTTAACACATTACCCAAGCCATTGGGATGATCCATACTCCGGATGACATACTCAACAAAGTCATGTGTTAGCGCCATCCATTGACTTCCAAAGTAAATGGGTGTCTTTACATCCCTCTTCCATTCACCTGTAACATCAATATAACTTAAAGTCTTGGGTATATTATGTTGAAAGTAGTGTGCTCGTTTCATTGTATGTTTTGGAAAGTCAAATATAGAGGTTGGTACCAAGCCGGTAGCACAGGATGATGAAGTGACAAAGTTTGTATTACCCAATGGACCATTGATAGGTTCAAATAGTTGTGATATACGTTGTGCAGTTATAATAGGTAGAGTATCTCCACTAAGATTGATAAAGACATCCCATAATGGTGATGATCCACTAAGTTTGGTATTGTAATGTGTAAGATAATCCATTGCCCATAAAGTAGGGTCATTCATACTCCATTTGCTCCACTCTGGTGCATAGTGAGAATGAACTTCTAATATAGTTGTTGCATTATTATTAGAATTGTTATTAGTTTTGGTATCATCCATTCGAGTCCTTGTACATGCAGGAGTAGCATGACATGCATCGACATACTTTCTTAGTGTAGAATCGTGATATAAGAATTGATTCTTTATGTTTGCATCCTCATCTGTTGTATCTCTAGAGGATATACCAACTCGTTTATCAACATGTATTAATATAATTGCTGTATTGCCCGGATGTGAAGTTTCCATTAATGCCTTGAGTAGATATGCACCATCTGATAATGTTCGTTTATTATGTACTGATATTAAATATGCCATTCTTGCAAATGGTATAATATGTTGTGCGGATGATTCATCATTGTAGTTTGCTTCGTTGGCTGGACAATCACAAGTGGACCACTCTGAATTATCATCTTCCTCGTTATCGTTTGTGTTTGCAACTCCCGCATCGAGGAATACCAATAACACAAAGAGTAAGGATATTATGCGGTAGATGATAGTCATATTTATGATATATACCACTCCTCCATTATAGAGTACAGCCACCACTGCACTGCAACACAAACAACAAACTTGCGTGTTGCAGTTTTCAATTTTCACAATATTCCACATGTAAGCACATGCACCGGCAATGGCAACACACTTACCTAAGCTTACCTATCACTTATCACACAAAGACAATAAATATAATATACGAAGAACTATAGGGCTAGGAGTGATTGTACTGGCTTGATATAGTTCTTGAACTTGCAGTGACTTTATATCAGTTTGATATCAGACACAAGTCACAAGAAGATAAATAACACTGATAACATATCAAGAAGAGTATATATATTATTATCTAGTAACACAAGAAGTACAACTTCATAACGTCACATACGTATTGATTAAGTATGAACGTTATTAATGAGATTGGTCGTATCAATGCTCTAGAACTCGAAAAGGGTCTAACACATACATCCGGTAGTTGGCATACAAAGTATAAAGATTCATCATGGGTATACGCTGGTAACTTACCAAACAATTTAACAGAAGGTGATGTAATATGTATATTATCTCAATATGGTGAGATTGAAGATATGCATTTAGTACGAGATACTGATACCGGAAAGAGTAAAGGATTTGCATTTGTAAAATATGAAGATGCACGTAGTTGTGTATTAGCTGTGGATAATCTAACCGGTAGTATGGTATTAGGACGCACATTGCGAGTCGATCATGTAGAAAAATATCGACTTCCAAAGCATGTCCAGGAAAAGGAAGATGAAAAAGCCGCCAATGGAGATGGTAGCGATGAGGATGTACATGAGGCTGGGCATGCATATAAAGACCAAGAACTAGCAAGCTCTTTCAATATACAACAAGGACATGATTTATTTGCCCCTCCACCACAACAACCAAAAAATAGTAAGGGACAAGATCAATCGTCTTCCAACGCTGGGGATATTGGCATGGGCGCTGGTGACGATAAGGAAGAACGTAAAAGACGAAAGGAGCTGAGAGCCCAAAAGAGAAGAGAAAAGGAAGAGCACAAGCGGCGGAAGGAGGAAAAACAAATGAAGAAGAAGAAACACAGAACCAAACATAAATCTTCACACCGGGATAGATGACAACACGGCATTTGATTATAGAGATATAACATCTAATTGTAATATACCACAACTATTTATTAACATCATTATTCTATCCCCAATTGTCTCTCAAGATAGGTCGCATCCCCTATTACAAATTGACGTATTAATTGCAATTAAATTTGCATACCCATCCTTCTTCAACACAAAACAATTCCCCCCTTTAATTACTGTTAGGATCGTACGCCTTAGCTTCCTCCGCCAATGCATCATATAAATCCTTTCCATCAATTTCTTTACCATCATTCTTCTTATCCTTAATTAATACACAACTTGTAGGCCGTTTAGTACATGCCGCGGCACCCAAATCACGCTTAGAAGGTACAAAGATGTATGGTATATTATGCTCTTCCAACAATACAGGTAAATGGCTAATTACATCAATCGGGAATACATCACCGGCAAGTATTGCCAATCCTTTATCACCCTTGCGTAATCCCTTAACTAATTCTTTCACACCACGACGGAGACATTTCGATTGGGATGCCTTACGTACTAATTTATGCGCCTTCTTTGTTGATTTTTTAGATGCTAATGGTGATGATATAATGTTTATTGCCAAGCATCGTTCTTCATATGTTGGTGTATTACTATCAGAGGCGGGTTTCTCTGATGTACTGTCAGTGGACTTCCTATCCTTCTTTGATGTCTTCTGTTTTTTCTTCTTTGGGCCTTCCTCGTCTGACATATTGTTTGGTATTGTTGCAATTAACGAGACGTCTCTAATGAAATGATACAGGAGGTTAAGCAGTAAGCACACGGCAACTAAATATGTGTGTGTGTGGTGTTTAAGTAGTAAGTAGTAGGCCTTTGGATATAGTGCGCATGTGCGCGCGCGCACAAACGGCATGATATTGAGCGCCGCAAAGTACCTGAATATAGGCACAAATTTCCCCAAAATGGGGCAAAATAGCCTCAAAATACTCGTAAATACCCGTATTTGTACCTAAATATGGCGAAATGTGCGGCGCACGTGCGCGGGGCGCACAAATGGCTCTAAAAATGCGCACTATATCCAAAGCCCTAGTAAGTAGTGAGACCGCGATTGAGGAGAACTTTTTGTGGAGGATACCGCTCCCAACTTTGAGACGTAAACAGCTCCGACGCGATATTGTTGGAGTACGATAGGTACTCTCTTGCCGCAGATAGACGACAATACAACCATAAATATCATAAGAGAAGATTGAATAGATATTATTAAACAAAAGTATATACTATAGGGTTATGTACCATCATGGGCAAAAAGAAGAATAAGAACAAAACCAATGCAAACAAACCATCTAAATTTCAAATTTGGAAATTAGCATCAAGACCACATACATTAACAGCAAGTATAGTACCAGTTATCGTTGGGTATGCATTAACTATCCAATTAATAAACGATAATTCCAAGTTGTTGATTAGTCAACGATTTCTATCATGTGCATTTGGTAGTCATAGTAGTGAGGATACCAATAATGATATAGGAACATGTAGCAATATTACACATGAGGATATCACATCTATTTCATTATACAATTTTGATATAGTTATACTAGCATTGCAATTTGGAATATTTGCATGCTTGACACAAATCTCTACAAACCTCCATAATGATTATGCTGACTTCGTGAAGGGAGCTGATAATGAAGACCGCGTCGGACAAGCTCGGGCTACACAAAGAGGATGGTTAACTCCATATGAAACTTGTCGAGGATGTGTAATGTGTATGTTATCGGCATTATTAGTTGGTATTGGAATGATATTCGTTAATGGTTATGGTTTGATACCGTCAAGTGATGAGCAACAACAAAAGTGTATCGATGATGGAACAGAGTATTATGATCCAATCATGATCTTTATAGTATTATCATCTTTGTTTAATGCTGTGGCATATACCGGCGGGCCATTTCCATTGGGATATATTGGTCTTGGTAATATATCAATTGGTTATTCAGGCTTAGGTGACTTATTCGTTTTTCTATACTTTGGTGTAGTGGCAACTCTGGGAGTTCCATACTTGTACTTAACAAAGGTGGCTTGCTTCTCATTCAAGAGTCAGAAACAACACTTACTTCAAATGTTGTCTTCGTCATTATTACATTCTGTACCGATTGGTTTCTTGGCAACTGCAATCATTGTTGTTAACAATCTACGTGATCGACATACTGATGTAAAGGCTGGGAAGAAAACAATGGCAGTACGATTTGGTAGTAAGTTTGCAAAGATTGAATATCTTATATTAGTTGTTGGTAGTTATGGATTCTGTATCTACTTTTGGTTAGTCGAACGAAGACGAGAGGAATATGGGTTGTCAAATAATGCATACTTGACATTGCTACCACTTCTTTCCTTTCC
>Ga0214477_100635_pt1 | contig 23109 bp, 15 predicted proteins | sample M1_20Mar14CPVII9_FD_165058 | JGI IMG/M metagenome (GOLD analysis project Ga0214477, IMG submission 165058) | Marine eukaryotic communities from Monterey Bay, California, United States - M1_20Mar14CPVII9sort6BwellC16 | ecosystem: Environmental > Aquatic > Marine > Unclassified | place: USA...
GAGAGTTGATTCTACTTACATCTAGTATGGTTTGGCTGTGTGGGGTGTCTGGTGGAGTCGATAATGTTAGATGACATAAAATGCACACATGATATGCACAAAATGTTATGACACATCATCCTACAATACAAATGATGCGGGAGTGGGTGGAGGAGCAATATTGAGGTATTAGAAGACGAGAAAACGAGTCATAGTCCAACACGGTGGGTATTGGATTGCAATATGCTCGTATGTATACTAAACAGATCCGAGCAGAGAATCATAGGAAATCTTACACTACACGCCGAGATATCAATGTACAAAGCAATCAAGAGCAAAATAAAAGCTCGATGTGTAACTTTAACGAACCATACAATGTGTAAACAATAAAATGGCGTCAAAGGGGTACTGCGGAGTATATGTATGTTATTCTCAACATATTTTGCATATGCATAAGTAGAGCATAAAGTAAAGAGATATCTAGTCATCCCATAATAGAATATGCTTAGGTATACCTTTTGTATGATAAATAGTACCATATTCGCCTACCATCAGCCTCGTCAAGCTCGTCAGAGACGAGCAAAGAGCTGAGAGAGTTCATGTACGATAAAAGCGGTGATGTGTTCTAAGTTGTTCCAATTACCGTCTTTTTGTACGTAAAATGAGTTGGGATATTTGTCACACCTGCCATTTCTACATAGGAATCGACCAATTTGTGTAGGGAGGCGAAACTCAACACTCGTCACATAAGCGATATGCGGTATCTTTTTTGGAGTAATTTCGAGCTTGAGAAAAAAGGATACCGCCTATTTTATACAGTGGCCCTTACACAAGAAATATGTCGATTGATCGGCCATTGCAATAAATTGAACAGGAATAATGGGCTAAAATTGCAGAAGGCTACTCTTAAACATATTTGTAGTTCACATGCCGAACGGCTTCGTGATTAAAGGACCTTGAAAAATTTCACCTATAGCCTACACAGGCGGCCTATTCAGATACTTTATAACCTTTTAACTAACAATAATCATAAAAAGATAGTACCAGATTCGGAATCAGCGTGCAATTCTACGTCAGATACAATGTTGCAATGGTTATATTTCATTAATTTGAACATCTTCATATTTCAGATTTGTTAGTATTTTCCTTAGAGGATACCCCTTCTCAAGCTCGAAAATACTCTACGCAAGATACGCTACGTAGGAATTGTACCGGCGCATATCGCCCGTTTTGTGTATGTAAAAGGCGAGTAAAGTATGCGTGCCCAATCCCTAGGCGAACTTTAAGCGGCGCTGGACAATGAGTTGGTCCAGACAATTGAGTTGGACCAGCATACCTTATGTATACCGTTGAAAGATCCCCAAATCAATTATTAAAAGAATCAAAAGATGATCTCTTTACTTGGTTCTTCTCCTTGTCTTCCTGCAGGCTGGAAATCGTACACTGATAGCGAAAGTTTGAGAACATATTATGTCCATCTTCCGACTGGAGATACAAAGTGGACACAACCTTTGTTGTCTCCCAAGATGCCAAGCTTCTCTTTTGCCATGAGAAATTCATTCATTGGGATTTTTGTAGTCATACTAGTTGTTAATGGTTTTTCTCAATATGTTCGGTTTAATAATATCGCAAATGATTTTTTGCATAGTTCTGGTGACGATCATCGCTTTGCAAGTAGGAGTAGAGCAGACAATGTATTATCAGTATCGACTGGCAAAGACAACAGCAGCTTCCTTCACGAAAAAAACAATGAGAGACGACCAGGTAGTCCGACAGAACCTGGCAAATCTACGAAAAAGAAGAAACACAAGAGATGCAACTTCAATGGCTTTGTTCATCAATTTAAGCCTGATGAGTTAGAAATCACTTGCGATAACTTTGCAGAGGTAGAGTTGAAAAGTCTCAAAGGGAATGGAACCAGAAGAGAGGTATATGAAGCTACCTGGCATGGTAAGACAATTGCAGTGAAAAAGTTTTTAAACACGAAGGCATCAGGGAGAAAGGTATCGCCCGAAGCTGCTGTTCTTTTCCAGCTGCGAAAGGCTGAAAACTTTGCAAAGCTTGTAGGTTGGTGTAATTCAACACTCATTCTCGAATATGCTCCTCATACATTGAAAGATTATCAACACCAGAATATTTCAGTTAAACAATCTCTTTCACTTGGGCTTGATGTAGTGAAGGGAGTCGCACAGTTACACAGCATTGCGGGTGGTCCTGTGGCTCACAATGATATTCATTTGAAACAGTTCCTCGTCAATACGGAAGGAAGAGTGTTGCTTGGAGACTTAGATCAGATGAAATTTTCTGGACTTGGTGAGTCTGGCAAGAAGTGCTACTATGACACATCATGTGGAAGAGCACCTGAAAAAATATTACACGATGGGACTGTGAATGAAAGTAGTGATATTTACGAAGTGGCACTGGTACTCTGGTCATTGATGACTGGGGAAAATAGGGGGAAAGGCATGAGAAGAGCGAATAAAGAAGTCCTTTTAGGGGCACGACCAAGTTTGAGTCTTCTCCGTAAATACCCTCAAGAATTGCGAGATTTGATTGCTGAAGCTTGGGACAGCGATCCTTTGAAGAGACCCAAAGCATCTGAACTGGTAAAGCGTATGGAGTCTATAGTGGAAAAATACGTAGATACATACCAAAATGATTAGTTGGTTATACTTTTGTGTGGTTGTCTCTTTCTTCTTTCCTTTAATGTAATATAAGTATGACACACAAGCAGATTTAATTTGAGGCATTATTATACAGGAGTAATAGTATGCAACCCAATGGAAAATTGGCACTGCGGTATCCAAATCTCAAAATAAAATACAACACAATAACTCACCTCAATCAGCCTTTGCAACAATAACCATAACTTCCATAATAATACGAATTATATACCACCAACACACTGTCTAGATCAGAATTTCACGCTCTATTCATTTCTGAACTCGCCGCGGTACAGATCAGGGTCCTTTTTTAGTTGTGAGGTTGTTTTGCCGTTACCTTCGAAATCTCAGATTTTACAGTCTTTATCGTACATGAGGTCTAATGCATCGTTCGGTAGGTGTATGATACACCACCCGAATGTTTTTAGGGGTAGAATCTATCGAGGAATCCGTTGATGATGCTGCCATTACACGAATCAAACTGTGGGACCATCGAATTTGCTCCATGTGCACCTTAATAATCGTCAATTTTGTGCAAATAGAACTGCCATCACAAACACCACAAAAGTCATATAGGAGAGTATGTTGCGGCAAATAAACCATATAACACATCATATCAAACAATAGTACGGACATCCAAACATTAAAACCAATCAGCATACTCCGTATGTCGGTGGCGGTATATCACATCAAAATAAATGTTAGTGTATGGTTGTTAGTGTTTATGATAGTATGTGAGATGAGGTTCGTTATTGGTATTGTTTGATATTGTCCCTGTGAGGTAAGATTAGTACTGGTATATTGGGATATTTAGAATTAGTTATGGGAGTATTGATATAGATGAGAGGAGATTGTGCATATCATATGTCACTTTTGTTAGATTAGAGGCGTTGATATTAGATTTCATATCACACAACAATCAGATGGACGGTAAGTATAGGTAAGTTTGTTTTAATTTATAATACAGGTTTAAACATAAAGTTTGCGTGGAAGGACCACGTCCTCCACCCTCTGTTCAATCTCTTTGCTGATGTACCCTGTCTAAATCCCCTGCTAACTAACCCCGTCCTTTTGCATACATTAACCCCTCTCTCATTTCCAGATCTATCACGGGCAATGCAGCCGGCAAAGATTGTCTGCTTGCCTTTAAAACGTTCATCACTTTTGGCAGAAGGTGGTTGTAATGTTACTTGTCCACCACTTTGCCAAGCAGCCATACTGCCTCGGTACCCGCGATCCAAGATATTGAGGAATTTTACTTTCTTTCCACCGACAAGGTCAGTCTCTACAAACTCTTGTTGTGCTTGTAAATACCCTGCCCTTTTGTTGTAATCTGTATCACTCACTCCACCTCCCCATAAATCTTCATTTACAACCCAACCACACAATTGAATACCAACTCCGCCTTTGAAACAATTCATCCCATAATAATCACTGAATGTTGCTCTCTGCAAACTTGCATCACTGAATTGAACAGCAGCAACACTTGTCATATCCTATTCGATTGGTCTTTTACCATCGTATCGGCTCCACTTCTTTGGATGGTGCCGCTCTCGTAATGTAAAGTCTTCTTCGTATGAGGCAAATCGTGGCCAACTGAGTAAGGCCGCCATGTCAAGTGCACCCTTACAGTCCTTCACATCGTTGATTTGATGATGACTTAAACCCCACGTTGATTCCAAGTCAATCTGCCGCCGATTAGTTTCATGCCACTTCCATTCAAAGTATAGGAACCACTCTTCAAACCATGTGAGTGGCGTCTTTCTCTTGGCAATTCGGTTGACATCTCCATTGCATATTGTCATTGTGTAAGCGATGAGATGTTTTGCATTATCAAACCCTGTTCTTCGTTTTACTTCACTTGCTTTTTCAGTTGTTAATACTAATGGTGGTTTGTCAACATTAAACTCATGCTTCTTTCTTTTCTTATTAATTGGTGGCTTTGGTAGATACGGATTTCCAATTCGTGACACTTTGAACTTTCTCATCTGTGGCGGATGAAGATTGGATGTTACCTTCGACTCGACAAGTCCTGCTGCTTTTGATACAGCTGGACATATTGGGATAGATGACATGGCATCGGGAGAATGACACTCGGCAATTTGCTGCATTGCCAACTTTACACTTGCTGCCTCTGACTGAGCCTCGACTAGAAGTCGTTTGTTACGTTCTTGATCTGTCTCGTCATTTGGAGGTGCCGTTGCCGACGTAGATGATATACTATTGCGCAGAAAGTTTAGTTGGTTTGTTTTGTTTCGATCATAGGCGCATCCTTTGGATGATTCTGATGGGACAGAGCTTGATCTTACTCCATCTCCGGTAACAACTGTGAGTTCACATTTCTGGTTATATGTTGTACCATCATGTGTAACGCTAAACACTTTATTGATTGTTTCAAACTTGTGACAACTACATACTCGTAGATTATCTTGTGTACAATCTCTTCCTAGTCCAATACGATCTGTGGCTTCGGCACGCAACTCTCGCTTTAACTTGTGTGTGATTAATCGTTTGAGTGATGCATCATGTGGTAAGTCTTCTTGATTTGGAGGTATACGATGGAATGACAATCCTTTCATATCACTTGTAGAATTGCATCCTATCTTTGCACATTTATCAGAAGCACTATGTCCACTTGGATGACTTCTCTTCCTTTCTGAGACGGCACGAGTATCATATGTCTTTCTCTTCTTAGGAGTGGGAGTGACTGATCTGTTATTTGGTTGTTGTAAGTTTGAAATCTGTGAAGCACTAAGCCTTGTTGTTCGTTTCTCAGACTCATGTAGAAGCTGTTTCCATTCTCTTCTGGCATCATCTACATGTCCAGCATCGGCATCTCTATCACATGGCTGCTTATCTCTGCGGATTGTTAACAATTCAAAACCAACCGTGTCATAACTTGACGGCAAGATACCAGCAGCATTCAACATATGACCAGTCTTAACATAATCAGGATCAAACTTAACAACTTCCTCGGTCGGATCTAAGTTGGCTTTAGGTGATGATCGGTTGAGTAATACCTTTGCTTTGTGCTCAGGTGAGTCAAATATGATATCTTCAATACAACCGATCTCATCTTCTTTTGGAGGTTTATGTACACGATTCCATTCCTTTGTCTTCTGTGTTCCGGTACGATACGAATGCAACATTTCATATAAAGTCTTTGCTGATGCCACTTCTTTTGCTAATGACTCACCACTTGCTTCAATCAATATCAAAGCACTACTCTTCATGGAAGCAATTTGTTCGGAAGTCCAGTTATCTGTCTCTATTTCCGCTGATGTTACCATGGATGTTAATTCAAGTAACATATGCTGTGCAAGATCTTCAGCGAGTAGAATTGACAACAAGAAGCCTCGAGGCAACACATGAACACATGCCCTACACTCTCCATTCTTTGCTCCGCTCATACAATCACATTCAGTTGCTAGTATCTCATCTTTGGTAAGTACAATTGTTCCATTGTAGATAGACTTCTTCATTGATGCAGGTATAGGTGATGATATCTCAATACCAACTTTGTCTCCATCATACAGTATCAACTTGGCAGTTTTGTTATCCAATGACTCTGTCCTTACATCAAAAGCAAGTCGGAGGCAACGCCGTAGCAATCGATACCCAAGATCAACTCGACACTTGTTGGATAACTTAATAAACATCTCAGGCATTGCACTATATACTGCTCCATCTTTCTGCCAGTCAGTATGCTTCGTATCCTCGGATCCAAATTTGACAAACGATGCAAACAACTCTAGAATTCCTGGAAGATGCTTCTCATCAAGATTATCATCCAAAAGAAAGGCACCTCCAAAGTTGAAGTCAATTGATCCAATCTCTTTCCACTTTTCACCACTCTTAATAGTAGATGCAGGGAACTTTGGGAATTCAACAGTCTCTGCTAACTCCTCAAGATATCGATGAAGTGTATACTCGACATATAACTCTTCTACTGCATCAATAGAAAGCTGGTCGGCATGATCAAAGTTGTACTTGTTCTTCAACTCTTCTCTCATTTGAGATATAGTCATCTCTCCCTCCATTGCTGCGGCACCTCCAGGAAGTACTGACTCCATTAGACGACATTCTTGACAATGAGGTACCGCCTTCTTCTTGCCATTAGTCTCGGTATCTACATTTCCACAGCATAGTTTGCATACTATCTCTTTACACACGGGGCAAGTATGATGTGTCACGGCCGCTAGAAAGTTATGTGCCGAGTTACAACACGAACCTTTACATCTCTTAACCTCTGGTCCATCGTCAATAACTGTTGCTGATGACTTGAACTGTTCCAAGTATTTTGGCAGCGTGCTTGGTTCGTCTTGCATATATGTCCTCATAGATACTCCATCGGAAGATAGTTCGTTTGTTGGTTCGTATATAACTGCATCAACTAATGTAGTGATAATCTCTTTGCTGTATTGTGGCGTAGTACTCTTCTTTGGATAAGTTAACTGGAAGTCAACAGCCCATTTCAATAATTCATCATACATAGATACTTCCGAAGTAGACATATCATGTGAACAACTACTTTGTATCTGTTTCATCTTCTCCTCAACTTTTGAAGGCCCAATACCATTTACACCTCCAGGACATACATCACATCCTACAATAACTGCAATAAGTATACGAGTTCTCATATCTGTAATACCCTCAAATATAGGATTCTCTGGGTGTGTCCACTTAACCTTCTTCTTTGATTCGTCACTTAGACATGATACTGCATCCTCCAATGTTTGTTTAGATGTACTTGATAATACTACTTTTTTAGCCGTATACTCTTTAATTGCAATGCAACTATCCCCCAAGAAGATAACGTAATCGGCATCATTCGACTCTATTAGTTGGCAACCTTTTGATAGATAGACACCACACATCAAACTATCCGCCTGAAACTCAGCAGTTTTTACTCGGCCAACATATCCTCCTCCTACTTCTTTTGGTGTATGAGCGGATCGTAATGTTCTTTTTTTTATGAGAATTGTGTTTTGGATCATACCGCGGTGCCAATTTTCGGAGGTTTCCCACAACCCATTTACCAATATAGTTTTGTCCAAAGTAGTTATAAATATCTGTTTTAACTAATCTGTTGTGTGATTTATACTATATTAAGCTATCGCCGCTGACGGAAGCAGCACATTTATCCATCCTCCTAATCCTTGGTATGCTATTAGCATTGATCGAGTGAATATAATGAACAACACTCAATCAACAGCAACATCATTTATTGTGCAGAAAAAAAGAACGGCGTCCATCGGTGCGTATCGCAAAGTTGTGTGGCTTACAACAAAGACTTTTTCACCATGATGCTTACCTAGCCCTAATATCAATCAACGGTAGGCATAGATCAAAGACATGAACATCAACTATGATATGGTTGCAAAAACAGAGATTTGGAAGTTATGGCCGAGAACAACCGTAAAAAACTGCTGACATAGTCTATTGGTGTATATGAGGGTGTGGGCAACTTTTGCAATAAGTTCCGTAAGTTCCACAAGTTGTCCCACTTTTTCATGTTTTAATTAGCTAGGTTAACATATCTAATGTTTCTTAACTTAATGGAAAAGCTACAATAAGTATACTGATTCGACATAACCGATCTCTCTATTTTCAAATGCATATCCTATCGACCCCCCCTTCAAAATTACTGGATCTGACTTTAAGTGAAGGAGACTTTGAACAACGAGGTCTTTATCTGAATCCAATTGTTCCATTGTCTCTGTTTGTTTTATACTCTTCTCATTTACTGGCTGATTTTCCGTAATTTGTTTCTTCTGATCTACTCGTGACTGCCTTGAAATTCTCTATTGTTTGAGCAATCTTATTAAGTGCATCCGTTTTATTCATTATCTTGTAATAATATAAGCCACCTAGAGATACGGTTGCAACCATTATTGTCGAGATCCTGCGGGCCCTCTTGTAGTGTAGGGGAAGGGGAGGTAATGTTATAAGCTTAATTGTAGGCGATGCTAACAAATAAGTACTGGATTATCAACTGAAATCTCGCTGCTCAATCATCATTTGCCGAAGGTAGTTCTTCCGACCCCACACCCTTGCCTTCCGGCCACCGCTGGTAGGTTTTAATAAGGCATTGGTTTATTTTATCATATTCTTCTCTTTGTCGATTTACTGAATGGTATTACGATCGATCTTCACAGTTCCACTCTTATGCTCGAAAAATTTTACTACACGCTCTGGTTCTCTTTCGTCTCTCAAATAGGCAAAAAAGCCGTCAACTGAATCAAAATCACTGCAAGTCTTTTTACCAGGCGGAAGAGGAAAAGCAGGTGTTTGAGAAGTCTTCTTACCCCCGTCTTTCCTCCGCAGGCCAAGGATCATCCCAGCTGGATTCTTTGTTGTTGTATAACCACCTCCAACGAGTACTGTTTCATCATCAAGGAAATTTATACAGTCAATGTCAGCTTTATGTACAAATAGTTTTGCTGGATTGTTTGGTGCGAAAATTAATTTGTTATTCATTGATCCTATCACTTGTCCGTCTTTATCCATACTGGCTGTAAGAAGGTAGTTCTCCCTACAACTAGGAACCTCTTTTTGGAAAGATGTACACAATCCCAACCTCGCCGGACCATCAGGTCCTTCAACACTTATTCTAACGACGGCATTATCATTTGATAAACTTGTCGACTCTCTCACCGTTTCATTTATTCGAGTCTGGCCTGACGCAAACGATGCTATAAATATAACACAGTAAAATGGATTCATCATAAGGGGAGATTTACTGATTTCTTTTCTTTATTTTAGTACCACTAAAAAGACAATAATCAGTTGTTAGGCCTCTCAGTTGTCACAAGAAATGAAAGCGTCCAAAATCATCACAGCTTATATTGGTCTAGTGATGAGGACCGTTGTCAATGGAGGGGTTTTAAGCAGTATTGATCGTATCGACGATGAACCACCAACTCTTGTTATCATCGAAAAGGGAAAGAGTAAAGACGATGAAACCGATATCAATAATATATTACCAGGCACTACAAAAACTGTATCGATAAAGCATCCGGCGCTACCATCGTATTCTACATTCTCAATTGTGGGAATATTTGCTAGTGGGGGCTCATATCGACATGATGATTGGTATACCGGCGCTATCGACGTCTTAACATCAAAGAAAGATGTTCCGAAATTTAATGACTGCAGTGTTACCAAGATTAGCAAAGTTAAAGAAGAACAAGATGAACAGGATCCGGATGTGAAAAGTTCTGGTCAGCTCCTTAGTACTGTTAAAATTGATCTGTCCTGTCCAGGTGGTCATATTGTTGATAATGATGTACAAGAGTACATAGGTTTGTTAAATGATGCTCTTTTCAGTGTCTTAAATGGTCCATTTCCTGGAAATCCATTGAAAGTTCACCAGGATAAGATAGCAAAGGGAAAGGAGTATCTTTATGTTGATGGGAAAGGTAGATTACTGCCAATATTTTCACATTAGTTTAAGAAGATGATGCTGTGAAAGAGTAAGTGGTTTATTAATGCCACATCCGAGAGTGGTATCCTCCATAGTAGAAATCCTCATAATTAAACTTTAGTCCTCTGCCACTCATCTTCTGAATCTCATCTGGTTGCAATAGTTTAGCTGCAACAATTTGCTACTCATACCATAATTCCTAAATAGATTGGATGAATAGTGTGAGCTTGTGAGCAACCTACATACTGCTTGTTAAAACACTTTCTGTCAAAAACTCAAAACTACTTGTCCATTAAGATTTTGAACGACTGAACAGTCCTAATTCGTCTAACATCATCTTTCGTTATCTCAGTCTCTCTCAATAGACTCTCATCGTTGACGCATTCAGCGTCTTTCACAAGAGCTTCATTTGCCGAATCTATTATAGACTTGACCTCGTCGAACTCTGGCATAGTCATGCATATAATGAATATTAACTTCCCTCAGAACTTTCATATTGTTTGGGGTCATCCAATAGCTTCAACATAAATAACTTTACATATTGCATTTTATACATATTATCACCATTTACTGGTAATGGAGGCGGCCTTTAGGCATGTGCTAATTCTAGTAATGCAGAGTTCCCCCGAGTTTTGTACTTGATTCATAATAATATCTATCAAGCTGTTCGTGGTAGTTATGCTCAGCAATATCATTATTGTTTTGCATTAATATGAATCGGATATATCACTATATCTAACGAATCTTCAGAAGACTTTCCACTTCTTTTCGTATCTATCCCAATAATATGATTGCAGGTCATCTTCCTCGTCCATCCAAGCAGCAGCCAACATGAGAGACACTGTCTTTGGAGGTATCGATCGTCAGTATTCTTCAAACTCTCTTCACTTCTTATGTCATCATCACCAATGCTATTCGTGATATCGTGTAAGTTGATATCCTGACGGTTTGTGACACACAAACCACATATATGCAAGTTTTTTTCTACCGATAATACGTAAGGATCAACAGAAGAGTTGACTGTATCTAATTACTGTCATCCTATTGCAAAAGATGTGTGTCGTCGTATAAATTTATTATTGTCAACAAATATCATACGAGTGTTTTATCACATATAATCTACCGCGAATGGTATATATTACTGCTGTTAGATATGGTGCAAGGTACATAGAGGAATGGAGCGTCTACTACTAGTGTTAGCTACATTTTGTGATGTTTCAGTCCAGTCGTGTTGCTTGCTACTTGCTTTTCCAAGCATTTTTAACGAAGTTTAGGCGAGTCTATCTGTAGTCCACAGCTTATGATTATTAGCATTTTAACATAGCCCTATCTTTAATGATGGCAATAAAACTCTTCTATTATTGTTGAGTAACGAACGGAAAATCCACATCCGTTGACATAAAGTGATCCTGATAATCCAAAATGTCAAAAAAAACGAGCAAGGTAGGCTCATACTTAAAAATAATGTCGATAGCGTTGGGATGTAAATCTTAGATTGGATAGATATTCTTTATTTTATAAAAGCATCCAAAATTTTTCCAAATTTGGTACATCATTTGTCACTAAGGAGATTGCAGTCGCCGCTTTTACTGAATTTTCCCATTGTATGTCCCTTATCCTGTGGCATGTAAATGATGTCTTCCACGTACTTAGGTAGATGTGGATTTGTTCAACATGAAATTTTCAAATTCAGATACTATTATGGACATTTTGTTCTTATACCATTGTTGAAGATCAGCCTGTCGCTGATTGAGAGCAGCCATATCTTCCAACAAATTTTCTATGGTGGGAAATAAGTCGTCCCATTTTTGGAGAATTACTATGGGCGAATCATGCCAATGATGAAGCGAATTGCAAGAGCTAGTTGGACGCTGCATCCAGTCAACTATGATAGGAATTGATCCTGATTCAACAGCTTCATACAGACGATAACATTCTGGGTTGTGGCCTGCAGGCGCAAGAGTGAACACGCTATCAAGCAGTACTTTTATATATTCATTAGTGCCAACTTGCTCCGTGGAGGGTGAGTTTACATTCGGGGCCCATGCTTTGGCTATTTTTATGTAGGTATTTGTTTGAGTTTGATTACTCATTAAAATCTTAGCAAGAGTGTTGCGGTCTCTACTGGTACTTGCAGAAAATATTGCGTTGAATGCATATTTTCGGGTTGAGGAAGGAGAAATGGAGAAATCCCTTTTGCTTTGGAACTCTTGAAGTGATGACCACGTATCTGGCCTCATCCCCAAAGGAAGATAACCCATTCGTTTTTGCTCATTGGAGTAATAAGATCTCGCATCTTCTAGATGGTGCCTGCATCTTTCATCGCCAATTATCATGGTCTTGCAATGGGCGTAGCGGCATGAAGTTTTGACGATCTCTACTGCTGTTGGAGAGCTTTTCGGGTCACCAAGCAATAAACAAGAGCCTGCTTCGGTTTGCACTTCTTCGCCCTGGTCATGGTTGCATTTATCTTCACTACTGGAATATTCCTTCGTCTGAAACTGAACAAAACTAGAGCCATATTTTTGGAGAAAATTTGTTCCAAAAATACCTTTCTTTCCTTTCCGCTTACCCTTACCAATCGTATATACAGTAATAGTGTATTTGCCCTCTTGAGTATCACTATTTTCCATTGATGATAGAATTTTTAGCTCTATATGTTTAGCGGCACCAGTCTTTAACGAGTTTCTTGACGATCTCTCATTTCCTTTGCCACTAGTGCCAAAAACTTTGTTTGTTGACCAGCTACCTTTATGCTGATGCTGATCACCTTGCATGACCACAATATACATAATGGAACAGGCGATGAGCAACACAATATACCACCTGATGGGTTTATATACTCGTTTTTTATTTGGTGGGTTTAGTAGAAGCGAAGAGGGAGGTCTCCACTGAGTGATCCCAGAAGGAAGATGAACATAATAAAATAATCTTGAGTTTTTATCAGTGTATGCTGTCCATCCTTCAGGAAGGTTTTGAGACGTCATCATGCTTACAGGAGCCCCTACTACAAGCTGTTTGAAAACATACACCGCTTAAAGCTCACAGTTCACATTCTGAAATTGCCGATTGTATCCTCATATGTAAAATTAGTATCCGTTTAGGATAAAAACTCCAAGGTTTTAACCGACGGCCTTATTCGGATACTGTGAAAAAGCTGGACCAACTGTGTACATAGTAATATTACATTATTAAAGGAATCAGATCTCTTCTATAACACATATGAAGCCATATGTAAGATGGTTTGTATAGAATCGGCCTATTGAAAGTTGCCGAAAATTTTGACTAAGCTTTTTTTGCAACTTTTAATAGGCCGATTCAATACAAACTATCGTACATACAGCTTCCTAACAAATTATAGAAGAGATCTGAGTGGTTTAATAGTGTTTATGCAGGTTTATGACAATTATTGATAGAGATATGCTAGGATACATTTTTGGCATTTAAAGGTATATGACAGTAATTTTCTTTATTAATTACCTTGATAAGTCAAAATCATTTCAATTTTGAGTACCTTAAGCTCAATTTAGCAGGGCTTATAAACATAATTGCAATCAATAGGATGGGTGGGAGTGATGATATAACTCCTTTAAATAGAGATCTCCTAGTAGGCCAAATTACTATTGACCTAACGACTATATGTATACACAGTGCATCTGTAGATTGGCCTACCAGGAGATTAACAATTGATACTTCTTACAGAACGTGGCTTGTTCTGTATTCTAATTGTACTGTATTGCGATGAACAAGGTTGTCCATCAGCCCAATAGCAGTAGTCCTTTGTTACGTCGAATAAGGCTATCCGTCAGCCTAACAAAGCCAGTAAACTAGAGGTTAAGAAGGGTGAGTGGCCTTCCCGTTCTCTTATGTAAACCTAGATGATATAAATATACACATGGTGGTATATAACCAATCCTAACAAGTATAATCAAATGATTACTCTCTTTATTCTTTATTCTAAACAATTATAAGCACAACAAAAGCAGTGTGCATATCTTTACAAACAGATGGCCTTTACAAACAGATGGCCAAAGTTCAACGAGAAAAGATCTTTCTTCATAATCGGGACTCCTTCTTCTTGTCATAATGCGTTTCTGTAACACTCCCCAACCATTATGATGCTTACCCATCACAGTTATCTTCTACACTTGGTGGGCTGTCGGTGATTTCGTCACGGGGTCCTCTAATTCCCGGTCGGATTTCGTTATAAGCGCGTCTGTAGTCGTGGTCTATAGATGGTAAATCTATCATGTCAGACGTTGAGATTTGGTGGAAGTGGTTCTCGTCCCCAAACATTAATCCTTCGATGATATCACGTGTCGTGTAATTGTAGGTATCGAGGTATGTGATGAGGTGTGGATGCATGAGAATAGTGTAGTCATTCTCCATACGGCCATGGGAGCGATTCACATCAGTCGTAGCCCAACCCGGTGTACTCCATGGTATGTCAAGGATGATGGTCAATGCCCTGATCCTGTCATGTACTGCCGCATTCAACATGAGGCGCATGCTCAGTCTTTCCTTGTGCTTCCTGGACATCTTATCTTGCAAAGCATGTACAGTTCCTAGACGATGATGCTCGGCTAGATAGTTGACTTGGACATAAAACTTCTCATACCTTTGGACAAAGCATGACCAGCGCACCAAAACATACCATCATTCATCAATGGAGGTGTGACCATATTGTCTCCCCATGGGATCGCATAGTCTGATCCTGGACCGAAGTGTTGGTACGTGAGGCACATGATACGGGAAGCAAAGCCTGGCATCTTGGAGGAGTCCTCATAGCAAGTAGCACTCGAGAGCATCGTTATCATCATCGTTACCACTGCCATCTCCCCTATTGGCATAATCGTTTACATCATCATATTCAGCTTCTGAGTCATAAACTTCTGGGCGCCATGGCCTTCTTCCACTTGTGAGGGTGATCACCTCGTCGATCTCCATGATGTCCTCGTCATCTGCTGGTCGTAAAGGCATGTAGGTTATCCCATCACGAATCGAAAGGGGGAGGATGATGTTGCGACCTGGGACATACGTCAAGGCCAAGCCGGCAGGCAGTTTTCACGGGAATCATACGATGATGGACGATGTAAATAAGTACGTATCCATTTCCTCCTTCCATCCCTGATTTCTGGATGGGACAATAGGAGAGCAAACGGTATCTTTTTCATCAAACTTCAAGGCCTATCGGCAGCAGTTTTCACAGACTATTGGCTTGTGATTTTTAATCTTACGCGAGAAATCCAATGCCTTCCAATGAAAAATGGTCAAAGAAAGACAACTACCAAGCGGCCTCCAATAAAACGCTCTAACGCTCATTGCTTGTGAGAAAGTTGCCGCCCTAGCCGCAATCCAACTGCCACCGTCGCCGCAGATCATCGATGCCCTATAATATTATTGCAAAGTTGGTGGTTTATTTTGCCGCCCTTACGTGTATGTGCTAACAATAGTGAATATTTTATTACAAAAGATTCATTACAATTACAACCACACAATAATAATAAGCCTTTATTGCACATTTACGTGTATGACGACTCTCACTCCACCAATTGCATATCTCGGTGATTAGACGGAATAGGCAATTTAGATGTTATTAATGATGCACAGCCGGGTGCTGCATATAAATCTATCAGGCAATCAGTTCAATATGTCTCGATAATAGTAAGTAGAGCGTGGCGGGGGATGATAGAGTTATGATTAGTATCTATTGCAATAGAAAACACCTCATTCAACAATCAACCGTATCAATCATACATCTTGATGATTAGACGTTAGATGGATTAGCTTTACTATCCGGATGCTAATGATAATATAAATTGAGGCAACAGGGAAGACTATTGCAAAATGATTAGTGCGGTACTTAATAGAAATAATGATATGCTCTAAGCTCTATTGACCTCAATAGAAGGCACTACAATCAACAATCAACTGTATAAATTTGATAACGATATATGAAAAATTAAAAAGACATTGCAATGATATCATGGCATGACATCGTGATGCATGACAACATCATGACAACTCGATGATGATATCGCGCTACTACTACATACATATGCCGATTTCATCACTGACAGGATTCTGTGCAGCGGATCGCATCCGAATCTGGAGATACGCATCCCAATTGGTGTTGGTCTCATGACGAAGGTTCATCAGAGAACAATGAGCTTATAGTTTAGAAGAACAAGAAGAATAATAGACGTTGTCTAGTTGTAGTTTATATACTGCGTATTGTAATCGGTCTCTGGCGCTCGCCGGACTTACGGATGATATTGAATTGTAAGACCATTCACTTGTTAGATTAACAGTCCCGCTCTATGGGAAGAGCAGGTTTATTTAATTAATTAATGTTATACTATACATCGCAAGCAGAAGAATAGTAACTTGCGGTCTACTAACTGGTAACTGAGGGAGTCGTATATATAACCCTATCCTTACCTCGGATGTACCGTGGCACAAAATAAAATTGGGTGGAATTGGCCAGCATCATAACCACCAACCGTGAACAACTCGACGTAGTAAACCAACAAATATCAAATGCAGGATATTACTAGCAAGATGTCTGATACGGACATTAAACCAATGGCGGACATTAAACCAATGGTTGACCCAAGTCCCCCACGAGATACTACTGTCACCATCCCTAATGGAGGAACGCCGCCGTTAGATGATACCACATATGATTTGCAATTGCGTGCAGATACTCGCCCGGAGAATCGCAAGTTAAGGCACATCATAAATGAGCCTGGTCCCAACAACCAAGACATCTTTAATCATATTGTGAGGGAACTACTCAATATTGCACCGGATACTACATTAGATAACCTAATATCAGCCCGCATACACCTTCAGAATACCAAATGGTTGAAATACTACTTTATGGATTTAGAGCGTAATGATAATTATGATATTGATAATATGCTACGACTATACCGTCGTCATATACTGCGGTAGCGGTTGTGGATATGTTCTCTGGGGAGAGAAGGAATAATTGATGAGGATCAATTGGACGAACTATTGTGCATTGATTCGTATCTCAACTTTGTCCAGAATAGAACAGGGCCAATATCTGATGGGTATGCTGATATCACCAAGTGCACACGTGATGATTTTGTCATATTTACAAAATGGGCAGGAGCAATGGATGTAGCGTACAATGAAAAAGAGGCCAATGAAGCTAAGGAACGTAGTGGTCCTTCTGTAGAAGTGTATAATGGTATGTTACCAGCATGTGGTATGTTACCAACCCTACAATTACCATGTCTATATGGTTTCACTGCTTCACGCGACACAATTACAAAGTCGGATAATAATGAATTAAGGGTCGTATCAGTACCCGAGGTTGAAATTGTATCGGATGAGGGTTATAATATGGGCAGCAGTGGGGGAGATAGTGGTGATATTGTGCCAACCGCAGAGGACGATAAGGATAGTATTTTAGCAGATGACGATAAGGATAGTATTTTAGCAGATACGGATAAAGTTGGAATTAGTTTATTGGGCAGTAGTGACTTAAACAATAGGAATTCGGGTGGACTATTAATTGGGGATGAGAATATCCACATCGGGAAGGAACCAGATGAAATTAAAAGTGCTGACACCGAGTTTAGTTCCAGTATTAATAGTGCCGAGGACGGTATTACAACAAAGATTGCTGCCGCTACCAAAATACGGCATTTATTCAAGGAATACTGCACACAACGTATTTTTATTTTGCGCAAGATTGCTGACGCCGATGAATGTAGGAATGCCAGAGATCCTGTTTTCTTCATGTTATACAAGGTCAAGAGAAAGCAAGGCAAGAAGATCGAGCGGTCTATCTCAAGGCACATCACAGGATCTAGACGAAGTTACCAAGAGGCTGTGCCCAAGGTTTTACCAAGTGTCATCATTATCCAGAAGTATACCCGTATGTATATTGCCAAGAAGAAGTTTAATTCAACAAGAGGATGTGCATCCCGTTGATGCACTAATGGCAGCCATACCAGTTGCGGCACCCTTGAGGCTAGTTATGATGTTCCTGAACAGACACATATATCAGCCACTGTATCGATATCGCAATATACCTTACCTGGCACTCGTCATATACCTGCCCAAGCATCAGGATTCTCCCAACAATCCTTCTACATTACATTGTCATACGAGTCATTATCAAGGATTGGGGAGAATGGGGAGAGGATGTACGATACTGATGGGGATACTGGCATTAATGTTTTTGCAATATCGCATGATCAAGGCCCATTACCACCTCCCAAAGTTTTCTGTGTACGGGGAGAGGAATCAAGCACCAAGTTTTACATTAAGTTAGATGGTGAATTCGTCGCAAGGTTGAGGTGGATCGGGGAGCATGGGGAGAGTACGATGATAACCCCCTCGATGTCCAGGATTGGCAATACATCATGATCGAAGTGAGGAAGTTTGCAGACCGTTCGTTTGTATATGAGGCACCCCATAGTGGAGTGGATTTGGCAGTTGATACAGAGTGGGATCAATACATACTACGAGGTGCAGATGAAATGATTACACTGGGTAGTATCTCAGGATTGGATATAGTTATGTTTGAGAAGTTATTCGGATATTCAGATTTAGAATTAACCGGGATCTCAAGTTGCAATAAAATCCATGATTCTCAAGCTTTATCACCATGCTGTCGTCAATGGGGAGAGAATAGGAATACCCTGATATACTACATTGCATATGGCACTAGCACCAAGGATCCGCGACGGGGAGCATATTACATTGTTCTAGTTAGTATTCTACATCAAACATTTGGGAAGCATACCGAGGTATCACGCTCGTTGAAGTTAATAAGCTGGTGGAGGAATAATATGAGTCGGGGACTGGTAGTAGTCGTATTAATCAGCGATTGGATTAAATTATATATCAGCACAATTAGTAGATATACTACGCGTGATGATAATGAAAATGATGATGTGATTGGAGCAAGCAGGTCAACTGTAGTCAATACATTGGTTAACAATATTGGTAGTATCACTATCACGGGTACGATCATCAATTATAATACACCAGTTGATAATAATGGCAATATAGTTGGGTAGATATGCATCAAGCCAATCAATCATTAGGATTAATACTACCAAGTTGATGTATGTTAGTACAACAATTGGATACAACTCGGTTGGATCGAATAATGACATGATTACTTGTTCGTCTGGTACGCAACATAAAGACTATGTGCCTATGGGAATTACGTATACTGACCGTATTGGTAGTGAAAGGAGTGCTACATTAAATAGTAGTTATGCGTATGTTGGTAGTGCTATGAACCCATACATCGAACTAATTGGTAGTGATAAGAATGTCATCAACAAGGTGTTTACGCCCGACCATCTTCATGTGCAAATGTTAGTAGAAGTAGTAATGCAAATCACCAACAGCAGACAGGAAATACAGATGATGTAATATCAAATACTGGTCGTGATAATGAAGATGGGGAGCGTGGATCAACTCGTATACCGCATGTTAACGTATTAAGTAGTACAACTTCCACATTCGAAGAGCTAATGAATGATGATACTGCACCGACAACAAAGAACTATATTGGAGTTATGATCGTTATCAACATTGAAATTATGGGTAGCAACTGCTTAGTGGACTTGAGACTTAGAAGGAAGTCGCATGGATTGTGGAGAACAAAACGCACTTACCAATGGAAATACAGTTGGTACAAATTGGATGGTAGGGGAGTGACAGGATTCTGTGCAGCGGATCACATCCGAATCTGGAGATACGCATCCCAATTGGTGTTGGTCTTATGACGAAGGTTCATCAGGGAATAATGAGCTTATAGTTTAGAAAATAAGAAGAATAATAGACGTCGTCTAATCGTAGTTATACTGCATATTGTAGTCTGTCTCTGGCGCTCGCTGGACTTTACGGATGATAGTGAATTGTAGAAGCCCATTCACTTGTTAGTTAGTAGCACTAAGTGCAATCGCATCAGCACAAGCCAACCCAACTGTATTAACAATGAAAAAGGCCCACCCCAGGGTGGATTGGATCAATACATTGATAACTCCGAATCAGTTCAAAGCATGACTACTCCGATCTTCCCCAATAAAGTACTTGCGCCTGAAGCCGATATTATTCTTGCCATACACCACGAACTCAACAACATGCCGACACGCCCAACTATCCAATGGCTCGAGTCTCATCAGGATGACCATCACTCTCGTGAAACTCTGCAACCAAATGCCCAACTCAACACATCTATGGATGATGAATCAAAGGAATGTCGAGTTACAGATGACATTAAGTATGATAAGCCCTATCCAGGCAGTGGTGCAATGTTGATCATCAATGGTCAATGGATAACAACAAAGTATGGTGAACAAATACGAAATGCGTTAATGGACCGAAAACATCTGCAATTCTTCCTTCACAAATATCCCGACAAATCCAAGCAACATTATGATAGTATCTATTGGCATGGTATTGGATTAGCACGTCGCGGATTAACCAATCACCAAAACATCAATATTTTCAAATTAATGAATAGGTGGCTAAATACCGGTCGACAGAAAGGCTTATTTGACGAACCAGCAGAATGTGTCAGCTGTGGGTGGCACGAAGAAACTATCCTTCACATGTACCAATGCAACCACAAGGAAGCAAGAAATACAAGGAAACAAGCATTTCAACAACTTGAGAGATATTACCATCAACACAAGATTCCTTCCCTTATCTATATCCCAATCGTTAAACTCTTACGATCAGCATGCCGCCCTGGTGGACTCATATTTGACATGCCAACAGTACCCGAACTTGCTACCGCCATCAAATCACAACGAGCGCTTGGAGATGATTTTATCCTAAGAGGCTACCTTGTCAAGGATTGGATACCAGCCCTCCTTCTGTATACAAAGGATAAGCCAGATCAGAAGCTGAAACACATATTCCATGGCATATGGACCATCCTATTTGAGGCTGTATGGGAGACTCGAAATACCATCAAGCATGGAGGCAACACCATCGTACACATATTGGAAAGAAATGCACTACTGAATGACATTGCCGACTGGAGATACAATCGCGGCAATCGACTCAGCACCACACAACAATACCTCCTTGATTTCCCCCCATCAGAAATACAAAAATGGACCAATGTAGCCATGAAGAACTTACTTTCCCTTCTCGAACAAGCTTCTGCAAACTACAAGGCATCACTTCTTGACGGAGCACAACCACTTATTACGACCTTCTTTCAACCAATAGAATACGACGATAGCGTCGATGATTAGAATGGCAGCTAGATGATTGCAACTCATCTTGTTCGGCTACCATTCTCCCACATCGAAGAGAGGCATCGACCTTTAGTGTGCCACGCCAATCTCTCTCATGTGCCCCCATACCAGATTGGATAATAGCAGTGAGACACAGTAGGACGGAGAGTCTATTGGTGATCTTGTTTGTGCAATGAGTATTTGACCTCGATGGTGGATCTCACCGTCAATACTCATTCCTTTGCACAGAACGACGCACTTGGAGGGACCAATCTAGAGTAGATATCGCATACTAGTCGGTCAGACAGAAAGATCCTAGGGCTGACCCACCGGTCGTGCAATTTTATGCGTATCGCAACCTTAACTGATGCGGTTCCTTAGAATGTAACGTTAAAGAGTTATTTACCTACTACTACTACTACTACTACTACGTATACTGACCGTATTGGTAGTGAAAGTAGTGCTACATTAAATATTGGTAGTGATAAAAATATCATCAACAATGGTGTTTACGTCCGACCATCTTCATGTGCGAATGGTAGTAGAAGTAGTAATGCAATATGTGCACTAACGACGACTTTAACTGATACCAACAATGTATCATTGGAGGATACAATCACCAACAGCAGACAGGAAATACAGATGATGTAATATCAAATACTGGTCGTGATAATGAAGATGGGGAGCGTGGATCAACTCGTATACCAGATGTTAATGTCGATACCATCGTATTGAGCAGTACAACTTCCACATTCGAAGAGCTAATGAATGATGATATTGCACCGACAACAAAGAACTATATTGGAGTTATGATCGTTATCAACATTGAAATTATGGGGAGCAACTGCTTAGTGGACCTGAGACTTAGAAGGAAGTCGCATGGATTGTGGAGAACAACACGCACTTACCAATGGAAATACAGTTGGTACAAATTGGATGGTAGGGGAGTGACAGGATTCTGTGCAGCGGATCGCATCCGAATCTGGAGATACGCATCCCAATTGGTGTTGGTCTCATGACGAAGGTTCATCAGAGAACAATGAGCTTATAGTTTAGAAGAATAAGAAGAATAATAGACGTTGTCTAGTTGTAGTTTATATACTGCGTATTGTAATCGGTCTCTGGCGCTCGCCGGACTTACGGATGATATTGAATTGTAAGACCATTCACTTGTTAATCACATTGCCGATATCATAGCATGACATCTAATATGCCAATATCATGGCATGACAACCACACTAATATCATGGCATGACATCACAGATGATATCTTGGCAATATCATGACAATATCATAACGATATCATGGTGCTACTATGATACGAGACACTAAAATAGGATACCAAAAGATACCGGATACCATGCAGCAAAACAAACAAAGAGACAGATAGTTGAACCAAAGGGTGGATCCAAAATGAGTTTCCAAGTGAAAACTGAAAAATTATTACGACGGCTTACTAAGCAAATAAACTACATAATATCGGCCCCATTGCAATAGAAATACAATACATCTACAATATATAACCCGCGAATCCTTTCATCTGGTTGATTAAGGTTACTGGATATCGCGGCTATCTCAAAAAACGCACCTCACCCATGTGAGAACGACCACTAATGTACATACCCTGAGTCCGCTTAGGCGGGAGCAGTTTACCCGTGTTAGGTGTACGGACCGGCCTTATAGTATTGCAAATTCCAATGCAAATGGGGGTAGGGGTAGCTTGAAGTATACAACTTTGCTGCTCATACATTTGTTCTCTCGAAATAATCAAGTATTAGAGATAGTGTTGATGCTG
>Ga0214477_100637_pt1 | contig 23091 bp, 20 predicted proteins | sample M1_20Mar14CPVII9_FD_165058 | JGI IMG/M metagenome (GOLD analysis project Ga0214477, IMG submission 165058) | Marine eukaryotic communities from Monterey Bay, California, United States - M1_20Mar14CPVII9sort6BwellC16 | ecosystem: Environmental > Aquatic > Marine > Unclassified | place: USA...
TACAAATCTTATATGGGCTGTGTCAAAAGTTAATTAGTGAAATAAAACAAATAGATGCAAATAGTACAGTGAAATGTGATCATGTCTATAGAGAACAGAATAAGATTGCCGATGGATTAGCAAATGAAGCTATGGACAAGAAGCGGTCTTGGACTACAACAACTGAATCATCAACTGTGAATAATAAAAGTGATGACGATGATGAAAAGAAGCAAGCCGCTGTACCAGTATCAAAGAAAAGAAAGAGTGGAAGTGTTTGGGAAGCAGAGTACAAGGGTAGAGATGTTATTGATGTTGATGCTAGTGACAGCGACGAGTCTTATAACTGTTGAGTAAATGGTTAAGTTGAAGTTATCTAAATAAAGCCCAAACTATTTAAATAGACACACCCTCTGCATCAGTATGTAGGCTCTCCATCGCTTCCGCCGCCAGAATTATCACTTTCATAATAGTTTTGTGTATAATCGGCACCATCCGAATCTTCTTCATCCTCTACTGGCATGTCATCTCCAATAATATCATCATCATCCCCAGCACCCGGTGGCTTTTGGTCATCCTCATTATTATCCATACCGCCCTCCTTGGCTGCTAATTCTGCAATAGTCAATCCTCCCTTTATCTTTTTAGTAGTACCTTCTTCTCCATCATGTATATTTGCAATACTACGTCGTTGCCCACCACATAATTCCTCTGGAACAAACACACCACCGCCAACACCTCTTGTTCTCTTCTTTCCACCCAAACAGTGACTTAATACATCACTTGCATCAATATTGGATGGTGGTCTTTTTCTATCTGAATATCTTTCAACATCTGGTACATCCTTTGTTGATCCTCTAATGTAGAATACTGAATTTTGAAATTTATGATGCATTTCACGTGATTTCGATATTAGATATATAGTTTTTGATGATTTGGGTTTGTTACTGCTTGATGTATCATCTTGTGTGGTTGATGTTGATGTAGTTGATGTATTAGCTTCTTGTTTAACTTTTGTGGTATCTTCTCCGTTATTAGCCACCGCCGCTGCTGCTGCTTCAGTACCACCAATGCCACCTACACCTTTTCCACCATTCCTCTTTTCTTTTAATAAATCACTTTCATGTTCAAGTAAGCGTCTTTCACCATTGGAATGTAATTCTAAATCAGGAAAAATACCGACAGCGGCAGATCGACCGACATTTTTTATGTCAAGACCTGCTTCGTTTGCTGAGTTTTGCAAATATTGTTGTGATACTGATCGTGGACCGCCTCCGCGGCCTCTTCCTCTACCTCTAGCGCCAGCCATTGTATGATCATATATCTAGCTGCAAAAGTTACATTGGGTTAATACTATGCTAGCAACGAAATCTGAAATGCGGTGCGAGGGGAGCAAAATAATGGCGATGAAACGGTATCCAAGATGAGTAACAATTTTAAATTGGGATTGTGTGAGAGGCGTAACAGTGACAATCATTTGTGCCGATATCATCAATACAATAATTTCATAGTAAGATAAATCATTGGTGTTTGTATTGTAGGTGGCTATAATATCATACCACACAATAAGTTGGATATGAACAATACAACAACAAATACAAAAGCTACAAGTAGACAAAAGAGAACACAAACACATGATAGACATAAACGGTTTGTGAAATGGATAATAGATACGTTTCCACACATCAAGTCATCAGATGGCAGTCATGTTCTCGATATTGCATCTGGAAAGGCAGAGACCGCGGCCAGACTTGCAATGTGCCATCAAATAAAAGTACTGATGATTGAACCACGTATTGCAAATGTAGAGCAAACATATAAATCCAAGGTATTATCAAAGTTACCCATCAAATGGCAGAAAAGTATGGAAGAACAGCTAACATCAAATCCTGATTTTATACATGACAAGTTAAAATTGTTAGTATCACAGATACACATGTGTTTCACAGATGAGACTGTTGCAAATGATATATATTTACAAGATGCATTGAACAATGCATCGTTATTGATTGGATTGCACGCGGACAACGCTACCGAAGCGATTATTGATGCAGCATTACAATATAAGATACCGTTTGTGGTAGTATCCTGCTGCGTATTTGGCACTAGCTTTCCAAATAGACGATTAAATGGTAAACATGTTATGGAATATGAGGAGTTTATACAGTACCTGCTTCAGAAGGATAGTCGGTTTAAAAGAGAGGTGCTACCATTTCCAGGGAGAAATATTGCAATATGGTGGGATGGTAAAGATTGATATAGAGTATAGTACAGGAGAGAATATACTCATATATTAATATAGAATACATACACATGTATAGACTTTAACTTTTCTGATTATAATAGAACTACCTATTACTATTGTTTGGCCTCTTTTGCCTCTCTTCTCTTTTGTGCTCGCAAAGCAACGGCCGCAACCTTTGTTCTGGCTGGTGCCGGCAGTCTCGAGATAGCTCTTGATGCCTTGCCTCTACCCCATGTCTTGAGTAATCTCAACACGTCCTTGATTCTGATTTTGTTTGTCTTTGTATCCTCTGCTACTATAGCTTGATTGGTATTGCCTTCGAGTACTCGTCGAGCAGTCGGTGCCCATTCCTTTGACAGACTCCACGGTATTCCTAATCTGTTCGATAATCCCTTGATTAGAATGCTACTTCGACCAACCAATACAAGGTCTTGTGGAAAACTCTTCAGAGCTTTGACTGGCGAGTTAGGAGACAATTCACCTTTATCATATCCTCCTGGTAGTTGTTCTACACTTCCATCGAACAACCACATGGCCACTGGAAGATGCACGTTATCACAATTAATGATGATGAAAGAGAGGAGATTATAATAAAGTAAGTACATATGATATTCAAGGGCAATCAATAAAGGCAAACCAGGGTCAAATAAAGCAGTCAAGTGTCGAGAGTCCAGACTTCATATAACACCTGCATGCACATGATAAACAATACTAACGCGGACTTTCCTGCTGCCGGTCCTTCTTGTGGTGCATCATCTGCAAGCTCGACACCTAGTTCCAATGCTAGTGTACCAATCTTGTCCAAGTCTTCCGGATTATCATCACTCTGTCGGTCATCTAGAGCACACATTACTTTTGATAATGTCTCACGAGCTCTCCCTCCAATCTGTTTTACTTGTCCAAAGTCAATTAGACCAATTCTGCCATCATCTAGCACAAATATATTCCCTGGATGGGGGTCTGCGTGGAAGAATCCTGTCTCCAATATACATCGACCAAAAACATCTGTCAAGCTTCTCAATAACCGTCTTCCAAACAACTGTGACTCTGGACTATCAGGACTGATTCCTCTCTTTAACATTTCTTCGGCAGCACGAGAAAGTGGAACGCCCTCAAGGTAATCCATAACTAATACTCTTCTACTAACTAATCCCGATACTGGTCTAGGCATGACTATTGGAGACTCACACGGCATTCCATTTGCATCTCTAGTGCACGTCTCATAGATTCGGTCCATTGCCACAGCCTCCGCTAGAAAGTTGAACTCATCTGCCAATTGTTTCTCAAGCTCACAAAACACTGTATAGTAATCTAATGGTAAATCATCATTGAATGTCTTTGCAATTGCTTTCAAATTTGCAATATCTCCGAGTAGTTTGCTTTCAATTGATGGACGTTGTACTTTCACAGCCACTTCCTTCGAACCATACTTTTCTGTTAATACTGCACGATGAACTTGAGCTACCGATGCTGCACCCAATGGTATTGGATCAAACTCTGCAAATATATCCTCAAACTTCTCTCCTCGAACTAATAACTCTTGTGATACCACAGTCTTGATCAACTCAACAGGCAGTGGATCTACATTGTCAGTAAAATTGTTTAATGCGTCGGTATACTCGGGTGGAAATAAGTCTCTTCTACTTGCAATAATCTGAGCAGTTTTAACATAGAATCCCTTTAATGAGGTGATGGTATCAGCCAGTTTTTTCGCACCTGAAGAATGCATTTCATTCCATATGACTTGTTCCTCTTCTTCAGTTAAATCTACACCAGTAAATGATTTCTAATATGATGATTTAAAAAAGGTATTAGTTAGTACAAGATATGCAGATATGAACCTATGACATGAACTTATGACATGAACATATGACATGAACATATGATATGAATATATGATATGAACATATGATATGAACATTGATATGCACACATGATATGCACAAAATACAAACGTACCTTTACACGCAACTCTGCATCTTTAGAATAGTACGATAATACAATGGGTATAGCAGAACTCCAGAACTTGGCAGCACGTTGTACACGCTGTACCTTTGTTAAAGGCGGAGGGAATTCTAACGAATTGACAACCTCTTCTTCTTCTGATGAAGAGTCTTCTGTTTCTGTAGGTGATTCATCGAGCGTAGTTGTAGCCTCACTTAATACAGTTGATTGTCTACCAACTGTACTAACTTTAAGATTAATTCGTTGTGTTGTAGATGTAAATGCATGAGAAGTATACACTGACGAGGATGCCAACACCAATGCTGGTAACAATATCTTCATTTTTGTTGCAAGGATGCAAGGAATATATGTATATATGTGCCAAGATACCGACAAATAATTACAACAAGTTCGTGTATGTAGGACAACTGCAGCTTTACTAATAAGAGAGGAGATTTATCACTGCCATTGACGAGATATATTATGCCTAGTATCGTAGTGCTATATGTCGACGTCAGCGTCAGTGTTTTGAAAGAGGAAATACAGCAGAGTGTCCGTTAAATCGCTAATTATCATTTTTATTCCATTTTCATTTTTAGATATTGATTACTACGCTACCTTTAGAGGTGACAATAAGCATAAATAGGCAGAGAAAGAGCCGCCGCCGTAGTATTGGCACCACAACTATTATATTTGCCAGATCATCACTTCACATTTAGGTCAGATTTGCAGCTCTACACTCTGACACTACATACACCATCTCTCCATTTTTTCTGATGCTATAATTAACTTTACATACCATCACGTGTATATAGTGTAGCATGAGCAATAGTATCGATGGCGGCGGTGAAGAATTAGAACGCAATGCCAATGAAAATTCATCTGAAATGGGCGGAGCTAACAATGAAGTTATCAGTGGAGTTGATAATGATGACGACAATTCTAATGCTAGGTATGAATATTCATATGGTGATGATCCATATGAGTTTAATGAAGAGGCATTTGACTTATTGGCATATAATGATGAGGATGTTGAATGGGTAGAATTTTCAGGGTGGAATCAAGAACAAGTTGACTTTCTCTGTTCTATCGATTGGGAAAGGGATAAGAATGTAATTTCAAACAATACGAAGCTGAAAACGTTGAGTATTGAAGGAGACAGAGGAATTCTAGGAGAAATGGATGATAAGCGGATGCAGTTTGTCCGGTCAGCTGGTTGTTTTTACCATTCAATTGCTGGAAATCGAACTTTAAAGAATCTGACCATTGGTCGTTCCATGTTGGATACTCCCGAAACCATCAAAATCCTTTCCCCATTTATTGAGAATAACAGCAACCTTGACCATTTGGTTCTAGGCAAGTTGGTATTGGACTCTAAGTCGGTTACAAAACTTGCAAGTGCTGTATCAAAATCTAATCTTAGTACGTTTGGTCTGGACTGTTGCAATGGTATGACAGGTAAATTCATGACACAAATTATGGATGCAGTAGGGGTCATCGGTATACAGAATCTGTATCTGGATAAGTATGATATGGATGATGATGTTGGTATTGCTTTAGGGAAGTCATTATGTAAAAACAATACTGTGAAGACTTTAACTCTGGTTGGGGAGATTGAATACCATCCTCCAACTATCGTTGGTTCAATTACCCCCGCTGGAGTGGCTGCCATTGCGATATCTCTGGCAAATGGAAGTTTAGAGGAGCTTCATCTTGATAATAATCGCATTGGACCTGAAGGGGGCGAGGCTCTTGCTAGGGGGATGGCAAATAATTCTACATTGAGAATTCTCAAACTTGGACGTAGTAACATAGGTGGAGGTATTGGATTGGCAGAAGCTCTGGAGGGTAATACCACATTGGAAGAGCTTGATGTAAGCTATGCATTATCTTTAGGCCAAGAGGATACGTTATTGTGGGACATGTTCTTTAGCCCATTAAGGAATTGTGCATTATGTCGCTTCAATTTACGAGGGAATACCATCGGGGATGTGAACATACAAACAATGGTCGATTCGCTCAATACTATGATGTCTCTTACCGAACTGAACCTACATCAAACTGAAATCTCCCCTTCCGGTTGGATTACTTTCTTCGACCTAATGAAAACTCCAGGTAGTGTACTAGAAAGACTCATTGATTTATCTATTACGGGAGGGGACCTCGTGACTGATGAGGTATTGGTTAGTGTTGCAAGTGCTCTTGTCAATAACAACAGCCTCCAACAACTTTGCTTTTTCGGAAGGGACTTGACCGATGTTGGCTGGTCTGCTCTTGAACATACTCTCTGCAACAAAACGAGCATCGATACGATCTATGACTCCAATCATACTTTGGGTTATAGAGGGATGATAATGATGGCCCCACTTACTGTTACATGTCTTTTAAAGCTGAACGAGGGTAAAGACAAAGAAGAAGTGGCACGACAGAAGATCATCCAGTACTATTTCTTGGAGGATAATGATGGTAATATGCATGAGCTGATGAAAATGGACATGGAGATGATGCCTCATGTTTTTGGTTGCTTTGGGAGATATGATGTGGTATCTCAAGAAGGTGTACGTCGACGTCAGACGGCTAAAAGAGTCGTTGTCGGCCTTGAGCTCATTTATCGACTAGTTAGAGGAATGCCTGCACTATTTGATCCATTGGCAAAGGCGAGACTACTTTGCAAAAGGGTCTAAAGAAGGGAGAAGAGAAGGGATATCTCGAGAGTCAACAGGTTTCTGAAAAAATAACTTTAGAAACTCACGTGATACATCCTAATATCCATATTTGCTTCCTAACCATACCAATATACTTATTTGTAGTGATGATTTGGTATATCGTAGTCCATAGTAAGCTTGCTGAGTTTGTCTCTGTTTGTCTCTAGCTTGGAGTGGTATCTTTACACTCTCATAATTATTGTCAGAAAATGCCAATCTATGCCAATGCTTTCAAAATAAGAGCGCTTCGATATTAACCTCAACAACGGCGGTGGTAGGAGAGTCGACAATGAACTATTAATTCAATAAAAGGCAAATATGCAACGTCGTAGTATTGCAATATGTGCTGCATCGACCGTGTTTGTCATATTGGCGGCGGTTATTTCAATTATATGCATAGTGTTTGTCAATAACGAGACAAATGATTCAAATACACAAGAAGCAGCTGTTGGTTATGTCTCATCCAACTCTTCATTGGATGATAATAGTATAATAATACCATGGGATTCTATAGATGAAGGTGGCGATGCCATAGCCGTGAATGACAGTGATATATCAACCACATATGTCGGTCTAAGAGCCACCTCAGATGATGCACTGTCTCACTCTCATAATGCACCATCATCACTACAATCCCAAGACGAAGTCTCTCCACAATGGGAGAATATAGACCTATCCCTCTTTGATAACGATGATGATATACATAATCCTTCTGGTGGCTTAGACGAGTCACTTGTAGAGTTTAGATCAATCACAAATCTAACAAGTACAACAACATTTACCACATCTCAAACAACTAATAAGTGCACTCCTACAAATCAATCACTATTAAGATTGATACTGAAAACTGATAATTACCCTTACGAAACGTCATGGGAAATACTACGAATCATCAATTCACAGACACAACAATCTATAACGATTGGCAGCGGGCCACCGGCCAATACAAACTATGAACGAATATCCAATTACATTGGTGATTTCTGCCTAGATCCAGGAGCATATATCTTTCGTATCAAAGATAAGAGTGCCACTGGTGATGGTATATGTTGTGAATGGGGATTAGGTTCATATACACTTGATTTAAATGGTGAAAGGATAGTAACGTCAAGTGATGAAGACTTTACAGTTAGGAATTATAACTTCTTTGTTGATCAAGCTATTGTTCAGAATGATATAGTTGATCCGATTAATATTGCAAAGACTTCACCTCCATCACCACGGCCAACGACTGCTAACCCAACGTCTGCTCCGTCACCCAATCCTACGACGAGGAAACCAACCCCTAATGTAAGTTATGTCTTGAATTGCCTATGCTTTGTCAAACTTTGATTCAGTAATAATCTCACATATGTTATCTATACTCTCACATAGCCAACGACTGCCAATCCTACAACAAGAAGACCAACATCTAACCCTACACCACGACCAACAAATCAACCAACACCACAGCCAACTCAACCAATACTACCTACAATGATATCAACACGAAATAACTTATGTCAAAGTACATTCTATGAAATTGAAGAAGATTGGATAAGCTTAGTTGATTTCATGTCAAGTGATGAAGAGAAGGCACATCAGTTGGGTGGTGTTGTTCGATTGGCTGCTCATGATGTGAGTTATTATATGCCATGTGCTCAACTTTGGTGTGTTGATTGATCTTTTAAGTTGGCCTTATATCTTTCATATGTCACATTCTCATCAATATCTCTTTCTCAAAATGATGACAGTTTATGGACTTTAATCGAAATTCAAACAATCGATATGGACCAGATGGCTGCTTTGATCCCACTCATGCAGCAAATGCTGGATTAGAAAGTATTTGGTGTGATGATTGTCCATTGAAAATGCTACATGAATCAAAGTATGCCTTTATGAGTCGAGCCGACTTCTGGATTGCAGCCTCGTGTGGTGTCATCCATCATACATCTGGTGGTGAATTAGATTTAATTGATACATTTAGATGGGGTAGGAGTGATCGAGATGCATGTCAGGGTTCTGGTGAAAGACTACCTGCTCCAACAGGATGTGATAACATTGAGGAGACGTTTATTGATCGAATGGGCTTGACATATGCCGATGCAGTGGCTTTAATGGGTGGTCATACATTGGGAAGAGGTGATACTGACTTCTCAGGTCATAATGGTGTGTGGGTTGCTAATAATCAAGAGGCACAAAAGTTCGACAAGACGTACTATGAACAAATCTTCCTCAATGCCTGGCGACCGAGGACGAAAGATTGGGGATCAAAACAAGATTGGACAACGGGAAGAGATACCAGTGAGGAGAGTGAACGAGTCATGTTGAATACAGATATATGTCTAGTGTATGACATTGAAGATTATATGGACGATGAAGATAAGTGCTGTACACGAACAGATCAGACATATGCAAATGGAGAGAACAAATGTGTCGATAGAGAATCAGCAAGAGAAAGATGTCCAATGTATTCAGCTAACAATCCGAGATTTGCAATGAGACAAGCTGTGGGTAATATGCTGGGTGGGTCACCTCCAAATGCTAACAACGCACCATTCTATGCCGCATTTGAGACCGCTTGGGAAAAGGCAACTAGAGTTGGTCAAACGAATCTGAAAGTATTGGATGAAAGTTGTTGATTATCTTACACAAGTACTGGATAAGAGTTGCTGAAGTTTGACACTTCAACTGGCGTGTATGTTGTAGTATTTGTGTTATATGTTAAAGTAAATGTTTGAGTAAAGTAGTTATCAACTTCCTTAGTTGTTTTTACTTTTGCAATTGGGAGTCTTTGATAACTAATTGGGACATATGGCTGTGTTGTTATCACTGCGCAGCAATCTGTTCCGCAAAGGTCCCTAAAAATCTTACTCAGATTGGGACAATAACCCCACTTTAGTCATAATTTTGTTAGTAGGCCCCTGTATTTTCTGGCTCAGGCTGGCTAAAAGTTTAGGTTAGACCTAAACTTATAGCAACATGTATCCGGCCACTGCTCATTTCTGCGGAACAGAATGCCGTAGAGTGTATGTAGAATGTAGTTATGTGGTGCATAAGTAAGGTCCTTCACATATTATTATCGTACCTACTCTCTATGATATAAGCCTGCAGCTCTGCGTAATCCTTTCTAAGATATCGATAGTATGAGATGATCTGATGATGATCCCGTGGTTTGTATTAGTCTGCTTATTGCAGACTCTTCATGTAGAAACGTTTAGTACAACAATACCAACATCAGCACAACTTAAAGAGCAATCACTCAACAAGTTCCTTCAACTCCCCGATAAGTGGATTGTCAGTAAAGAAACAAAGAGTAAATATCAACAAAACATTAATACATTATGTATAGACCATCCACTTCGTCTAGGCGTGACACGGAAACAACGTACCACACAACTATTGCATGCAGCTGAAGTTGGAAATACAACACGCATAGAGGTATTGTTACTAGCTGGTGTGGATGTAGATGCAGTTGATATATATAGGGTATCTAGTTTAATGTATACTCGTATGCATGATCATGTAAAGGCCGAGAGGTTATTACTCGATTGGGGAGCAAGCGATTTGCAACCATTCCCAACTATACATTTAAATGACACTGCTTTGCAATTACAATATAAGTATGAACAAGATACCAACAACATACCAACAATAACTACAATTGAAATTGGAAAGGATAGTTTCTACATTGATAATGCTCTTTGTGACGAATTCATAGATGATCTAGTGAAGATACATAATTCACTATCAAAAGAAGAAGGTAAGCATCATCAGCAACACCAACACAGACCGCAATCGACAAATGCAGCAAGAAGATGTCATTACTGTGATACAGAAGGTTGGGTATGTCAATTCATCACTAATGCATTGAAAAGATACAATCTCCTTCATCAACAACAAGAATCACTACAGCATGTATTTCCACACTTTCGATTCATATCATACATTGGAGAAGACGCAACAACATCCTTCCTAAAACCACATATAGACTTTTCAGTTTTAGATCGATCCAGTGGCAATCAATCCAAGTATACATTCATTTTATATCTTACAACTGTTGAGAATGGTGGAGAAACTGTACTCTTGGACCATCTTCCATCTATGAAGAAGGATAGTAGTGAGTTAAACCATGAAGATCTGAGTATAAGATGTGCGGTTCAGCCAGTGAAGGGACGTTTATTGGTCTTTCCTCATTTGATTCCACATGCCGGTTTACCTGTCGTGAAGGGAGATAAACTGATTTTACGAGGAGATGTATGTTGATTAAAGCTCCTATAAGTATTAATGTGATATGATTAAGATCATATTTAACCGCTCTATCGAATGGTGTTGGTTGTTATGATATCACTCAAGGTATCAAACTCAGCATTATATTTCTATTGGTAGTAGTTATGGATTGGTAGTAAATAGAAGAAGGGATAATGATATGCAACAAAGTTGGATTGGTAATTGAAGACAATCAATGAGACCCATTTTGTCTCTACGTTATATTCTATTCTATGACACAAGGTTCATGGGTCTACTAAAATCCATCCAATCAATAATTAACAACACGTAAATCAAAACAAACGATACTCTTCTCGAAGAGTAAAATATCTTGAGAGGACGAGGCACACCAACAGAGAGTATCGTAGGACCTATCTTCTCCATCTTCTACCAAAGGTAGGCGAAAGAAAGAACGGTTCCGACAAGGACCTTGGTAATGCCGCCGATGGCAGCAGCGGCGTTAAACTTGGAGTCATCAGTGGCCATTTTGACACCAACCTCGAAGTCGAAGTTTCCTTCTGCCTCTTGAGGGGGAGGATTAACAGTCAGATGGATATGGTGGGCAACATCCTTGACAGCGAGACCTTCGGGATTGTTGCTTTCGAAGGGTGAGTCAAGCATCATACGGCCATCGGCATCGTTGTGCCCAAAGGCAACAAGTTTACGCAGGCCTGAGGCGAATGTAACTTGTACGACACCAGAGACGTCGATGGGATCCGTGGATGTAAAGAACCTCGCGGGTACGACAGTTTGTACACCATACCCAGTCTCCTCCGATAAAAGTGCGTTTCCAATAGCACCATTGTCAATAACAGCCATGGAGCCACCTGTTGTTTGGGTTAGGTCAAGTTCTGTATATTGAGAGATGGCCACTTCAGCGCTTGAGGACGAGATGCACACTTGAAGAAGATCGTCTGGGCCAAGAGAATCAGTATTACAGGTTGAGCCGTCACATTTACATGCTGTGATGTAGTCGTTAACATTTGCTATAGCAGTGGTAGCAGCATTTGCGCCGTCTGCAGTAGCAGCAAAGTCGGCAGCATCAAAGGAAACGTCGAAGTTAAACGCAATGTCAAAGGTTTGTAGGCTGCAATTATGGAGTGAGACGATGAATATGATAAAAGAAAGGTTAGAGAGGAATAAGAGGGGAGTTTACAACATCACAATACAAGCACGAACTACTTACTCTTTCGTGATGACTTCTCCACCAGACTCTAGTGTCACGGCAAGGCAGAACTCAAGAGAGGAGTCAGTAGCATCCCAAATGTTACTACCCACAATATTTGTCTTATCAAAATCGATTGAAACGTCAATAGTATCTAAGGTGCTGCCAGAAGTTGCTGTAAATGATGTAGTTGCCAAATCTGTAGTAACGGCAGTTTCAGTACTACAATCAGCACTTGCGTACAAGTTCAATACTGGGGTTTGCCCTGTGCCAATTGTATACGACAGAGTAACTTCGTTGTTAGTTGAACTTGCTGTAAAATCAGGTGCAGCGTCATTTTGATAATTGATAGCCCAAGTATCAGCAGTAAGCTGGGCAGCACTTGGTGTGGCAAGTAGTGCCATTGCACTGCAGATGTACTTGAAAGAGGTAGAGAGATGGATGATTGATTGTCTGTTGGACGGGAGAGGTTGATGAAGTGAAGAATAGGATGGTGAGGATTCATGTTATCAAGTTATAATAAGCTACTCGAGGAGTAGCTCAACTCAAAAGGAGATACCCGAGACGATAGTGCATATCATATGCACATACCGTCTTCCTCATATGACTCTCCCTGAACAACATGGAGGCGGATGCCCGAGGGGATAAGGAGAACTGTCGACTATCGTCCATTGCAAAAGAACACAACTACGCCGGAGGAAGTATACCGTTCAAACATATCTCGTCTCTACATCACTCGTCAGTAGAGATACACAATGTGTGACTTACCTAAAAGAATTAGCGGAAGGAGATGGCGGTGGATACTTGTGGTAGTATGGGAAGCTTGTAATCGTCGAACTAATCGTAAATTTATGAGCTTTGAGCTGTGAAATAAATGAATGCAATAGCTACTACGTTGCTCCAGAGACATCAAGGCAATCAAGCAAGTAGCATGCCCCGTGAATGAAAAGATACCTTGTTGGATGTAGGAAAGAGAAGAGAGAAGTATGAATTATGCCTTCACACAAAGCTACATCCCTACTCGATTTAGTCTTTTCAGACGAGTCACAACTCAACTCACCACTACAAAACACAACTTGAGACATAAGTAATTCAAGCTCATCCAATCACTTCACTCTCTTCATCAATCGTTCTAAAATCATAGCAGGCCCTTTGTTTCACGAAGAGTACTACGTATGCAATCGTATAGAGTTGATTGCATGCTTCTGCGGCGGGGTCATTCATCGGGGTCACCTGATCGGGGTCATCAACACTACTACTACTCCTAGCAAAAATTTGTGCACATGATATGTGTTCATCATCTTTGGGCAACACCTCTTCATAAAACACAATACATCATCTTTCTACAATTGCAAATATTATGCTGCAATCATCATCGTGTATTACCGCTGTGATAACACTCCTCATCACATTGCAAACCACGGCTAGTATTGTTAATTGGGATCTCTTATATCAATCAGTAGACAGCCACTTTGCAGAAGCCGCAACAGATGATATTACACTGACATATATGATTGGAGCTCAGCGTGAATATAGCATTGAACTATATGCTAGTGATTGCAAGACTTCCATTACGGGAATGCCTAGTCTAAATATGGTTCCAATGATATCACAAGATTATGAGTTAGATCCTCTTCATGATAATCTTGATGTAGTAATTGATGTCGACGTTACTGAGATTACATCTAGTAACATATGGGATGAAAGTAATGATACTCTTGAGTTTTGTTCAGTTGTTCATCTTCTGTCGGGGGTAGAAGTCATCAAGGAAGAGTAAGTCGATATGCTTCCATGTTTCGGTGTGATGATATCCTCTAATCTCCGTCTATTCTTTCAATCATTCATACCTTATAGTAAGCAAGGCATCGAGTTACTATTCAACTTCACATTTGACTTTGGTGTTAATGTTGAAGAAGTCATTGCAGACGGCCCTGGAGGGGGATCCACAGGGGAAGTCATAGACAGTTATCATATCTCAGTATGCAAGTGTTCATCTCATCTATCAGCTTGTGATACTAATCCAATAGACGTTGGTGAAACTTTAGGTGTCTGTATCATGACTACAAATACAGATATGGAACTAGTGAATGTCAAAAGTCTATCATTACTTCAAGATAACACAGCTTTAGGGTTGGATGTTATGCAAGATAGAGTCATTGTCAATCCTGCTCTGTCAGAGCTGACAGAAGTGAATCCCCAGACATCCTTCATTGAGACTGTTGTACCAAATAAGTTCTTCCAAACTACTGATAATGTCGCTATAGATGGTGCAGTGGAGGTAAAGTTTGTATCAGGTGTCCGACGACTAGTGAGCTTTCGAATAGATAATACTGCCAAAGACTTGAGTGAGAAGCCGACGCTCCTCTAAGTCTAAGATAGAGATTCATAACTCCTATATTATATATAGTGTCTTGTGAGTAGGCTGGTTAGTTAGTAGTGTGACAAAGAGTGTGACTAGATGTAATATGAACACGATATATACCTAAACATGAACATAAGAATAAGATAATCTGAGCGGAACTCGACTCGTACGTGTAAATGTAAACATACAGCTTCTATCTTTTATCCATCCGAGTCCATGTCTAGATTATGTCTTTCCATGGCTTGTCATGCAAATAAAAGGTCGAGAAGATCCCAGTGTAAGACAAGGCTTCCGATCATTGCCATTACATTATCGCGTGAATCAATCTCTAACCGAGGGCTTGCTATGATTGACAGTAAAAAAAATGACTTGTCGATAAGGTGGGGTATCCTAGCAAAAGCAACATGGATGGCCACAGAATCAGATAGTGAGAGAAGGAGAGAGAGTGATTGCACTCTCGATAATCAAATATATACCACTACCACATGGCAATTGGTCAAGGAATACTAGAGTAGTAAGGTGATTATGTGTGTTGTCTCTATCTTGTTGAAATATCATATTGAACTTTATCTCATAAAAAATTTATTATTTTGTTATATTTTTGCAATAGCATACAATACATAGTCGGTAGAATACAAAATGGCTATTGGGTTCACATTCAACAACTTTACAGTGATTGATGTAACTCCTCCTGATCCTCACGTCCAAGTAGTTGTCGGGTTTTCTATTCCTTTCTTTGGATCAAGACGGAGGCATCTACTAGACATCCTTCATAATGCAACAATAATACCACAACATCAACCACGTCAAGCACAAAGTTGTCAAACATTATCTAATGCTGAAATTCAAATATGGGAAGAAACAATAAACGAGATTCTTATAGCAGATATAGACATATCCACTACTCAATTGATATCGGTAACTATAACATGTATCACAGAAAGTACCATTTCGTTCGATGCAATATTTGAAGAGGTATGCGTATGTGAATCTGACGCTGCCACATTAGCTCAAGCATTAGTAACTGATGTTGAAACTTCATTAGAATCTAGTATTAATGATGGTACATTTGTTGAATCATTACAAGATAATGCGGTTGAGATTGCGGCTAGTTGTACCGTTGATTGTGAGACAATTAATGAGGAGATTGAAAGTATTAGCAACATTACAGATTTTGGGACACCAACTGTTGAGACTCAGGCGTTTGTTTTTGTATCTACGGTAAGTGAAATTGGTATACCTTTCTTGTATTGATTGTTATAAATGTATATGTGTGTGTTCTCATCAATTCTATCTTTTCTATCCAATATCAATAACACATCTCTATTCATAGATTTCTTCAATATCAACTACTGCTTATGTTGATACATCCATCTCTGCTTGTAAGTGCTACTCCGGTACATTCGATTGCAATACTAATGCACTTGGTCCCGATGATACCTTGGTTATATGCATCAAGCAAATGCCAAGCTTTTCAACGGATATAGAACTGCATGAAATAACAACTTTATCTATTGACCAAGCTAATAGCAATGAATCTCTACAAATTATCCAAGATCATCAACCTATCAACGCAGATTTATCAGAGATTACTGATGCTGGTGATGTCTACTTTATCAACACTGTGGTTCCCGCTAGGTTCTTCAAGAGTGTGGATAGCATTTCAGTTTCGGGAGTTGTTCAAGTCCAGTTCAAGTCAGGTACCAGAAGACAATTATATGTCAATTCTGTTGATACTGATACCATTGTTCAGCCTATGGAAGAAGACAGGGGTATGTCCAACAACTTTGGATTCAGAGTAGGGTTGATTAAGCCCATTACTACGATTCCCCGCCAAAAGGTAGCTGCTAGCTATTCTTATATGACGGGAGCTGGAACAACTCACATCATCGGGGTCTTGTGTCTCGTTTGGACATTCTTAAGAAGATGGTAGTTGCTGTGGTGTGGTTCTTGTTCTCTAGGTTTATGGGGTGGATGGGTATAGTATAATAGCAAACCACACCTCTTGTTTAATATAGTAAATGTAAAATTAAATAGTAGGAAATGTATGATTCGCTAATATGTGGAAGCGTTTCTACTTGAGGTCAGATGTGTATTTGTAGCTATGAGCCATTGCTGTTACACTCTATTACTATCATCTCGCCCTATTCATCTCGCTCTGCTCTCTTGTCTCTTGATCGATTTGATTGGTTTTTTCATCCCTGTGACGCTTCACTCATTGCCACCACCAATTAAAAAACTTACTACAAAGATGAAGCTTTATAAATTTTGATATGATTATTCATAGACACTGCTATTGATTGAGTTATTCTGAGAGTAATTAGTATGTATTTAGTTATCAACTGCATCGAGTACGAGTACTTCATGGTTAGATATTCAAATGGATAATAACCTAGACTATTTTAGGTGAGAATCATTTTGCATGAAAATTATTATTGTTTTGGTGGCATAATTTGATTACTTATGATAGGACCATAGATACAGCAAAGAGGAGCCATATACATATTACTTCTGAATAGTTGATATTATATACCTTCTAATCAAAATTGTTGCGCAGCTGGCGTAATCGTATATTAGTTTGAGGGTATAAAATCATTATAGGTGCACCAACTGCAAAAAAACAACACCACTACATAACACAAACAACTATACAATGGGACAAGTATTACGTAAACTCCTCGATGTATTCTTTACCAAGAAACTAGATATGGTTGTTATTGGATTAGAAAATTCTGGTAAAACTACATTATTATCGGCATTAGCACATGGTCGGTAAGTTATACTAAGACCTTCTTCTTCTTTGTGTTTCTTATGTTTGTGAATCAAGAACTTACTTATATATTGCTCTTCTTTAGGCCTGTGGAAACGGTACCAACGATTGGATTAAATGTTAAAGTGTTTCAAAAGGGCAGGGTGTAAGTTTGTATATTTGTTTGTTCCGTATTAATATGTATAACATATGATATGCACAACTCACTTATTTAATGCACAACTTAATGAATTACATATACTTCATTCATAATATTAAAAAAAAAAAAAGACAAATGAAATGTTGGGATATAGGAGGACAAGCACAATATCGTACTGAATGGTCACGCTACTGTAAAGGATGTGACGTTGTACTATTCGTAGTAGATGCCGCAGCACCACAAAAGTTAGCCACCGCCAAGAAGGAACTACACAAATTATTAGATGATGGTTCAATCGGATCAACACCCTTATTAGTATTGGCCAATAAGATTGATATTACACCACATGTTGGTGAAAGTGAATTAATTGAAAAGTTACAATTGAATTATGTTATGGAAACTCCGTGGATGGTATTACCGATTAGTGCATTACATTTAACTAATTTAGATCAGGTTGTTGAGTGGTTAACTGCACAAGGGAAGAATTAATTTTGGTATTTAAGGATTAGATAATGTGTCGACTAGGTGTGTCCTTCTTTGATATGGGAAAATAATAATGTCGGGTGGAAGATGACTGTTCGGTGGCTGTAGAGATAGAGAAAGGCTTGTGGAATATATGTTGGGTGTTTGAGTATTGACGATGAGGAAATAGATAGTGTTGCAATGTTTGAAGTGGCTTAAAAAGTTCAGAATATAGTACAAGAGCAACAAAAATAAAGTTAGGGGAGTTATCTTCTTCAAACATTGCATTACATTTAATATGTATTATATATCTTGCCTACGTCAAGGCATCGTCATAACCCCCATTCTGTCTCTAGTCTCCTCCAGACTGAAAGTCAAAGATGGAGTCTTGAGAGTTCGTGACAAATGCCAAGTGGTGCAGTCTGCTTCGGTCATCATCATCTCGAGATTCTGCATAAGACCCATATCTCGTCGGTGACGAATCAGTTGGAGGCTCATACTCAGGTTGTGGCAGGCTCCTCCTATGATGATGACGGTGTTTCTTCTTCTCTGATCTAGATCGACTACGACGATGGTACCTTGATCTAGAAGATGACCTACCATGACGATATCTATCCCTCTCTGACTTTCTCCTACCCCTACGACCTTCACTTTTCTTCTTCTTTAGGCTTGTCAATTTCTTAGCCTGAGCAGATGACTTGACCTTCACGTCATGTGTCTCCTTTTGTAACTCGGCAATAATCTTATCCTTGTCAGTTAATGCCATTGCTAAATTGTGTATCTTCTCATTCAACTCCTTCTCATTCTCCTCATGTTTTACTGCCCCCATATCCTTGTCATAATTTGATTCTGTTAATGATTGTTCCAGCATTTCAATCTTTGCATTAAGAGAGTGGATCAAACTATCCTTCTCCTTGGACATTCTTTCCATTAGTTGGGTAGTATTGGAAAGAGACGATGATATCTCATTCTTGTATAATGTCATTTGACCTTGTAATAAGTCCTTGGTCGAAGCTAGCTCATCTTGAGTAGTCTTGAGACGTTCATCCTTCTCAATTGAGTTCTTCTGAGCATTAGCCAACTCTGTTTGAAAAACTGTACGTTGTTCCTTCGTCTTGTCTAGAGTCATCCCAAGCTCTGCAGTCTTTGCTTCGAGCTCGGCAATACTTGCTTCCTTATCCTTGACCTCACCACATGCCTGAGCTATACTTTCATTTAATGTCTTTACACCCTCTTGATGCTCAATCTCCTTCTCCAACATTTTAGCAGTACTCTGCTCAAGCTCTGCTTCCAACTCTTTAACGCGAGCTTGGAGCATTGCAATTAGTTCATCCTTATCCTTTGATGCCTGTTCAAGCTTTTGAATAGTCTCCTCTAATGCCTTTACTGCATGCTCAGCCTCCTTCATTGCCACTCTGAATTGACTAATATCTGCATCCTTCGCTGCCATGTTCGTCTCAGATGCCTCAATATGTGCCTTGTATCGATGTTCAAGATTTGCAATCTCCACAGTCTTTTCCTTGAGTAGATGCTTGTAATCTTGAATACTAAACAAACCAACTGAATGTTCATACTCCTTAATTTGTTGTTCAGACACTGTAGTATCAGTAGTGTGAGCGGCGATTGGGGTGTTGAATGTAGTCATCGTTGACAAACCAGTCTGTTGTAAACTAACATACGGTGGCATAATCAATTGTACATTACGTTGATTTGCAATATCAGCAGCCTCATCAAGTGGTAGATCACTTGCCAATACTTCTTCGATTACCTTTTCACTGTTTAGTTTCATCTCACTCTCTTGCTGCTCCTGCTGCTCCTGTACAGCTGCATTGGCACGAAAGACTGAGAATTTAGATCTTCTATCAATACCGCTCTCGGCATCGACTACAGTAGCTCCATTATCAGGACTCATAAGTGATGGTAAGAATAATTGCTTTTTCATACCCCGTTTCATTGCCGGACTCATGTTATCAAAACTATCCCATGGACGGGGTGGTACATGATGCTCCGCTTCGTCTGTGAGACGTCGTCTATCCATGACGACACTACTACTTTGTACACGCTTATTGATAATATCAGGCCTACGACTAGTAGTACTACTACTAACGCCTACTGTTGCGGCAGATTTTACATTCTTAATACGATCATCAACCTTACTTAAATATTCTTGGATACGTACACGTGACTGTTGCTGTCGGTTACGTGGTATACTTTTCAGTGATGTATCAACTAGATACTTGGTTGATACCTTCTTGTTGTGATTGTGATTAGTATCTTCTTTAGCAGTAGGACTTGCTGGCGATGATGAAGAAGCCTCTGATGGAGAGGGTAGATACAACTTCTTCTTATCACTGGGTACAACAATTGTAACAACATGCTCATTATCCTCGGGGGATCTGGTAGGAGTATGCTGCTTACCAGGTGTTCGTGGCGTGGGAGGTAATGGAAGAGTTAGAGCATGCTTTGGTGTATCCTGAAGTGGTGCAAACGATGCTGTGCTCATCTTATTGTTTTTGTTATTTCGATATCCTGATAGATCAGTGGGAGTTGTGAATTGACTTTGATACCGTCCACTACTCCTATCTAAACGTCGTGGAGTAGTTGATAGTCCTCCTCCTCTTCCTGATGATCGAGGAGTAGTACTGGTTGGTGTCTCCCAAGGTTTCAACTTCTTCTTATGGGTATCCTGTTCAGGAGGAGAGTCTTGACTATCACCATCAAATAACTTATCCGATAAATATTCATCCATCATAATACGTTCCTTCTTCTGTACATCATCAGTACTAGTTACAGTTGAATTAGCAATTACACTAATCATATCTTCATTAATATCAAAACATTTACGTAATGCATGTTCAATATCATTCAAATCTTCTGTATTATCATCTTGACGAGTAGAATAATATTTCTGTACCTTTACTTTGCCATTGGTAAATATCTTTTGAAAGTATGGTGAACTATTGTAGGGTTCTAACTTTGAGATTTTATTGAGTTGTGATAGTATTGATTGTTTGTTGTTACTGTTGTTATTGTGAGGAGGAGAAGATGATCGAGGAGTGACAACTCGAGGATGGTTGTTTGCAATGTTGTTGGTATCCTCATCACTTGTTGATTTATAAACCTCATCAAATTGCTCATCAATTACAACTTCCTCATCTTCATTGTCTACTACTACTGCTGCCGGAGTATAATTACGATTGTCAAATGGTGGAGTAGCAGTAGATCGTGAACTCAAATTACTCATAGATTGGAGTAAGCTACTTCGTAATCGAGAGTTGACATCGTCTACACTTTCTTCTGTATTACTTTTTTCGGAAATGCTTAATCCTCGATTTCTTCTCATGATCCTATTACTGCTACCGAAGTTTGAGGATGCGTTGTTGTTCGATACTGGAGCACTACGATGACGGTTAAGGGAGGCACGTGGCAAATTAGATCGAGTAGCTCCTACTCTGGGAGATATATCATTATTTTTAGTATCGACGATACTTTTCATCTGATTGCGGCGTACTACACGATGACCACCAGTTGTACTACCCCGTAACAGTAATGGTGGTTTCTTTGTTCTTTGACGAGAAGAAGAAGATGATATATTGATATCATCTTCGTTGATTACCTCACCTCCAACGGTAGTTGATAGTGAGTTCATTGCAATCAACTTGATAAAGATACTTTTGGGAGTATCCTTTATTATTAACTAGATTATATATAGTCTTACAGCTCGACTATCATGCAGATTACACAGTATTGTCCTTCCTGTATATATCATCCACCTAAGCAAGCTAATGTAATCTAGTAGTAAGTAAACAAGAGTGTTACAGTAGGAGAGACTTCACTCAACGCATGCTTTTTACAAACTCGATCGAAAATGAATCGCCAAGGGTATCCTTTTTGAGTTGATCGATGGCATACATGCAATAGCAACTTTGCAATAATCCTCTTCTTCCTCCTTACTTCTCCATTGCACTGCACTACAACATCATGCTTTATAATTGAGTGAAATGCTGTGTATAACCTAGGTAACCCTAGGCGACAGTAGATGTGTTAATAAATCACCAAAATGGCCGTAAAAAACAACGATGAGATAAAGTATCATTGACTGCTGAGAGCTCATAGATAATAGGAGCTTATTATATAGAATATAATACATAATATAAAGGCCCAACAATATGCCAGTCGATGATGATATAGATGGTGGTTACAACAATGATGATTATGTATATGAAGCATTGCAATTGGAATATAAAAATATGGCTTCATGGTATGATAGCTTCTGGAAATCATACACGGATGCTACTCTGAGAAGACCACTCGAGGAAGTACTGAAACAGATAGATATACGAGATGGTAGTACTAGATTTGCACTCCTTGATGCAGGCTGCGGTACTGCTAGCTTTTTGAGAAGATTGTTAGATATCTTATGCAATAGATTTGCAAATGCTTACGAAGAAGATACTTTACAATTGCAACTAACAGGTATTGAACCATCACAAGAAATGCTTGAGCAGGCACATAACAAGTTTGACAATAAAGAAGAAAATACATCTACAACTACCATTATGTTCAAACAATCACCAGCTGAACAACTACCACTAGATAATGAGTCACAAGATATGGTAGTTTCAACAAACGCCTTTCACTTCTTTCGAGATAAGGAAAGATCACTTCAAGAAATGAAACGAGTATTAAAACAGAATGGTACAATCATCATTACAGATTGGTGTAATGACTATTGGTTAGTAAAGTTATATCACATACTAGAAAGGATAAGATGGAATTGGCGATTCAAAGATGCATATCCTAGTCCTTTGTCAAGTTCCAAGTTTATAGATCATTTCAAAAGTGTAGGGTTTTGTGATATAGAACATTCAATGTATCGGGTTAGGGTATTCTCAATCTTCTTTTGGGGTATGCAAACGATAAAGGCAACAAAGAGTGACCTATCAATATGGGAATGTGAAGTGTGCAATATGGTTTCATTTGAAGAGTATGATGATGCCTTTATATTATGTATTATATTCTATATAATAAGCTCCTATTATCTATGAGCTCTCAGCAGTCAATGATACTTT
>Ga0214477_100638_pt1 | contig 23067 bp, 17 predicted proteins | sample M1_20Mar14CPVII9_FD_165058 | JGI IMG/M metagenome (GOLD analysis project Ga0214477, IMG submission 165058) | Marine eukaryotic communities from Monterey Bay, California, United States - M1_20Mar14CPVII9sort6BwellC16 | ecosystem: Environmental > Aquatic > Marine > Unclassified | place: USA...
ATGTTGAAAAGTACTTGCCATATTTTTCTTCATCGTCAGAATTGAATGCCATATCTTCATCAATCTCTTCATCAATTGTTGAATCGTCTTGGAGAGATTCAAGTTGTTCGAGGGTCATATTTTTATACTTCTCCATGATGTTGATGTGTATGTTGTACTGTGTATTTGATATTGATGTGTTGCAATTTTGTATTGAGTTGGATCTTTAATGACTTTTGTTTTATGTCTCGAGTCGGTATGGATGCTGTAGATGAATGTAGACAATCTATGCTAACCTCGACACTGTTGCACTATCCTCTAACAATCCAAACGAATGGTTAGACTGGAGCTTACTCAATGGGAATAAACGTGGCAATAAGGAGGAAGGTGTCCTCCGGGGACACTTGAGGACACCTTAAGTGTCCCCCGAGGACACTTCGGCAGCTAGAGGACACGTAGAGGACACTTGAGCTGTCCTCTATTGTCCTCTGCTGTCCCTCTGGAGGACCAATACTATATAGGTAGCAAAAAGAGATCAAATATCAACACTTATTATCGGCTTGTGTGCTCATCCAGCGCTGATCACTTCTAATGACATAACTCCTTCTCAACGCATCAACGACGACTGCACAACACAAGAGACAAGAGTTAAAGATCATATGTGATGTGTTTGGTTGTGCTTGTATTAACTATTCTTTACTTTTACTTTTCTATTGTAATTGTATTTATTCATTGGTTGATCCGAGACGAGATGCAATAACCAGCGCGCCGTGATAGTTGTTGATAATATTTTGTGCACATCTTATGTATTTTGTATTTATCTTGTCGATCCTCTCCCTTTGTCGATCCCCTCCCTTCACGAATACCCAATATCTACTCCGTTAACGCGTTATCCGTCAATTAAGTGCCTTATAATGAGTTGGACTGGTTACTACTCTTCCCCAGCGCCCCCTACTATACCCGTGCACTAATCCGTTACTAGTTGCTACAAACAAATTTGTATTTTGCGCTGGTGAATACATAGTCATCGGCGGTCGTAGTGTGTAATATCCCGCCACCGATCTAATGGACTAAATATGATTTGCAATAAACTAATATGAAGATTGTATCGGCCGAGTACCAAAGTTGCAATTAGTTGTTGTTCACCTGAAAATTCAACGCATCCAAATTAAGGACAGCTGAGGACATTTGGATGCTATGCCTATATGCTTCGACTAAGCCTCGATATTATATTACTAAAACACGGTTTTATGATGACATCATCGTCATATATGATTGGAAGTTAATGGTGGCGTTGGTTCTCTACATATTGCAATAGAAGTGCTGAAGAATTTTGTCCTCTGAATTGTCCTCTCGAGGGCACTTGAAGACAGTTGAGATGCGCTGCCATCGGATAGCACAATGCCAAATCATAGGACCTAACCTTTAACATATGTACCCATTTATATAATATTCTTTGCAATAAGTAGAAGGTAGCAGAGAGAAGATCGCCCTACTAATCTTCAGGCAGACGATGACGATGATACCATCATATTTTTTATTTAATTGTACTCGCTGGCATAAGAGTAATAGTATTCTATTGCAATAATTGAATAGTATCATATGCAATAGTGATGGGCTACTTCAATGCATATCTCGTTAACTTGCTTATTACTGCTTTTATCTTTCACTTAATCAAATCTATGTAATTGCATCAACAGTCAACCTCAACTGGAGGACACTTTTCCTCTGGGGGACAGCAGAGGACAGTAGAGGACACTTGGGGGACACTTAGAGGGCACTTGAGGACAGATCAACTGTCCCCCGGGGACACTTTAGCAATACCATACACCGTTTATCGCCAAATTTATTCCCATCGAGTAAGCTCCTGGAGGAGGTGCAAGGAGGGAGGGGAGGAGAAAAGAAGAATTGGCTGCTTTATTGGTCGGCGACGTACAGACGATTGGGCATGCCCCTCTTCAACTGCCGATCAACTGCCGTCTCTCCCCATACTGCCCATATTTGCAGTGTATGCCCTCATTAATGCTTATATCATATCTCTAGCACAAGCGTTGATATATTGAGTAGTCAAACTGTCTTACAGATTGGATAGTAACAATACCTTATAAAACTTTAATTTCAATCATGATCAGCGAATCAATACACTCCACGGACTCCTCGTTGTCCACATCGACCACTACTAGTGATCCTTTGTCATCACAATCGGCTAAACCAGTAAGAGTTGGGGCAATAGAAGATAGAATGAAGAGTAGATTAGAGTATCTTCAGAGAAAAGCTGCAGAGAAGAAGCGTCTAAAGAAGGAGCAAAGGCTTGCGAAAGAGGAATCATCTGAAACTCAGCCTGCTGATGAGAAGAAACAACGTTCATATATGAGAAAGAGTACTTGGGAAACTGCATACTTGTCTAATCTGACTATTGGATAATAATGTAGATAATGAGCGGACAGATGACGACTTGCAGTAGAGAGAAAGTCGGCATCGGTCAATTCGATTGGACATAGAACAACAAACTATCGGATCCTGATATTGTGTAGTGTAGAGTACAGTGAAAGTATAGATTACCTTCGATAAGATGATACCTGATTGTGTACTTTAGAAGCAAGTTTATCTTTATGAAATGTTACAACCAAAATGAACCGACAAGATCTAAGATACATAACTCAGCCAAAACTACTTGCAATCGATGTATCATTTGTAACGAGTACTGTCGACAAGATTGCGTGCTCTCCTCTCACGAATGGAAGATCTAGTGACGGATCATGGAACAAGTGCATGAATGCATATGATTCTTTACTTCATCGTTCAATATACCAACTGCTCTGTCAACATCTTGATATAATTTGCCCATAACAAGTAAATAAGGGAAGCATCGTCTTACAGATATCATGCCCGGAATGTTGATACAAGCCTTGATATAGCAGCCTGTTTCACTCCAAAGACGATTAAGCAAATCTGGCACCAGTAAAAACTCGGCATGAAAGTGCTTCTTTCCCTTATCATTCACTATGAAAGGGAAATAAACCAATGTCATCCCTAGGTGGTTCACCTTGCTCTGGAAATGGGTCTTTGGCCCGAATCGCCCGACTTAGTGATTCTGTTGGCCGGTGCAACCCTTCAACCGAGCTAGCAGTTTCATAAAGCAAACGTCCTCTACAACCATCTCGTCCAACAAAGTCAAGGAGCAAATCCTGAATCTTCTCACGAGCCACATTCAAATCCAAATAAGGGTTTCTAGAACGTTTACCAGATCCAATCCTGATTATCATCGGACAGCCTTTGGATGCTGAGCTCAATCTTTTTCCAGTGCTTCTATCAAAATAGAATATTCCAATTTTGCAACCCGTTTCACGTTCAATATCACTGGTATTCCTCTTCCCCCTTAGATGTTGATGCTTAGATCCAATGAGGTGAAAGAACAACTCTTTAAAATCATCTCGTTGTACCCAAACGGGTACTTTGATTTCGATTGTCCTAATACCATCATCATCCCTAGAATCTCTCATACTGCTGGGGCCATAATGCATGTGTTGATGATCATCAGCATTGTTGTATGTGCTTAGCGTGTTGTTTGATGTGATCGAGGAATCAATATCGACTTTGTTACTATTGTGTTTGCCTACTGAATCAGCACAGACGATTGATAAAGGTACTTCTTCCTTTTCAGATTCAACATGAATCTTATCCAAATCCTTATCAGCAGCAGCAGTAGTAGATTGTGTGTTTGATGTAGGTGTGATTTCTTTTGTTTGTGCAACACTCTCGTTCAGTAGCACATCACGTGTAATCTTTGGATCAATCTTTCGATACTTGATCTGTTTGACACCAATACCATCTACATACTGAGCTTGAGATGATCCATTCACTGACATCATTACTGTGTACAATATTGTCTTGAAATGGGAAGTTGAAGCTTTGGGTAGCAATACAGTTCCCTCTACTTCCGATCCGTCTTCTTGTGTAATGGTAACAGGACAGTTGGCTGCATATGCCAATTCAGTTTCAGTAAGCTTATCCACAACTCTCACATTTTGATCGTCTTTGTACACTACCTCATATACAAGATCCTTGGACCTGGTGTGTTTAATGTAAAAGTATTAACATAAGATATGCATTAAAATATATGTATGAAGGAACATCACAAAAAAAATGTACCAGACACCATATGATTGTAATTAATAAGGGAAAACTCACCCTAGATTGAATTGAACAGACTCAACAACACCCTGTTATCAATTTATATAATATAAATACATCAGTCATCAGAGTCAGTCAAGATTTGATTCGGATTTAAGGTGCACTGTCACTTATTAATAATTGAAATTGAAATACTCACCCTTTTCAATATCGGTTGTGGCTGATTGACTATTTCTACATCCATATCAACATTACCGATTGAACATTGAATGAAGTTGTACCATACTGGACCTTCATACATATTTGTAGTTGCACAATGGTTTGTTAAGATAGATTGTATTGAATTGCAAAATTGACACGTATCTGTGTTTAAAAAATACTCACAGCCAATGGGGAATGACAAATCTTCAGTCTGCGCTGCTGTTAGCTTCATCAATGATCTTCTCTGTTAACAATACTAGAATATTATTTGCCTCCTCCTTCTTATTGTACTTATCTGATCTCTTCACTCTTATCATACCTTTTGCCATTTAGGACTCAGTGGAGTCCCGATTGCAATGAACATAACTTATTACTCAAGAGATGGCCAGCATTCTAGAAGCATATGTAGCAGCTATTATAAATTCACTCTATTGACGAATGCTTACATTTAATCTGCACTTCTCTTATCTTACATTATTATACGCCTTGCTAGTTCAAACTAATCATACACTGCACAGCCGACCCAAGTGGGTATCCTACTCTCTTTCTACATCATATATGTGTTCAATTACATTGGATAGTAGCCAACATCCTCCTTTATCATGTACACAACTTGTAGCAAACCATCTAAGCACTTCTTGCTACAATACTATTACGTCTCTTGGTCGTATGACGATGTAAACCTCTCTTTGGAACGACGGAAGCTTCCTCGTATCCGTCTTTGATATCGTCTTGGTTTCGGAATCAGATGATAAAGAAGGTAACTTCCGTATCATTGATTCTATACTTTTCTTAGGCTCTGCAACAGAAGATGGAGAATAGATTGGTAGTGGTTTGATTTCATTCATATCAACTGTCAAGACTTGCTTCTTGCTAGTATCCTCGGGAGGTATATCAGTATCCATAACATTATGTATGGATGATGTCGGTCTAGGCTTCAATCGTATAGTTGGTGTAGGTCTGGATGCAAGTAGTTTTAGCAGCCTCCTCTCCACATTCTCCTCCTCCTTGATCTCCCCCTCGTCCTCCTTCAAACATGATAAATGACCCGTCATTACTGAATTGGAAGAGGGGAAGAACATTGGTATCTCTGGTGGCATTGTATCATCATTACTTTTGAAGAAGTGGTGTCCTCTCTTGGCTACTGGTGTAGGCGGAGGTAATAGTCCATTATTATACGACGAGAACACGTCGGAACTTGGCGGTGTTTGGATAGACACACTCATGATATTTATGTTGATGTTGATGGGATGATTTATATATTTTGAAGGGTATTGTGTTGGAGTATTCTCCTACGATAATCTAATTCACTACTTTGTCTATATTATGATGAAAGCTGATGTTGTTCTAATTGTGGGAGAGGGCTTCTTGATGGGAGGGGGCCGGCTATAGAGCAATACATTGCCAAGTTGCAAAGTTGCAGAGCATAATTTGTTGCTGAAATCGTTTACTCGCCACTGTTAATGCCTGCTATTAGCTATTTTCTCTCCCCTATCCTCCTCATATCCACTGTTGACCTTGCTTCTACTACTCTTATCTCTCCTAATGCCAATGCCACTGTCTAATAAATATCACCGTCCGATGAGATATGTCTTTTTAGCGGTGGTATTATCGTTGGTATTACTGCCGTTGGTATCATCAACAACAAGGATACCATTTTCTATTTCTATACAATCGTCAGCAGATAATGTGCTAAAAACAAGAAGGATACAATCCTCTACCGCTTTCCAGCACCATAGTATATCGAATATTAGTTCGCTAGTTGCAAGGAAATCACAATCAGTGTCAACTTCAACAAAGCAAAATTATAGAATACACGATAGAAACACTGCACTACTCAACAATAATAATATGAATAATGATGACATATCATCTTCTTCATTTTTATCTACAAGCAAAGCAAATGTTAGTTTCGACAATAAAAGAAGTAGTGATAGTACCTCTCCATCTAATCTATCAACCATTGATCAGCTACTATTAACCCTCACATCGGATCGTACCTCCCTACTTTTGGGGTCACTCGGTATATTACTCATACTGTTACTAAGATTGATATCCTTTCCTGAAGATGCTACCTATGAGGCTAGTAGAAGTCGAATTGATTTATTAGGTGTATTTGCAGCAGGTAGTGTATTATTGAATGGTATTACAAAGTTAGATGTAGAAAGTGTACAGGCTGAAAGAGTAATGTTAGAGGGTATTAATCAAGATAAAGTTATTTGGAATGAAAATCAAAATAGTAGTTTGCAGGGAAGGAATGATAAGTTTCAATCTACAGTTGAATGGGCATTAACATCATTCCTTAAATGTACTCCGGCACAATCAGTTGTTCTCCTTGCTACACAGCAAAACTCTGAGTGGATACCACTTGCGACAGTAGGGATACTCCCATCAGAAGAACAATTGCGTTCATCAATATCATCAGATTTAAAGACTCCCATCCTTGATAGAATGTTAAGAGAGGATGGTAGTATAAAAGGTGGCACTGTTGGTGGAACAGAAGTTGTGGGGTCCACAAGGAGAAAAGGAGCGAGCGAATCATATCTTCCAACACTTCAAGCGCTTCCTGGTCGCGTTGAGTTTACTTACCTACCGAGTAATGCACAAGAAGCCTTGCTATTGCCAGTGACAAGACCAGACGATGATGATAATTATGATGGATGGTTTTATGCAGTGGTATTGGGAGGAGATAAAGCTAAATCTTTTGCACCTAGGGATATCGCATGGTGTAAAGAGATTGCATCCTTAATTGGTGACGTCTTGTGATATTGATTTGAGCAACATATAATAGCTAAAGATTATATCTCTGAATCATTTAGAGTTTATACTATTTCTAAACGACTACCAAATGATCTTCGTATCAATGATATTAATTTCTCTCGTTCTTCGGAAGAGTATTGATTGTTATGTCCACAATTGAGATTCAAAAAACATCCGGTTGATACGATGTCTTGGTCATTCTCTACCCCGTCTCGTATTTGACTTATTGCTGTAGCAACACTTTCCTTGGATGTCAATCTGGAGACAATATACTCAAGCATACCTATTACATACTTAAGCTCAGCCTCGACTGGTATGATGAAGATAAGTATATAGCGGTGAGAGAGTTATAAATAGGATATATCGGTGCACATTTAAGTCCATTCGCAACTTACCTTCTTGTAGGGAGTGCTTCTCCTCAGCAGACATGTTTTTCAAAGTTGATATTACCACAGGGATCGGTAAAGGATGACTTATTAAACTATTTTCATCCCAATGATGATTCTTTGGTCTCATATCAAAATCTTCAGGAAGGAACTCTCGGTTGCTGTTATCATTCAATCCAGTGGAGGCTTCTGAAGACGTGTCTTTACTCCATCTTTTCTCGGCCTGTAAAGCGAGACGTTGTGCCCCAAATACTACTACGCAACATAACCAGGCGATTGTACAATCAGAGCCTTCCTTAACAGTGTGACCGAGTGGTAGGCCGCATAATCCATCGATGCATGCCAGAGACTTCCAAACTTTTATAAGTGCTTTGAAGTCAGACTTCTTCTGAATTCCAACACTGCTTGACGATGTTGAATCATCTACTCCATCCATCAACGAAAGAGTAACTTCGGTGCCCTCTTCTTCTCTTGTTGAGTCGTCAAGCTTAATCTGCTTCTTTGCAGCAGTGGCTAGCTTTCCTATTCTTCTTATGCAAGCTGAAAAGTGATGCGCTTCCGACCAGCTAATGTGTTTGTCTGCCGGCCAAGTAGACGGATTCTTGACATGGTTTGAGCTGCTTGATAACCTTGAATCTGTTATGCCCACACTGTCTAGATCAGCCATTCGATACTCTAATGGTGACGACATCATCCAGCCAAGATATTTCGTTGAGCCTTTAGTAAGCTCTTTCGCAAATGAAAGTCCAGTCTTTAGCGAAGAATAGTCATGTATAATCTCATCAGCAGCATCTTGTGCTACAACCTTGGGACATCTCGCTGCTATGAAATCTCGAGCAACATCTGTAGACCATGTTGGTGTCAAGAGGCGAATGGCATTCCCAGTCCAACCTCCTACCAATCTTTGAGCCACTGCCTCGAGATTACAAAATGTTCTATCACAAATGAGCAGTGTTGATACTTTAGGTAAACCTGTTGTTGCTGTCAAACTCCTTGCGGATCCTGCAGCTGCCAACCCACCTATACTTTCTCCATGTATTATTAACTCATCAACTCCAACAACATCGACAAGATGTCGGGCTACAATAGATGCATCTGACTTCAAACTTTCAGAGGATGGTTTAAAAGCAAGAAAAGTAGAGAAGAAGACTCTTCTCAGTGCTGGAAAGAAGCCATGGTTGAATTCAGATGTTGTTTCATTCCACGAACTGCCTCCAAAACTACGGCCATAACCAGAATAATTGAATAAGTATACATCATAGCCATGTTCAATGTAATACTCTGTCCAACATGTCGCATCTTTCTCGTCATCATCTTTATCTTGAGCAACATTACCACCAGTTAGCCCCATGCCAGTAGCTACCTCTACCAAGCCTGCATTTGGATTGCAGTACAGTACTGCTCTTCTCTTGTTTGTGGAATTGCTTGCAATGTCCTCGTCTCTACCTTTTCGTGGGGATAGTGGTAGAAAACTTTCTTGCCCTTTGTTGTTTGATAATGAAGGGATATGAATCACATCCAACTTTCCACCGCTTCGGTTTCGTTTAATCCAGAATTGACGAGCACCAATATATCGTGCCAAGAAACAACCTCGGATCACATCCAATCCAAAGATGGATTTGTGTGGTGGTGGATCAACCATTGACACAAAGGCCTGCACTGCTGACTTTATCATACCCATGGTAGATGATGATGATGCAGTTCCCTGTTCTTCAAGACGATGTCGAACTGCTTCTGCACCGACATCTTCTTCGTCTTGCTCATCTTCATCATCGCCATCAGAAGATGATAGTTTAATCCGTGACACTAATTCTCGTAACTCTTCAGCCCGTTGTATCAACTTTGTTGCATACTCTGCAGTTTCATTTGATACCATACCCTTCTTTAAATTCTGTACAGTATTGCCTGATTGCAATATATTGGAAGCTGATGATTCCAATGTAGCATAATCTTCTAATAGCGAAGTGAGGAGAGTGTATAACTCTCGTCCATCTGAACGAGCTTGGGCTGTGATTGTGTTCATATTACCAATATCTCCAACTAATGGATTGTTGCCATACTTTGTTGTGGATCTTCTGAAGCTGTTGCTGTCTAGGCTATTTGTAGGACTATGAGCAGGTGGGACATTGATTTGAATAGACTCAGAAGTTTCACCACCGCCATTTGAGCTTTGCCGTTCACAACACATGCTCCTTTTGCATGTATCCTTACATGCCGATATATTCTCACCCAATCGATAAAAACTATTCCCATTTGCCGCTGTAGTATGTGCTCCAAGAGCAGTTGTAGGAGATGAAGGATCATATCCTTGCCCATTCTCTTCAAGCAAACAATGCAATACTTCCAAATATACACCAAACACTCTCTTCTTATACACTTCCAATCGTTTATATGTCGATGCAACATCTTGAATATCCCACCCGTCATTATCATCTTTACCTAATATTCTATCCATCTTTGAAGATGTTTTTGTTGATGAATTATTTCCAGCCCTAATCGACATTGCAAAGTTATCAATCGCATCAGCACCACCAGACAACATTTTACATGCATACTTTGAAAATTCATTCTCAATTTCACCATATACTTTTACATTAGTACCAGGAAAGGCTAATAGACGTAATATACATCTTCCACCATAGATTATACTTGTTAAAATAAAGAGGTATACTCCCGTTTCTGTTATGACACAGCTTAATAACCAAAGCGGTATCCAAATTAATAGTGTAAATATAATATATATGACAATAAAACCTAATGCAGCATACTTTCCATTTTGGGATAGTAATACTAATAAAAAGTATTGATTGAGTTTATCTGCCAATACTGTTTGATTTAGGAAACGATTTAGTAGTGGTGTAAAAATTGACCAATTAACCATGTTTATTAGTTTGTTATTGTATATTGATGTGGTGTTAGTAGTAGGTTGTTCTTCTATAGATGTATTGTCACTGTCACTATTATTACTTATTTCTTCTTCTACTATTGAGTTAATAGATGAATCTTCTTGTTCACTACTTTCAGATACTGAGTAATGTAAATTAGTTGGAGAAGAAGTGTTGTTGTTATTATTAGAATCTGATGAATCCGCTGATCCCATTAGGGATAGTAACAATTGTGTAGGAGAAGTAACCCTATATTGCTGTTGGGCAGTTGGAGAAGTAGAAGATAAACAAGATCCGTATGTTGGGGGCAAGTTGTTTGTACTAAGCTTTTTCCTATAATTTGATATGCTATTTAGACTTTCAGATGATAATTCGTTTTTCTCGTCGTCTTTTGCAAGTATGCCATGCGATGACATCAACTAGAGATTGCCTTTTATTAACAAACTCAGGAATAGTATCACTACACACACAACTAGGCTTGTAGGATTAGTGCGCATGTGCGCGCGCGCACAAATGGCTCGATCTCGAGCGCTACAAAGTACCCGAATATAGGACAGAAATCACGTAAATATGGCCATATTTGGGCATAAATAACCGTATTTGTCCCAAATGTGTGGATATGTGCGGCGCACGTGCGCCGCGCGCACGGTAGCCTCTGAAAATGCGCACTAATCCTACAAGCCTACACACAACTCAAACTTTATCTCGCGACCATGGGTGGGCTAAGTAGGTACTTCATGAGCATGTACTTATCATTTATTACATGTGTAATAATGATACAATCAAAATACGGAAATGCTTGTGATAATCACAAGTAAACAAAGAGTACCTAATAACTTCGCCTGGCGTATTCGTAGTAAATTGTTGGTAATTTAGTTCTACTATGCAATACTTTGCAAACAATAGTGCAGTTTGATATATTGTGTGAAGGCGGCACAGGGTGTAGAAAAAGATACCACATACCAAACTTTCTCAACAAAATAACTTTCTCCCGACTATCAATAATGGAGTTAACTAATGAACAAACTGAAGCATTACCATTCCCAAAGGGTTGTCCAGTGTGGTATAACTTTCCAGATAAATCTAGCTGTGATATGGAAGTAGATGAAGTGTCGTCGATACTTCTAAAACAGGTGAGTTTAGTGTATCCTCTATGATATTATACTCACATATCTTCATTCAAATTGCAATACTCTCATTTTGGTCATATGATATACTCACATAATATATTACTATCATTTTTGTATAGGGAGTGGTTCAGTCTGTATCTTTCAATATTGTTACAAAAGATTTAATGTATAAGATTGTGTATAAAGATGAAAAGGATATAGTAGAAGAAGTTACACAAGATAAACTTGGATATGCAGCAGGTTGTCAGGTTACAATTGCTAGTGATAAAGAAAATGGCTCAGATGTAGAGGGTACCGTATTACTGTGTGAACCCTCGCCTACCGGTCTTATATATACTATCCAGACATCAGTGGAGGGGTTCCAAGCAAACTATGAAGCAGGAGTTGATGCAAAGCGTGTCAAATATCGAAAAGAAAAGTCTGTGTCTAATGACAACAAAGGAGATGGTATTGCGGAAGAAAAAGATACTGCTAAGTCTGCTGTTTCGGCAGTACCTTTATCAATTACTTGTGATTCAAACAATAGCAAAGATGGTACAACTTTGTCAGCATCGACAACGCCAACTTCCAAGAAACCACAAGGTGGTCACGACAGTCGTAGATCCATCACTAGTACACCATCGGCATCCAGAAAGGAGCATCATCAAACAAAAATGGTGATAAATATACCACTGTGGCTACAGAATGATCCAGAATCAAAGAAAAGCTTGTTCTTTCATCTTCTTGGTTCAAAACGCTCATCTAGAAGAGGCGTCACTGACATTGGTCGGGAAACAAATTGTGGAATTCAAATTAATTTCAATCCAGATCTGCACCAACATCAGCCTCCAATAACTATCACAGTAGATGCATGTAATGCTAGGACAGCACAAATCGATCAACTGAATGCTCGTACAAAGATTGAAGACCTGCTACTTGGCTATGAAAACTTACGCAATGACGGTGCAAAGGAAAGATTACTTTATGAGACGGCTGTCTGTTGCAATGGACCTCATCGACCACATCATTCTACAAGTAGAGCAGTAAAAGTCCGGAATCCTTTTGGCAAATTGTCATTTGTTACAGTATTGGAGATACCATTTGAGATATATCAAGGGAGAGTTAAATATCATGTTTCATATCTTCATAATTCATTTGTGACGGAGCATATACAGAATCAAGACTGTTGCATCAAGCTATGTGGTAATGGTTTTGGTTTTGATGTAAATACCCAAAAATGTGATCCCTTTGTGCTGGTGATGGGAAGAAAATGGCAAGGTGTCGATCAGGCAGCGGAGATTGTAAAACAAGCAATTGGAAGGCATATGGGTAATTGTGTTTGCTCTTTCAGGAGATAGTTCCTTTATTCTCAGCTATTCAATAACAGAATAACCACCGACTATTCATACTACCCTCTTCCCCTTGAAATCCCCCTTGAATATCCTTGCCCATTCTTCAGTGATGTATCTTTCCTGTTGCTCTTCGCTACCCCAGATTATAGACAGCCTACCCACGTCATATGAATAAATTGAATCTTCCTCTTTGCAATAGTCGGCTGCCGCCTCTTAGGGGACTTCGGTGAAGACAAACCATATAAGTAGTGTGTATGAAATAAGTAGTGAAGTTATCAAATTATCATATTTATCATGAGATTTTCCGGCGTAGTTGCACAATCAGCATTTCTTATGCATTATCAATATTCGACAACAGTTGCTTTTTCATCTGGAGCAAGTAGACTGAGTTCTCCTAGTAATGGTCAGCATAATGATATATTTTCAGATATCCGTACGAGTAATAATGTTTTTGTAAATAACAATGCTGCAGTTAGGGGTGCGGGGAGACTATGTATGTCAAAAAATGATAATATTGCAAATGAGGACAATGTACAAGATCTTCATGATATAAACGAGAAGAGAGGTATATCACCAGCAGGTATTTTGGGAGCCAGCACCGTTATAACTACACAGCTGTATGCTACCAAGGTATGTAATGAATAGTCTGCAATTGCATATTTCAAATAAGTGCACATCTTGTGCACAAAAATTGTCAATTCTCATATCTTTTTGTATGTATAGGCATTGGCGGTAGGAACACTAATATCAGCTGGTACTCTTGGAGATGTCAATATGCAATATACACAGCAATATGCAGCAGATGCTGATTCGTCAGTAACTTCATCAATTGTCATAAACAGTGAGCAAACAACATTGGAAACAACACCTTCGTCACAAATCTCGTCACTACTCCTAGCCGAAGAAACAACAGCTACTAAAGTTGACGAAGAACTATCAGCACTATTAGAGCAGATTAACATCAATGCAGTGCAAAAGGTTAGAGAACAGGCGAGAAAAGAAGTCGAGTCTACAAATGAAAACCCATACCAAGAAATGGAAGAAAAGGCAATCAAAGATGCAATGATTGCTGCCAGAGAAAAGGAGATAGAGAGTGAACGGGTAGCAGCAGAGAAGAGATTGCAAGAACAGGAAAGGCTTGATAAGATTGTTGCAGAAAAAAAAGAAGCAGAGCGGCTTGCTGCAGTCGAAAAACAGGAGAGGATTGATAAAGCCGAGGCTAAGAGGGTGGAACAAGATAAAGCAGCCGAAGCTGAGGCCGATAGACTCGAGCAAGATCGTATAGAGGCTGAGCAAGTTGAGCAGGAGAGGCTTGATAAGATGGAGGCCGAGCGAGTTGAAGCAGATAGAATTGAACAAGAACGTATAGAGGCTGAGAGAGTTGAACAAGAGCGCATCGATAAGATAGAGGCTGAACGATTGGAGCAAGAGCGTATCTCTGAGAAGATGGAAGAGGAGAGATTGGCCAAGATAGAAGCTGAAAGAGTTGAGCAGGAAAGACTTGATAAGATTGAGGCTGATAGAGTTGAGCAGGAGAGAGTAGCCAAAGAAGAGGCCGAGAAGGCTGAGAACATACGATTAGAGAAACTTGCTGAAGAGGAAGCTGCGCGTATCGCAGAAGAGAATGCTCGCATTGAAGCTGCAAAGTTGGCCGAGCAGGAGAAGGAAAAAGAGATCGTACGGATAGAAAAGGTACTTGAGCGGCTGGAAGTTGAAGAGCAATCTAGAATTCTAGCCATAGAAAAGATAGAATCTCAGAAAGAGGAAGTACTGGCTAGATTGGATGCAGAGATAAGTGAGAGGTCGGATTCTATAACAAAGATCAATGAGCAAGTAGATAGATTAACAAAGGAAGCAGACGATGCCAAGGCTGTGCTAGAGATGCTTCGAGAGGCAGAAGATTCTAGGGAGTTAGAGAAGAGTAAAGCGATAGACGCACGGAAAGCGATAGATGCAAAGATAGATGCCATGAAGTCAAAGCTTGCTGACATCCAGTTGAACACACCCCCATTGCAAGAATCACTAAAAGGTTTTCAGTCAAAAGAGGCACTATACAAGCTAAGGCCGAAGATTCCAGATGGATTCAGTGTTGATGTGAACAACTTTTCGCCAGATGGAGAACAACTCGAGAATGTCAAGAAATCACTAGAGGCTGCCAAATCAAAACTAAGCTCATTCAATGGAGACTTGGACGATACAAAAATCATAGTAGCAGCTACTGCAGTGGCTACGGGGTCCGTTGTTGTAGCTACGGCGCTACCATTGTTCAATAATGAAGACGATGACGACAAAAAACAAACCTTCGAGTTTCAATGTCAATAGTGAGAATTCCCCATTTGGGCAAAGTGGGCCACAGTCAACATTTAGTATTCCCGAAAGTCAAGCAGGCAATATGATGAGTCAATCTTCGAGTATGCCTACACAGCAAGGCTCATCGTTTGAAGCTCCTGCAACACTCAATGAAAGTACAGGTACCCCGCAGTCATTTGGAAGTAGTATTTCGGGGTCCTCTTTTGGATCTGATTCAAGTTTCAATACGCCACCGACAACACTCAAAGGAAGTACAAGCACTATTTCACAGTCTGCTTTTGGATCTAATCCTAGTTTCAATACACCACCAACGTTTGGGTCCAGTTCAGGCCTCAATAACACGCCTCCAACAAACCTGAAGGGCTCAATGAGTAAAGGAGCTGGCTCGGGCTTTACTAAAGGTAACACAGCTGTGTCACCTTTTGGTGGCAAGAGTAGTAGCGCATTCGGAAGTAAGGGAGGAAATTCAGCCTTTGGCGATGCACAGATCTCGACACCACCCCCGTTGAAAGGAAGTAGTGGATTTGAATCTGGCCCCGGATTTACTGGAATGCCACAAAAAGGAGATTCTACAAAAAAGACTTTTGGAAAGTCTTCATTCAAAGTGGCGGCAGAAGATAATAAAGGTGCTGGTTTTCCGCAGACGAAGAGTACATACAAGTTTTGAGGCTTTAGGATACTAGATAAGGATATGAGCTAAGCTTAACAGTTCATATCCTCTTCATCAATTATTAGCAAGTAGAGAGAAGTGATTTAATGTACATTACTTTACTAGATATAGTTCTTTACCATTTTACATGAACATAGCAATAAAAGTGACGACCAGTAGAGATATACTTGCATGAGTGCTACTATTCGTCAACGCTGCTGTGGTGGAAGGTAAGTCTATATCAGAAGAAGATGAGTCCATTGCAGCTTCATCGCTACTTTCAACTCCATCAGCGTTAATATCCTCTGGTCTAAAAGTTTGAGGAAGGACAAGTAAGTTAGACTTGGCTTTGAAAAACAATCAAACCCTAGCTTATTTTCAACTATATCTTTAGTTCTTATCCCTTGGATTTATTTCGTCTTCATTTGTTGCCGTGTCAATTCACAAATCCACTTACTCGGTCTTAACAAAATCTCCTTTTACCTATAAATTATAAATGATAGATGATATAAGATGAATGAGTTAAGATGACTAAAAAGTTGGAATCGAACAGTCACTTAAATATATATTTCTCACCTTTAATAAGTCCAAAGTAAAGATGAGGACAGCCCCACCAGGGATACTACCACCAGCACCACGGTCTCCATATCCTAATTCAGAAGGGATGTATAATTCCCATTTAGCTCCTTCTTTCATCAATTGCATAGCTTCAGTCCAGCCCTTAATAACTTGATTGGGAGCAAATGTAAGTGGTTGACCGCGCTTGTATGATGAATCAAACTCTGTGCCATCAATTAGTGTGCCTGGAAGATGCGCGTTTCACGTTTTACGATGATGAAGAGAGACGAGAAAAACTTATGTTAGTATATGTGGCTTGCAAAGGCAATCAAATAAAGATACATAAAAGATAAATGATGCACTCAAATCACCGAGACTTCATATTGAACACACCATAACACACAACAAAACAACACAAACGCGGACTTTCCTGCATAGTCACACTCACAAGGAGAGTTGATAGTTGGAGTTTTCCCGTCGGGATTCCCAGCACGAATTTCTTTGTACAATAATCCACTGGGTAATGTAACAACGCCATCTTCTTTACCCTTTGCTTCCAAATATGCTAGGCCTATATTGATAAGATAAAGTATTGTTAGAAGGCTGGTATAAAATTTTACAGTGGAAATGAAAAAAGATATTTTGTGCATCTTTTTATATACTCACCCTCCGCGTTGGTACCGGCAAGGACAGTGTAGGCAGAGAGAAGACAGATAAATAGCGCTAGTAGGAAGGATTTCAGCATCTTGGTATATTGAGTTGGAAGCAGGAAGTATTCAGGCGGTGGTCAAATAAGACCGGCGCATGCAAATTCTCGGGAAGGTCTAGATGGGAGTTAGATTTCACATTGAATTCACTAACAAAAATTAACTCCCATCCCGACTATCCCGAGAATTTGCATGCGCCTGTCTTAAATGGTACAAAAGCTGAAAGTTGAAAAGTTGAAAAAAAAAATCAATATAAAATAAAGTCTTGGCGAGCAAACCGGTAAACTTTGTTTGTGTTTGTTTTATGTACTGCTTTTCTATTGGAGTCTATTGCATACCTCTTGCACGTCTAAATACACAACAGTCCATAACTAGTATTAAAAACATGGTAGAAGAAGGAGGAACGGCCACTGTTGCGGCAGCCGACGCGCGCTATACATTCCACGACGAAAAACTTGCCGAGTTGAGAAAGGCAAGTCCTTGGAAAGACGATCCAAGATATTTCAAAGGTGTGGCCGTTAGTCCATCTGCTGTTATGAAGATGGTAAGTTTATTGTTTTATACTTCTTGTGTTATCTTTTATTGTTGTTATATCATGTTTGGCTTGTTATGGGTGTACATGAGAGGGTGTACATTTATAGCTACAAAAAATACATATCATAGTATTGTTGGAATATCATATTTGGTTTGTTTTGGGTGTATATGAGAGGATATACAATTGCAATATCATAATCTTTGTACTATACTATATTCATTATTCAATTTCTCACCTCTTAATATAACTTCTCCAACCCATACACTCACACACTTAAACACTCCATATAAAATACAGATGACACACTGTCATTCTGGTGTAGAAAAGGGTGTTAAGAAGGGTGGTAATCCAATTGAAGTGATGGGATTACTTTTAGGACGTCCCGATCCTAATACACCTAAACAATTAGTTGTAACAGATGTATTCCCATTACCAATTGAAGGATTTGAAACACGTGTCATTGCAGATGATGGTGATGTTGTTAATCATATGATTGAGTTGGGTGAAAGTCTTGAGAATACACGTAAGGAAAGGTTTATGGGTTGGTATCACTCACATCCATTCGATGTTGGTATTCATAGTCATTGTTTCTTGAGTCAGACTGATATTAGTACACAGCTTCAGTGGCAACGTGCCGAGGATCCACATGGTAACCCATTTTTGGCTATTGTTGTTGATCCATTACGTAGTTTGGCCAAGGGTGTACCTGAACTGAAAGCGTTTAGGGCATATCCACCCGAGTATACTAATCCAGTTCAAAACCAATGTCCCAATGGTGAGATTATTGTGGAAGAACAGGCACGGTTAGAACAGTGGGGTAGTTGTTGGAGTTCATACTATGAACTTGAGTTGGAATATTTTATGAGTGGTGGAGCACGTTCGGTATTGTCAACATTGACACAGAATTTCCTTTGGATGCGTACTCTCGGAAGCACACCCATGTGTGAAACTGAGGCTCGAGATCGATACCCTGATAGGGTTAGTAAGGCTGCTGAACGCATTGCCAAGTATCAACCAAATGGTAGTGGTGGAAGTGCAGGTGCTGGTGACGTGCCCTCCATGATGGGGTCACGTGGACGGGGTGGCGCATCGAAAAGTGCTGCAGGAGCTCCTTCGGGAGGTGGTGACAAGAAGCCATCGGCATCTGCAACAGCAGCAGCAAAGGACGAGGAGGACGGTGGAGAATTGGGCAAGAGTTGTCAGGCTGTGATTGAGATTGCGACTGAGAAACTAGTGGGGAATATTCAGCAGGCTGCCAAGAGGGAGCTCTTCTCACAGTCATAGGTTGTTTTGTGGCACGCTTGAAACTCCTGGGAAGACGTTGGGTTGATGAGTGAGGATTTCCTTCTTCATAAATAAATAGCTTGAAAGATAGTATCATTTATTATTTGCACTGAAGCGGCGGCTCATCAATATATCTAATTTATGAGCACTAAATCTCGTCTGTACTAATGAATTCTTTGATTCGATCCTCTGCAGGCCACTTTATCCATGGCAGCCAACTTTGCCACATTCTCCGGGTTCTTGTAAGTATACATTAAATATTCAACCCGTGCATTACAAGTCTGTGTCTTCTTTGTTCCCCATACACAAGACCCACAATATCCACCCATCGACTTAATACGCTTCTCATAGTACGAATGTCGACATTTCTCCATCTCAACCATTACCTTTGCCATTGCTTCAATCATTGGCGTGCCATATCGTTCATTAAGGAATTGGCCTCGTTTAGCGCAAGTCATGCCAGCATCCCATTCACAATCACTACAAAAGTTGGCAGCATGTCTATGCCAATTCTTAACAACATCCTGTTCCGTTGCTAATCCCTTGGACATCTTTTCATCCTCCTCTTCTTGATTCCATTCCTTAAACATCTTTTCCTTTACGAGTTTCTCTTTTTCTTTCGGAGGTATACCAGGAACAGTTACCAAATTACGACATGATTCCTTCTGCATAGCTGACATCATTGCCTTATACTTGGGTGTTTGATACCTCTCTCCGAGCTGCTTTACACGACCATCACAAGTTAACTTTTGATTCTGACTCCATATACAATCATTACAGAATGTATCTAATCCTAACTGCTTCATATAGGATTTAGCATCAATATTGGCAGTGGTAAGATCAACCTGCATATCAATTAAATCCTGTGACCGTGTATCAAATATAGACGATGCCAATTTCGTTTTATTCGCAGCTTGCTCAATCTCATTCATAATACCAGTATATTCCGCCATTTCCATAAATTTCATACCAGCATTCTCCTCAAAGGAACGTAATGTCTCATGATCATTCATTGCCGCAAACGTTGCCCTACGAAAGTTTCGTGCCGTGGGCAAGTTCAATAAGAAGTAATGATCAAGGAATAAAACGAATGATACAGCCAAGAATGCAATAACAATACCCAATATTGCCTCCTTTAATAAGGTAATAATGATTAATATAGTTTCAGTATCCTCACGTTGTAATGTCTCATCATCAATATCGGTTATTATTGCCATACCAATTTTATATAACAGTTCACGGGTAGATACTTGTTTGGGTAGTCCGCCTCCTTTCTTGCCATTCATTGTTTTGGAATATTTACCATGGCTTTCAACATCTGTAGTATTAGTATCATCTGAAGAAGATGATGATGAGGGTGATTCAACAACAGTTGTAGCAGAGATGAACCGACGTTTCACCTCTAATGCAAAACTCCCGAAGATATTATATGCCTGTGTAGGCAATGGTAATGAACTACCTCTCTTACCACGACGTTTACCCTTTGACGTGCGTTCATTATCATCTAATGAATAATCTGATTCATCCAATTCAGAATTATACTGCTGCTGCTGTTGTTGTTTCCTTCTCTTAATTCCTCCTCCTCCGGGTGAGGGTGCTCCTGAATAAACATTGTTCCGGGGTGGAGATGCAGAATAGTCCGATTCGTCTAATGAATCAGTAGGTTCAGTAGGCATTAGAGCTGAGGGTGGATATTCATTATTATCACCACCGGGTGTTTCTTGATCATAAAAATTACCCCTACTATTTTTTCGTCTACCTCCACTACTTCCACCCGAGCTACGTCTACGCGACGGAGGAGATACACCATCTACATTATCATGTCCCGATAACCAACGTTTTAATTCCTCCTCTTCTTGTTTTAATTGTTGTAATTTCTTCAAGGCATCAATTTCACGTTGTAATCTTTGTGTTTCATTTTGTAATTCCTGTTCGTGTGGTGATAGTTGAGGTTGTGTTCCTGCTGCTGCTGTGGAAAGTTGCTCGCTTGGTGTATTGGGTATAGACATGTCTATAGTATTATGTTAAGAGGTATTGGATATAAGATTACATTAGAAACATATTATTATTATGGCTTGATAAAAAAAGAAGAACATAAGATGTGCACAAAAAAATATATATAAAGCGGTCTTACCCTGTGATAATCCTCTAGACGGCGTGGTACTAGTATTACTCGTTAACGATAGTGAAACATTCCGTGTAGGAGATGAAATACTAGTACGGTTTTGTTTTGGTGTATGCTTCTTCTTTTCAAGGCCCATTCTCTTTAGCAGTTGCAATAAAAACTTGGTATACTTTTTGTGTTCTTGTTCTTTCTGTTTGTAGTTTACCTTGGATCTGTGGTATTAAATACCTCCTCCGAAATCAACAAATGTATTCCACTGCTACTGACTCTATTCTCTCCGGTACTAATACTTTGTAGGCGAAGTGTATTGTTGGTGAAATACTCTAGAGACCGCTATTTTAGCCAGCCTTTACGAAATGCGAAATAATTAAAATGTCCAATCTTTCTCTTGAACCCCAGGGCGATCAGCAGTTGTCCGGGGACAAGCAGCTGCTAGGCCCATCACAAAAAATAGCATGGCAAAACCGCCGCGATCAAGATGGCTTTATGAAAGTATGGTAGCCATAAACACCAAGAATGATGATATAACCTCACCAATAATAGACTGTATGATGATATCTTCTCTTTACGCGGTGGCGTTGCTCCTCTCTTCCGCCTGTGAAGTATCATCTTTTTCGCCATCACATCATGTAATCAGAACTGCTGCAGTTAGATCATCAACATCATCATCAACCACTGCTTTATCATACTATGAATCATCATCCCTACTGAATGATACTCTTGCAAATAAAGAGGTAGCATCTTTCATACCCCCGCCATTTCTTTGGAATAGTACACTTGCATCTTTGCAAACTAACGAGCTTGGTGCACTTGATAGAGTAGATGAACAACAACAAGAACAACCATCTCCAGCAGAAGTCAAACGAACAAAACTGAAACGTGAACTGGCCCATGCGGCAATTACCGGTTACGAAGAAGGTACTGATAATAATCAACAACAAACAGCTGAAGATATCATGAAAGAACTCGAACAATCATCAACACTACCGATACTAAGACCAGCAACTCATCATTCTTTAAATGCAAATTGGAGTTTCGTATTTACAGGCGTGCCTACAATTGGTATGCGACTTATTACTTTATTATCACGGATATCGGTATTATTTCCATTTGAGATATTAGATTTTAGGAATGTTGCTTTGAATGTAGAGAATGAACAAACGAAAGCCAAGGCTTTGGTAGAAGTTCAACTTTGTGATTCTGTAGATTTAGTATTAGAAGTTTGTACAAGTTTAAGACGTCCTACAGAAGAAGATTTGACAGGGGAATATAAAGAGTTTAGAGGAGAGGAGGGTACACTATTACTAGAACACTTTCAAGGGATAAAGCTGAATGGCATTACAATACCCACACCACAGTCATGGTCTACAACTCGTACATTGGAAATATCTTACATGGATAAGGATATACTGATAGCAAGAACATCCGGAGGTGAACCTCATTTACTACTTCGAAATTCTCCACTTTGTTATACACCAGAAGACATGATGAGACGTAATGTAGTGAATGACGAAGCAGTCATGATTGATGAGATTGAAGAGTGCAATTTGGATGGACCAAATGCATGGACTGAGTTCTTTAGTGAGGCTATAGAAATGTATGGTGAACGTATAACTAGATGTTTAGTTGATCGAGATTTTGGAAAAGAAGAGATGAAGAATAAGCAAGATGGTGTTGAGTACTGGTGGAAGTCTATTGCTTCTGGAATAAAGTTAGGTCATCAATTGGGAGTAGGTGATGACGATAAGTAGATCATTGAGTAATGGAAGACCTTTTACCGATCTCTGTGCTGGCTAGTCTAGGAAATAGGAAACGAGAAAACTAATCAAGCGCATATGTACCTATAGACCACAAGTCTTGAGGCAACATACATGCTCAGTTATGCTATTACGCGATCAAACGAATCATAGAGATGTTTTAGCGATAGAACAGTATCACTAGTGAATAATACGACTACTACTACCAGGGTTGTGTACCCAAGTGCGTACCCAGCCCAAATACCCACCCAGGAGCATGAGTATTTGGGTATATACCCAACTAAAATACCCACCCAACCAAGTGGTTGGGTATATACCCATACCCAAATACCCACC
>Ga0214477_100640_pt1 | contig 23016 bp, 21 predicted proteins | sample M1_20Mar14CPVII9_FD_165058 | JGI IMG/M metagenome (GOLD analysis project Ga0214477, IMG submission 165058) | Marine eukaryotic communities from Monterey Bay, California, United States - M1_20Mar14CPVII9sort6BwellC16 | ecosystem: Environmental > Aquatic > Marine > Unclassified | place: USA...
AGGAAAAGTGCTGAGCTGGGAATCAACCACGGGCGGTTGTGGTTATTTAAGCCCACTATATGGATATAATAATGGATACATAAAGAGTGGGACATTTTGTCGCACTATTTTCAGGGAATAATACATATTGAGTCTGTAAAATATACTATTAGTTAGTCCAGGTTGGTCTCTCAACATACGACGTTGTTTACATTCAGAATTGTCTCTATTAGTTATCTATAATATGTACAGAATCCCCTATACCCCTTAAATATACATGTATCAAAACTTGATGATCAAATGTCACCATTCCTCAACTCCTCTATGTACCTACTCTTTGCTGCCTTACTCAAAGGCTAGGCCATCCTTCCTCATGAACTCAAAAATATAACCATCTTGAAATCCAGCATAAAAATGCTTGTTGTCGGGGCTCAAGGCAATACCAATCGTTTCATCATCCGTATGGATACCACCGCTGATAGCTTGGAATAAAGTAAAGTATGTACCATCCTTGCCATATCGAGCGTACACACCAGGATCAGACGAACCATCCTCGGTAAAGTAAATGTACTTTCGGGATGGTCCAAATACATTCTGATCAGGCTGACCACCAAACGAGCCCTCTCCATAAAACTTCTTGCCCGTCCTCTCAGATGTCCAAGTATCGGTACTATCATCAAGAATGATAAGTGTCTGTTTCTCCTTGGACATGAAGTATACATCTCCTTCATGAACTTGAATACCTTCAGTATTCGGAAAGAACTTCTTGGCACTATTCTCGGCTTCACCCTCATCAGTAGTCCAGTAGTAGGTGCCGTCATCATTCAGAACGAGGAAGGATTCCTCTCCTCCTGAATGGAGTGCATCCCAGCCATGTTGGTTGGTAATGTATCGACGTAGCTTACCATCCTCGACATCTTCGGTAGTGTAGAAGATCGAACGACCATAAACACGATCATCTACTGCCACAGACTCAAACCATCCACCACTGCCGCCAAGCTCAGTCTCTTGAGTACGTCCATCGGCTCCCACTTGATGACATTGTCCACCTCCCGTCTCTTCACACTAATAAGAGGAAGGAAAGAGAAAATGACGCATGTGATGTGAGCAGTCAGTATGTGTAAATATAGGCAATATCATTTCAAAGAGTACACACAAACAGAGACTTACACTAACCCAAGTATTCCAGGGTGTAATTCCTCCTCCACAATTGTCAGTAGTACCCGTTAACAAGGCACGATAGTCGACAATCTCACCCTTGGCATTGAAGTACAAGCCATACACACCACCATCTCCATCACTCTCTTCCGAGTTTGACATGTAGACATATCCACCATCAGGCATTTTTAAGATACCGGCAGCATCCGAACGTGTATGCCATGAATCCTTAGATTCTCCACCATTGGCAAACTGCACTTTACTTCCTTCACGAGCTATGAGCTTAACAGTTAAGCCAGCGGACATATCAATGCCCAACTCGGGTACTCTGATGAATTCATTACCGAGGAAACCAAATATGTATGGGTTTTCAGTCGGTGGAGGACTTGGGGAACTCGTTGGAGATCGAGTCGTTGGAGATGGTGTCGGTGGTGCCGTGGTAGGCGAGGCTGATGGCGGAGGTGTAGGTTTAAGAGCCGAGGCCCAACTTGACATATCAAATACTGGTTTTGGAGTAGGCGGTGGAGTTGGGCTCATTACTCCCCAGCCTGACAAATCGATTACCTTTGGAGGAGGAGAAGGCGGTGAAGTGGGCTCCTTTGTTGATGGAGGATTAGTTGGCTATTGTTTGATTGATAAAGTATGACAAATGAGAAATGCATAAATATGAGATGTGATCACAAGATATGAACATAAGATATGCACAAAACATTACCAAACACATTTCTTACCTCATTAGTAGGTGCCTTTGTCGGTTCAGAAGTTACAGCCACGGGTGACTTTGTAGGAGATGACGAGGGTGATACCGTTGTGGTACCATTCCCTTCAGAAGAGATCTGATTTAGCAATGCTGCATCACCAATAGTAACCTCTGGTTCAAATGGATTATGATTCGATTCATCATCATGTTGCTCGGATGTGTCACCGGATGATACGACATCGTTTGATCCAACATGTGCATGATTATGATCATGTGTTCCTGTTGATGCCGCTCCTTCTTGTTCCTCCTCTTTGTTATCATCAATAGCGTTGGCGGTGTCTAGGTTGAATGAAGGAGAAGATGCTTCTTCCTCCTCATTCTCTTCCTCTTCCATGACCTCTACAGGAGATGATACATCAGTGGATACATCACTCGATGAATCAACATCGTCGGATGAACCAAGAGAGATTACACTATCCTCGAAGAGAGGCACATCTACCTCCTCTTCTACACTCTCCTCATCGTCCATACCATCCACTGGCTGCTGCTCATCAACTAAAGTCTCAACCACAGGCTCCTCAACATCCACGACGACATCAACAGACTCCTCAGTTTCATTCCCCATGAACCCAATAGGCTCAACACTAACTGTAGGTTTTTGCAACCCAACAACTAATCCAATCACAAGTATGAAACCCAGCATTACCGTACCAAATATCATCCATCCAATACGTCGCTTCTTAGATCGTAATTCTGCCGACGTTGGTAACAAGGTTTCTCCATCGTCTACAGTCTTAACCATGTAGGGACGATCTTCATCACCGGATAATGCACCTGTTGCTAAATATCCGGAGGTTACAACACCTATTATAATTGTAGTTGAGGGCATGCAATATAGAAGAAAGAATTAGAGCATGAATGACCACTTATAGCGCCAAAAAATATATTTTGTGCACATCTTATGCACAAAAAGAAAGGAGGTACTTACCAGTCTCTACATCGTTACCGGAGTAGCTAGCAGTTATTGTATCATTCTCGTGGAATGTATCAGGTGAGGTTAGACGACGGTCTACCTTCGATGGCTTATTGATTGATGGCGATGGCATGATAGTGTTGTGCTCGACGACGACGACGATGTGGCGTGATATTATCGGCGTATTGCAATATAGTTATTGCAATTGATGGATGATGTTGTGATGTTGTGAATTATGAGCATAACACTAGCGATATATAGAGCATCAATTCAGGAAGTTGTGACGACATAGAGCCAATTGCCGATGAGATTCGAGGTCGTGGTAATGCTCTCTCCTCAATCACACTTATGTCTCAGTTAGTTATCATAGACTCCCAAACTTTTTCATCAATCTGCTTTTCTTTCTCAATTTGAACTGCCCTGATACTGCCCTTTCTCACAGAGATGCAAGAACGACATCTTTCTTACTTTCATCTTCCAATGCGCACACCTATCTCTTAGGGTATCCGCGTGAGTTATTTTTGAGGTTGTTGTTGCGTCAGTACCTATGAGTCTAATAGCTCTCCCTTGTGCAAAGTAAGGTTAGTATATACCTCTACAGTAGTTTAGGGCTTGATATCTCATAACACAAGATGATGTGGCATTATCTTCTCCTTCTGATAGTTTTAATATCAAAAGTATCCTCAAATCTAATTTTAGATGGAACGCCAACATGGCAAACTAATAACTGGTATACACAAGTGGATGGTGTCATGGGCGGTTTATCATCAGGACAATTAAACTTCATAGATGACAATAGTATCTTATCTTTTAGTGGTACCATTAGTTTAGACGGAGGTGGCTTCTCAAGTGTTCGAAGACGTCAATTTCCAGTAGTAGTAAATTTACAACAATATAGTGGTATCGTGGTTACATTACAAAGTACATCTACCACTACTCTTGATAATAATAGTGATGATATTAAAGTACCATTGGGTTTACATTTACAATTTCATGATACAAAAGATAGTTTCGGCTACGCTTCTGCATTTGCAATACCAATAACCAAAACTCAAAATGAAGAGATACAAATCTACTTACCTCTGAGTAGTTTCGATCGAGGAACACGAATTGGATTTCAATGTACAAATAATTGTCAAATTGATTGGAGTATAATTAATGGTATGGATATATATGTATTATTCCAAGAGGGTAACTTTCAAGTGAAAGTTGATAGTATAGTTGCAGTAGTAGAAGATGTACAAAGAAGTTTTGATATACCAAATGTTACATTTACCAATGTAAATCAGTTAGGTAATGTTATTGAAAAGACAATCAAGAATGGTGGCGGATTGTATGATTATGATTATAAGGAATTATGTATTGCTGTATATAAATCAACATTGAATACAATAGTGGGTTCTTCATCATCTGAGGATACCACCAATAACGAGGAGGAAGTTGTTTCAAAGAAGATTAAATCAATGATATGTCAAGGATTGCAACGTGCCGACTTGCAGGGTAATGATAAAGTTAATATTGCATGGACGTTACGTCATACGTTAGATTCAGTGTTAGAAGAGATTGGTCGGAAAACAAAAGTTGTAGATAGTTCTGTTTGGCGTCCAGATATGGGTGATGATACATATCTGCAATGCAATGGAGTTACTTCTGGCTCATCAGGTGCGTACAACATTATTTCAAAGAGTGATTCTCCTACACAAATGCCAAGTGCGGTATCAACAAATACTGAAACCACAAAACCAACAATCATATCCACTCCTCTTTTACCATCATCATCAACAAATCGACCATCCTCTACAAACCCTACAATCGCTGGATCAACAAATGATACCACCACAACTTCCATGCCTACTTTGGTATCTACGACAACAACTTATGCTCCCAATCCAATGTTAATGATATCTACATCTTCATCTCCCACTGAAGTTGAAGTAGAAGAAGGAGGTGAAGTAACACCCATGCTTGTGGAGAATGAGGTTAATGCGGACAAGGCTATGCTTGATACTTCAGCTTCATCATCGTCAACATCAAAAGGTTCTGTTGGGACTGTATTCGTCTTCTTTTCTGTTGGATTATATGCAAAATTGTATGTCTGGTAGTTCTACTTCCTTGGTTAGTAACACATTCAATATGTCAAACTTCACCACCATGATGTATATCTATTGAGAGATTGACGTTGGCGCGTAATGAAATGACTTTGTCACAGAAAGTTATGTTGAATGGCAACAAACAAAGAATAAACTTAAAGCCAAATGTACAATACACAACTTTATGATTACGAGTACCATATAAAGATTGGGTAGTATATGTATTCAAGGGTATACATACCTTTTTGGGGACATAGATGAGGCAATAACCAATGGTTACGTGGAAGTACTATCATGTGGACGTTATTTGCCATTCATTACCAACCAACCACCCCACCTACCCAACATTATTTACTACCAAGGATGCCCCTCGGGTGGGGAGGAGTATCCTTTTGTTTTATTGAACTCTACTACCTCTACACCAACGTATATATCATATCACCACACACTTTACAAGTGCAATGATCGAGTGTTGATGTGTATTATTGGTATAACAGCCACTGTCATTTCTCAATTGACAAGTGTATCTTACCAAAATTCGGTATCTTTGCCGTAAAATACTCTCAATCTGAGATATGATATGATATGTAGTTGATAATATCCATTACCACCACCAATCCCATCATACCAAGCTTGTATTGTATATAATAATACCCAAGGTAGTACCTTTTGAACATACTAAAATAGTATATCACGTGTAACTGCTCTTCTTACCACCCATATTGTGGTGAAAAGTAGTAGGTTACGCAAGCAACTACATGACATTACCATGTTGTCATTGGTGGTGGTGGTGATGGTGGTAGTGGTGTACATGATAATACACAAGGTAGTACCTTTATAACATATCTATCACGTATATCTTCTCTTCTACTACCCCAATCAAGGTGAAAAGTAGCGTAAAATGATCCTCTCATCAAGCTCTATCCATTGGTGGTACTAACAAGGCCAAATATTAACCTTTTGTCAATCAACTCAACTCGAGAAGGGGGTGTTTTGCCAGATTTTGGAGCCGGCGGCAGCCATGGACTCCACTATTTAGTACTCTTCAGAGGTTGATTATTATTAATATCATCATCATCATTATTACTATCATCATTACTAACAACAGCCTCGTCTACAACTCGGTAGTTGATCAACTCATCGTCGGCTAACGCCTCCTCCTCCTTGATCAACAGACTCACCTTCGGTTCAGTCGGCTGACGCCTCCTTCACTACCAATAGTATCACTCGCTACGCTCGTAACTATATCTCATCATTCAACATAACTATTAGCATTACTAACAGACGTACCAATATCACCATCACCCTCGTAACAATAAGCACTATCATCATTGCAATCAACAAACATGAATCAAGAGGTGGGTGGTGATGGTGCAACTTGTTGCATCATCATCACCCTCCTCTTGATTCATCAACCATTCCAAACGTACCAACCATCTTTCTACTTCCATTACAGTCATGATAAGTGTATGCGGCCCCGCCGCTCCCCGTTTGGTTCTTTGTCTTTCTTCTTCTTTGTCTTTCTTTTCTTTGTCGGGTCGGGTTCTTCCTCTTATTCTTAGTTCGGGTTCTAAGTCTTTGTCTTTCTTCTTCTTTCGGGTTGTCGGGTCTTTCTGAGGCGATGCCCTTGGCAGAGCTGTGTTTATATCACGTGAGGCCCCGCCGAACTGTGAATCTCTTTTATTAATGTTTTTGTTATTTAGATTGATGTAGAATTTGATTACAATTCTTTTGGTGGTCTTATCATCAAAATCTGATGAGTTCATCTCTGTTGCCAAAATTTGACCTCCGGCGGTGATTTGCAAAATGTAGCCCTTGTTTAAGTTGGGCAACTTTGATTTCGGGGTCGTTTTTAGACGCTATAAGTATCATATTCGTGTAGATCTTGTTCTTCTGATTCTTTGGAGCTAAGAATCGACTTCATAACCCTTATAGTTGATGAATAAAGTACATGTAAAGATCGACGATGTGTTGCAAGGACACTACCTTTGATATTGATAATATGAAATGATGGAGAGGAGTATGATGATTTGCTGAGCGCCTAACGCTTTTCTACTATCTAATGATATAGCTATATATTCATAGAATACGAGAGATATACCCTCTTCATTCACTGCAATAGATCAATCATAACAACTCAACAACCTCCTCTCAATTTTTGGATTTGTGACACGACATGCTGAGTACCGTTTAATAAAGGGGCTTACCTAAACTAAGAAAGAATGAGCTCACTTTTTGCTTCATTAGTCAATTTAATACCGATCTATCTTAACGGCCGTCTTTTTGGCCAACGATGTCTACCACCCTTTCTAACTCTAAAATGAAAAATTGCAAAGAAGAAGATTGGGATTGAACGGAGAAGATGAAAAGAGAGTACATGTAAAAGAAGAGTGCAATATCAATACACACGGATATTACGAGTGTGTATTAAAGATGGAGTGGTGCACTCTAATCACAATCCACTATTACCATTCCCATTCAGAAGTTACTCTCTCTCTCTTCTAATTGATAATCGATATATAAACAACAAACTAATCATGTAGTTTGCTCCACCATCATATGTAGATGTGTATCGTCATAACAACTACTTGTACCACCATCTACTACCGCCAACAATCTCCGTCATCCAACTGTTGGAGATGTCGAATTGCAAAGCATATCTACAAAGAGTGTAAATCTATATTACCTCTAAACAATACACAAGATGATACGCTGTCTTTTCTTATCAATACTTTTACTTCTTCTCCTATCATCAGTAGTATCCTCAAATCTAATTTTAGACGGATCTCCAACATGGCAAACTAATAATTGGTATTCACAAGTGGACGGTGTCATGGGCGGTCTCTCCTCAGGTGAATTAAACTTCATTGACGACAATAGTATTCTATCATTTAGTGGTACCATTAGTTTAGACGGTGGTGGCTTTTCATCAGTTCGAAGACGTCAATTTCCAGTGGTAGATTTACAACAATATAGTGGTATCGCTGTTACATTGCAAAGTACATCTACAACAACTCTTGATAATAATAGTGATGATGATATTAAAGTACCATTGGGTTTACATTTACAATTTCACGATACAAAAGATAGTTTCGGCTATGCATCAGCTTTGCCATACCAATTACCAAAACTCAAAATGAAGAGATACAAATCTATTTACCACTATCTTCATTCGATAGGGGTACACGAATTGGATTTCAATGTACAAACAATTGTCAAATTGATTGGAGTATAATTAATGGTATGGATATATATGTTTTGTTTCAAGAGGGTAACTTTCAAGTTAAAGTTGATAGTATAATTGCAGTAGTAGAAGATGTACAAAGTTTTGATATACCAAATGTTACATTTACCAATGTAAATCAACTTGGTAATGTTATTGAAAAGACTATCAAGAATGGAGGCGGGTTGTATGATTATGATTATAAAGAGTTATGTATTGCTGTATATAAATCAACATTGAATTCAATAGTTGGTTCTTCATCGTCTGAGGATGCCACCAACGATGAGGAGGAAGTTGTTTCAAAGAAGATTAAATCAATGATATGTCAAGGATTACAACGTGCCGACTTGCAGGGTAATGACAAGGTTAATGTTGCATGGACGTTACGTCATACGTTAGATTCAGTATTAGAAGAGATTGGTCGGAAAGCAAAAGTTGTAGATGGATCTGTTTGGCGTCCAGAAGATTTAGATACATATTTACAATGCAATGGAGTCACTTCAGGTTCATCAGGTGCGTACAACATTGTTTCAAAGAGTGAATCTCCTACCCAAATGCCAAGTGCGGTATCAACAAAAGCTGAAACCACAAAACCAACAATCACTTCTCTTTTGATATCAACATCGCCACCATCTCAAACACCAACAACAAATCGGATGTCCTCTACAAATCCTACAATGACGAATACTCTCATGCCAATTATTGGATCAACAAACGATACCACCACAACTTCCATGCCGCCGACTTTGATATCTCCGACGACTACTTATGCTCCCAATCCAATGATAATGATATCTATATCTTCATCTCCTACTGAAGTTGAAGTAGAAGAAGGAGGTGAAGTAACACCCATGCTTGTGGAGAATGAGGTTGATGAAGACAAGGCTATGCTTGACTCGTCTGCTTCATCATCGTCAACATCAAAAGTTTCTCCTGGGACTGTATTCGTCTTCTTTTCTGTTGGATTATATGCAAGTTTGTATGTCTGGTAGTTCTACTACCTTGGTTATTATGAATGAATAGTGTCTGATAATGTAATGACTTTTTAGTTCTATATCCCAAATCTAACTTATTGTTCTAGCCTATCTCTATTCGATATCCTCTCTAGATGTCCATAAAGTTGTGCATGTTTATGGAAGAAGAACTCAACTTTGTCATGCACCTTATCATTCGGTCTGTACTCTTCTTGTCTTGGCAACATAAACATTTCAGTATCAATCCATCGTATTGTTCTATTTCTATATAGATTCTGTCTATCACTAGCTGACAAGTTCTCTAAATGTTTAGACAAGGCAAGTTGAGTAGAGTTATACTGAGACTCATTGAAGTTGTGTCTCTTCTTCTTCAACTGAGCAACTGTATCCGAGTCAGACATGATGTCTCCTTTGTCGTCTGCTAGATGAGCCAGTGATGATATACTGATACCACCGTCCGAGCTAGTGATAATGTACTCACATAGAGTCTCAAGCTTATAGTCGTGTTCGATGAGGATTGATCTCAGCTCCCAGTTAATCATTCTTGCATTCAAAGCAGTCTGGTCAACTCTATTGTTGAGATGCTGTTGGATTGTATTCGGACCTCGGAGGAGAATCTCCTCATCACTTGGAAAGACTAATCCTATTTGACACATGCTCTTGATCAAAAGCTTGGCTATACTTTGAGGATTGAAGTTCATGTGATATAGATGGTGCAAGCCACCTCCAAAAACAACTATGTCATACTCATTTGCATTGCGTAGTGTGTTCCATAGAGCGTCCGCGTATGCTATATCATGCTTATCACCTCTATGCGGAGAGTATGGGTATCCTACCTCGGCAATTCGATAAGGCATCGTGGAATCTCCAATCTTGTGCTCTTTTCCTCGTAAGGGAGGCAACTTGTCCTTTTCTAGATTGCAGTAGATTGGGTACCAATCTGCACCCTTTGTAGACATGATTGGGTAGTGTATCCCTTCTTCTTTCCATACTCCAAATAGTACTTCGTCAAAGTGTGAGCATCTATGATCCACTTCCACTTCTTTACTCGGATATTCCTCTGGCAAGTTGTTGCCTACTTCACTAAGAATTGCATCACTTAGCTGTGGCCACACAGTTGGACCAAAGTCTAATTGACATATATCACCACAATTCTTCAGCTCAGCAGGCCTCTTTAGCCCTTGATGACATGTGTAGTAGTGTCGGAGTGTTACATACAGATGATCAATCGACATACTTCGGGGTAAGAAGAGGGTTGCACTGTGTGTCCCATCTAGATTATCATTAGTAAATGCAGCAGATTTGACTGTGGTATTACCAATACTACTCCAACTTTGATATTCTAAAACGAATACATCTCCACCATTATCTTGTGCATTTGTTATGTTATCATATGCTCGAAAGTTTATGTATATTGGTAGATAGTCTTTAGTCATGGGCCATACCTTTGTTAGAGACGGCGGTGATAGAGAAACTGCTGACACTATATCACTGCCCAATCCTTCTGAAATAGTTGTATTGATCGATGTAGGGTTTGTACTGCACATGTAATTCGACTTTTCAGCAGACGATGTGAGTAGATTAGGTTGATTCGTCGCATGGAAATCAAGCCAAGACGTAACATTCCAATATTGTGTTTGTTTTATACTCTTATGTATATTAGTATCTTGATGTTGCTGTGGTATAGAGTCAGCTAATCCCCGAAGATGATGACTAACATGTGCCGGGAGTTGCAATTGCAGTTGCGGAGAATCTTCAATCTTCTTATCATGGGAGGTAGTTGCCGTCGGCAACCGTGATATCAATACAAATGAAGCATAAATGATTGATAGCCCGAATGATATACAGAACATTAAGAATGATACTGTACTTCTATGCTTCCGCTGTACTCCAAGTGACCGAGTAGTATTGTTGGTATTGTTGTTATTATACAGATACATAATGAAGCACATCGTCATCGTCAAGGAGAACCGAGTTCGAGGAATTACTTTATCTCCGTCGTCGCTCAAGTTCAGCCTCAGATAATAGAACTTATTCTGACCAGAGCTATCCTCCTTATAATATCCTCTCAATTGATTGCTCTCATGATTAGAATCACGAGATTTTCAAGCAAAATGGTAAGCCCTTTGGTCTTATCTGATCACGAGAAAGTGTAAAAGATTGCATGCAGTTTTGCTTTGCAAAAGGATACCACAGAGGATACCTGAAACTTATGCTCTCCCAAATAAACTTCACCTCTATTTTGAAAACTTCTTAGCTATGACATCAACATCAACACCACAGATTCGAAAATTCAACAATCTTGACACTCCGTCGATGCCAATCTTCTCACTACTAACCACACAATAATTCTGACGGCGCCGTTGATTCGATTATCGATATACTACTCCATACTCCATCACATAAATTAAAGTACTGCTGCCAAATCTCGTTTTTTATAAAAGAGAGAAATGTGGACAACAAGCCCAGAGGCAACATCACCATTTTTCAAGTTCATCGTTACTATTTTAACAACATATTTAGGGAGCAAGTAGCGACATAACTACGCTAATACAAGAAGATAAAAAGCTCAATACAGAGCATTAAGGTGTGAATAATTGTGTGGATAATATGGTTATATTATACCATTGTATGAGATTTTAGAGTGCGGCCTTTGCAATTGCAATAATTTTCGATACTTGACACCCTCACTCTGATACGATCACTTTGCTTGGCCGCGTCTACATACGCCATTGATATATTGTGTTTGTGCAGTAAAGACCTAACTTTGTTAACTTTTCTGCCCTCAGAACCTTTGTATCACGTGTCACCTCTTAGTGAGATTTAAGTCCCCCAAGATTATACACAGAGTTGACACCCAAGAGCTTTGATGCTCATACGTTCTCTCCTAGCATTATACAGTACAACAAATTACACCAATAATAGAAAGATGACAGTAACATCTGATTTACGTCCCCTATCACCACCATTGCCACCGGCTTTTTTGTCTAATCCGGATTTGACAAAAATTATGTACATATCAGCACATAAGTCATGTCCAGAGTTACAGGCCGAGAGTGTTATAAGTTCAGATGAGGAGGATAATGGAGGATTGAGTGATGTGGATGGGGTTAGGGATATAGAGAAAGTAGAAGAGAGGAGTAGATTTGAAGTGTTGGAGGTTCATGATGAGAATGGGATGAATCAAGTTGATGGGGCATTTAGTATGGATTGTGACGAAGATTGTCATGATGTTGGTATGATTAGTCGAGGTACAACCCCCGAGCTTGTTGTAGAAAAGATTGATATGGAGGAGAAGACGACCACATCAGCGGTTAACATACCTCCCATATGTTCCGATTGTTCAAGGTCTACTGAACAAGTTATGTCTAAATCGGCACCCTCAAGGATACCATCCGTCGTTGCAAGTCCACCCTCCTCACTACCCTCATCCTTACCAACCAATGCCTCTCCAAACATTGCAAACCGCCGCAAATTACAATGGGAGTTCAAGGGTCTAACCCTCTGGTTGGAACTAGAAGAGTTTAACAGCGATCTAACCAAGGCGGTTGAAGATTTCTCATCGAAACATTCATCTCCGTGGATACCACAGCCGCATACCACGGCAATCTATGGTATGGAGCATTTATCGCATGTAGAAGCCAGTAGACGATTACACAAGGTCAAGGATGTGTTGGTGAATGGTGTTTGGCCGGCCTTTGCCAAGCCGACGGGTGTTACGTCAGATATTGCTGTTTGTGGTCGACCGGGACAGGTATGCAGTATTGCCTGGAGTGAATTGACATTGGCAAGTAATGATGAACACGAGGTAGCCTTAGATGCTTTGTATTCGTTATTCTATGATGAGGATGAGGAATCTTTGGACTACTCCTTGGATACTGATGACTCTTCGTCATGTAATGATACAGAAGAGGAAGGTAAACCATCATTAAGCCGCCCCCAACGAGCTGTTGAAATGCCAACAAGGTCACGTCCATGGACACCTCACAATTCTATTGCATATGACAATCCGGAAACGAATGCCTTGACATTATTAGATACCATAACCTATATGAGTATCCATCCAACATTGTTGGGATGTGAACGACGAGTTAAAGCTATATCGTTGTGGAATACAGTGGGTAAGATGGAGGAATGGAAATGTATTGATCGGGTCAAGTTCTTTTGATGTTGTTGAGGGTGGCTTCGTTCGTTTGTTGTTTGGAAGTATGGTGGAAAGTAGAGGAATGAGGGGATACGTGAAGGAGGAAACAGGGATAAGAGAGGATAGGCACTAGTAGTTATTGGAGTAATGAACTTTAAACAAAGATAATGAGGTAGAAAGAAGAGACTTCTAGAATCCTATCACATTTAGTGAGCTAGTGAGTGAAGTTGGTTAGAACCCCCTAATGACCGAGGGCAGTAGTCTACTCATAATGACCTTTTATTTGAATCACAAGGGCTTGTGACAAAATAGCGACAAGGATCTTGGGGCAGTGGTTTAGGATCTTGGGGCGTCTTGCTGATGTTGATGTTGTGCTGCTTTTGACAGCATAATTTGCAATCATATACCATACAACATAAATTATATATTACCATGAATATCCATATCCTCGCTCTCGCTACCATTGCCATTACTATCCATACTACCGTCGGCGCAATCGGTGCAGATGATATGTCCGAGGAGTTGCTTTCCTTAGTTGAAGTTGCAACAATGAACAATGAGAAGAGAGGATTGAAAGGCAGAGGTCAAAAACAACGCCCTAAACCTATTCATCCATGGTCTGATCGGTGTAATGAACCAGTACCATTGGATCATTTCCCTCAATGGAGAGATGAAGTAGGATACTGGATAGGAGAGTATTCATACTATGGAGCTGATGGTACTCCAAATGAGTCTGATGCTTGGAACTATCGCTATGACAATTACAGGGGGTTTATCACGTGAGTATAAGATATGCTAGTTCAGTTTGTTTCTTCGTCTCTACTCTCACCAGTATCGTATTATGTGCAGTGGAAATATCAATGGTACTGCCTATCGTCAGAGGAACGTCTTTCTGTACCCTCCTCAAACTGATGATAGATGTGAAGAGACTAATGATGCAGTTGTTGGTGCTGGAACATGTGGTCTAAATGGCAACATCAAACTTTTCGACGCTGATCAATCTGGTGAATCCTGTGATGGGTCGATTGAGGGACCATTTGGGGACCCCCCTTTTGTGTTTGATACGTTTACAACACTTGTAGGAAAAGAGAATGCCGTGCTATATCAAATCTTTGCTCCAGGAGGTGGTCTATATCAAAGTCAATTGACTACATTGAGTGGCAACGAGGAGAACAAACGACGTACTCGTACAGCACAATTGTTCACCAATGCATTTATTCCCGACCCAGAGTTGGCAAGTATCCCAACCTATGCCTCATTTTACCGCGAACGTCGTGTGACAAAGGAGGAGTTCTATGATGAATTAGAAGCAACTCTTGAAGAGTATAACATCTTGGATGAAGATATCTGTACTCGTAATCTGAGTGGAGTTCTTGATCCTGAAATTGTCGGGGGTATTGATGCTTGTCGTGATCATCTTGAAGAGTCATTTGCTTTAACTAACAACTTGTTAGACAGTGAGTGAGCAGAATATGTGATCTTGGGTATCTAGTCTAGTAGGGAGATAGTTGTTGGGAATGACAATGGCTGCGATCCATTACCCCAACATATGTAAAGAGTTGTAATATCTGCTAATGAAATATGAGCACATCATATGTCTATTAGCGTTAACTTTCCATATCTCTAGAGGTCTAGACATCTAAATGAAACTGAATCATCATACAATTGGTGTCACTCTTCTCTAAAGTAACTTGAGGCTTGGCAGTGATGTAGATATACAGACTAGAACAATCAAAGATGTCATATCTTGAGTCAATTGTCGAGCCACAACTCCATTCTTCTTCAGATACATTGGTAAATCCTTAATCATAATGACTTCTTGAAAGATCTTATGCCGCATTATCCATACCGCCTTCAACTCTGACCATGTCTCTACATATCGATATTCAGTTGGTATCATCTCGTTAATCTTTATAGAAGCAGAGGGATGAAGTGATCGAGGCAGACTGGGTACCATGTGATGAATGAGATGACAATTCAACCCGCCAGATATGAAATTAAACAGTTTAGATTGCGGGAAGATATCAATTGATGTTCTACATTGATGTATATCCTTATCATTTGTTGATTTGTTACATGGCACTGCATGTGTAAGTAATGCAAGATAATTTGCACAGATTGATAACGTAATGATCGTAGCTACCAATGCATTGAGAGGTAATGATAATAGATAACCAAACCGTACTACCAATGATAAGAGCTTCCATACATCAAACTTTGTAACTACATCTTGTAAGTCGAGATACCAATAACCCAATACAGTATAGATTATATTGATAGTTTCAACTAATATGTTTGGCCCGAACAATCGCTGTCGATCAATAGGTGTAGGATCTGTTCTCCAAGTATCAGGATGATGCAGAAGATGATGCTTTAGAATCCATGTGTATCGACTGTTGACTAAACAATCCATTGTTAGGTACCCAATCCAACCATTGATTTCTCGAAGATGAGATGGAGCCATTGTATTATGATATGCCTCATGCCCTATGTATGAAGAGAGGTGTCGTCGACGAAAAACACATCATATGTTATATGTTTGCGTCAGAAGAGCACACATCATAATGGCACATCACTGCAGATCATTATGCACACACAAACATTGCAAATAAATATATTCCATTATATTGCAGTAGACAATACCAACCTACCTACCATCAATAGACAATATATCGACCATCCAAAAGGAATCGACCAAATGAGATTGTTGCCATTAGAAAAATAAATTGATGTATGAAACGAAGAATACAATCAAGTAAATGAAAGCGTGTATCCAGCCCACCCAATAAACTTCCCAAGGGTATTTATTGCTGCTGATATGTTGTATCGGTTGGGGCCTGCACATCGTTTAATGAATGATTGTCATCGCTCATCATCATGAAGCATGCCCCCTCCATCACGCACTAATAAGACACGTTTATTCGCCAAATAAGCATTTTCCTCTCGGACACCCTCGTGGGTGGTGAGGTAGATAACACTTACTACTCTATAGTGCTGCCCATCGTCGGACCGTAGTATAGTCGGCGGCTTCTTCATACGACAGGTATTCATATTATTGCAATGGATTAAAAATTGATATCCTTTGATGTTGACTCTTGTGATTGTGAATTGTGAAGATACCCCACCACATCTATACTCATTTTTATTATCTCCAACAGCAGGTTGTCCTTTTTGAAACATCTCCCCCATATCTCTGGTTGGAGTCGATGGCAATAAGGCCCCTACCAAGTCTTATAATCATCAACGGATTGTATGCCCCTTAACATGAACGGATATGATAATTTCTCAAAAAAAATTAATTCTATCTCATCAATTAGGCGCCATGTTAACATCAACTTTACATAATTTCAACTCTACTACATTGCAATAATGATTGCATCTTTGCTAGTAGGCGTAGGTCTAGCCTTGGCATCGATGTGGAGTAGTTTGGGGCCATCACTAATGTCTAGTCTAGAAGGTATCTCGGCACTTTGATTTTTCTATCGAGTAGAGAGAGAATAGTTGCGTATAGTATTGCAATATCAAGCATAAAGAGAGCATAGAAGAGACTGTCATCGTATAAAGCACATATATACACGGGGTAGAATGATACAACTTGAAACGCCATATGACGAGGGTCCCTCCACAAATGATCAAGTATATGATCAGCAAAGCCAATCGTCGTCGGACAAGATACCTCAAATGGTATCAACAAGTAAGCTCTTAAAGAGACACAATACTCTAATAGAAACACCTTCACCAACGACCAATAGGAAGTACTATAATTCAAAACCAATAATAACAAGCAACAGGAGTGGGATACCAACAATAATAATGAAGAGTAGTGAAGATACTTCTTTTTCGAAGATGAAAGACCTGGAATCATTCGACAGGTGGAGAGAAGACAATTCAAGTAATCTATTCTGTTGCTGGTATGATTACATTGATGAATTAATCTACGATACATTTAGTACGTGCACTCCGATAGCTGTTTGTAAGACGATGGGTGTGGTGCTCTTACTACTATTTGGACAGAAGAATGAAAGAGAAAATGTAAAATAAACTTGCACAAAGATTCTACTATAACTATATACTTGGCAACACATACATAATACTTGCATATAGTTAATTTAGCTTACAAATATAACACTCTGATACCCCAATACCCCTACTCGTCTATGATACAGAACCATTCTTAATGGGACTTGTGCATACTCCAGCACTTGTCAATATAGGTCTACCTCCAAATTCTGGTACACCATACTCACTCGTTTTCAAGTAGGGTGCAATCTTCTCAAATACCTTCTTCTTCCCAACCTTATTCTCTGCAAACGGTGCAGCCTCTTCGCCCTCGAAGTTGAAACCCGGAACAGTAACACGTTCACCAATCTTGGCATCTACGGGTACACTTACCAACTTAACTTCGGTATGATCTTCATTCGATGCACATAGGACCATGCCATGACTTGGGAATCCTGCCAGTTTACGTGCCTTGAGATTACATAATACGAGTACCATCCGTCCATCTAAATCTTCCTCGGATAGGTACGGTCGTAGACCAGAGGCAATTAAACGAGGCTCGTCTTCTCCGACATCAATTTCTTCGCAATATAGCTTTTCGGCATCCTCATGAACCCATACCTTATTGATACGTCCAACACGGATATCTAGAGCAGTGATGGGTGGACCTTCATAGGAGGCTAATGGATCTGATACATCAGAAGCTGCCGTTGCAGATGACGACGAGGCTGCGGCAGATGTACTATCCTTCTTTGCTTCACTCTTGTTGGACTTCTTCTTTGACTTGCCTTTATCATCATTTGCCTTCTTGGATACACGGAATTCCTCAGGAATTGACTCACAGAAACTCTTGAGTCTATCCATACGAGTCTCGAATGGAACCACATCGGCCGATTCAGCATTGACAACTGCACCCTCACTAGTTGCCATTGCCAAGAGTGATAACTGCTTGGTCACATCCTGACCACTCATATCACCAGTCAATGCCAATCGTACAGGATGGAATAGATTCTTCCCCTTAACACCCATCTCCTTTGCAATTGACTTCATAAATGCCTTGTATTCCTGAGTGTATGACTTATCATCTCCTCCCACTTCTCTATCTTCGACAATTGCCTTGTTGGACCCATCCATAAACGCGGCAAGGAAGTTGTTCTCATCTGGCATGGGAATACTCTTTGATTCGTACAGTTCCAATAGTTTCATAGAAATACCATAAAAGTGACCCTGCTTTACCATCTCCTTCGCCTCGGATCCATCCGCTAGATCATCGAATGTTGATGGTAAGTTATACTCCAATACAGTCTTGGCATTCGTAGCCGCATCTTGCAACGTTTCCATCATTTGCTTAGCAATAGCCGTCGTTGCGAAGACGAAATCACGTTTCTTATCCTCATCATCATGATCACTCTTGATCATATCCATAAAGTTCAACTGTTCCTCAACCAAGTCCAATATCTCCTCAACATCCATCTTCTTCAAATGTTGTGAATTTATCCACTTTAACTTATCCATATCGAATACACTTGGACTTTTAACGATCCGATCAATATCAAATGCCTCAATTAATTCATCACGGGTAAAGATTTCATTTTCTGTACCATCATTCCATCCCAGTAAGGCCAGGTAGTTAATCATGGCGTCGGGTAGGAATCCATCTAAACGGAATTGATTACAAGATGTGGCACCATGACGTTTACTCAACTTTTGTTTATCCTCACCCAGAATTAATGAACAGTGTGCATATCGTGGACGAGGCGCACCTAACGCGTCCAATATCAATCCCTGACGTAATGTATTTGTTAAATGTTCCTCGGCACGGATAACTGTAGTAATACCCATGGAGGCATCATCAACGGCAACACAAAAGTTATATACGGGTACACCGCTTGATCGAAGTAGAATGAAATCACCAACAGTTGCCTCGGCATCCCATGAAACAGTACCACGAACTGCATCATTAATAACCACACGTGCACCCGCCGGTACTTTAAACCGTACAGTATATGGATCACCATTGGCAATCTTTTCAGTAACCAAGTTTGGATCAGCATCACGCCACGTACCATCATATCGTGGTGGGATACCCTCGGCTTCCTGCTTTGCCTTCATCGCATCTAATTCATCGGGAGTACAAAAACATGGATATGCCTTACCGTCATTAATTAATGTTGATGCAATCTTTGAATAGAGTGATGAACGTTCTGATTGACGGTATGGTCCATATTTGGCAAGGGGCATGTCAGGACCTTCATCCCAATTCAATCCTAACCATGACAAGTCACCTAATACTTCCTCTTCGCTCTCTGTTTACATTATAAACGAGGAGTTGAAAAAGAAAGGAGATTGTGTAAGAGAAAATTGGCAGGGATACACTGGCAAGTAATAAAGAGACACAATCCCAAACTTCCAAACCCTAACTACCCTACCAAGAAACACACAATCAAATCAAACCAAACTAAAGCACACACAATATACAATACACTCATATAAAACATACATACCCTTGGTACTTCTAGCCAAATCAGTATCCTCAACTCTCAAAACAAATCCACCATCCGCATTCCCATCATTTTCAAATTCCAATTGACCTTTTTTGGCAACTAACCAATTATACAATGCAGTTCGGGCTCCACCGACGTGTAATGATCCTGTTGGTGATGGTGCAAATCTCATTCTGGGGGGAAGATCGAGTATTGATTTATTCTTGTTTGGAAAGAGGTTTGATATATCTTCTTCTTCACTTGTTTCAGAAGAGATAGTAGAAGGAGCAATGGTATCCTCGGTAGTACTCATACCCAATTCACTACTACTGCCAAGAAAACCATCATGATAACCAACTAACTTTGATGCTTTTTGAATTAATGATTTATTATTTGGCTTTATATTACGACGACGTCGTAATGTGTTGCTTTGTTGTGCTTGTGTTTCAGATGCTGTTGTTGAGAATGGACGCTGTGTTGTTGTTGATGTAGTGATGATTGCTCGACGAAGTGTTGGTGATTTTGTAAATGCCTGTTAATGTATTATTAATATATTTAGTTTTGTATTTTGGTATTACGTGTTGTATGTATATAGCAGAGAGATATTGGTGAGTATTATTTTGCACACATGATATGCACAAACCTATCTCTATACTTCACACCACCGCAAATACCAATTCCCCTAACACAGCATATAAAACAAACTTACCATAACAACACCACGATGAGTACTACTAGAAGATGCAGCACATATAAGTGCTAATGATGCCATGTTTATTTTCATTGTAAAGTTTTGATATATTGCAAAAGAACACTTTTTATATTGTGCGACTCGAGATACCGCCGCTGAACTCGAACTTTAATAACTACCAAGAGTTTTATCGAATGAATACTTGTGACTAAGGGTGTGCAAGGATAAGTAGTAGACGGCAGCCGAGAGTTCAATATCGATCGTCAACTTGTTGAACTCGAAGAAGAAAAATCATTGATGAGTGGAGGGTCCCAGTACCCTGTACATTGAGTACAGTAAAATGATTACGTATCTATCATTTATTTGGAGGATACCGCTCGTATATCTTCGTTTGATCGCTAGACTTGAGAACCCCTCTCAAATTAATTTGCCTGCTTATCATGTATAGTGTATGTAGCTCTTCTCGAGCAATACAAAGACAATTCAACCTCTCTAATCAGTTTGATGTCGGTCGGTTTGCAGGCTAGAAAAAGTATACTATTCAACAGGAAGAACGGCGGCGTTATAAGATATCATAGGCATTGCAAAAAAGTTTGATTTTCACACATCACGTGCACAAAAATATTATGGCAACATCTGTGGAAGAAGAAGGCGTAGATATATCAGCTACCAGTGGAGGTTATACCGTACCTCTTAAAGAAGATAAGGTGATCTCAAATGATGAGCCGGAAGTAGCGGCCATGGAAGAGCAGGCCACAAACGATACCAACAACAGCAATACTGCAGTATCCGTAGATTTGCAATTCATTGATCACTTCTCATTGAAACAACCATCCTCGACTATACGTTCTCGTCATCGTGGTAATAAGCAAGTTACTACACATGTATATGATTTACCCAATGATCAATTACAGCTTAGTCAACATTATACTACAACTAGAAGTAAGGAAGAAGGCAAGGATGCCATTCAAGTAATATTATGCAGCTAAATTGGGTGTTTGTACTCCACGAAATCTGTGGAGTAGCTGAAGATCTACCCAAGGATATTAATACTCTTGGTAGAAAGTATGTCGTCAAACCACTTAGTGGTCATTCGTCTCAGGGGGTATCATGATGACGATGAAGAATCTAGTTACAATACATTAGTTAAAGAATGCGGATCTCAAGAAGAGACTATTGTTGAAGAAGGTATTGAACATGCTGCTCCCTCTTCACTGCACATGCTTATAAGAATGGAGATTTAAATGACGCTGAAACTGTTAATGAAGCGAAGAAGAAGTTTGGACTTAACACTTTCAATACATTAATAATCATGATGATGAATTTTATCCTCCAGAGGCTAATCAATGGAGAAAATATACACAAATGGAGAAATGCAATGAGGTTATGAAGGCACAAGAAGAGTCTGAAATCAAATGGTTAGTGTCAAGTTAGAGGATGTTAAGCGTGCTTTTGAGAGTGCTGAATGCTGAATTAGAGGAAATGAAATGGGGCTATGGAGGGAGCGAGGAGAGGTGCTTGTAGAATAGAGACAAACGAATGTTTTAAGGATTGTTAGGTGTGTTGGGTGTGTTGGTTGCTATACTATACGAGGGTGCTATTAAGAAAGACTATGGGGAATGAAGAATGATGAATGCTAGGCATCACGTGGTGCCAAAGACTAAAGTGCTACAATTTTGGGGTGTTACTATTTCGATTAGTAGAGCTATCTAATGCTAGAAATGAAACAAAAACTAGAATCAGTATTTGCCCCCCGCTGTGTCAAATAATGGATGTAAAGGTGTTGCCCTTATCTCTAGAAATGTGCTGAAGGTGGTAAATGACTACTGCATGGGTACTTGATTGCCATGACATTACAACAGGGGGATGTAGCTTGTGATGATTGGATGTGTTGATTGTGAGATACGATGGTGCCGTCTCTCGACAAAGCAACGCAATGGTTATGGGTACTACCTACACTCTTGACTGCTATAATATCATCAGATGATTTACCAAGGTTAGATTACTTAATGTTAGAAGGGTAACATAGTGTTCTAGTCTCGTTCAAACCCATATCTAAATATCAAAACATCTAAACATTCTTTCTCCTCACAATTCTCCAGTCTCCGTAAACGATACCATGCTCGTATCTTTTAGTAGTCTTCACATGTATTACGGACAGGGAAGGGTGATTTGCAAGCATCTTTGAGGAAATCATCACTGCAAATCTCATTCCAATTTACTTCGGTGAAAATGTTTGCTGCATCCCACCCACCTGACTCATAAGCTGTCTTCCAAGTCTTAACATCATTGAAATCCGCGTAACCATCGATGTCCATATTCGATGTTGGGATAAAGTAATTGGAAATCTGGATGAGAGGTAAACGGGGCTCAGGCTCTTTGCATTTCTGTCCTGCAATGCAACATATAGCCTTAGATGCAAACCTTTGTGAAGAACTTCCGGAGCTACTATATGCATTCTGCACATAGTCCTTCAAATTAGTTGTGGTAGATCCAAGCCGAACCCAAAAGTATGCCAAGCGGCAACTCACGAGAATGATGAGAACCTTTTTTTGTTTAGTGATCATGATATGTGGTTTCATCACAACCCAGATCAAGAGAC
>Ga0214477_100641_pt1 | contig 22988 bp, 19 predicted proteins | sample M1_20Mar14CPVII9_FD_165058 | JGI IMG/M metagenome (GOLD analysis project Ga0214477, IMG submission 165058) | Marine eukaryotic communities from Monterey Bay, California, United States - M1_20Mar14CPVII9sort6BwellC16 | ecosystem: Environmental > Aquatic > Marine > Unclassified | place: USA...
CCACCACCTTTGCACATTTGGACGCCACCACCGTGCTTTCACGTGCCATTGCTGAGTTAGGTATCTACCCAGCTGTCGATCCTCTGGATTCTACATCCCGTATGCTTGATCGCCGAGTAATCGGCGATAAGCATTATGAGTGCGCCCGTTCTACACAAAAGCTTCTTCAAGATTACAAGGGTCTTCAAGATATTATTGCCATTCTTGGTATGGATGAATTATCAGAAGATGATAAGCTTGTTGTTAGTAGAGCACGTAAGGTCCAAAAGTTCATGAGTCAGCCTTTCCATGTTGCCGAAGTTTTCACTGGAACTGCCGGAAAGTTTGTTAGCCTTGAGGATACCATCTCTGGATTTGAACAAATTATCAATGGAGATTATGATGATCTTCCAGAGGGTGCTTTCTACATGGTTGGTGATATTGATGAGGTAAAGGCCAAAGCAGCCACCATGGCAGTATAACCACCATGGCAGTATAAGTGTAAACTTGTTGTGTAAAAGAGAGGGGAGAATGGAATGGAATAATAGAAGAATAAGGAGTTATTTTGTCGAAAGTGTATGCAAGTGAACAATTCCCTTGTGTATGACAATAACCATAAATAGACAATCAATCAATCAATCAAACTACTTTTATGTTTACAATCCTAATCAATCTTGAGTATTAATACAATCTCCCCTCACCTTACTTAATCTACAACAGCCTCATCCCGTCCCCCCAACAACTCTACTCTTCCTCGACAGACGTCGTCGAGGAAGCAAACTCCTTCAGATTCTCTGCAAATGCCATTAAAACCTTGTGCTGTGACCACCTTAAATTGGTTGCCAGATTCATTGCAAGTAATGAACCTGGTTCAAAATCATCTTCCGTATTATCAGATTCCTCGTCCGGCTCTGTAACTAAATTAAATGCCGCCTCCGTAGCTCGTTTAACAATGGCACGAGCAACAAATGGAGGTAGACCATCACTATCTCCAGACTGCACTTGTTCAATCTCTCCATCTTCATATGACTGATCTAATAATGATTGTGCCGCGGCAACCTCCACAAGATCAAAGGGTACCGATTGTGTATCCACCTCGAATCGTTGACCATGCATGAATAATTCGGCTACACATGTGTTTTCATCATACTCTGGAACAAACCCGTAGGATGTTAGTGCCTTCCACGCAGGTCGAGCACTATCTCCATAATCAATAAGTACTTCCTCACCCTTCTCCAAATCACGAGTAGCCCTAACAACTAACTTGGCATCCTCCAAATCAAAGTTGGCATTCTCAACACCATACACAGCATTACCACTACCCTTACTAAAACTACCATGATTAATTAAATCAAATATAGGGGCCAAGATACGAAGTGGTGGTCCCCATTGAGCACCATCATCACACTTTCGTTCCACACGACATGCACGTGTTTGTACTATATCTAACGCGTCATGACATTTACGTTGTAATGCATCCATATCTAATAGTACATCATTAACATCATCATTATTCATCATACTCCATCCATCGACATCTAGTGCACTTTTTAATTCTTCGGATAAATCCATTACGCTATTGGCTCGGGCAAAGTATGCTGAATCTACGGCAAGTTCTAATGCTGTACATTTCGATGTTGAGAGAACATCCTCATCCCAATGTACGGGAAGTGATGCTCTGAGGACATCATTCTGTGGTAACATACTTGACCATATCTCCCGTCCTAATTTGAGCTCTTCATTCTCGGGTGTATTATCAGTACTACTAGTATCTCTACCCTGATTTAATTCCATATCTAACACAGAAGCAGCTAATCTAGTTGACCAAGCAGATGGATTATACCGTGCTCCAACTGTATCTACTTCTTCATTCTCATTCTGTTTATTATTATTATTATACCAATTTGGTGGTTCATCATCTCTAAAGCAACTTGCAATTGGTATAGATAATATAGCCTCACCTTCTTTTATAGAATTTGTAATACATACACCTCTTTCACCACTTTTGTTATTAGAGAGGTAGAGGTTGTTATTGGGTGTAATGTTAAATAGTTTACACATTTTTTGGAGACATAGGGAGCCATATTCCTTGGAGGGGTCGTCGATATTGTTGATGGAGGCTTTGGGTGCGGTGATTGTAAATGCCACTTTGGCGAATGATTTGAATGGTGCCATGTTGCTTTGTCGTTGTTGTATACCTTATATTGTAATGAGTATATTCCTTGTTGATGTGTGATGGGAGAAAAGTTATTGCAATGGGCTCAAACTTTTTTGCAATTATGTGCACATCATATGTCTCGAAGCTTCAATCTCGTCGATTTGTAGAAATCGATATTTTATATAATATATATCGTCACTTACTGCCTAGACAAATACGAGAGGAGTGAGGAGGTATATTAATAGCGCCAATAAGAAGGAGTCGAGTGGGGAGATTTGTTCTCTGGGGTAAGATATCGTCAAAGAATTAAAAGAGGATACCGTAACTATATAAAGCATACCAAGGTAGCAAAATAGAAAGATTTCTATAATAAAGAGTATATAAGATTCGCTTCAACCCCAAACAATTATTATCTATTACATATATTAGTGTTACACCCCTAGTAAATGGCAATTGAGTATTGAGAGAGTTGATGTGATAGGATGCTCTTGCGCCAGCTTGTGCCTACGCCTACAACCACGGATAGACTACAACCGCTCCCTTCGATACTATGCTACAATATACCTTTACATGATACTGCCTTCGTAGCCTTGGGTAATGAGGATACCATATCTTTTTGGATATATATTTTACTAATGTGAGTTGATGGATTGTTGCATGCCGCATTAGTAGAATGAGAAGCCCACTCAAAACACATAGATGACATTATAAAGGCTAACATCAGTAATTACAAACAATATGGAATCATCATCTCTCAGCGGTATCATTAATGTGTGGCAAAGTATTGGAGAATTTCTCTTTATCGAGGATACTATTGCAGTAAGTCGAACTTGCAAGTCTTTGCATGATATAATAGTTGATCCAGTCACCCATAAAGTGAAAATTTCTCGCTTTGTTGTTATGCATAAAGAGAACTATGCTCGTAATCTTCCATGGGCATTGAACAGCATCTACTTTCCATCATTGACACATCTACAGTATCCTCCAGTTATCTTCAATGAATATGATGAGGAAGATGGTAGAGATTTGATCTCGGCTCCTGACCAGAAATTGAATGAAAAAGCAGTTCACTCATGTTTTATTATGCTGGCTACATATCTCTCTCTGGCCCATAATCTTCAGTACCTGAGCATATCTGGGGGTAGTGTAATGAAGGAGACCCAAGATGATACAAATACAATGAAATGGGTACTCGATTTGTTGAGTACGAATCTCCAATATTGCTGCAAGCTAAACACGCTGAATATCTTTAATGGTGCGATGGGTATTGATAATGATAGAGATCTCCCAATATATAGTGTTGCATTCTTGGACGCCTTTACACCTGCATTATTGAAGAGAAGTAACGAACTTGAGAGTCTGAAATTATCTGTTTTTGGAATCCCAGCTCAGGGAGAGATTGAACATTCTAATCAAGTATTGAATGATATCTTTACCGCGGCTACATCTACAAAAGGATTGAGTTCTCTATCACTGGATGTCTGTTTTGACAATAATGTTATTAATAAATTGGCAGAAGTGTCAGGTAGATGTGCGGATAGACATTTCGATAGACTTACAAGTTTGGTGTTGCGGCTCGGTCGCCCATGGCCGGAGGAAGACGAAATCGCCCCTCCGTTACAACTTGTACCGACACTGAAATGTTTTATCAACTGCCCTTTACTTCAAAGTATCAGGCTGCGTGTTCCTCAAGATTTGTGGGCGGAGAAAGGAAGCTTGCGGATATTTACCGAGCTCATAAAGAACAAACTTCATCTCGAGAACCTGTCAATAGACTTTGGTCTAATGAATGACCAAGATGGTAATGTTTTTCAACTTATCTTAGACTTTGCCGAGGACTGCAAGAAAAACAAGTACCCTTGCATGAAGAGGTTCGAGATCAGAGAGATTAGATCTGTTAGTGTTGTTCAATTGAGAAAACTAATGGAAATCTTTGAAGTATGTTGCGGTATGTCTCGCCAAAGATTATTCTGTAAAGATGACAATGGAACCAATTGGAAGATATCATCAAGAATGGATGATGATGATCAACATTTTAGAAACTACACAGCAGATACCATCAATCTAGATTGGTTGGTTTGCCTCAAGTAAGAAGACAGCACCTGAATAAGTATACAGTTTCGGATAGCTTCTTTATTAGGATACTTCTAGATGAGAATATGCTTGTTGGTACTTGGCTTAGTGTAGAATCAGTGTAATCTCTAAAAGTATCTTAAGTTATAATCTATTACATTTTATTTTCTAAATATTCTTAAAGAAGCATAGCAAACGAGGCAGCCAATAAGATAGAACTACCAACTGTAAACGCAGACGAAGCCTCATCTCAGGAGGATACCGCTCTTGAGCTAGAATCTACATGTCTCTGGATGGGAGAACAGAAGAACAACTCCCTTTCCGATCGATGCTGCATCTTTCTATCTATCCGTGTTTCTAATATGTATACGTGTAGATGTAGGTAGAGTGTAATTCTCGATGAAATACTAATGTGTAAGTACCTTGGATGAATCTTGACAGAGGTTGTGTACAGAAGAGTACAAAAGGAGGAGAAGATTCCTAGCTGCCATTCAATTATAGACCAAACTCAGCCCATAACTCCTCGTCAAAGAACTTATCATAATCACATACCAACTCCTCTCCCTGCTGTATATCGTCTAATGCATACTCATCGAACATACCACATTCCATGTGTATTGGGCAGCCAGTATTGGCCACTTGTTTTCCTTCTTTTGGTTTAACTTTGTTTGTCATTGAAATCATATCTATCTTGATCGTCTCATCATTATCGTCGTCACTACTTGAACTATCATGGTCATCTTTGATACCATTAGCATGATTTTGTAAACTATTATCATCCAATATTACTACAATTAATGTTTCACCATCTCTTCCCATATTCCTCTGGAAGATGCGCGTTATCACAGGTTATGATGATGAAAGAGAGGAGATTATAACATGTGTTAGTACAACGATATGAAAAAGCATTCAATAAAGGCAAACTAAGGTCAAATAAAACAATCAAGTCGTCGAGACTCTATACTGAACACACAGATTCATATCATAAAACTTTCCTGTGGCCAACTCCACATCATTACATCACACGCTTCTTCGTTTGTTACTTCGTTTAAGAACCTTCTATATTCATCTCCTGAGGAGAAGAAGGCGTAGTTCTTCTTACCCCCGTACGTCATTTCTCCCTTTTGGATATATCGTGCTGCAAATATACCCCGTCCTTTATTATCAGTTGTATAATCTGATTTGAAAGGTGGTATAAAGTCATCCGCGGCATCCGATTCAGGATAATCAACGGTACCTGAATAATCAACTGTACCTCCTCCTAATGATTTGTATATGGATTGTAATCTTTGCCAATCTTGTGATGTATATAATGGTCGTGGATTTTTAAGCGATGAACATTGCTTGAGTTGCTTGAGTTGTGTTAATGTTGGTGGTTTATTCACGACATCTGTGTCGCCTCCGTCTAAGTCTTCGCTTTCACTATTGTTAGTAATGGTAGTACTAGCACATTCCTCATCACTATTTGCAATAGTGCAGTCTTCTTTGGCATTCGTCTTATATACTACTAAAGTATAGAGCAGCCATAGAAAGGCATAGTAGTGACGATGATGCATATCAAGTTAAGATTGTAACTTTTCATCACCGACGGTACTAGATTTGTCTATCTTTGCCCGTCCATTTGCAAATGAAGTTCTTCATACAAATACACAGTTGGTGCTCATGGGAAGTAAATCATGTATTGCTGTGTTGCAAACCTAAAAGAAAGAGATGGGGTTATGTCGAATAAAGATTTAGATTAAAGATTTGTATCTAGAGCTCAGATCATAGCGTACAATGCTTCCTGTGTACGGTTCTCACTAACGTCGCATCGTTTCACGGTTACTACTGCTCAACTTGAATAATCCCGATGTGTTATCGTTACTGAACCCAAGACATTTTCTCAAGTGGTATCAAAGGTCTTAGGTATCCTACAAAATGACTGATCCAAGAGCAGGCTCTTTGCTATTCGTATCAATTAGTCTTCCTTATATTCCCGTTTTCATATGGCACATGGATATCAGTACACATTTATTCAAAGGGAGAACAAGAGGACATAAATTCTAATCGGGATATATATGTTAGTCATAGCCAACAACACAAAACAACTACTACTACAATAACACAAATACAAATCAACAACGACGACACATAGATAAGATGATGACGACGAGCATTAAGAATACAACAATTATCAGTAGCCCCACCGATACAACAACTGACCCTGTAATTAAGAAACCTACTCGACCACTAACTGCTTACCATCTCTTCTTTCAATTGGAAAGAGGTGAGATATTGGTAGTAGATAATTTGAACATATGATATGTCTCTTTTTTCTCACATATGTTCATCGTCACATACACATAGAGTACATCCTACAGACAACTCGTAGTAATGACGACATTGCTAACACTAGCAAAGATGATAGGCCACTCGGCAAAGGTAAGAGATACTACACATAGTTGAATCTGTGATCACATATTGCTATTGCTGCAATTGGATATCCTAGTCTAACTCTCATATACTGATATGGATATACAACTCTATAGAACTTGACAATGATATGCCATTCCGATATCGTTATATACATCTATCACCCCATTGGTATGCAAGTGCGTCAGGAAAGCGAGTGAATGATGGCAAGAAGGTGAAAAGGAAACACCGAAAGAGTCATGGTAAGATCAGCTTTCTTGATTTATCCAAAGCCATCTCCACTCGATGGAAGGAGCTCGAAGTTGTTGACAACATGACCAAAGTATATGTTCAAAAAGTAGCGGCAAATCTTCTTGATAACTACAAGAAGGAAAGCAAGTTGTTTAAAATGAACAACAGTACCGCCATCTCAGATGCTGCCTTTGAAAATGCACTTTCAATGGTCTCTGCATTGGCTGAACAAGTTTCTCCAGTGTCTAGTAGGAGGGCATCTTTATTGTCAACTGCTACTAGTAGCAGCAACAGGAGCTTCGATATTAATGAAGTAAAAGAGGTGTCGTCTTGTGCATTTAGTAACCCAAGTAGTTTTGAGCTCGACAAATCCTCTTCGTGGCATGAAAAGTATGAGAAGTTGACCTCCAAGAAACCAACAACAAGTCGTCGGTTCAGCCATCTTGACATTCCGTCATCTCCAGCCAGGATGACGTTTGGGCTGCCGCCACAGGTTCATACTTCTCCCTATCATCGTCAGAACAAACGTCATTCTGATCCTCCCATTACCAACAGTGGTGATATAAATCAAGTAGGGATCATCGATTCCTCTATCCGGTCTGATCAATACCGTCGACCCAAGTATGACTACCATACCTCTATGGAGGAATTGAATAATGATATACAAGACTTTATGACCCGAGGTGGTTTCATGGAAGGAGAATGTCAGCAGCAACAGAATTGTGAGAATTCTCCAAATGAAATCACCCCCCTGACATAGCATTGAGAAGGGCAAGTATTGAAATGTCAGCTGGGGATGTATTGGATCTAATGGAAGCACTTTCTGATTGAGTCAATCTTAGTTATTTTATGTTAAGGCGTTTTATTATTACTACCATTATCGATTGTTGGTATCCTTTCTTTTATCTTTCTGTGTATCCAATAACAATGAGAGCGTATCTCAATTCATGACAGGGAATCACCCCAAATGTCTATGAATGTCATTCTACGCTCTCCCAATTCCCAATTCATACCGACTGCTCGATTCTTTGTTCTTTGGTTGTTCTTTTCAAGTGTAATCTCAATTCATGAACATTTAAGTTCATGTAACGTCATTCTACACTTGCACATCCAACCAAGCAGCTATATAGACAATAAAAACAACTACCTTATTTCTGTGTCTGTCATCTAGGACTTTTATGTGTAGTCTTTGGTATAAACTTGATTAATGTATCCAATTCACCATTAGTATTGAGTTTATTTAAGGCATTAAAATCTCCTACGAATTGTCCTCGAATCCATATCGCTGGTGTTTTAGTGCCAATTGATTCTGATATTGCAGTACGGAGTTGAGGGCCGTCTGTTTCTTTGTCTAGTTCAATTGCTGTGTATTTAGAGGAGTTAGTTTGGAACAAAGAGATGATATCGATATGCTTCACAAAAGATCAAGATAAATTTAAACCGTAATCTCTTTCCTTACCTGTATACTTGACACCCTTCTCTTCGAACAAAGTTTTTGCTAAATGAAGATTCAATTAGTACAATATGATAATTGAGAGAGTGTATAGCATGAGAACAAGTGGTTCTATCTCTGCAATATAAACGCACATATCTTATGCACAATAAGTTGCAATTCAATACTAAACTCACCTTTGATACTATCCTTGGCACTACCAGAAATCATCAATATTAACTTTTGATGTTTCTTTAATATACCATCAAACTTCTTCTTTGCGGCGGTTATATCACCGCCTCCGCCTGAAGTTGCAACTGAAGAAGAAGGAGCTTCCTTGGCTTTAAAGTTGAATAAATTTAGTGTTGTTGTTCGAGCTGCATTGTTATATTGTACCGATCTGCTTGGTGCAAATGCACATACAGTTGCTATGGTAGATATGACGATTAATATTGCTATTACTTTCATGATCTGCTTATTCTATATCGCTCTACTAATAATAAAACAACTACGCGATAGTCGATAGAAGGGGAGAAAAAAATAACAATACGTATTTACAGAGGTGGTATCCTTCATTTATACTCAAGTGTAGTACAAAATCTTTGTCATCTCGACGGAATAGAAAGAGGAGTAGGGAGTAGCAGAACATGAGAGTATTGACGGCATTAACCTTTGTATCTATTGCAATCTCTGCATATGGCTTTATATCAGGCAGTGCTTCACGGCGGCCAACATTGGCACTGGCTGCCAATCCACTCGAAACAATTTTTAGTGTAATGAAAGAAGGCAAAGTTGGATTAGTCAAATCATTAGCGGGAGATTATGACGCGGTTGCTATACAGAGTAAATTGGATGGTTTGGTAGATAACAATCCAGTATTGATGCTTTCGTTTACTACGTGACCCTTTTGTATTGAAGGTATGTAGATACTGTCCTGTCGAAAAAAGTATGCACAAGATATGCACAAATATATACATTTAACATTGCATGCTCCTTCTTATATCCAACTAATCTTACAACTGCCGCCGTATAATCAATATCACACAATAATACACATTCAAAATACAAAAGCTAAAAAGCTTCTAGACGAAAAGGGTGCCAAATATACAGCAATTGAATTAGACAAAGAAGATGATGGTAAAGCAATCCGTGCAGTAATGGGTGATACACTTGGGAAGACTTCAGTTCCTGCAATTTGGATTAAGGGTACTTTCATTGGTGGTTGCAACGATGGCCCAAAAGGTTTTGATGGAATTAAGAATTTGAATTCGAGTGGTAAGTTGGATGACATGCTTAAAGCTGCCGGATCTCTCTAATGAGAAGAAGAAATAGTACGCAAAACAATGTACCAAAATAGTATCAAACTGTATACTCTTGAGCAACGTGTAGAATGACATTCATGACTTTGGGGGGGAAGAATCTTATCTCCGTCATGAATTGAGATTGCATGTGTCAAGAGATATAGTATTGAGCTAAGTTAATAAAGAGACAAACAACAAAAGGATGTACTTTCATGATCATTATACTCTACTACAAAATCAATCATTATCTATGTAATCATTTACAACTCTTCTTTCTTCTGTTCATCATCATCCAATACAGCAGGAGGACGAGTCTCTTTCCCATCAACCAGTGCAAACCGTCCCTTATCCTGTGGAAAGATCATATCATCTCTTGGCCAAGGCCATCCCCCAAATTGTGTCCGTTGATAATCCATGAACACCCCCTTTATCTCTTGTTGTGTATTCATTACAAATGGTCCATGTTGTGCTACCGGCTCACCGATGGATTTTCCTTGCAATAGAAGAAACTTGGTCTGTTCAGATGAAGATTCAGGCACCTCGATCACAACGTCTTTTGTTGCATCCATCTCCAAGCATACCTTATTGGATATCTCTTTTCCGTCTACTATAACACCATTTGTGTACCCTTCAATAAGATACATTGATCTATTAACACCATTCTTATTCGCCTTTGGTATAGTAAGTTTACCTCCGGGTTGAATCTTGATATGCATTATAGCCACATCATTATTCGGATCAGATGCCCAACTATCAGGTGGTGGTTTGTTCTGTACACTCCCCATATTGAAATAATTACCAGCCCATACATGTACCGAAGACTTGTCATCATCTGATTTGTATATAGGTATATCATTATTCCAAAACATGGCAAAGCTAGGTTTGACCATCTTACTCTTCGCTGGTAAGTTTAACCATATTTGAAACAATCCCAAATGATTTGGTTTATGTGAATGTACTAATGGAAACATCTCCCCATGAACTATTCCACCTCCAGCAGTCATCCATTGTACATCTCCTTCACCATACCGTCCAGCATTACCAGCCGAGTCGGCATGGTCAATTAATCCAGTCATTGTTGCTGTGATAGTTTCAAATCCTCTGTGTGGGTGTTGGGGGAATCCACTATAAGATGAGTCGTAAGAGTTGGAAGATATTATAAGATAAGAGAATGAGTTGGAGAGTATATTGTTGCATACACATAACATGAATAACTTACGGTACTTTATGTCCATGATACATTCGATATGGAACATGTGGATCAAAGTCACTACCATTGCCGGGGAAGTTTGTTTCCATTTTACCTCCGGATTCGTCTGCTGGATAATCATCTTTATGATACACACAAAAGAGGAACGGGTCCAGTGTGGGGTAGGGACCTGAAGTTGGTAATGGAGTTGTACGAAGTATTGCTGGTGACATTATTTTGGATAGTTGCATGTAAGTATGATATTATGGTATATTATCTAGTATTGTTGAAAGACCTATGTGATATGTGATGTGATGTGTTGTCGATTGCAAATCAAATTTATGAGCACATAATAGTCTCCGAATATACCTCTCTAATCTACACTCTTCTTTGGATATCTAATACCAATCGTAGATCATAATCAACCAAGAGTAGGCAGGCCGGCGAGGTTGGGGATATCATATCGTGGCCGATGCGATGGCGAGGTTCATTATTTGCTTGAGCAGTTTTCTCTTTCATTTTCTGTGTGGTATCTTAATTTGACACTTTGCATTGCATGAAGAGTTGTTAGTGTTCTGACACCCTTTGCAAACAATATGAGCTCATAACGAGTGATTATCACCTTCCGATAAGTATTAGTATATATAAACAAACGTTGCAACATATTATAAGTATGGCGTTCCTCCAAATAGCAATCGTCATCATCGTATCTTCTTGTGGTATCGTATCATCTTTCTCCCCATCGATATGCTCATGTCATCGTATCATCAAACCATCTACCACAACAAATTTGTATAGTGCAATGGAATGTCTACATCGTCCAACAACTAAATACCCTGTGGAGCATGTGTACTCCCTACAAGAGATTGATCAAATCACCCAAAAGATTGCAGCTGATGAATGGGCTGCACTCGGCTCGGTCATTGCAGAACAAATGCTTGAAATGATATTAGATATAGGGAACGAGGCATTGAATCAACGCCCGGGAGTTGATCGTATGATGATCACTGATAAGATTGCCGAAGAGATTTCGAATGAGGTTGAAAAGACTCTGTACAAGATACGCTCATCGAAGTCTAGTAGCAATGCATTTGATCAAGGACATCATTTACCAGAACAGTTATTAAGCTCGTTGGAAACACTATTACGTCATGAATTAGGTACAATCATTGGGTTAGACGGAAATACCAACTCACAATTTGAAACAGACGGGCATAATCTATCAATCCTAGTCTTATCAACTGTAACCAAAGCAATTGAGCAGTATCTCAATATATCAAACGTTAATGCACCATTCTTCAATCTATCAAACGAAATGTATAATAGAGTACACAATAGACGTCGTGAATTACTACTCAAACATTCGGCAGGATATGAAAGTGTACAAGATGTACTAAATGATATTGAAACATCAAGATTGCAATGGATGAGAGAAACATTGGGTGGTAAGAGTTGTCAGTATTATGAGTTTGGGGAGGTAACTACCAAGATTGGGAATGAACATAGTCATTTAAAAGAGAAGAAGATGAGAGATGGACGGAGGTCTAGTATTTTGAATGCATTGTTCATAGACTTTGATGGTGTCTTAATGCCATGAGATTATTGATGAGATTCAGTTGTTTTAGTATGTGGTAGGAAACAATTATTAGTTGTATAGTAGAGATCAAATATATGAACATCCTTTTTGTTCATCCCATTTAACTTAGATCATCTCTAGTCGAGATCTATATTTATTCTTCTAGACAGCAGATTCATAGTATTTGTATCTACCATTGGTATCGGATGCAGCTTCGTCCCTTTGATCGCTCTTGATTTCATCAAGATATGTTTGAAATGAACATAATGCTTTTGCATAATCATCTTTTGTTGCAATTCCATCTATGTGCATTAATTTGATGTTCTCCAGAGAGTCTATGCACCCTCCACTCACTGCAGTCATCCAGTGCTTTAATGCCCTATCCATATTACCTGTATTCCCCTCGACTACACCTAGAAAACATCTTCCCTTTACACTACCTCCCATAGCAGCTAATTCTCCATAATGCTTTGCCTTCTTTTCATCTCTTTCTACACCAAAACCAATCTTATACGAATACCGGATATTGTAATATGCTGCAGAACTACCAAGCTCTCCTGCTCGATGCCAAAACTCTAATGCCTTAATACTATCTTGTGGCATGCCATACACTCCGTCTCTATAGATACATCCTAGTTGATAAATAGCTAATGCATCATTCATCTCAATACGTTTCTCTAGCCTTTTGATCATCTCCTCACCAGAACTTAATGGTGGTGTTCTACAAAATGGACATACATCATCCTCTTTTTTAATAGCCCTTGATTGAAATGCATGAATACATCCATTACATATGACTTTTCCACAGCATGCCATGTATGTCTGTCCCGACTGCAGTGTTGGCATTCTTAGAAAGCATATTGGACAATCTTCGTCCGGTGGCGGCTGTTTGAATAGAGCTTCATCATGCATCTCAGCTACTCGTCTTTCACATTCCTTCTTATGCTTCTTGCGATGTTTCTTCTTACATGCTGCATTGCAATACATGACCATCTTGCATTTGTTGCATGTATTTGTAACATCACTGCCTTCCTTGCCACAATTGGCACATACCGATGTCGATACATCATTTTCTAATGTGTCGCTCATGATGATGTGCGGTATCTTTAGTCTTAGCCTGCCTACTACTACGACGCACAAACCACTAGCGGATGATATTACCAACAGATAGATTAGATGATGTATATATACTACGAATAATTAACCTCGACAAGCACATGGAGGGTGAATTATATCAATGCAAACCTCAATTCATCATAGTTGTTTGAAAAAAAATAAGGATACCATAGTGACAGTTGTGTGAGTAGAAGCAATGCAAACATTTGCTTATCGGCTAATCGGCTACATTGCACATATCACCATTAGATAATGAGATTTATCTAACTATTTGTATTAATGTGAGCTACTGATTTGATAAGACAAGTTCTATAATAATCTGGTATTCTTTTTAGAAAGCTGAATCATAGTATTTCCAGTCATTATCAAATGCGGCAGCTTCATCCCTTTGGTCACTCTTAATCTCATCCACATACGCTTGATAAGAATATAATGCTGCAGTATAATTATCTTTTGATGCATGCCCAATGATATAAGATTGTTTGATGAACTTCAGGGAGTCTGAATATCCACACTTTGCTCCGATCATCCAGTGCTTCAATGCCCTATCGTACTTACCTGCCCGCAACTCAATTACTCCTAGTTTGCATCTAGCTTTTCCCTCTCCACCCATAGCTGCTAATTCCCAGTAATGTTTTGCCTTCTTCATATCTACATCCACTCCTCTACCATAATCATAAGCGAAACCAATACTGGAATACGCCTCAGCATGACCGAGCTCTCCTGCCCGATGCCAGAGTTTAAATGCCTTAGCATAGTTTTGAGGCACTCCATATCGTCCTAAAGCATAATTAACTCCCATAATACTGATTGCTTCCGCATCATTCATCTCAACACGATCCTCGTATCTTTTGACAAACTTCGCCTCTTCCCCTCGATAAGGAGGTGGAGTTCTGCAAAATGGACATACATCATGCTCTTCTTTAGTAATTTTTGATTGAAATGCATGGATACATCCTGTGCATAGAACCTTTCCACAACAATTCATATACACTGATCCTTGTGGATTATATGGTAATCTTAGAAAACATATAGGACAATCGTCTTTAGGAGGTGGTTTTCTAAATAACTTTTCATCATGTAATTCTGCTACTCTTCTCTCACACTCCTTCTTATGCTTCTTACGATGTTTCTTCTTACATGCGGCATTGCAATACATAACCGACTTGCATTTATTGCATGTATTGGTAACATCGCTGCCTTCCTTGCCACAATTGGCACATATTTGTACCTCTGATTCAAGTATACCAACCCTATTGATACCCTCAGTTGCGGCGCCAACATCAGAATTAAGACTATTCATTTCTTTTGATATGTTGCTCATGATGATGATATATGTGGTATCTTCAGGCTTAGCCTGCCTACTAATAGCCGCACAAATTAGAGACGAGGACTACTACTACTACGCAAATAGGCTGGAGATATGAAGCTGCAAACTAGAATATCAACTCAACAACAACAAAACAAAAACTCAAAGGATTTGGCTAGCTTGATCTCATCACATCATTTTTTCAAAGGATACCGACAGTTATGTGAGTATGTAGTGAAGAGAGCTAACAATAATCATTGCAGCTAACGGTGGTGGGGCTTATTGGCTGCTACATCTCATTGGACAAAGATCAATGGTAGTTCATCATCAACAGAAGAAGAGAATGGGTAAGCGTAGGAAGAGAGGCGGCGGCGGCGGTCTCACAACATCAATAGCTCTTGCAGTATCCTTGGCCAATGACACTCGACTTGCAGCTGTAGTTGTTCACGCCTCCGACATAATATCGTCATCCTCAAGAGGGAAAGGTAATGATATACATAATATTGAAAGAGCGTCAGTAGAAGCTCAACCAACAGACGGCTTATATACCGACAATAATATCAAGGATACCCATAATTCACTCAGAAGAAGAACAAATAATGAACTTTCAACACTAACAACAACATACGATGGAGTGTACACAGCAACAGGTATAATGTTCAACATCAAAGCTACATCCAATCCAATTACTATAAAAGGTATGAATATAAATACACGAAAAAGTCATGTTCAAACTAGAATATTAATATATACAAAAGAGGGTAGTTACAAAGGTTTCGAAAAGAATGAAACAGCATGGCAATTATACATGAATAATACAGTATTATCAAATGGTATTGGCAATCCTACATATATATCATCTGATATATTTGAACCAATGCCTATACCAAAGGATGAAATGTATAGTTTTTATATAACCTCGACTAATGGTGCTAATATACGATATAGTAGTTATAGTAATTCACACTCTGCCTTCTCAAATGATGTTTTGACATTGTATACTGGAGCTGCCAAGCATGGACATGGTTTTATGGGTGCATATATTTCACCACGTGTATTTAATGGTGCGATACATTATAAAGTAGATGAAGTAGTAAATGAGGAAGAGGAGGAGGTGTCACCGAAGGTACCAGTTGGATTTAGTTGGGTTAATTGGCAATCAACTGAATCTGAAATTATCACATCACAAGCTCCGACGAATCATCCTACTACACCACAACCAACGTTAAGTCCATCAAGACGACCTGTTACATCTCGTCCAAGTCAGAGGCCAACTCTTAGACCTGTATCAACCCGCAAACCATCTCAAAGACCGACTAGTAAACCAGTAGTATCATCTACATCAAAAACAATAATACAAGAAGAATCATTTCGTCTTCGATTGTGGTGGTCACCAGATAAACCACATTGGCAAGATACTCCATCCGAAATGTTTTGGTGTATGGAATGTGAAAAGGATTGTACCAAAGATGATAAGATAGTTATAGATTGGTGTGGAAGATCAGTGTATCAAAAGTTTCATAACTTTGCATATGATCAATCGATACGTCCGGATGTGGATAGTAACTTATGTTTCACGGTGACTGGATATGGACAGGAGGAGTTACCGATTGAATTGCAAGAGTGTAATGGCAGTCCGGAGCAGAAGTTTTTGGATGTACCGGTACCTGATAGTGGCAAGTTTAAGATTCGACCCAAGTATCAAAGCTCTTACTGTTTAACACAGCAACATCATCCCAAAGCTTGGGAGAGGGTATATCCCGAGGAATGTGATAGGGCAATTAAAGATGGGACAGGGTATTGGATCAAGTTCTGAGTCGAAATAGAGTGATGGGTAAACTAGATTATCTCTGCATTCCCTTCTCCTTGACTGGATTGATCTTCTTCGACCATTTCCAAGTCTGAAATCTCAACAAATTCACCTCCCCTTAGACTCTTCCTTTTGACAAACTTGAGTACATACAGACTTCCAAAGATTATAGAGAATATACCCAATCCTAGCACAAACCCAAAAATTATTGGAGAAGATGTAATGTATGATTGGTTGTTGGTCTCATGATGATAGTTTGGGTAACAAATTTCTCCTTTATATCCATGGTAATGATGCCCTAATATGTCATCATCCTGAAGGCAGTTGTCATCATCTATTGAATATGACGATGGATCATTTAAATATTGATCATTATCTAGTTCTCCATCTGTGAAGTCATCATGAAGTTCATCAAGGAGAAAGTCATCATCTTCGAATGAGAGTTCTCAGAATACTTGCTATCATACTGACGAGTAACATCTACCTCCACTGTTGTAAAGACTGTATCATTCTTGTCCGATACTCGAACTATTTGGAACTCATTTAGAAATGGGACTTTAGTTTCCTCACCAACATTCAAACAAAATGAGTAACAAGCATACTGCTGATACTTGTTTGGGATAGAGTCAGTATATGTAATACAGACCTGATCATCCTCTTGACGTTGATAAGTCCATCCCATACCATCAAATCCTAGACGTGAACCAACTAATTCCAACTGTTTGCATATGTGATAATCTGAATTGTCATCACACAAATTCATTGAACAAAGGTCACTGATAGGACAAATGTGGGTATCAATCTTTGTCAACCTTGTATCATTGACACTTGCATTTTTGTTGAAGAGGGAGAAGCAGTCGAGTTGTGTATCAGCAATTGGTGACTTTAATCTATTCAAGAGCTGTTCATTATAAACTTGCAACTCATTATTATTCATATCATCAAACATTATTTCTTGATATCTACCATACCCATGGTCATCACAGTCCCCAAGTTTATAATATAGTAATTCATTAAATGTAGAGTTTAGAGTATCAAATACAGTACTCCATGTATGGTCCATCTTATTGCAAACATATTCCGAAGAAGTAGGACGTTCTGTTCTACCCTTTTCAACTAATGCGAAACAAAAGTTATTCTCAAGATATTGAGTACTATCATTAAGTAAATGGAAGTAGCACCAAGCAGTACGTTCCTTCCCATCCAATGGAGAAGTTAATAACCCGCATTCAATAGCATCTTCGTCTGAATATGCCGAGACAGTTTGATCAAGTTTCATTTCAAAGCATGAGCTCCATGTCTGATCATATTGTATCCAAATGTATATGTTTGTCATATGCGTCAAACTTATAATTACCATTCTCATCCAAATCATAGATAGTTAAATTCTTTCTGGTATGTTCTCCAGGATGTGAAAAGCAATTGATTGGATCATTGACGAGGTAACATCCACCACATGCAATTCCATTACCTATCCCTTGACTTGGTTTGATGATACGTGCACAAAATGAAGTATTATAATGTATGGTTGAAGGTAGTGTACTAGTAACTGTTGATATATCGTCCTGCTCTCGCTCTGCTGCATTGGCAAGGTACAACATCATCAACTGTAGATATATCAGAAGCCAATAATTAAGGTGCACCATCAAATTTGCGAAATTCTATACTCCACGCTCATCAATGAGGGGCAATACAATAGAGGAAATAAGGTAGGAGGCCGATACTCTTGTAATAGACACTCTCATATACTATAGTATAGCCAGTGTATCAGTTTTTAACGGTTTATCGAATAGTAGTGGTTTGGTATCAGCTACAATATTCGGTGAGGCGGCACTGCAAAGATAAGTCTATTTTTTTTTTTAGTTTGTGTGGTGAAGACAATTTAGATTCAATTGTCTACCAGCCCCTCGTATCTCCTTGGCAACAGTCCGGTGTTATATTATTATTTATTATACAAGTAGTTTTAATTGGATAGTACCGTGCTGTTTAAGCCAGATAGTTAGGCATATTGATAAGAGAATCATAACATATGAGCAACACATCAAAAACTACATTAGTATGTGCCAATTGTGGCAAGGAAGATAGTGATGTTACCAATACATGCAACAAATGCAAGATGGTTATGTATTGCAATGCCGCATGTAAGAAGAGACACCGACATAAACATAAGAAAGAGTGTGAGAGACGTGTAGCTGAGTTGTATGATGAAAAATTATTCAAACAGCCGCCTCGCCCACATGAGGATTGCCCGATTTGTATGATACGATTGCCAAATCTAGGTACTGGACGTGTATATATGGAATGTTGTGGAAAACTAATATGCAGAGGATGTTTTCATGCTTTTCAATCAAGAATTACTAAAAGAAAGGATGATGTTTGTCCATTTTGCAGAACAGCAAACTATACATCAGATGAGGAGATGATGAAACGATTCAACAAACGAGCAGAACTGAATGATACACAAGCATTATGTGATATGGGGTATATGTATAGAGATGGGGAATATGGATTATCTCAAAGCTATGCTAAGGCATTAAAACTCTGGCATCGGGCAGCAGAGCTTGGTAATGCTGATGCATACTGCAATATTGGTTACGCTTATAAGCTTGGTAAAGGAGTGGAAGCAGATGAAAAGAAGGCTAAACATTACTATGAGTTAGCAGCTATGGGAGGAAATGCAACAGCAAGGTATAATCTAGGAATAGAGGAGGCTGAAGCAGGCAATATGGATAGGGTGTTGATGCATTTGATGATTGCAGCAAGGGACGGGGAGTCAGACTCTTTGAAGAATATCAAGTACTTTTGTTTTGATGGGCTTGCAACAAAAGATGATTATGCTAAAGCATTACGCTCATATCAAGCATATTTAGATGAGATTAAAAGTGATCAGAGGGATGAAGCTGCTGCTTACAATGAAGAGTACAAATACTATGAATCTAATTTCTGATAAGAATAGAATGTTGTTCTATAAATTGATCCAACAGATTTTATCACTATCATGCATTCACTTCTAGATTAAGTTTTAAGTTAATAATAGGATAACTAAATTAAAGCTTGTGATCTGGTAGACAACTCTATACTTGCTTACGTGTATTCTACTTCCCAATCATATTAATATTATGGAATGAGTTTTGAGTTCGAACCGAGTAATACTATGTTTGATCACAAGCAATGAATTGCCATCTAAGAATCTGCCTATCATATCTGCTGTTATTGTTCATGTTACATTCATCTTAGATACTGTCTCTTTGTCAAACGAGAGGCCATTACTTTCTAGTACATTGATGGATATTGATTTAGATGGAAGCCCTCGAGCAAATCTCTCATATCCTACCACACAATCAGTCAAGGTACACATCTTGTGTACACATTATATAAACATTCCACTGCCCCATCATATTACTTACATTCTGTACATTCAAACTTCCTTTTCAATGTATAATTCACGTTATTTCTGGTCCATTTGAAAGTGACAAACAAATCGGAATCACAATTCCAAGTTGTCGGGTTGGCGACATTTCTCCCGCCTGTCAATAACACTGTGTTCTTTTTAACAACTTCACCTTCAGTAATACCACTTTGTGGATGCTCAACTTCATATTTTACCTTGGTGCCGTCGTCTTTGTTGTCGGGATACCTGAGAAAGACAATCCATTGGTCATTTGCTGTGCAGCCTTTCTTAGTTACACCACATCCAGCAACTTGCGCGCATTCACCACCTTTCACTGTCTGTGTTGCCCCACCGGGACCAAAATGAAACGGTCGTTGAATACCTATGCAATTTGCAGCATTGCCACCCTTCGTGCAAGTCCCCCCCTGTGCATATGCCTTGCAGCCATCACATTTCTTTGCAACAACTTCACTATCGGGTGTGGGTGATGGATTAGGATCTCCTGCCTCGCTGAAGATGTCGGCAGCGGCCTGAACAAGAAGTACGGCGGCTAGAACGATACAGAGTCGGATGATTGAATTCATACTTGCAATATATTGTAGTCGAGATATCAAGGAATCAAATAAAGAGTAGATTTTGCATCTTGCTTGATGGATGGCTAGCAGAAGGCCATGTTGAAGTTGATGAGATTTGAGACATTTCCCAAGTCAAGCTGATATATAGCTACATAAACAGCAAACAAAGCTACCCAAGTGATGTGAAAGGATTTAATTGATTAGACTATAATTATACATCAATGCAAATAGGTTAATTCATTGTTAGAGTTTTAAAGTGTTTCAATTGGTGGTGGTCGTCGGTATCTTTTAGTATAGTGGTTATTTGTGTGATGATGATGAGAGGTTAGGTTGAGAAGATGTCTCATAAATCACAGTAGGTTAACAACTCGTACTTTAACAAGGCTATCTAACTATTTACATATCAATTACAATTCTTCTTGCTTGATATCTGACAGTATACGAGAGTAATGCGAATACGCCAGAGTAGAAGAAATAGTACCATCTTCTTTCTTCAGGGAAGCGTCAGAAAGATCCAAGTAGAGATGTCCTTCTTTCAGTAGAGCTGCACGGTCTTCCTCGTTGCATTCATTCATTCTTGAAAGACATAAGCAAGCTTCTGCATAAAGAGAACAGATTGATACATCAAAATACGAAACCGAAGAAGCTTTTAACCAGGCTGGGTACTTCTCCTCTCCATCATTCAACACATATGATATGTCGTCTTTCATTGAAACATAGGTATCTCCTCCTCCAGAGCTACGGCAATTCAGTATGATCGTCATCGGTATTATCAGATTGGCTACAACTGGGTGTCTCTTCTCCCCTTCTGTCGGCTGAATAACATGTTTCTTGTATAACTCAAGCGCTTCTGTAGCTTTATCTCTTCCCATATCTTTGTACAATAGGAGGATGGGATATAATATCACCGTCAGACTAATGAACTCTCGTTCTCCGATCACCGGAAGTATCTCTTGAATGATATAGACACAACGTGCTAGTGCCTCTTGTTTCCGATCCACATAACACAACCATGATACTGCTGCCGATAAGATATCAGCACAATGGTCGGACGAATACTCATTGAGAATGATTTTCGAGTGGAGATGAGGGTCGTAGACTAACTTCATTTCCTCAGTGACAGCAACAGCCTCTTCATATCGTCCATGTTTTCTTAACATATCAGCTTTCATTGCAAGGGCACGACAGTGATGATACTGTTGGAAGACTGTCTCTTTGACAAAGCTACATGCAAGTTCACACTCATACTCCTCAAGAGATTGGCCATCTGGAGGATTGTAAGCACCCATTTTAATCATTGAAATCATAAAAGAATAGCCAGGGAACACAACACTGCGATCTTTTAACAGCTTTTTGGCAGGTGCCTCTTTAAACATGTTAAGCGCATCGTTGCATGCTTTTACAGATCGTACTTGTGCCTCCTCCTCTTCCTCTTTACCGGGTCTTGACATGAGAACTTTAAGCCAACGTTTGGCACTATCAATCATTGTTGAAACAACTACTTCTAACTCTTTTGGTCCCAGGGTGTTTACTTCTGTTGAGTTAAATCCAGTCTCCCATGAGAACTCGCCGTCTGACTTGAACAAAGTGAGGATACCCCTACTTACTTCTAATGCCTTCTTTAGCTGTCCCATTGTTTCAAACATCTTGCTCATCGTAGCTGCATCTTCAGCTTGTTTGAATCTAGCAAATGTATATTCACTATCCTTATCTAAAGCTGTAGGATTTGATGATGATCTTTTTGTTCGAGTAGCCGATGTCCCTTGGCTCTTAATGACACACACTCTTTTGTAGGCAAGATGGAAACAGTTTGGAAGTGTAAAGCTCAAGACTGATGCTCCCATTAAATACATATATACTTCGGGTACTATTTCCTTAACTAATGCCGCCGATGGTAATGTAATGATAAGAATACATACCGATAATACTAACGAAGATACCATCTCGGACAGCTCTCTGAATTGATCAGGCACTGCCCCGTCACCTTTTGTATTCAGTAGCAGAGATACCATAAAGGGTATACCAACTAATACTATCCCGACAATTAGAGACCATGAACCACTATCAGATTCACAAATGTATATATTGTCATAACCGCCGTCATATATCTCTTCACTTTTCCATCTAACATTAGGCATTGATAAGTTTACAACTTGCAATATGATTTGTGGAATAATTAAAACTAATACTATCCATACCGAGTCTACAAAAGTGATTTGACGACGAATACCAACGTTACTAACTGATTTCTTTCTTCCACAACTTCTAATGAACCCTATCCAACTTGATGTTTTACTTAAAACTTTCATGATTGCTAATCTTGACATTGTGATGACTGATGAGATGGCTCGGTCATTATCATTATCATCTTCTACTCGAAATGATTGTGTAACACCCATAATACAACCAATCCTCCATGTCCTCGTTATTAATATA
>Ga0214477_100642_pt1 | contig 22987 bp, 19 predicted proteins | sample M1_20Mar14CPVII9_FD_165058 | JGI IMG/M metagenome (GOLD analysis project Ga0214477, IMG submission 165058) | Marine eukaryotic communities from Monterey Bay, California, United States - M1_20Mar14CPVII9sort6BwellC16 | ecosystem: Environmental > Aquatic > Marine > Unclassified | place: USA...
ATCATATGAATATGCACAAAATTAATTTTTATTTTGTTCTTACCTTCTTTAGACATGAAAAGATAATCTTAACATCCGACTCGATAAGGCGTTTGCCTGCTGTTGTTAGGGTCGTCACCATGTTTTTTGTGTGTGTTATTGTGTGCTTGATAAGATGGTGTGGTTTTGGTCAGTGTTATAAGCTGTATCTTAGAGTCTGAATGTTGTCTGTGTATTTGATGATTTGTTGTTAGTCGAGGACTTTTTTTTTGGAAGGGGAAATCGACTATCGCGAGTCGCATATCTTAATTTATTAGGTTGAAGGGGTGTTCTGCAATTGTTTCAATACTAATGCAGCCTCAAGTGTATGCCACAATTCCACCATCAATCTAAGGGTCAAATCCTTACCTTAGCAATCAATTATCCTTAGCAATCAATATCCTTCAATGTATGTTACAATTTCATCATCTTCTCTTAGCCAAGCAAGTACATCGATAGAGATATGCTGCGGTGTCAAATAGCTTGATAGAGCTGAGTTAATTGAGCTCTTGATCCATCGCGAAATTACAGGGAATGAGCCTAGATCAATCCCTTTTAGACCACTATCACTCTGAGGTTCAATTTTTAGATTGTAATCAGGAATCTCTACCAGTGATACAGACAAGAAGGAGATATATGGATACTCTTGTGAGCACTTGACAGCTAGGTTGAGGGTAGCTGTGGCATCAAGCGAATTTATTGACATTCGTGTTGATGGCAGCGATCTATACTCAAGTTGAGATGGTTTGATTTCTAATATAAGAGACGCGTCATTCATTAACAGCCCAACATCTACCTCCAAGAGCACTACATTCTCAACAACGCCTTTTATTTCTATACGTGAGATTGCGGGAGGAGAACTCCCAAACGTGAATGATTCTAGTGATACATGTGCAACCGCACTGGGACGTGTATAAGGCTGCTTTAACGCTTCAGCCAAGCTTGAACTAGCAGCAGAAGACAGAATCGGTTCTATTCCCCCTGATTGTATGCGCCAGAGTTTGAAGAGTATTGTGTTTAGCCAAACTGCCGATTCAATAGTTGGTGGTGAAGATTTACCGATTGATTGTATTGCCATTTGGTATCCCATTAACTCAGACTTTCTATAAGTATGATGTTTTGGATTAGAATAAGTCATAACAAAGACAAAGACACGAAACAGACACACTTACCTTTGGATAACCGATGCTTTATATTGAGAAACTCTTGATAGGAATAACCATCCACAGAGATGAAATACTAATAACAATGTCTTCTTGTTGAAGATAATATTCCATATTGTTAGTAAGATGAATCGAATGAGCTTGAGCGGCATCACTGTACACAGGTAGATAACCTTCACTAGACTAGGCGATAAGGGATCAACTTCACCGTCAAGTCCAGAAGGAGCGTTCTTCATTGTAGATCCATTCGTGATACTGCTATGATCATCATTATCATTATGTAGAGGAACCACCTCTGCATTGTTTGTTCTATTGTTGTGAAAGATAATACTCCTTGGTCTCTGGGCAGTATTGTGGGCTGGCTTCTTAGTCTTTAATGGTGATAGTATATAAAGAGATGCCAAGAAACAGAGGAGGAATACTCCCAACATTTCAACCGCAATTGATGGAACACCTGCAGTATCTGCAATTATAATGTTGTAGTTTTGAATAATCCAAGTTGACATTGAATGGAGTATTTCTACTAGTTCTTTGTCAAATGATACAGTATCACTTTGTGTTGCAATTTGATTCATTTCCTCCAGAGCAGCTTCACTGTAATCTTCTTCAACCACCAAACGGTCTATTGTTTCACTGGTTGATAACACGTCTACAATTACTGTCTCTTCATCTAATTTATCATCTCGGGAAGGCGTTGCCATTTTACTTTCACTTCGGCTTTCTTTTGAAAACATGTCTGACATGCTCGAGGTACTTAATGAAACAAAGGAAAATGAGACGCGATGTTGAGATAATATTATACTCGATAGATATGCACTTACAAGTCCTGAAGTATCCTAATAGATCCCTCAGCAACACCTGAAGTAGCGAAGGCAACTCGTTCAGTTGCTGATCCTACGAGGAGGAGTGAATCTCCTACTTGCTCTAGAGCATCACCAATGAGTTTCACATTATATCCAGCCACTTGACGTTTCAGCTTTCTTGTTGATTTCTCAGATTTCTCGCTATCATTACCACTATTCTCCAGAGCTTCGCCTACATTACCAACAGCGTACGCCGATAGTCGCACAGTTCCTCCAGCTAGTCTAGCAACACCGCCTACCGTCGCGGCTGATGTTTCCCCAACGAATCGAACTCCATCGGCAACAATCCCAAGAGTAGACGATGCTGCTTTGAACGACTGTGATAGCAAAAGTGCTCCATCTTTGTCAGCATCAGTGAGGGTAGCCCATTGCTCACTAGATTTCTTAGTAACTCGATGTGGATTGGATTGTTTGCGATGATGATCTGTTGTGTCTGTGGTGAAGTGTTGAATGGCTTTATCACCACCATTATCATGCCAAACAACCTCTACTCGTTTTTCTACCGCAGAATGTTTCTCTATATTCGAATACCTGGTATCATCTAACTCTTCTTCGGATAATGTAGTATAACGCTCAGTATGCTCATCTGCCATACAAATTGCATCTGTATCAACATGCTGAGCAAAGTTTAGCTGTTTGTCACTCTCTTGTGAACCATAAATATAACATTTTCTAAGCTCGTTTAATTGATACAAGTCTTCATTAAGTTTTTCTGATGATAGTTTCTTTTCCAACATCATATCATATAGTTCAATATTCTTTCCATTGAAATCACATTCATCACTTTCAACAACCTCTTCTCCTGAATGTTCAACTGTTGCATCGTCATCCATCAAAGAGAGGTTCTCGATATTATCATCAAATATAACCGTAGCGATACTACCTAATGTAATTATAAATGTACCACCAAAGGCAAGTACCGCCGCATGCTGAACCAGCACTGCACCACCAAGAACAAACGCTAGTATCTCTTTAGTAAAATTCTCAGTTGGTACCTGGTCTACTTGTAAATTAGTCTGTTGTTGTATTTGTGATAAAGTTAGTGGTGATGATGATATATAATTTCCCCATTTAGATGAACCTTGTTCGGCGAATGATTTGAAGAATGTATCCCATCGTTTGTTTGGATCACTACTACTATCATAAAATGCAGTTGATGGTTGTTGTATTGCTGAAAAAAGCAGAAGCATTGCAATGAAGTATAAACTATTCATCTTCATATGTATCAATATGGTTTTTTATAGCTTAAGCTGTATAATGCGAGCCCAACAACCTATCCTCTACATATCAGAAATGAAGCCCAATAAAGTAAGCTCTGTGTTGTACCACATCTCTCGACATACATTGTGTGTAAGTGTCAGTCAGCATCAACAAAAACATTGTCCTTGAGGATTGAGGATACTTGAGCTACGAGTAAAAAGAGAAACCCAAGGTATTTAGAGACTTGAGACTTGCTATGTAGTTTGTTAGCATGCCATAGCTAGAGAGGTAGATATCTTCTTTTCAATAGGTAGCACTACAAACAAAAAGCCATGCCTACAATATAGTCTTTTTAGGTACATTACTCAAGGAGACTAAATATCTTATTTAGATAGAAGAGGACGAATAATGACTGCATTGAAGGCAGCAATGATCAGAAGTAGATTGTATACGACATCGAGCAAACAACATCAACAACTCCTCGAATTCTTCCATCTCTCTCTATATATATTGTGGAGATTATATTTAGGAATTAGGGTATCCATTGAAGACTATCAGAAATGGCATGCGTTTTGCTGTGTTCAACCTTTTATTGTATGTCTTCTCTTTAATATAAAGGTGATTGTATTCTTTAGGTAATCTGCCAACTCATACCGTCTCGGGGTGAGTTAGAAGACATTGCTATCGTTTCAAGTTTCATCCTCATTTTTATTCCCTGATGAGTCTTATCACCTACCAATTCAATACTGTCTCGGGATATGCTATTAGCAGACGCCATATGGTTTCAGTATACTCTGTGGTATCCTCTTCATCATCTTCTTCCACCTCTTGCTCCTCCTGCTCATTTACAAACTTACAAAACAAGTGAATTGGGAGCATACCACAAGCATTCCTCTCTGACACCGACGCTGAAGACTTTGGCCTTTCTAATAGATACTGTATCACTTTACAGTTACCTCCACGACAAGCATGATGCAGTAGGTAGTTATATTTCGTATCACATGTATTCAAACGGTCAGGTACTAGATCTACCAAGTATTTGACAACTCCTACCGTACTGACCTCACTTGCAATGCCCAAGGGCAACCTTTCACTATTATCAGGTGTATTAATAGCACATGGATTTCCTTTCACTAACAGTTTGATGGTACCGAGGGAAGCTCTGTCTCGTATTGCATTATGAAGCGGAAGTAAACCATTACCTTCAGGTGTCCTCATCGCATTCCCATCTTGTGCTTTCCTAGCATACCTCATTTGGGATGATATGAAACTTAACACTTCCCGGTTTCTCTCTTTATAAGCTTTGTTTGTATAACGAGGATTGAAAATGAATTGTTCAGATTTCTGTCTGACTATATCGATTGGTAGTTGACCTCGTTTATTTCTAATGTAAATAGCCTCCGGATAAAGATCAAATACCAGCTCTGTTGCATCACCGGATTTATCCCAACTATTACAGATGATGTGCAAAGGTAAACATCCGTCTAATTTTTGAAAATAGTCATCTAAACCATCAGCAACGAATGGCTTTGATAGGCATTCGGGGTCATGACGGAATAAGAACTTGATTATTTCGGGAGCATTCTCATTGGGTGAGCATACTGCCATATGAATTGGCAAATGCCCAAAGTAGTCTTTTTTGTGAAGACTTTTTGGATATATCCCAAATAGATACTCTAACGTATCAGGGCGTCCACTGTAGCATGCAAAGTGAAATGGTAACGATCCTTCAACACCACTTCCCAATCTCCCTGAGTCAAGTCTTACTAATCTCGGGTAAGCATCGTAGAGCAATTTACAGCAGCCAGGGGGCATGTTTCTAGCAGCTCTATGTATAGGAAATTCTACACTGTAGCCACTCTCAATATGTTTCCGGACTGAATCTGGATAAGCATCCAGTAAAAGCTTCAAAACATCAATTGCTATTTCATCGTCCATCTTCTTGTTCTTTTCTCCACAAAGTAAATGTATAGGTAAGGCACCGAGGATCTCTTGTTGGCAAGCAGACTCTGGCCAAAGCTTTAAAAGAACTTCAATTATCCTTGTGGTGATATTACTATTATCACAAGCAACATGGAGAGGAATTTGATAATTATGATCCTTTGCTTTGAGTGAAGATGGGTTTGCTTCAGCAAGATATTTCACCACATCAAACATCTCCCCAATACTTTCATTGTGTAGAAGGATATGAATTGGGGTGAATTTTGTTTCTTCATCAGCTAATAGCAGCATTCCTGGATTGGCTACTAACTGTTTGACAATGTCAAGATCAACATTTGATGTTCTTGATAGGTAATAGTGGAGAGGAGTGCCATCATAAATTCTATCTTCTAAGCATGCAGCGCCCGAATTCCCCCAATCATCAGAACAACGGCACATATGATTTATCTGAAAATGGCCTGAACTCTTTCTCAGTAACAGTTGAATCACTTCATTGGGGCAATCTTTGTTGTAACATGCTAAATGTAGAGGATACCCTTCAACACTATCCTCGTCGGGTATGTATTTATATTCGTAAGATATATCTAAACATCTGTGTATAGTTTGGGGGTATAAATGTAGAAGACATTCAACTATTTCCAATGTAACCTTTTCATTCATACATACTCTGTGTAGGAAAGAAGAGTTCCGTAGATCATCCAGTGATATATCTTTTGTCATTCTTTGCAATCCATCTAAAGATAAATCTTCTGAAGAACAGAAATCTTCAAACTCATCAATCCATTGACTTCTACTACTATCACTGCTACTACTGCTACTATAACCGTCTTCTCCAGACATTGTAATACTACCTTTGACCTTTTTGGCAGTGGTATTTACAGCGGCCGAGCTAGACTTTTTAGGAGTCTTCTCTGCACTACCATCTTTCCCATCATTCGTAGTATCCTTGGCAGTCTTTTGTTTCTTACTTGATGTTGTTGCAGAAGTCTTATCCTTATTCTTCTCCTTCTTCTTTGTTGACGATGTTGCAGCAGTGGCAGCACTTGCCTTTTTGGCAGTAGTACTTGTAGTAGCAGATGCACCTGTACCTCCTTACGTTTCTTCCCCGACGACATGGGCGTGGCAGCTCCTCCACCTACTACTTGACCACTTTCATTAAACTTTTTCAACGAGTACTGATCCACCACACCCTCAAACCTACCGTGTTCAACAATATCCAATACGTTAACTTTCTCCATATCAATTGGGAATGGAGCTTGTGTCATCTTAATATCACTATTAGGGTTGGGTAATCCAACTAATTCGACGGATATTTCAAGTGCTGCCGATTTTACTTTCGTGGGCACGCTATCGGCAATTACTAACATTGATATATCCGATACCTTACCAAGTGAGGTATTGGCAAGTGGTGATCCTGCCAATGGCTTGAGTGTAATATTCGCCTCAATCATTTCATCATCCTCTCCACCAGCAGCACTACCACGGGATGATGCATTCCAAGTAGTATTACAATTAGTTGCATATCCATTTCCATATCTTAATTGATATTTATTCTTAGCACTACCACCATGATTTAAACTTTTCAACAATGATAATAACTGCGGTGGATGTAATGATGAATGTTCAATGAAGCGTTGTGTTAATTGTCCCCATGTTTCTTTTGGATTTGAGGATGTTAACTCTGTTTTGTAAACTTTGGATGTTGAGCCTGGTGGGCTATAATTGATGATAATCTTCATTGTTGTATGATTAGTATTTGTTTGACTGTTATATGTTGGTAGTTTCTTACTACCACTGCGTATTGTTGTTAAGATGTGGTATTAATATTATAAATATAAGAATTGTAGGGTCCTTGACATAACGTAATGCAGAGCCTTTTTACGTGCTTTCTCGAGAAATACTACCCATATAGAGGGTTTTCAGTCCATACCAATCAATCACAAGAAAGCACGTAAAACGTGAAAATCAATGGTTTCATTACGTTATTGATATATCTCACTTTAAGATAGGATACAACCAATCAATTTATCTCATCTCTAAATCACCGACCAATCAATATCTATTGAAAACAAAGCGCACCCAACAACGTGTAATAGATGCATGTGTTAGACAACTAATAAACCTAAAGCTCATGTATATCATCAGAATTCCAGCGGGGAAGTAACTCTATTTGGGGCCCTTAACTTAGCCCATCGCAGTGCCTCCCGGAGGGCTAGACCACGAAGTGGGCTAGTCTACACCTACTTAAGAGCAGTTCTAATCATACGTACGTAACGATGATGGCTAAATCCATCTTGAAGGCAGCGATGATTGGAAGTAGAATATGTATACAAAATCGAGCAACAAAAGCAATAACTCCTCGAATTCTACCAACCCTCTTCAATAAAAGCATACCATTTACTCTCTCTAAATCATTTGCTTCATCAACAACAACATCAACATCAGCAACAAATCAATATCATACTAGACCATTCAAAATACTCGGTTTACAACAAGTTGCAATCGGCTCTCTCAATAAATCATCTCTATCACATTTATGGACAAATATACTTGGTGTAACAAAGATTGGTGCATATAAGAGTACAAAAGAGAATGTTGATGAAGATATATTACTACTAGGCAAAGAAGAAAATGATTATCCATTATCAACTGTTGAAATCGATTTAATGACGCCCCTGGATGAAACGAAATCTCCAAAGGTACATATTCCACCATTAAATCATATTGGATTATGGGTAGATGATCTACCGAAAGCTGTTAAGTGGATGCAAAGTGTTGGTGTGAGATTCACTCCTGGTGGCGTAAGTCATTTGTATCTATTATTGGTTTAGTATACTTGTTCACAAATTTGAGTCTACTAATGTCAATATCTCTTTCTTTCTCTTCATATTGAAGATAAGAAAGGGTGCATCCGGACATGATGTTACATTTATCCATCCAAAAGGAAATGAAAAATCTCCATTCGGAGGTGAAGGTGTGTTGATAGAGCTAGTCCAAGCACCGCAAGATGTGATATATGCATCAAAGTAGACATCTATCTACTTCATGTTCATGGTTTTCTACGTTTAGCATCTTAAAATATACACATGCATCCTACACCAAAGCTCAAACAGATGCACTCGTGAGGAAGTACTCACCCATCTTTATCCATGATGCAGTTTGTACAACTATTCCCAACTTTTCATGAGCTCCGCTTGTTAAATTCAAAGTAACTTGTGCAGTGCCATTAGCGTAAGGAGTAATTTCAGCTTCTTTAAAGCCCACATACTGACATAGGATTGGATGCATAGCTTTATAGACACTCTCTTTTAGACTGCAAGAGATAATGGTATGTTATCATGAGGTCAATTGATACTGGTAGTCGATGAGCAAACCTTTATTCTTACCTGAATCTTAACAGTACTTCTTCCTCCCTTGATATGCCAATTGCCTAGAGATAGTATGACAGTAGAGAATAAACTTAAGGACAAGCATTGAAATAGCAAACGACGTCGCTGCATGATATAGGTCACTCAATGTGTGTACATGACAGTGCGTATCTCTTACCTCTAACTGACCCAACTCTTTCTCCTCATTTTCAGTGAGCACCCTCTTCTTTATTCTTTTCCCTCTCTTGATGTCTATGAATTCTAAATCGATACCAATTCCTCGAACAGAGCTAGTTGTTGTTGTTGAGATCGTCGAGCAAGAAGCATCATTTATCTCTGTATTCTCAGAAGCTTCATCATCATCAGATATCAGACACTCTTCTCTCCATTGTAATGCATCCATGTCCACAGCCTTCAGCTCTTCGTCTACATCTCGGAATCTAGATAAACCAACAGCATAATTCCCCTTGTGACTAATCGATCCTAATATTATTTCAGGCAAAATGGGACGTCCATAATAATCTTTCCGTATCGCTGTTGATTCAATTTGATCATTTAGTTGAGAGTAGAATGCATTAGAACTATTGTTATTCAAATCTTGCTCATTCTCTTGGTTCATTGTTCTATTCCTTATTAAAGTATTGATAGATAATCTAATGGCTGTACGTCCCAAGTAGTATGATGTTCGAGATGAATCTGAAGCTATATTACTTTGACCCCAGGAGTATTCATCTGAGTGTAGAAATGTTGTTGAATTGAGACTTGGCAAGTCCTCGATAATATCTGATAGTATAGGTGTAGCAGAAGAGGACGGTTTAGTAGTACAAACACCAACACAGCAACCCTCAGGTAACATCTGAGTGAACCATAGATGTGTATCATGTTGTTGTAAGCCATCGTTAGATTTGACATTATTTGTGATATCAGTAGATTGCGGCAGCATTACCGATTCCGATGATGTTGAAGATTGTTGCATATTGTGTGTATTGAATAATGATTTAGATCTTCTTTTATATCTCCATTGTTCGGATGATGATATTAATCTTCTAACTTTGATATTTGAGTATGATTTATAACTATTATTAGATGCCATTAATGCACATGATGTTTTGTGTACAAAGCCGAAACATGAAGTATATTGCTTGGATGCTGCTGTCATCATCTTCTTCTCTATGATATCATAGTATGCAAATGAAGAAGACTTTGAGCAGCAATCTACTAATAGTAATGATGATATGAGCAACAACAAGAAGATGTCTTGCAATTGATAAAGTTTTATGTTTCCTTTGCAATAATTTGATGTATGTGATAACAAAAGTAACATCTCCAATGCCAACTGCTACGATGATGTATTACTATCTTAACTACGTAGGGTGGTATATCATCCTTAAACTCATCATATTACGATACAACGTTTTATGGTAAATTTTCATGAACTGGACACTAGGATACCATAGAAATTAGAAGACTAATTGCCCATGGACATAAAGGGCGCAATGCAACGCCCGGCCTAAGTAAGTAGTCGTTTGCATAAGATAGCTTATATTATATGCGTAGCATCATTAATATCCCAATCAGACGTACTACTATCTTGGCAGTAGGGACCGAGCTTATCAGCATCTAAGTTGAAGTACTCGGGTATATTGCCAATACGACCTGTGCCCTCTACCTCCTGCTCTAACTTCCAGTTAGTAAATACCACCTCATACAACCCAGGCCTGATTGGAACATCCCTTCTCTCCATAAATTGAGACGTCAGGTCCATATCACCACCCCATTTCGTATCACTAAGTGTAGAGTGAAATAAAAAGCTTTCACAGGGTGTGCCAATAGATTTGCCACTTTCATGTCTGTGCCACTGTTCTTTGAATCTATCATACTCCCAAGAATATGGGAACCCTAGACGATCTTTTCTACGCTGTTCACATTCCTTGTTGGCCAACACCCTTGCATTGATTAGATCTGGGCTCACTGTAGCCTGTCTTAATATAGCACTTGTCAGTGGTGATGTCATTATTGGAGGTCGAATGACTGCTTCACCATTGGGAGGTACCACAAATCTCACCCGCACACTAACAATTGCGGAAGTATATTCACTCTTGTCAGCTGGCAAGTCTTCAAATCTCCATGCTATCGAGTAGTCACCTGTGATAGTGCCTTGAGTAGCACTCGCATATTCCAATTCAGTGGCTGATTTAGGAAATCGTGGCCAGAATAGCATCTTTCTTGAACCTGTAGTAGTAGGATAGTGAGAGATGCCTGCAGCCGAAGATGCCATCCACTCAGCCACAGCTCCCAACATTGGATGATTGCGTGAATACAAATCTTCTGATCTCCACCAAGACTCCCACATTGTCGTTGCGTTGTGTCTCATCATGTATTCTGGCGTAGCAAATCCAAAGCCCGCAGCCTTCCTCACTGCAACGTTGTGAAATCCCATATCTGAAAGAGTCTTCATTGAGTATCGGATAGCAAATATCCCCTCATTGAAACCTTGCCACTGAGACCAACCCATTGCCCAGTCCTTCCCTCTCTTAGTAAGTTCTCCAGTTCCAACCATTATGTTCTTATCCTCCTCCGAAACAGCGGCTAAAAACCTCCGCTCTTCGTCACCAGGCCAAGTATGACCAGATCTTTGAAACCAATTCTTCAATATAACACATCTCTTCTCGCCAGGTACTATTTTGGAGAAGAGACTCATCTCTGGACCAGGAGTATGGCTAGCAGATCCTTTAGGGAAGTCGAAGTTATCCTTACCATTCTTCAAGTACAGATGTACTATTCTGTCCTGTATTTTCTTGGCAAGCGCTATTCCCCTCTCTTCCAATTCCTTCGAACCAACCTTTCGTGCGATATAAGCAACACACCGTCCAGCGGCCATGTAGAAAGCGGTATGAGTGAGATATGTGTCACGACTTCTCATAGCAAGCCAATCACCTAATCCACTCTTCTGGCCGTTATATGAGTCCAGCTCATCGTCATAACCCTTTTCATGCATACCAGCTTCAAAATACTTATCAAGAAAATCAATCCATTTCACATGACTAGATAGAGAATATCTAAGAAGAGACTCATCGCCATAGTGTTGCATATGCCTGACTGTCAAAACAGGAGGCGCTGTGGCCCAAACTGTCTCACCTGCTCCATGGCCAATACCAGCATAATCATTCAAATCTTGCCACACAGATGTTTCAGTATAAGCTCCATTATCCCACTGCGCATCTAACCAATCATTCACTGTCTTCTTGTAGAATGAACTCATATCATACATGTGCATAGCCGCTGGGCTGTCAGCTACTAAATCACCTCCATACGGCAGCTTCTCACGATGGGGACAATCCGATTGAACACTTAGCATATTACTCGCCATGGCATTCTTCACAAGCTCATATCCACCGTTGATGATTACATTGCTGCTATCGAAGGTGCCCCATTCATCGACAGCGGTTCGATAAAGTAATGCATGGGCATTTTTTGGCGGTTCAGCCGAACAGCAAACCTCTGCAAATCGGAATGAGTGTGTTGTGAAGTGTGACTGTCTTGCTTGAGCAAAAGCAGCTTTATCTGAAGACTTGGAGACATACACATCTTTCTGGGATAAAATGGCATCATGATCGTCAGGAAAACAGTATGAGTTCCGCGTGTGTCCTTCTTTCTTTGAAACGTGTCTTGGACCACCATCATGCAGCCTGTTTTGAGTAACAACAACTGCTGTGAGATCTACATAACACACATATACTAGAAAGAGATCAAGTATCATTACTCACCCTAACCCTGCAGTCAAAACGCGGTTTACATCACCAGTTGTCATCTCGAGAGATTCGCCATATATGACAGTAATGAATGATTCTCCTTTGTCAGTACCAGCTTTGAATCCATGAGCACGAGGATATTTCTGACTGTCAGGAATAATGGGTGTCGGTACACCTTCATCAAAGTGAAGCATTCCTGAAAATGCCTTTCCATAATCAAGCAGCCACCTTCCTCCCCCAATATCATGAATCTCATCGGCAGCAATCCTTTCCATTGGTAGAATTGGAGGTATTTCTGACGGAACAAGCTTGCCAATTGGTGCAGCAAAAGTGTCATGTTTGGGGAACTTTTTTGCATCGGCCCTGTTCAATGCCTTGGCTTTTACTGCCAGTTCTTGTTTCCGCTCCTCGCCAGTTACTTCTGTGTAATATTCAACGGGTTGAATCCACTTATTAACCTCCTGATACGGATCATTGTTGGGTATTGAATCGATACTGGCACTCCATTCCTTTGACGTATCCCAACCTTCCATATCTGCAAACACTCCCAAATCTACCATCTCTCCTGTGAACAAATCTGATTCACGAATATGTCCACGGGATACTTGCCATTGATTATTAGTATCCCCACCACCAGTTTCACCAACGACGCGAGTCCTTCCAGAAGAGTATGTGATAATGAGCTGTGCAATAACAGTCGCAGGACCACGAGGGAGGAGTTGTGGTTTAGCCATTCCACTCACGGGTCGATGATCCCACCACCCAGATCCCATTGTCACACCTATGACATGAGATTCTACTACCATGCCAGTTGTTATAAATGATGTAACATCAAATCCACGATAGGATACTCTTTTTGAATAATCTGTGAATGGTGGATCGATTGGTCCTGAAGTAGTAAGGGGTATGCCATTGAAGCTTGCACGAAACGATCCCAAACCTGACACTACCAACAATGCTGATGATATTGTCTCTCCTTCTTCATCATCTAACTCTTCTGCTAATATCCTTGTTCGGAATAGTGGTAGCGGACGACGTTTCTTCCATAGACTACATCCATCTCTTGAATTACCATTCTTCTTTAAATTGAATGTATCCATATCAGATGGATGGGCAATCCATTTCCCCTTCCATTCTGACTCAATCTCAGGACCAATAGCAAACTTTGACCATGATGATGAACTCGGTTCATTATTAACATCCCATACTTGTACCTTCCATTCTAATATTTGACCAACAATTGGAGATGATGCACTACCCCACCCTACTGAATTGGGAATACCTCCAAGATTAATAGAACGTTTCTCTGAATCCCAAACCGATCGTTTACTTCCAACTTGGCGAACATGTATCCTATATGCCTGGACTGAACTTATATCATCAACATTTGATCCAACTTTTGATTGATGCGCCCATCGGAATTGTATCTCAGACGGAGTAACTATTGGTAAAAAGTCTTCAGATGTTCGTACCTTGGATGCCGAGTCTGCAGTTGGTGGATGAGGTGGTGCACCAGGAGCAATTTCTATAACCTTGAGAAAGTTAATACTCAAATCTACAGGTATTATAGCCCCATTCCCCTCCTCTTCATCACCATTATCATCTGTTGTAGAAATGTCAGGCAATGAATTGGATATCCAACTCATTACACCGCCACCACCGCCACTTGATACTGCGCCGATATTATTATTATCATTTGCAACAGCCCTCCTAATGGAACTTTTACTTTTACCCTCTGTAATAAATGCCTCCTTTGTACTCGATATGATACTACCAACATCAAATACACCAATATTAACAAAATGATAATGTTGCCATGTTATTATACCCACAGAATATATCAGTAATAGAATACCAAACCCTTGTAAAAAGTAAGTGTATAATGAAGTAGTTGATTGACCACCTCGTAATCTTCGGGGTGTGCCTCCTCCTAATTGAGGCATTGTTTTTTTTACTTCTTCTTTTACTTATTTAATACCTGCAGTACTATGTTATACCCAAAGGACAAGTAGGTAATGAACGATAGTATTCGTTAGTATTGTTGTTAGTTGTTCACGTAGGCATATAAACCTACTTGGATTTGCAGAAAAGGATACCGGTCAACAATAGCTTAATATTGCTTCCTACTCCATACTTTGTTGGCATAGAGCAGTTCAAAAGGGATTTCATCAGTGATATGGAATAAGCTTCTTAATTAATAAACTAAACCATCATTGATGCAACTCGATTATTTTATTTCTATTGGTGGTGGTATTCAGACAAAGGGATATCGCGACATAAAGAGTAGGAATATATTGCTGTAATACGTATAATATAGGGGGGATTATTAATTAATAATACAAGCATGAATTAGGACGGTTATAACAAATACAAATGAAGAGTTGGAGTCGGTTAGATATTGTATGTACAATGATGCATAATATATAAGAAGATATTATTATGGTTAACAACAATAGACGAACACAACAACAACGGCGACAACCTTCTCGAGCACAATCAGGACGAAGGACATCTCTATTGATTTTATCATTTACTATAATATTATCATCATTCATATTGATATGGCAACATGTGAAACTTGTGCAAAGTATAGATGGAGGGGGTGAGTATGCCGCCTTTGTCAATACAGGTGATGCTATTGATGTTGATGGAAGTGATACGGGATATCTACAAAGCTTGGAACAAGGTATGCAACAAGCTGTTGATGTTGTCAAAATGGTTGGACTGTGGCCAGGTGAGAATGCGATGTATTCATATGCATGCAGTATTATGCAGTTCACTTTCAACTAACAACTATACAACTACCATAGGTCTATTATCGGATAATGATGATGAATATACCGATGACGATGATGATATAATAGAAAGGATGATGATAATAATGGCAATGGCCAAAAGCAACAACTGAAGGATGTACAACTACAACATGACTTTGATTCATCAACATCAACTAGCGGATCAATTATACCATTTGATTTGAGTGTTAATCATCTCAAACTGATTACAACTGCTCCGGGTAAACCAACTATGCAACCATTATCCAAACATGCATCAGTTGCAACTGTATCAGAAGATTTCCTTCCAGTAGTGCTGCCCACAGATATAAAGTTTAGATGGAGACAGAAACCAAAGATCGATTCATTAGTTGAACATGCTGCAAGAGTAACTGCATATCGGATAGAAGCACGACGTAGTGGCATTTCGGGTACAGTACTTTGGGATTCTAACAAGGTGGAAGTTGACAATGAGCCTTTTTCAGTATCATGGCCGGATGACAGTTTACCAAAACCGGGTGACATTATCAAATGGAAAGTAACCTTGTGGGATATTGCAGATGCGGCTCATACATCTTCGTGGTCAAAGTTTGCTGTTGGACCTGCTTCTGAAAGTGATTGGGAGGGCGATTGGATAGTCCATCCTGTAGATATGAAAACATTTAGTAAAGAAGAGAGGGAAGAGACGCCTGATGATTGTGATCGATGGAAGAAACGGCATTCCTTGCCAGTATTTAGAGGTCAAATATCAACTCAAGAGTTGAAATCAATAATGAATGATGAAGATGACCCATTAACATCTGCATTATTGGTAGTGTCAGGGCTAGGATCATTTCGTGTTAGTATGGATGGAGTGCCTTTATCTCCTTCAGGTCCGATTGACCCACCCTTTACAGACTACACACAGCGTGCCATGTATCGTGGCTTTGATGTCACACCATTCTTACTCGCTAGTGAAGATAACTCGCATGTGATAGGAATTACCGTCGGATCTGGATGGTGGGATCATAGACCGTTGGATTCGGGTATTGTAAAGTTCAACTTACTACCTCGAGGTCCTGTGACTGTAATTGCTCAACTATATCTAACAACATCAAAAGGCAATGTTAGTATCGTTTTGCCAACCCAGGAGGGTAGTGAGCAGAATACTCAATGGAGAGTCAGAAGAGGGCATATTCGCGAATCAGATTTGTTTACAGGAGAGATAGTAGATGTTGGTATGATGTCGTCAATGGAAGAATGGGATACATCAGTCTATCCTATCAAGTATCATACTGATATTACGACAGAAGATAGACGAGAAGAAATTGCCATCAAAGCGAAAGCCAAACAACAAACATCAAAGAAGAGAATCTTATATGACAACTTTGCTGCACCAATTGGCAAGCTTGTTCCATCAGAAATACCTCCGATTCTACCAATGGAAAGGATTGCTGCCGATGAGATTCATGATCTTGGAGAAGGACGATGGTTATTTGATTTTGGGAAGGCGTTTTCAGGAATGCTCCATTTTAATGAAGGTGTACCGACACCCATTATTCCTGACGGTCAGAAATATCCTCGTGGACATGGATATAAGGAGGGCACAGAGAAGGGAGATTCATTCATTACTGTCATATATGGCGAATCTCTTGAGATGACAACTGGAGATATAAATCGAGTATTACAACCGTCGTGTATCCTTAATTCTGCTAGGTAAGAGTTGACGCACCTTTGGATTTAACAATCGCATCACCAACTAAGCTTGCGCCAGTACTAGCAGCAGCATTTAACTGGTTCTCGGATGACATGGCTACTTATCAAGATGGAATATTATGGTGTATTGACTGAATTAATTGATTGTGAAACTCGTTCTTGATTTTTGCGTGACTGAAAATTAATTCAGCAACAATTAAAAGAGGATACTAAGTCAGCCGATAACTGCTGGAATGGGCCTACATGACGGGGGTACAAGACACGTGAGCAATGCAGCAGATGCCATGGATAATGTAGCATGCTTTCCCGATGATCATGATTCTATTTTATCTCAGAGAGACATGTTTGTATTCCCAAAACATAGTCTTAGGAGCGAGACATCACTAACAGAAGCATTTTCAAACGCTCGACAATCACACTTTACAACACACTCATTCCGATTTGCAGAGGTTTGTTGCTCTGCAAAGCCTCCGTCAGGTGTACAAGCATTACTATATAGGACTGCTTTTGATGAGTGGGGTTCGTTTGATAGTAGTAATATTTTGCTCAATGGTGGATATGAGCTTGTGAAGAATGCCATGGCGAGTAATATGCTAAGTGTTCAATCGGATTGTCCCCATCGTGAGAAGCTGCCGTATGGAGGTGATTTAGTAGCTGACAGCCCAGCGGCTATGCACATGTATGATATGAGTTCATTCTACAAGAAGACAGTGAATGATTGGTTAGATGCGCAGTGGGATAATGGAGCTTATACTGAAACATCTGTGTGGCAAGATTTGAATGATTATGCTGGTATTGGCCATGGAGCAGGTGAGACAGTTTGGGCCACAGCGCCTCCTGTTTTGACAGTCAGGCATATGCAACACTATGGTGATGTGGACTTTCTTGCAGCTAGTCTTTCACATCATGTGAAATGGCTTGAGTTTCTGAACAGAAGGTTTGATGCAGGAATGGAAGAAAAGGGATATGACAAAGAGCTCAAGAAGTACAATGGCGAAGGATCTGGACTTGGTGATTGGCTTGCTTTACGAGGAAGGGACACATACTTGACTCATACCGCTTTCTACATGGCTGCTGCTCGGTGTGTTGCCTACATTGCCAACAAGCTTGGCAATGATCATATGAGGAAGAAAAGCATGGCCCAAGCTGAAATGATCGAGAAAAGAATCTCTTCATTATATCTCAAGAATGGCAAGGACAACTTCGACTTTCCAAAGGGACATGCGTCTGAGACTCCTGGTCCAGAGATGAGCCTCTTCTCCAAAATAATACCTGGTGAGAAGAGATGTGTTGTATTGAAGAATTGGTTTCAGAGAAGTGGATCTTTGTGGCCTGGCGATGAAGAGAAACTATTTATAAAAGAGCTTGATGAATCATACGCCAAAGAAATGGTTGAAACGGGGGAATTAGTGAAGGAGAATGATGGATACTGGATGAGCTGGTCGCAATGGCAAGGTTTTAATGAGGGGATATTTGGCATTAGATATGCTCTCAAGACTCTTTCAGATTTAGGGTTTCATCATATTGCTCTTCGAAAAGCAGCAGGTTTTGGATTTGGCACGCCAGAGTACATGATGAGGCACAATGCAACAACAATGTGGGAGTCTTGGTGGAGATCAGAAGATGTATACTCACGCAATCATCCAATGTTAGGAGCTGTGGCTGAGTGGATGGCGTCATCGGCTGCAGGCATCTCTCACTATCCCACTACTACAGGTTCAAGAAAGATGCTATTCTGGCCACGATTTCCTAAATCAGCGGCAATGCTTGAATATGCAAGTGCTACTCAAGGGAGTCCATTAGGAGATTATGCAATAGCATGGAGATTTGAAGACTTGCCAGCTGATAAGAGCCAATATAACTCAGCTGTCGTGAGTGTGCGGGTGAGATTGTTGATACCTCCCAATGGGAAGGGATCTCTTCGTCTTCCTCCTTCGATCTTAAATATGACACGTTATACTTTGAGTCAAAGCACGTTCTTTCCCGATCTGTCTCATGCACTTAAGGAGGCAACAACGAAATGCAATAATAGGCGTCAACGACGTCTAGGGTTCCCATATTCTTGGGAGTACAATCGACAAAGTAAGCGTTGGTACAGACTTGAAAGTGGCAAATCTATTGGCACTCCCTGTGAAAGTTTTCTGTTTGGTGTATTACCCTTGGCGGATCAATGGGAAAGCAATAAACTTGATATTACAGATGATGTTCGAGAAGGCAAAGACAGAGAATTATCAACAGGATTATATGAAATCATAATCACAAACTGGAAGTTAGAGCAGGAGGTGGAGGGGACAGGTCGTATTGGCAATATACCCGAGTACTTCAACTTAGATGCTGATAAGCTCGGTCCCTACTGCCAAGATAGTAGTACGTCTGATTGGGATATTAATGATGCTACGCATATAATTTGAGTTGAAACAGCCAAAGTAAAGCTGTCACCAGACCAGGCATCCTCGCGGTTGCTTTCAACCACAGTGTATCAAGTCTTCCTGATCGGTTATCTAATCGAGTAGAAAATGCTCTGTCTATTGTTAGTATGATCAAGGCTGGCACCAACTGTTTGGATCGGTTGGATCTACTCAGAAATCTACCAAAGGAATTTGTGATAATAGACTATGTGATTTGGTAAACTGTGCTTGGTTGCATACTTGAAGGGCACAGTCCTTGTGGGAAATGCGTGTCTATGCATTTTCCAAAGCTTACTGCTAGAAATCAAGCACAACAATGGCAGATTGATCAGCTTCAATTATGAGAATATTGCGGACGAAAGGTTTCGTCGTTCGAATAATAACCTGTATTCGAATGGCAATTGGAGGTCTAGACTAGCAAGTAAAGTCAATAACTTTTACAACTATGAATCAACATACCCATAAAACACTACAGTTCAAATATCATACAATTTGCCCATGATACAAGATCAACCCAGCTGGTTAACTGCCTTTAACAGCAACTCGTCAATTTCGGCTTCAGAAGCTGCTTCGGAATTGTCAAGAGTCTCCGCACAAGTTTCTAGTCTACCATCTTCTTTATCAACATCATTCTGCTGTTGTTCTTCAATCTCACATTGTATCAACTTGCGCAGATCATCAGTTCTATCTGCTCCATACTTTTCAAGGACATTGGCTGCTTCATCATTTCGTGTTTTGAGTGCTTTAAAGTAAGAAAAAGAAAGGCGGAGTAACAAATTGTCAGCATACAACCTACAATCATAAAGCCTGATATCAGTCAAACGTTCTTACCGTGGTACATGGGAGACTTTCCCTTTCGACATTCCAATGTAACTTTTGAACCCGCCTCCAGCAACACTTCCATACATTCAACATGACCAAGGATGGTAGCATAATGCAGTGGAGAGTAACCATTATACTCATCAAGTAGGTTGAGTTCCATTCTTACATCTTTCATATTACTACTCCATCGATATTCCTCCTCTTCTCCCTCATCATTAGCACCGCCATCCTGGCATGCACACTCAAGCGCTATGGTATCATTAAGAACGACAAGCGATGTTAACGATGTTCGCATTACCAAATGTTGCCATCCAATCTTCTTTCGCAATTCTACCACTTCTCTATCAAATGACTGTGCCATGGCTCTGACGACACCAATTTTGAATGCTTCAACCCATTTATCCCGATGTTCTGGCTTGCAACATACGAATATCAATGGATGATTCTCACGACCTTTCAATGTTACTGAGAATGATGTTTGTGCATAGGCTGATGTCGAATTGGCAATCTCTCGAGATACAACATCATCACCATGACAAATATTAAGACAATCTATACGAGATATATTTGAAAAGAGAGCTGCACATTCTGCCTTGGTAGTACCCTTCTTTTCCTTTGAGAATGCTCCCAATAGCTTCTTGAGACCCATGCCACTACCAGTACTGCTATTGTGATCTCTATCGGCACTAGAATCATCTAAGACAGCCCTGTCAAAGCTACCATTAGGCGAGGGTAAGGAATTTCGCAAATCCTCATTGACACAAACTGCCAATCCTTTATATAATGTAGACCAATGAATAAGTTCATTCTCCTCGTTTTGTTCGCCGACTGTTGCCCATTCAGCATTACTATTATTATTTGAAGACGAAGCACCGCTACTACTAAAGTTACAACAACCACACTTATCAATTAGCTCGTCCAATATACTCTCACCCTGTGGAATACCCAAATCACTAAATAACTTTTGTATCTTATACTTTTCAATGGTACCAACTTCAGATGTCATTTCCTTAAACTTGTTCAACATGTAATCTAAGAAACTTTTCTCTGTAACAAATTGATGATCACATAATGAACTGGAAGATGCGCGTTATCACGATTTACGAAGAAGAAAGAGAGATAATTGTAACATATGTTAGTACTAGTGGGTTACAAAAGCAATCGAATAAGGATGAATAGCCAAATCAAGACTTCATATTGAACATTTGAATTCTCATGACAAAGAAGTACAAACGCGGACTTTCAGGTAGATACGGAATGTATCCTCTAATACTACATTGGCTATTAGGAACCCATGTGTAAATATCATTAATTCACGTTCATTCACTGTATTATTGCTGTTATCAGCAGTAGTAGTGGTAGCGGATGAATGTAGGAATATTGACCCACGTTTGAGTAATACAGACTTTGGATCGTGTACATATGGGAAGAATAGAAAGTTTAATGCCTCCTTTGTTACCTTGGTTGGATCAACTTTACTATGTGTAGGATCAGCCTGGGGAGTATGAATGTGAGATTATGTAGGGAGTGTGGATGAATGAGTGTGCATAGAGTTTGCATAGACAAAAACAAAGACAATCCATACCAAGAGAGATCATACACACTTACCAATAACTTTGACAACTTATCCGCTGAATCACCTAAACCTAACTTGAATGAACTAGTAATACTAGCGGCCAATGATGATGATCCAGAAGTATTACTATCACAGATAGATGTAGAGCCTGTGGTACCACTAGTCGTTGCTCTACGAATATTGGCACTCCCTCTCCTTCTACTGCTACGATTTGCACCACTACTACTCTTCTTCTTATCGTTACCTCCTCCCTTACCACTATTATTATTACTTGTACAGCTACTACGATGACCTCCTCCTCCGGTCATGGAACCCGAAAATGGATCTTCAAGCTTTAAGAAGTTGATAATTGATTCCATTTCGGTTGTTTCCCATTGCGCTGGAAAGTAGTATTTATCAAATACTTCCGTTCTATTATGTGTATAGGTATGTGTCGTGTATATTAATATAGAATGAATATTGCAATGGTGGGGGAAAGGTGTATAGATTAATGTGAGAAGTTATGATTTATAATTTGTGCACAAGATGTGCACATAAAAACACAAACAAACAATAACATATAAACAAACAAATAAACTTACCTATGCAATCTGCGATTCCACTTTCTAACAATTTGCAATTCCTCGTTATTTAATCTACTAAATGATACCATTAATGTATTATTATCATTACTTGAAGTACTACCATCATTATTTAAATCTAACCTTCTCCGCCTTCTACTACTACTACTACTTGCTACTCGCATATTGTTATTACTATTACTATTGCTATTATAAGACGAGTTTGAATTAGTAGAGTTTGATAATAAGTTACGTCTACTACTCCTTGAATCATATTCTCCTCCGCCATTATTATTATTATTATCATCAGTTATTGACATTATATCATTATCACTTGCACGGAGTGATGACCTTCTTCGTAACATACCAACACCACCACCACTAGTATTATTACTTGCCTGTTGTTCCATTGTTATACGACGTGGTAAGATTACTGATGGAGCTGATGATGGTGATGTTACGAATCCATCTCCTTCTCTAAGGCTCCCCGATGATCGTCTATAGAAGGAATGAATTGTTCGTCTACGATTTGTTGGTGAATCGTCATCATTATTCAATTCTCCTTCTTGAGAGCGGCTACTGGGTGCTATATTATTATTCGACGACATTATATCATCAACTTGAACTATGGAGATTTATAAGGTGGGATGTGTATTAAAGTAACTAGTCGATTTTAGATTTTAGCTCATGGGGCAGTTGTTGTTTCTGTCGCAATACTGGTGTGACACGAAAGGCTCGGGATAGCAAGTTGGACAATCCTTCTCACCATCTCTTGGAATCCAATATTCATATCATAGTATTGAAACACATATCAAGCGACTTGCAGATCGCTCTGTGTAAATGTATG
>Ga0214477_100645_pt1 | contig 22869 bp, 18 predicted proteins | sample M1_20Mar14CPVII9_FD_165058 | JGI IMG/M metagenome (GOLD analysis project Ga0214477, IMG submission 165058) | Marine eukaryotic communities from Monterey Bay, California, United States - M1_20Mar14CPVII9sort6BwellC16 | ecosystem: Environmental > Aquatic > Marine > Unclassified | place: USA...
TGGATAAATGGAGAAGAAGTAGTCTGGTGGACAAGAGAATTTGAAGAAGTATTAATACGACCTTTACGAATGCAAGCTAATGGAGTCTTGGCTTATGCAAACATGTATGAATTGCAAGGGTAGTGTAGTATGAAATGAAAGAAGTATATAATCCATTAGGAATTATATGTAAAAGTAAGTACACTGTTTGCTTGTTTGTACTGTAAACCCCTTTACTCTTCAAAATGTTATTAATACCTCACTTATCATATCAGTTGCAGATTCCGTATATTTAGCACCGTTTCTTCATAGCTGCCAATTAGCGGTATGTTTCTCTGCTGCCACCAACCGTTCACAACTCCACAAATCACAAAATGATTATTTCTCCGCGCCATAAATTGTCACAGTGCAAAAAGATAAACAGGCTATTTTGCACTCATCTGACGTCACTTGCACTCATCTATGAGGTTTTTGCACTCAACATAAACTGTTATAAAGTCAAGATACTGTGCATACTTGAGTTTAAAAACTCATGATTTAGCACATTTGTCAACTCCGCGCAAAAAAGATACCTACGGCATTTCATGTGTATCAGTTTGAAATTAAGAAAGGCCATCAGGAGGTAGAATTCCTTACTTTAATACAGAACATTGCGTCTATATAGCCGCCGATAACGGTTAGTATTCAGGTGATACACTAGCCGCAATAAACCGAGACATAGCGTCTACAATATATATCAAAATTTATTGCAATCGTACAGCAATAAATCATTGATGTTGGTTTTAAAGTTTCGTGACAACTAGAAACATCTCCCAAATAACAAGATGGGAATAACGATAGTACTACCTCCTGCCACCACTACTTATATGACGTATTAGATAAGAGATATAATATAACCATGGTGAGTTTGTATATCATATAGTGTTGGGGTGTATTGTATTCAGAGAGATATGTTCGTGCAAGGGTCATAGGGGTATTATTTTTGTTCAACATTAACATGATGGGTGTAACAAATTGCAACTCGACTTCGTTGGTGGTAGATGTATGGATGGCGGCAGCAATACCTCATGTATACGAGATATATACGGTTGCAAGTTTGATATACCAACATCAATTTTGATGTATGGGAGGTGTTTGTTCAGTCGCGGACCTCTGTTGTTTGAAGATTCAATTCAGTTGCAATAGATGTGGTCAGCTATAATGTGTTTGACCGCGATACTGGCTGTTATTATATGTTGCAGCAGTGTATGGAGGGCGGGGACACCGTATGGTATACGGCATATAATCAAAGATATGTTGTTTGTGGCTTACCATATGATATGTGCACATCTTGTGGGTAGATTCTGTGTGTGTCTGTTTTAATATTCTTTTTTACTCAACATCATATCATTTCTCTCCTCTTTGTTATACACAACAGACCTCGAAAAGCCCTGGCTCTGACAACAGCCAGGGCTCCCGTATACGACCACTCAGTACTACTGCTGGCCAAAGTACCCAACCTCAACAATCACAAGCCGAAGATAGACTAGATTCAAGGCAACTATCAAGTATCCAACTCCAACCACAGATACAACTTCTACAACAGAATATAACTATACCAGAGAGAACAATGAGCGTATCTCCTTTGATAAGAGGTGGAGTGCACTCACCAGATCTTTCAAGATTAATAGGCTATACAAGTCCTATCACACCATCATCAACTACTTTTAATCAAGCGATGCCTCAAGTATCATATCCAGTTCAGTCCTTGATACAATCACCACCACAGAGCAGTCCGTCTCCCTTTCAGTCGATTAGTTCGACTATCTCATTCGGAACAAGTCAAGCTCCTGCACCATTAAGTTCGACACTTTGGTCTATACCACAGACTGTCTCACAGACCCAAGTATCAGCCATAAGTACCTTGCCTTCAAGAGCATCCCTGCCTTCAAGACGAGGTCGTGCTTCCACTCAAGCTTACGGTAGACGTTTCAGTCCTCCGCCAGTATCATATGTTCAAGCTCTACAAGATACTACGACCCCTCAAGTTCGTGCAGCTCAACCGCAGTCTTTACTTCCATCTATAACTGCTCTCAGTTTGAATAATCCAATGGCGCGAATACAACTACAACGAGCCGTCTCAACATCATCTACTCGTTCTTCATTTTCAGCGGAGACAAGATCATCAGTTCAATCGCCCAACTCTGACATATCACAACCCGACTCACCATCAAGACCTCAGAATCTAAGAGGAGATCCATTCCGTTCGGCTAAAGTTAAGACCGAATTGTGTAGACATTACAATACTCCCAAGGGTTGTGCATTTGGTGATAAATGTAATTATGCACATGGAGAACACGAGCTGAAATTTAATAAGCTCGTGGATTTAGAAGCCGCAGGACTAGTCGACTTGGAGGTATTTAGATGCCATGTCTGCTTCACTTGGGTGGCAACCGGTGCATGGTGAGTGTGCATATGTTGTATGTCTTACAGTTATTTCAATACACGATGATCATTTTACTCACTTTCCTTTTATCTTCACACTTCCCCACGTACACATAGTCCATTCGACCAAAGATGCACAAGATTACATGATCCTCGTGTTGTTGGTATGCAGCCATCATGGCTCCCACATGCTGAGGTAATGATCAATAATACCAAGAAGCGAAGCGAAGTAGACAAGCTATATCATCAACAGTACTCTTCAATCTACAGCTGCTCGCCTCTGTATGGATTTGCACCGAAGGTCCGATGGAAAGCTGACGAAGCAAGTACTCTCTCGGCATGGAAAGAGTTCTACTCGTTTTGTTGCAATATGGATGCAGATCAGCCATACTTACCTTTGGATGCAGATCAACCACTCTCCCAAGGTAAACAATGGAGACTCTCTACTTCAAAGAAAGCTGCAGCTCAAGATCAAGTTGTAGAAATCACGGAAAAGAATCGTCTTCACATGGTATTATTGATGCGAGAAAGGAGACTTGCTCAAGACTTTGTCTATTTGCCTACTCATATCTTCAACGGGGAACTTTGTTTGGTCCTACAGAAATGTTATTTCAGACTCGAAGTAACAGAATCATACCAAGGTACCCCATATGAAATACCGAGAGAAGAAGCTGCGAGTAGGTCTGCTGACCAAGTTACCATCGTAGCTCAAGAGATTGCCTTCGGTCCAGTCGCAGATGCAAGTGTCCGTCCTGTATCAGTCTGGTTCAATATCAATCCTGAAGACATTAGTCCATGTACACGTCAACAAGCTCGAAGGCACAAGAGATCAAGACATCGACTTCGAGCTAAACGAAATGACGAGAAGAATAAGCCCGATGAGAAGTCTTGTCCTATCCCACCTTTCACAAGTCATCAACCTATTGATGGAATAGCATTCAATTTGATCACTGATATTCAAACTCATCGATATCATGCACTCGAGTGTCGAGATGAGGATACCGACGTATTAGCTCTTGAAGACGAGAAGCTTCGAAAGAGATTTGAAGGTCAACGTCGATTCTGGATGACTTGGACGTGGCCCAAGAAAGTTGGGAGCAGTCAAGTCTCTAATAATACTGAAGTTCCTGACATTGATGGAACGTATAACTTTGTAACATATGGTGATCCAGGATATGGAGAGGACTCCATCTTCTTTGGACGCGATCGAAAGAGCTCTGATGATCTCCAAGTCGTTTCAAAACAAGCCAAGCTAGCTACAGGCTTTATATGGAAATCTTATATAATGAATTTACAATTACTATCAGGCCAAGGGGCCATATCCGTGCCTAAAGAGGCATATCAAATGCCAACTCATGATCCTTTATTACCAAGTGTCCGTCGTATGACTACTCTACGAACTCTATCCTTGGGTTTCTCTGTCAGTTCTGGATCGTCCAGGTGAGTATATATCATATGTTGGAACGTATCAGTATGCGCACATATATACATCGGTCACTCATCCTTATTTTATCTATTAATCTCTTCACAGATTTATCCCAAGAATAAGTCATCCTTATACATGTACTACCACAGGATTCTCACTAAATGAAGTAATACAAGAGTGGTCATTAACTCGTCGTCAACACGAAGAAAACTCATCTCAACCCTTAAGAGATGCTCAAAAAGGAAAAGCTACATTGGCCCAGCGTAGGCCTATTTCCTATGCCTCTGATATGGCAGCGACAAGTTGGACACGCGAAATACCAAGGATTCCCAAATAACAACAACAGTACATTTGTACTCATCCTCTACATACCAATTCATTTAATCTATTTGGCCATCAATGGTCACCATCACATCAATGCCCAGATTTCAACAGCGGAATAAGTACAGGCGTTGAGTCTCAAAAGCTCACTTAAGAGCTTTAGTCTATGGCATCGGATGGTTTTATGTGTTTTGTTTTATTAGCTAGATAATCATACATCATCTTAATTATGATATGATATTGTCAAACACTATTTGTCTATACTATACTTAGATACTAAACGGACACTCAATTTCTTTTCCCTTATATTTCTCCAGCCCTTCACCATTATAAGAAGTCATAGGAGAAATCTCACACAAATCACTCTCCAAATCCCCCACAAGTGTTGCACCTGCCTTCTTTACCCATTCCTTGGCAACATTACTAAACAACATTCGAGCCGTATCAGGACTATCAGATGCAGTACCCGGTGGATTCTTCACTGGAGCAAACTCCTCACTCCGAGCCACATCCAATACTGCTATATTCTTTGATAATGGGAAGACATCAAAGATGAATGATTCCAACTTGATACCATTATTACTCGTTGGTTTCACAGTCTCCTTCTTCTCTTCATCATAATATGGAATCTTCTTCCTAGCAACATGATACATATTCCCAAGGTTTGGTACAATCACATTCTCCATAAAGTCAAGAGTATAAAAATGATTGCATATATTGCCTGCACCAAATACTAATCGTCCATTGACATCACGTCGTTCACTCATTTCTTTACTAATATCGGAGTATTCAACAATACATGGATTGCCACCCTTAGTGGCCACTACACCCACCTTTTCATCGGGAGACGTCTTCCACAATACTTTATTACCACAATCGGCATCCTTTTTAATACAATAACCAACAAATGTAGGATCGGCTGGCTTAACTAATGCATTATCAACACCAAATGCATGAATATACTTAATACCACGTTTCTTCATATCATTTAATATCCCATGCTTGACTAATGCGGGATAGATGCCACCATTACCATCAGGCGCCACTGCCAATGATGTCTTAGTTTCCAATATCATTTTACCATCAGGTGAAGTTAATGCAGGTAATGTTCCCTGAGGGAAGAAGTGTACATCAATACCAAAGTTATTATTTTGTTCAAAGTATTCAGTAGTTGCCTTGTGATTTAATGGACTTGTCATAATATAGAATGGTACAGCCTTGGCTCCTTTGCCTGATAATTCTCCCAACTTTTTAATACGTTCAGACATGTATTGAAAAAGTGTCGACTTGGATGGTAGCCCAATATCATACATGCCTTTTGGTCCATTATATCCCAATCGTGTACCCTGTCCACCAGCCAATAAAAGGGCTGCTACCTCACCATTTGATACGGCCTTCATACCAATTGAGTTTGCCTCATTTAAAGTATCTTGTTGGGAAGTATCTTTAGTACTTAATCCACCAATGAATGGTTCAATCATATCTTCTTTAGTAACATTGGTAGGATCAAAGTTCTTTAACTTTTCTTCCTCGTCTAATGCTCCTTGGAGATAGGATGATAGCTTTTCCAATTGTATTTCATTAATTGATTGGAGAAAGGATAGTTTGTCTGATTGTGAGATGCTATCATCGGAGAGATGAGTTAGGATGTGAGATTGGTTTGTTGCCTCACATCTTTTGGTGATTGATGCCAGGAGAGTATTGTATTCGTCACTCATAATAGTTGCAGTAGTGTTGTATATTTGATGAAAGGGCCGATGTGAGGTTTATGGAGGTGAGTTTGATAATTTCAATTTGTCTCTCACATCACGCACGAGGGCTGCTCTAACCGGATACAACGACAATGTCCGTCAAATAATAGAGAATAAATAGCCTAGAAAAGCCTTCATCTTCTTCATCCTATTGTCTATCTACAGAGTAGTTTACATCATCACCCTTTGGCACTGCGCAGGAAGTATTACTGTCGGCGGCGGCGGTCTGTGATAAGTATATTCCGGTGATAATAAGTAAGGATACGGTCGGTATCCTTCTCCTCTCTATACTCTATATATATCCCCCACAAAGCAAGTTAGTAAAATGAGATGTGAACATTATCTACTCATCATTGTCCTAGTTATACTTGCTTGTGGAAAGGGGAATATATGCTGCAATGCTCTTCTACCATCACCATCCCTTCTTGTGAGTAAAAGAGGTTGGGATTGTCAAACTCCAACACCAGTTTCAGTTCGAAAGATATCCAATGACGACAAGAGTAGTACATTAGATATAATTCGGGGAGGAGATATTAACTACATCTCTAGAATAAAAGAAGGATATAATCAAAGAATATCAGCGGATCCATCATTTCTATCTAAATCAATAATCGAAGTTATATTAGCGGCATCAACACAGTACATTGCAGAAGTTAGTAGAAGAGGGCAGGCTCGAATAATACCAGAGATAGATTTTGTATTTGCTGGTGTATTAACTGCTGTATGTGGAAAATACTATAGTATGTGGAGAGTTGCTCGGACTGTTACTAGCAGTGACAATAAAGTTGCCGTAATAGAAACAAAAGAGAGTACTAATGATTGGAGAGACAAGATTCCCAACAATGCGTTCCAATCTACATTACTGGACGGTCTAACCAAACCAACACTACAATCTCGCTTTCTCTCATTCATACTACCAATGCCCAACCTTTTTAAAGCTGGTTTTATTGCATCAACTCTCGGATATGGATTAACCGCTTTACTCATACATATACGAACATTATTAATACCTCACTATGTGGCGGCAACAAAACCAGTATCTGTCATTGGTGCCTCCCTTTATACTGGAGCTTTCATGGCGTTGGTTTCTAATATCAGATATCAACTATTACAAGGTGTTGTGGAACCTTTCATAGATAGTGTATTCAAGAAATTGGAAAGTATTAGTAGTGATAGAAAGGATACAATTCTCGACAAGCTGTGTCTTCTAGCAAATGTCAAAAGATTAACTATTGTCTTGGTTAGATTGGGTAATGGTCTACTAGGCAGTTTCATTGCTATTACTGGCATGAAAGCTTTTGGTCTTCAACAATTAAAAGAATAGTGTGTACTAGCCACAAGTATAATGTTAATAATAACTTTATTACAATCATCATCACTCATCATTTCAATTTCCTATGCCAACCTGTTTACCGAGATTCTTGAAACTATCAATCATATTATTCACCTGACCTTGAACATTTTCTTGAAGTCTGTTTGGTGGGAACATACTAAATCTCGAATCACTACTCAATAATGATTTGCCATCAACATCTGTTCCTGTCCAAACCACATAAAGCTTCAAATCACATGCAGGATTCCCAGTTGCTTGAAATTTGATACACTCTGAAACACTAAAGTAACATCCATTAACAGGTTGATTAATCTGCTCAGAGGTTGCCAAACTCCCATCAAAGTTGTATGTGTTTGCTACACATTGACTCTTTTCACAGAATACACAGGCGTCATCCCATGCAATTCCACGAACTACACCATCTTCGACGTCAACAATAGCAGTTAGAAAGGGGTAGATACGTTGTGATGTTGAATCATAATATCTTCGAAGGAAGGAGAGTCTAGTTTGTGTTTGTATTGGTAGTAATTGAGGTTAGTAAATAAGTTAATATCAGTCAGTCAGTCAGTCAGAAGTTAATATTTACAATAATATACCGCATATAAGCCTATGACTTACGATGATTGAGATGCAGCAAATATATGAGCAGCATCTGCATCGGTATTGAAATTCGGACTTTCACCTGCAATTGCATTGAATGCTAAAAAATCGATATGGGCATACATTGTTGAGTGTTAATAGTGAAATTAACAAACAAACATAACATATCTTATGCACAATAAACATCAAATCAAAATTAATCTGACATGAGTATAGTAAAATATTCATCGGAGCACTGAATACATATAATACTATCCCAATGAACAATTGTCACGTATATGTAGACATTTCCTTCTATTTGCAATCAACAAACAACATGGCCTAACTTATTGCACAAACAGAGATTATAAACAAACTTACATCCAGGAACTTCATAACTTGAAAACTCATCAGCAATTAAATTAACACTAAATCTCTTATAATCAATATTATTATTCCAATCACCATTAGGTCCGACATACAAACAAACTGTTGTTATATCTCCCTTACGAACTTGGTGTGTAACTTCACGATTATTTGGATCGACACAATCATATGATGTGATTGTTGATTGAGAATGAGTTGATGGTACGTTTGATAGTATAAGTATACATACTACTGAAAGAATATAATATGATAGTGGTTGATACATATTGATTGACTACCGTGATGTCGTTATGTCCTTGCGTGTACCTAAGTTTTGAGTTTTGAGTTCTTGCCAACAATAAGATACCGTACAGAATTATACTTTTCAACTGTGCCGATAGATTGCCCGTATGGCGCAGTGGTAACGCATCTCACTTGTAATGAGAAGATCCCTGGTTCGACTCCGGGTGCAGGCTTTTTACTCTCCTGGATAGTGTTGTGATGATCGTTCTTTTGCTTTGTTATCATCACCAAGTCATATTATAACCCTTACAATAAGTGATATTGCATTTATAAAGCAGGAACTCATTGTTTTTGAGATGAAATTTAGCACTTGAAAAATAGCTTTGCATCTCACTTGTAATGAGAAGATCCTCTGGCCTCGCCTCTCGGGTGCAGGCTTTTTACTCTCCTGGATAGTGTTGTGATGATCGTTCTTTTGCTTTGTTATCATATAGCCTCGCTTCGCTCGGCTATACTCTTTCTGTATTAGTGCTTAGGGTTGCTGTGTTTCATGCTTTTCTACTAGTCATGTATTATATCTATATTAGTTTCATTAGGGCTGTAGTTTCAGGATATTGATTCTAATGGTTTATTTAGTGGTCAGATACATGCTAACTTCCCAATAGATGCAATTCTGCCCCTCTTATACTCAAGATTTCTCATTCCTCATTTTCTCAATACCTTGGAGGAGCTGATGGTGAACTCACAATAGTCACATTGGGATTGTAGACAGTTCCGGTAACCACGGGTTGTTGAGTTGTTGCATACATATGCTGAGGTCGAGTAGCGTGATAGCTTCCACCAACACTAGTGACAACATTTGGTTGTTGTACAACTTGAGCCATCACTGGCTGAAATTGTTGTTGTTGTACAACATTGGGTTGCTGGACATGAGTTGTAGTAGGTACTGACATACTCGGAGCTGGCGCAGTTGATGAGCCGTTACGACCAAGGACCGAGCTGTTGATTTGATACACAATCTTTCCACTTTCACCTTTTTCGTTGGCCTTGAAGAATTTAGTACAACAGAAACAGCAACAGGCTATGAACGCCACACCAGCAATTGCTAAACCAACAAACACAGCCACAGCTGAACCGCCTTCAAGATCAATCGTTGTAGAATTATTAGGACATGTTTGGCTCGCCGTTATGCCTCCAATCTCACAGCAGGCTTTCTCTTCGTATGATTTGCCTTCATTATCAGTGTTATCCCAGAGGTTATTTGGTAGATCTGATACGAAAGGACACTTCTCAGGTATGACACCAATAAAAGACGAGTCGTTATTGCCACATCGACCACATGTAGCCTCAGATCCTCCTCCAAGAAACCGCAAAGCGTCAAGCTCACACTCTGTAAGTTCAATCTTGGGACAAGTTGCAGTACTAAGTCTAACGAATCGATCGAGCATGTTTGAGGAGGAAGCAGATTCTCCCAGTACCTGTTCAAAGGCATCTAAATACATGTCAATTGCTGCCACACCCAAGAACAGCGGAGGCTCAACTGACCTGTCATATACGGGGACAGACACAGTAGTTCCCACCTTGCCAGCTGGATTGGCGAATTCATATGGCTCCACCCAACTCAAAAAATCTTCATTACCTCCTTCTCCAAGACCATGGAAAACTTGGAGAGTGTTAGCTCCCAACTCTAGTTTGTTCAAGGAGGTTTGTGCACAGTTTGTTGAAGGTTTGTGTACAGTTTGTTAAATTCTAGTTCGTTTATATAGATTTTGAGTCAAGTTTTACTTGTAAAAGCTAGTGAGTAGTTAAAAGACACTTGACGATTTGATCTTATGTTTTATGAAAGTCACCTAGGCGTTACTACCCATCTTGTCTTGCCTTTTCTTGATGATATTACTGTATTCTTATAACACATATTATGCACTCCTACCACAACATACCTCATCCACTCATACTATCCCCCTCTTTTCAGTCGACTCATGCCTTAACCCCTGCGGAATTGTCCCTCCCTTTGACGTAAATCCCATTCCCAACGATTTAAATCTTCTTCTCTTTGACCTAATTGTCCCTCCCGACGACGTAAATTCCCCTCCCAACGACTCAAGCCTCCTTCTCTTCCATGTAATTGTTGTAACTCTTGATTCATACGTTGAACTCGTATTTCCCCTCGGTTTATCTTATCATTCTTCTCGTTCAACTGTTGATCCTTATCACGTATCTCGTTCTTCAGACGTTGAATCTCTTCCTCCATGTCAGATTTATCTTGTAATGAAAAAGTCTTCCGAGGCATTCTACTACCCGTCCCTTCGATTACTGCATTTGTAGCTTCACTAATCTCTCGTGCCTTATTATCAATTTGTTTCTCCGTGTAATGATTGTCTAATGTTTTCTTTTTGAGTTCAGCGAGGTCGCTTGGAGTGCACATCTTCAACAAGTCATACTTGGTCAAGTCGGAGCTCACTTTACTATTATCGATACCCAAAATACTGTACGGAGATGACCCAAACTCTGGGTGTGATAAGAAGTAATTTCCATTTGTGCCTTTGATGACGACGATCCCTTTTCTTTTCATCTGCTGTAAAAAAACATTCCAATCAACATGTCCCCATAATTGAGATAGGACATACTCAATGAATTCATCCTTTTCCATGATATGAACAACCCATTCACTACATTTCTTGGGATCCATGTTATCTTGAAATAGATCTAACACATTGTCACGCGGTATATACCTGATGATCTCTGAACTACTTTCTGTTGTGACAGCTGTGTATAGAAGAGCCATCGGATTGTCATTATGCATCATTGAAACAATCTTATTCGGCTGATTATATATAGGCGATTGGTATAGAGTTGTGATTAGAGGAAATTTGTATATTGCAACTTCTAGAAAATATCATATCAATATTCTTACCTTGACCTTTTCACGCAGAACCTTAGTCAATATCTCAACATCACTATCAACACTGTTCAATCTTTGATTTCTAATATCCGCCAACAACTTATTTTTCAACTCCTCATCTTTCATATCGTCGAGTAAGTCAACAAGTGCCTGAGCTGTCTCATCATACACCAACTCGTCTTGAGTCACACCTTGACAAAAGGCTCGTTTGGAATCATCCACGATATGATTCACTCTCTGCTTTATAGAACACTCAACGTCAGCAAATTTATCCGGTACATAATCACCGTGTTTACCACATAGCGGAGTTGAAGATTCATATCGAGCCCAAGAATAACATGAATCCACGCAACAAAGAGGTGTTAGTGATAAGCTAAGTACATCTTGTCTTTGGTACTTTATGCCAGTGTTAATCTTCCCCCGGCCCTTCTTAATTCGAATTGAAATAGTCTTAGCTTTGGTCACTTCCGATTGGGTAGAATCCCTTTTGCCACTATCTATTCCAAAAAGTTCAAATAATTTATATACCCGATCCCTTAACATATACTTATCCACAAACTCACAAACTATAGTTAGATGAGCTGTGGAAAGTTGATCAAGTTTCACAACTATTTGATCCGCTTTCTCCACACTCACAGCGCCATTGTTGAGATTCTCGATCTTTTTCAGTACCTTAATCTTATAATGTGCGGATAAAACCATAATTGCTTTACCAGCTGCAACCAATGATTCTTCAAGTGGTGTTGTGTTTCTGTTGTTTTTTTTGGTAAAAGGGAAATTATGTACAAAACAATTGCTTGTTGATCTTTGATTTGAAACCGTGGAATGACATGGTACATGACGGTTACAGTTTCCAAACGCACATCGTTGATATACCTCATGATGTAATATACCACTTAGCCGATAAGTGCTTGTCGACTTATTCACATTCCAAAGCTGGTTAGTAGACGATATTACCAGCTTGTTTATAACTGGTTGACCGTCTTTCATTTCGTCATCCTCTAGGATATTATATGTTGCAAGTTGTTTGATAAATTCCAATGGTAAAAGATCCAAAACAATACCCACTCTTCCCTCATCCGCCGTGGGTGGTTTCCCTATGAATATAGATTTTCCATCAAAGCTATCCTCTAAAATAATATTGGATACAATTGTAGAACGCTGCTTTTCATTTAATTGGCCAAATCTTTGTACGACCATACGTGAATATTTGATGATTTTCTTCTGCTTTTTCTTCTGCACTTTAGCCTCACGTCTTTCTGCCGAGGTAAGACCAATACGTTCGATTATGGATGGATTTGTTGACGTAGCTGGTGTTAATATGGTATTATTATCATCATCATCAACATCAATTTCATCAAAACTAGGTTCAGCATTAGGTAATCCCGAAGACAATAAAATATTGTTGTTGTCATTGGGTTGTGGACTATTTGGTGTATCACCCCTGGAAGGTGGTGGTATACTTTTTGGTGTGCCACCACGACTTCCTAGATTTCCTATTGATGGAGTAAGCCGACGTATTGTCCCTCCGAAACGACTCATACCACTTGCAAATGTCCCTTCTGTAGTGGAATTGCTATGGCTTGATTTTGTTTTCTTTTTATTACGAGGATTAGCTGTGTTTGCTGTGTTTGCCGTGTTTGGTGGTGTATCCTCGTCCATATTGCATATATCTATTGATACAATACTACCATACCAATTAAATAAATAACTGATGCTATTATTAATCAACTCTCGTTACCTATAGGAGTAAGCTTAAGAAAGAGTTTACTAAAAGGGCCGGTCTGTCTGTCAGCGGCTCAATCATTCAATCAATGTACTGGCCATCCATGGGGTATCGTATCATAGGCTATATATCATTAGAATGAGTGCTAATATATGTGCAGCGAAGGATAAATGCTCTTTGAGTCATACTCCATTACCCACTACAAACTTGACGTATGAAAATCGTTGCTGTGTATGTCAGGGTACAGTACATCTAAATGGGTGTTGTTACAAATTCAACGAACTAGAACTATACAAAGTATATATTGGTTATGGGCAGCTATCACCTGAAGGCCAACAAAATATATCAAAAGAAGGATTAGTTGTTTGTTTGCATTGTGTTGAATCTTGCGGCAATGATATAACAAAAGTGACAGTGGCTGAAATACACCAGAAACTAGATAACATGACGAATGAAGTTATTACTGCAATTCTACCCACAACAAACAATGCAACATGGTTGACTCATTATCATTTGACCACTATGCGGGCATCACGTGTTTTATCCCGAATACGCCGTCTTGTAAATGATGGTCATACATTGACAATCCGAGGTATGTATTATGAACATGAGTTGCTCTTTCAATCAGCTAAAGTATGTGGGATATTCTTGCGTGAATTAGCATGTAGAATGAACCTATCAATCAATAATATTGGTATTCGACCCGACTCATCGCGAGGTAAGTCGTTGTTTAGAGTGTTTTGTTTATAATATCTATAATTATTAACACTTACCAACCATTATGTGTTTAATTAAGGTAAAATTGCCGCATCACCAAACTTCAGACTTCGACTCAAACGTGGAAATGAAACTGAGGTTGTAGATTTTGCACCCAAGGTAATCAGTACTATGTTAATGCACAGTATTCCAAGTGCATTTCTAGAAGCACTTGATCAAACTGCCGATCATAATGGGAACGTTGTGGAGATTACTCATATTGGGTTGAATGGTGATGGTACCACCTTTGAACCTCAACACATTATTGTGATTGAGAAGAAACATTGGCCAGAGCAGTTGATCAAGGATGGAATTTGCACTGAGAGAAAGATTATTATGGTATGCAGTGAAGGAAATCAAGCCCATAGTGTTCTGGCATGTGTCAAATTCTTACATACAACTTTCCCAAATGTCAATATCACTGCTGGAGGAGATCCCGGTCCTGTCGGATGTGAAATTGTGGCACGTTATCACTATGCAGAATCATATGGATTCAAATTTAGTGTTGCATGGGATAAGTTGAAATGGGGATTTCTTCTACCTCGAGATGTATATGAAGATGAACATACAAAAGACTCCCTCCATTTATCACGAAGTGGTATTACTGACAGAGACCGACAAGCATATCAACGTCTTCAACAACATCCTTGGTTCCTTTATGGAAATGGACAAGCAAAGTTAGCAGAACTTGGGCGTATGATGACTGAGGTTGAGAAGCATGAGATGAATGGCTATAAGCCAAGTGGAGGAAGAACATTGAAGGAGTTTGTCCTAACAGGATTTGCCAACGCTTTGTAGGAGGATAGAAATTATAACATAAGGTGTCACACACACGAATACTCACTTTTAATTCACACGAGCACCTAATAAAAATCACTTTTTATTTTGTTAGTAGGACTCACGTTAAATATCACTTATTAAAGAGTTTATGCTACTACTTTGATGGGTGGGACGAAGAACGATATAAAACGAGCATATAGTTTGTAATAAGATGACATGGCCGTTACCAAATCACCAGACAAGTCGTCAACCTTGGCCCAAACTCCATTTGTTGAGCAAGCAATATTCTTTGTCACTGTATGATCGGCATTCTGGCCAAGAGAATATGTAAAGACGGTTGTATTTCTACCTAATGCCAACGACAAATATCGTGTATTGTAGTTGACCAGCGCAGTGACAGCTTCTTCCGATTCTCCCGCAGTAATCGTTCCATCAGTCATGAAAAGTATTGCTATATTGCAGCCACTAGTTGACTCGCTACGAATTGTATTGCTGATGGCATTAAATGCGGTGTTGAAGGCGTCGAAGAAATTGGTAGCTCCCCCAGCTTCAAGTTGTTCAATCGACTCGATAAGGAGTCGCTTGTTCTCCGTCGTTGCCCGGATGAGCTTGTCTTCTCCTGCCAGCTGTGTAGCTGTGCTGTCAAATGAGACTACCGCAAACCGATCTGCGACAGTGAGAGTTTCTATGACGGTAGTAGCTGCTCTTTTTGCTAACTCGATGCGTCCATAATCATTCATGCTCCCACTCGTATCGATGACTAACACGACATCTTTGGGACCGCTTGAAGCGGCTACGAACCAAGGTCTCTTGCGAGGATCATAAACCCCACAAGTTTCTGATATGATAAGTGTGAATGTTAGTAAGGACAATTTTATAAGTGTGCATACCAAATTAGGTCAGACGAACGAACAAACCTTGATGAGTGGCAGGAATCTTGCGAAACAATCCATTATGAGAACCAAAGTAAGTCCACGATGGTGAAACGCCATACTGACCCCAGAACTGTTCATCGTTTGCATACTGCTCAGCCATGTACGGTTCCACAAGACGAGTATAACAAGCGGTTTCAATAATCTCGGGATCAGACGGGTTGTTGAAGGGGTTCTGAGCAAGTGCAGAAGGTAAAGAAACCGTAGAGATTGTCTTGTCCCAAAGAGCATTGCAAGTCTCTCCGTCCCCGCAGGCTGAGATGACAAGCTCATCTGAAGCCATGCATTGCTGATTATTAAGAAATGATGAAGTACAGTCGTTCAAGTTGCTCTTCGCACATTCTGCCAGGGTGTTAGTATCACATCGAGAACTGTACGCACGTTCTAACTCATCCCGAAAGTCAAGTACTTCCGATTCCATCCTCTTCAAGATCGCTTCAACTTCATCCTCTTTGTTTCTAAAGCCACCACCAAACTCATTATCATTGTTCGTAGTAGGGTACTGTGGTGTAGGAGATGTAGGTGAAGGGCTGCCGAAACTTGAGTTCACTGGGCTAGGAGATAATGATGGTGAGGGCCTAGCATTATTACCAACAAATGGCGATGGTGATGTCGACGGTGATAACCCAGTTTGTGCAGACACAACAGCACTAAGCACAGGGGAGGCTCTTCATCCTTGTTTTTAGCCTATTCAACAGAGTTGTCTTGTAGCCTCGGAAAGACATAAGATGTGCACAAAAATTACTCCCATAAAACTGTTTATGAAAATAATAATAATTAGTACCGGTGCTTAGATTAGTGAGCAATATATATTATAGAGATCACTTACGGAATACACCAGTCCAAGAGTGTGCGCCTGGCCGCCGAGAAGAGTACACTCATACAGTATTCTTCAATCTACTCCATTAATATACCGGCACTGTGCACAAGCACGCTTTCCACAGCATCACCCAACACTTTGACTAGTAACTCAACATCATCTTTTGTTTGACTGACGTTTGCAATTAATCTTAAACTTGGTTCGGGTACCAACTGCAGGTATTTCTTCACGTGACCACCAGTCGATACTATCGCAACTTTTCCTTCAGTTAGACAGTGTGCAGATATTTGATCCAATATAGATGTTTGTTCGGCACGTGTTCTTCCGGTAGCCTCCTGATCAGCTAGACAGAGATATAGTATTGGTGATTGAGGATGAGATGTAATGATTAGTCGATTTCGTAGCTTGAGTGCATGTGGATGTGCAGAGTTTGTCAGTGTTGTGTAAAGGTGGGATACATTTTGATGTAAACGTTCAATGAGACCTGTTCCTGATATCTCGTCTGAAGGATTAGATGGTGACGATTCTTCCTTGTCGGCGGCAGAAGAAAGGTAGTCATTGAGACGTTCTTGCAACTCCGCCTTTCGACCCGACACACCCAAGCCACGCTTTTTCAACTCAATCTTGAGATCAGCCACCTTCATAGTATTCACATTGAGCACGTTATCAAGATGGGTGTTATCTTCTCCTTCTACCTCCACAATATCATCTTGATCGTCTTCTATCCACTCTGCATCTTCTATCAGAATCTCATCCAATCGTCCTTCCAATCTCCGAACACTAGCCAAACAAACCTTACTCAAAAAAGGAGGTGCACTAGCACTGAAACAATATCCAGCACCACTCAATCGTTGATGATCAACAACTTCTTCGCTCCCCACGGTCATGCCGCCCACACTGCCTAATGCATTTTCTAAACTAAATGTAATAATCTCAGCATGTACCATTGGTTTTAATCCAGCATGCTCTAGCGATCCACGGCCATTCTTACCAAGTGTACCAATGGCGTGTGAATCATCCACTATTAATCTGTAGTGATATTCTTCTTTCAATTTGACAATTTCCTTCAACGGAGCAATAGTTCCCCAATTTCGATATAATCCTTCCACAATCAAGAAACGACGTTGATCTGTTGACTTGCGTTTATATTGTACATCTTGCAATCGTACCTTTTCTAATACACGTTTTAAATCTTTCACATCATTATGACGAAAGTATCGTACATTAGCTCTTGATAAAGTGACACCTACGAGGAGTGATTCAGACACACCCTCATCTACAATGAGAAGATCTCCACGCTTGGCAAATGCGGCAACTGTTGATGTTGCCGCTGATGCTCCGTCAGAGTAGAGGATTGCACCTTCTGTACCTAGATAACTTGACATTGCCTCTTCTACTTCTAAATGTGCATCTATGGTGCCGTAGAAACCACGAGGTCCACAACTTCCACATCCTAGAGTTTGGGGTTGGAGAAGCAAAGTAAATGTGAGCATCATTTGCTGCTGGGCGACGTCAAGGCACATATTTTACAGAACAAACTATACAACTTACCATAATGTGCCAATGAAGCACTAGCAACTTGTCGTAATTTACTAGATGACGATGAAGACAGATAATCCAATGTAGCAAAGTTCAATACCGACTCTGGCAGAGCAGATTGTGTTTCGTTAAGCTTGGAATCATTTGATAAGTATAATTTACCATTCTCAATCTTATCAATTATCAATCCACTCCCAATACCACCACCACTACCACTAATACCAACTTCTCCCATAATACGAGGCTGTACACCAATAGCCCTACCCTCCCGTTTCTTCCCCTCCTTACCACCCAATAATTTACGTTTAGTATGTTTCCATTCATTAATTAATTCCTCTTCTTCATTTGCAGTTGGTGCACTTTTCTTACGTTCTTGAGTGAAGTTCCAATCGGCACGACGTTGTATTACTACTAGTGTAATTACAACGAATAAGAGGAGTGTTTCTACTAAGACGTGTAGTGGATCAGAATGAAGGAGGTTTAACCACCATTTTTTATATCGATTTGGTATTGATAGGAGTGTTTGTAGTAGTGACGTTGGTGATATGTTTGTATAGTTTAAGGATGTTGTTGATATGTTTGTTATCATTAACTTTAGTGTTGTTAGATTATAACTCTTTAATTGTAGGTTGTTGGAGAAGTTGAGCAAAGAAGATGGTGCATCATCATTGGAAGAAGTGGAGGTTAGAAAGAGGTAGAGACTGTGTATTGTTTGTCCGGCGGTATAGCCCAAGCTATGGACATTTTGTGTAAATTTACCAGTCATTATATATAAGAGCTTATTAGACTATGGATAGGTAATTAATATGTGTTATTCTGCGGCTATGTTTGATGAGGTCAAATGAGTTGTTTAGTTTGCCCTGGTTTAGTAGGTTGTATCGAAACTAAAGAGATACACCTAGAAAAGGGATATCGAATCCTTTTTAGGTAAGGTTCTCGTGTCTCAGACTAACCCACAAATAAAATGGCAGCTGCGCTTATTAGCTGATATCATGCGTATTAATATCCTCTACTTGAGTTCATATACTGACAATAAACCTACTAAATCGGTGTTAATCGCTCTTTCCATCTGTGATTTTCTCGGGGTTATCATCTAGCCAGAAGAACCAAACACAACTTTGTGATTTTCTCACTTTTCTGAGATATTGACCAAATAAGTAATAAGAGAGCTCTTAGATTATAAAGATATACATATCAAGGCTTAGATATCATGTCAGGTATTGCAATAGGATCACCAAGCTTGGATCATTTCGATATAGACAATATCGAACCACCACCTCTCGATGATGAAGATGATAACCAGACTCAAAATGAAATACCACACTCTCCAAGCAGCAATAACAACAACAATAATATCCCAACAACATCAGAACAACAACAGCAAACATCCGAATCAGCAATAATAATGCACCGCATAGCATCCTACCTCTCCATAAATGATGCCGAGAATATGTCAGTTAGCCGAACCTCAGGTGCATATTCACGACAGTCCACACAATTTCCACATACACGTAGTCGATCCAACAGCACACAACATTCATTAGATTATGTACAATATACAACGAATAATCGGAATAGTAAGGTTAGTCCCTTGGGTAATAGCTGTACATATAGAAGTCGGTCTAATTCAATGAATAATCAAAATCAGCATTTACGTGCCAATTCATCAACTACATTAAATGGAGGGAGTAATGTCGATTCAAGTTTAGACGAAGAAGACTGGTTCGTTGGTGGACAACATTCCATCAATTCATTAAACATGGGTGGTGGTAGTAGCAGAGGACATAATGGTGGATTAACTCCCCATCCACGTGTGGTGACATTAATGCCATTGGAGGAGTTAGGCGAAGAGGGACAGGGTGAGATTGGTCTTGTACGAGATAATAATAATCCAGCAACTGCAGCATTAGAACAACAACAGCAATTATTAGAAGGCAATTCACCCGAAGAGGAATTAAGTCTATGGACTCCGGCAGGACAAAACACCTCTGAAAGTGAAGATGGATTGAATAACAGTGCATCATCACGTGAAATGTTACTACCACCCGGTACTGTAATCTCATCGGTACATTCCGAAATTACCACACATGTGAATGATGATTCACCAACACCACCCCTAAGAAGTACTCCAAAGCAGCCCGGATTCTTTACCCAAAGGAAACAACAACGATTACAAAAACAGGCACTCCAAAACAAATTGGCAGCAGCGGTATTTTCACATCCACATCCCTTGAGGGATTATTGCTTAGATGCATATTCAACGGCATTGTCATTAAGTATGTCACGTCAGAAGAAGTATGAAGAGAGTTGTAATAATGCAATAATTGAAAATAGTTCATCATCAAAGGTTTTATTTCAACAGAATACACAACAACAACAAATTGAACTACGGGGAAGAATACACATGTCACATCAAGACATACTACATTTCATATTCAAACATTTATTATCCAACATACCATTATCAGTCCTTCTAGATTTCATTGAAAATACATGTAACTTATCAATTGAAACAATAATAGCATCATCGAAACTTGGTTCAATGACAATATCCAAATCTATATCAATATTATGTGATGTTTCATTTATTATTTTGGATATAGTATGTAAGATTCCTAATCCATTTCATGTATTTGAGTTTGTGGTGGGTGTACAAAAAAGTGCCATTGGTAAAACTTCTGATGTATTGGTAACGGGAATACAAAGTGTTGCGACTGGTGTGGGTAGTGTTAGTAATGCAGCATTGAATCGATTATCTAGGAGTGGTTTAGCGTTAGTTGGTGATCGTGTTGTGAATGCTAGTGATAGAGGTTCTAGAAGTGGCGTGTATGTTGGTAAGGATGTTAATGTTAATGAAAATATCTTGGAGAGTAAGGTGAGTATAAGATTTGTGAGAGGGTGCATTGTCTTATGTCTGTTGTTGATGATGAGAATCTCTCACACACCATTTCCTTTCTCAACCCTCATCATAATTCTACTCAGCTCTTCCATCGACTGCAAAAGATGGAAAGTGTATCCAAACTTGTAGCCTACTCGGAACGACGAGGCGAGGAAGCATTCAGCCGGCATGCCAAGAAACGAGCACAACGTATGATGCATTACAATGTGAGTTTCCGACCGTTCACGGCAACTATCCAATCCAAGGATGTTGGTTCCTCACCACCAAAACGACGAATGAAGCATAATGTATCATTCGAGGTAGATCGAGAAGGTGGAGAGTTCAATCAACAACAACAAGATGATGATAATGATTCAGTATCATTAGAGTCAATTAATTCAAGCGGTTCTATCTTCATGAGAACACCGACATCTTTTCCACCAACACCACGAAGTCGTTTATACTACTTTGAACGAGGTAGTCAATTCACTGAGAATGTAGTCTTCTTAGCACGAGATCAACTTCGTATTGAACGAGGTGTGGTCAATCAGAATGAACAAACTCGTGCCATGTCCAAAGCCTTGATTGATGGTAGTAGACTTGCAGTCTTTGATGCTTCCGATGTTGGGAATGGTATAGCACTGACATGTGGACAACATATTGCTACCAAGGTTGGTAACGCATTATATTGCAGCTGTCGAAGTATGATCCCAGTCATGCGAAATAGTTATGTCTACTTTGAAATATCCGTATCTCCCTCTTCATCGACTACAAGCAGTGCTCTGCCAGTACCTCAAATTGATGCCACGACATTGTTAGTTGGTCTATCAACATTGGAAATGCCACTTGATACACTAGTCGGGGCATGGAATGGTTCTGTCGGTCTTTGCAGTACTGGTCAGATATTACAATCAGGGCAGTGGTTCTCGCTTAACAATCAAGAAGATTGTTCTTATGGAGCGAATGCAACTGTTGGTTGCTTAGTATACCTCGATGATACCTCGACGTATGATGATAACGCAGAGGGAGGACCACATATTTCAATGGATGTGACATTTAACATCAATGGGAAGATACTCCCGTCATCCTCTGCTTCTATATTCAGTGGAGCTGGCGCCACCACAAGTAGTTCTAATCAGGTGGTCGAAGGTACTGAGTCTCCTTCTCGATCAACTGCAACTGTTGGCAATGGAGATGGTTATGAACCATCACTATCGTTGATAGTACCCAAGGCACATGAACTATTCCCCACTGTGACATTGCATAGTACAGGAACTAGTGTCATGTGCAGGTTTAGTGCCGAGGATTTACTTGCCAATTCAAGATCTGAAATTGGTGTCTCGAGTGGTGTGGTTGTGTATGCCGTTGATGGTTCTGTAATATTTGACGCAAATGAAGAAGATGAGACTTTTCTCGATACCGATGATTTCTTTCACGGCAATGTCTAACTTTTAATTGTAACTTAGTGTTAGTTACTTAGTATTACAAAGTTTACTGAGTAAGAAAGGTCGGTTGTGATCGTCTTGCCTTGGATCATTACCAAAGGGGGCAGAATTATAGGACTTCCTTTCATTAAACACAAGTCACAATAGTGCCATATGTTTACAAAAGTAGATGAGGTTGCCCACATGAAGGCCTACATGCGAGCTTTGAACTGTAGGCAGCATCTTGCCTCAGATCTGACTAGGGTCCCACTGCTTTGTAGATGTGTTAAAGTAATGCACATATATAATACACGAAACTTCAAAAACATCTTTTAAATGGATTTAAAAACTATATATCTGAACAAACTCAGCTTCTGTTCATAAATCTAATGAATGGGAAGAATCGAAATATCCCTAATTATGCAAAAACAAGATAGCTGCTCCAAGAATGAAAGACATGGAGAGTTGATGGTAAACAACATTGCTTTCATTGATAACAAAATCACCACTTTTCAACTTAGAAGCTTCAGCAGCTCCTCCAGAATGGTCATGTCCGTCGTGATCATCGCCTAAGAGAAAGAAGAGAGACGGGTAGAGTGTGTTTAAGTGTGATATTGAGCAAGCCGTCATCAAATGAAGAACAACAAACCAAGTTGCAAGGCAATAAATTGACTCACCATCTTCTCCATG
>Ga0214477_100646_pt1 | contig 22867 bp, 21 predicted proteins | sample M1_20Mar14CPVII9_FD_165058 | JGI IMG/M metagenome (GOLD analysis project Ga0214477, IMG submission 165058) | Marine eukaryotic communities from Monterey Bay, California, United States - M1_20Mar14CPVII9sort6BwellC16 | ecosystem: Environmental > Aquatic > Marine > Unclassified | place: USA...
ATTGAATATAAGTCAGAGTGAAAATAGATTGATGCATATCGCAACTTGGATAGAACCCTTCTTTGATATGCAAAAGAAGGAGATACCAAGTATATCATCAACAAACACAAACAATACAATAAATGATAAAGAGAAGGAAAAGTTATTCATTGCAGAGGGTACAGAGACTGTTCGTATGATGATACAGCAGTGTAAAGCAGCGACAATAACTCACAACACATCTAATGGAGATAATACATGTGCACAAGTTACAAACTTTAATGATATTCAACAACAACAACAACAACAACAACAACAACAACAACCTCCACCAGTTCACCTGGTAACAATCTTATCCAAACCTGCAACCTTTTTTGATCAACCAATACATCTCTTGGGTGATATAGAACAACGAAATTTGATCAACAAATCATCTACAACATCAAATGATAGTATATCTCCGCCTTTCAAAATAGTTATTGCAAATGAAGATGCATTAACAGAAATATGTGGTTTCAAAATTGCTAGAGGCGCAATGGCTTGTGGAGTTATACCTACATTTATGCAATCAAATGGATATACTTGGTTGAAAAGATTATTAACACCCAAAGAAGTAACGATACCTAGTACAATGAATGCCCTACAACAAAACAGATTGCCAATCAGAAAGATACTTGCAATTGATGCCATATCAAACGCTGCCAACATGGGTTCAATAATCAGAACTGCTGCTGCATTCTCTATCGATGCTATCATACTTAGTAATGATTCATGTGATGCTTGGTATAGACAGAGTGTACGATGTAGTATGGGACATGTCATTACTATTCCAATAATGAGAGTGACTGACTGGGAAAATAGCATATCAAATGATAACGAGGCAGTCAAAGGAGACGTCGACGTCAGTGGATTAGCCAAGGTTCTACGATGGCTAAGATCTATGAATGTTGAATGCCTTGCAGCAGTTGTAGATGATGACAAGGATGATATCAAGAGTAATAACAAGGCTGTAAAATTACCACCACTTGTGTCGCTTGAAGCTAATCATCAAAAGTTTGAGAGTTCATGGTGTTGTGTCCTAGGCAACGAAGGGAATGGTATTCGTGAAGAGGTCATTAGAGAGTGTAACAAGCGTATCAAGATTAGTATGGCAAGTAGTGTAGACTCATTGTCACTTCCTATTGCCGCAGGCATATTGATGTATACATTGAGCAGTCGCTCCTGATGAAACATTCTTCTCACGAGATTTACATGTTGGGATTAAAGAGAATATACATACAAATTGACAATACAAGAGGGTACAAGCAACTGTCAAAGCTAAGGTACAGCAAAAAACTAAAAGATACACATGGATCATTTCACCCAAACTGTTACTTTATCATGCACTATAATAATATCCCCACCAACTCTATATCATCAAGTCTATACAAGCGTTACTCTTTGAATGGTACAAACAACAAAACAACTCAATCCTTGTCGGGAGCAACAGATGATCGTGAGGAGATAGCTGAAGAACGGGTAGAGACTACTGATGATGCGGTTGTCAAGGTCTTGTTGAGACCTATTGTGCTAAAACCAAAGTAGGCGCTTGCAGTATCGGACGAGAACTTAGCCAAGTGCTTCCTAGAGCCGTGAATGAGATAATGGAGCCAGCCCCACATTCTAAAAGTGTAAGCAAAGTAGAAGAGACAATTGAACCACGGGTAGACGTAACCCAGCTGAGGATGACGGGCTGTACTACCCATTCCAAGCAAGCCAATGACTTCCATAACCTTAGCACCAGCACCGTGCTTGACAGCACGACGAATTGACTCGGCAACCTTCCAGTTTGGGTTGGCTACATCCTTCTTATCACCACACAATGTCTTGATGATTAAATTACCGGCAATGATGATCATGACGAATCCAAGGACACTGGGCATTAATGCAGAGTAGAGGATACTCAACAAGTTACCAGTCGAGACCCAAATGAGGAAACCAAATGACATGATGAAGGCTGCCGTTCGTAGGAACCACTTCAACACTTTCAATGCTCGAGAAGAACTCTTGCTCATCTTGTTTGTCCTATCGTACAAATCAATCCATGTAACACCAATCTCAAAGTCGATAATGACACTAAAGGGGATGAGACAGTAGGTGAATAGTGGTGTACGTGAATTGTACCAGTAGTCATATCTATCAGCACCCATAATGTTGAGACCATAGATAAGTGTCACACAACACATTCCAAGAGCGGCCCATAGCAAGAAGAAGAGACTGTAAGCGGTAGCATTCCATTTCAGAGCCTTGGCACGGATGAGTTCACGAATTACAACAACGTCAGTGTAGATGAAACCACAAAGAACGAAGAACATTCCTGTGAAGAATGTTCCTGCAATGAAACGTGAAAGAGTATGTCCTTTACAATCATCAGCAGTGAAACCTTGATCGAATTCTTGATCATCAAAGCTTAGCTTTCCAGGGTAGTCGAACCAAAGTTGGTTGCCTTGGCGAGTGAATAGGTGAGAGGAGGTGAAAGAAGTTGTTAGTGAGAATAGTTGACAAACACAGCAGTGCTGCACAACAAAGGAAGAAAGATAATCAAACATAACAATAAAGAAGAACTTACAATCACAACGTCCACCTTTCTCAAATCTAGCATCCTTAAAACATTCCATCTTTGCAGGACAATCGTTACAACGAGCACCTGGGGAGCATCCTATTTCAGCATATTCTCTCCTTCGTTCAAAGCCAAGTGTTTGGCCATTGACTGTACCAATTAAGCCCAAGAGGAGAGCACTTAGTATCACAAAGCGTCCCATGATGATCTTTTAAAGCTGTCTCTTTCTATTTGATTACAACAAAGATCAATAAACACGTTTGTTTTGCAATCAACAACGTTTTGCAAGAAGAAAATGAAAGAGAAAATCAAAACGAAAAACGAGAGAGAAAAATGAAAAAATTATTTTAGTCCCCCCTACAGTCTCATAACTATATGCTACCGCCCTCCTACCTCATCAATATGACTACTTCACCTAATACATCCACCCCTACTGAGGGCCAAGAGCCTAGCAATAATATTGGTACCTCATCGGCTGAATCGAAAGAAACAACAGCGCCTGATATGCCCACCAAAGACACAAACACTAATGAAGGTGCATCATCAACATCATCGGCCCAACCATCCGATAATAAAAAGCGTAGATCAAACATTCAATTAAATAAAGATGATCATCCAGAGGGTAATTCAGATGATGATGACGGTGAGCTTAATGATGAGGGAACTAAGCGTAGTGACCCCTTCAAACGTGCATCTGAGGTAAGTTTTTATGATGTAACATGTTATTTTAATTTATATTATGTATTGCAATATTATATGGATTGGAGTCTATCATAATACAAGACAGTTGCAATAATTTGTGTTTTGTTGTATATATCTAAGTTGTACTCTATTTATTATTAATCCAAACTAACATTTATGTGCAACAAAATTTACATCACCCATATATGTTCATGGAATTATTATTTAGGATGTGATTAAGAAACGAAAGATTGTCAAGGCAAGTAATAAATGGGGTAGTGGAGGAAATGGTAGTAGTACTAATGGTGGTGGCGCATTTGCTTCTGTAAATCTTGCTGCCCCTACAGAAAATTCTAATAAAGATAATACTACATCTATTTTTGGGTCAAGTAGTAGTGGTAGTACGTTTGGATCAGCCACGGCAAGTACTAGTTTAGGATTTGGTAGTGTGGGAGGTAGTACTACGAATAAATCTGGAGGGTTCGGGTCAGGATTTGGAAGTGTATCTAGTGGATTTGGTTCATTGAAGTCATCATCTACAGGAAAGGAAGATTCAACAACAACTAAATCGACAGGCTTTGGTGGGGGATTTGGTGCTGTTTCTTCTGGTTTTGGTTCACTTAATTCATCTACAACCGCGCCTTCTTCATTTGGATTTGGTACTAGTACAACAACAAATAATGATGACACTGCATCTTCTCCTGATAAAACTACAACAACAAACGGTAGTGGTTTGGCAACAAATGGTGCTGGTAGTCCATCATCCAAATTCCCAACTTCTTCTGTAGTGGATACAACTAATGGGGAAGAAGATGAAGAGTGTATGTGTCAAGTTCGTGCCAAATTGTTCAAGATGGTACAAGAGGCCAAAAATGATGATACCACTGATGAAAGAGAGGCTGTTCCTTCAGTACCATCAACTTCAGGGAGAATGGAACTAGGCAAAAAGGATAACGATAATGATGATGGAAAGAACTCGCCAGAAAAGACAAAGGAAGAGGCTACGGAGAAGAAGGGACCAAACATGGTTCAAAAGGAAGCAGGTATTGGACCCGTCCGTGTACTCAAACGCAAATCGTCGTCTACTAAAGATGATGATAAGGAACAATCAACATCTGATTCGAGGGTAGTACAACGGCAAGAAACAGGCAAAGGTGGCCAGGCAACCAGAGTATTACTTAATATTCGTCTTGTTCCCAAAACATGCAGTGTAATTCGACGGGGAGATAAGTTTGTTCAACTTAATGCTCCAAACAGTAATGGGGAATTGGAATCATCGCTGTTCAAAGTTAAAACTACGGCGGATGCAGATACTTTGGAAAACGAGTTGAAAGATGCACTAGAAGATAAAGGGGAAGCATAATAACACAATATATTGTGTATATATGTTTGAAGATCAGATTGAGTTAAGAAGTTGCAACAGTGCTTGTATATAGGGTTTTCTGATATCATACCATAAGTGATGGTGAAAGGTTGAAATTGAACATTGGAGCACATCCTTATTGTCTAATAATAAACCCCATTTACATAGTATATACTACTACCAAGCATTTCCTGCAACTTCATCATGTTTTGCTTTCTTTTTGTTCTTGTTCTTCTTTCCTTTGGTACTATCAATCTTCTCATCTTCAATACTGGAGTTTTCTTTCTTGTCGGCACTATTGGTACATGGAGGATTCAACAAATGAGTGCAACAAGGAGCTGCAACATCTACTGGTAATGCCTCTTCTGGGGGTATGTTCTTAAAATACATATCATCATCACTATCATCTTCTTCTTCACCATCTTCTTTTTCGAATGTCATGCAACAAGTCTCAGTTCTTTTCCATACAGATAATGTATCTCTAACATGAAGCCAGTTATTGTTTAGTTTCAATTTGAGTATACAGTGATACTCCCCGGCCAATCGTTGTTGGAACTCACTTGATGATGATCGACCAAAGGGGGCCTGTTCGAGTGACAGCGTATCTCCATATAACTCGCCGACGTGTATCACGTATTCGCCTGAGTAATGTTCTAGACACGAAGCTGCCATTGATAATGGGGCTTGCAATTCTTCTTCCTCATCTTTGTTACTATTCTCCGGCATTTGATTATCTTCTTCATCAGGGTAACATAAGAAGAGCGTCCTATCTGAGTTTCGTATCTCTTCATCTTCAGATAGCGTAGTAGGACTTCCTTGTTTGATGACTAAACCTCCTGTTGTTTTGTCATCATCTGACTTGGTTTCATTCTTCTCTGACTTGTTGTTAGTTGTTGCATTAATCAAACCACCGTCATTTAAGCTCATATCAAGTGCAACAACATCAACATTTCCCTCTTTGTTCATCCATCGTGACCAATAGGCATTTGCTCCACATCCTAATTCGATGATAGGAGCAAACTGTTGAAAAACTGGTAATAATCGCTCATCCGGTGTTGACCAGGCGTATTTGTTGACCAACTTTTCGCCTGCATAGATAAGGGGATCATTAATTCCAAAAATATCAATACGCACAATAAAACCAACTCTACAACAACCCATTCATAACTTTTGCTTACCTAAATCAGCTTGTGTTTCCCAAATTTCAGCACGTTGTTCAGGCGTAATGTGAGTAGGAGAGAAGAAGTGGGTACGTGTTTGTAGTGGCAATGATTTGAGGAATTGTTGCTGTGCTGTCTGTAGTGGGTTGGCATTTTTCCTTTTCTTTTGATTGTTTGAAGATGAAGAAGAAGGATCAGTGGTCGTCTTCCTCTTCTTTTTATTCTTCGCCATATCGTCTGTGGTATATCAAATCAATGGTGCCGCTATCGTATTGATGGTGCCACTAGCTATTATCGGTGATGGTTGATGGATGGGGGGAGAAAAGACACTAGAAATGACAAAAAAGATACGGTATCCTACTGCATCATACTATCTATCCTGCCCAAGTACTAAGTGGTGGTCGATCGATGCCATCAAGCGCGTGAGGAGAGCTGACTTCAATGGCACCTATTCATCCAATATTGCATAATATGCAGCTCTCTGTGTCTGCGTCTAGAATCATATGTCGATCAAGAAGCATAAGATATCAAATCACACAAAAACAATCGTCATATCCTACACCTCAACATCAAGTACATCTCCTCTTTGGTGCCAACACTGATGTTGGTAAATCCATCATATCAACTGGACTTGTCCGTGCCGCAGCAAATTCATCATCTATTTCATCATCAGTTAATTATATCAAACCATTGCAATGTGGCGGAAGTGATGAATCATTTGTATTAAGTCAACAGCATACAAACACAAAAAATGCAAATGACATCAATTGCAAGACTCTATTTCGATGGGAAACGCCAGCATCTCCACATTTAGTTAGTCGATGGGAGAATCAACCTGTCAGTGATAACGAGGTACTTTCATCTTTGCAATCTAAGCTGAGAGATATAGAGAATGATGATAATAATGATTTTACAAGTAATACTAATGATAAAGATATGAAAAGTATTACAACAATAATTGAAACTGCTGGTGGAGTACTAAGTCCTTCCTCGTCATCGCCATTGAATGAATATTCTACTAAAAGTCATTGGGGTTGGTCAACACAGGCAGATTTGTATTCATCTTTACATATACCGGTTATATTCGTCGGTGACGGTAGATTAGGAGGTATAAGTGTTACCATATCCAGCTTAGAGTCGTTATGGTCAAGAGGATATCAAGTGGATGCAGTAGTGTTTATTGAGAGTGCTAATACTGAAGAGCATGATAGCACCAATAATAGTGAAGGTAGTGGCGATGATATTCAATTTGGTAAAGGAAATGCAGAGGCTTTGCGAGAGTACATTAGAATGCAAAAGCAAATCCACAATTCAAAAGTATCCATTGGAAATCTTGATGACGATAAGTCAATAATATGTCTACCATCATTACCACCCATGCCACAACCTTTAGATGATTGGTATGAAAGCAATCAAGACGAGTTTCAAAAGTTGCATCATCTGCTTTCTGAAAGAAGGACACAAAGGTAGCTTAAACTAACCGAACTCTCTTATACTTTTGAGCCTCGTTTAGAACATCAAGCAACAGAGCAGCTCATATCCTAAGGAAGGATTGAAACTCAACAATACTCTCTGACCTTCATGTACGCCTTCTGCTTCGCTGGGGGGGGGGGGCGGGAAAGAAAGGATACCAAAAAGGATACCACATATCTTTTCGTCAACTGAACACTACCAAGTGAAATATCATCTAAGCTATCTAACGAGGGCGCACTGCCTATATTGCATTAATGATCTGTAGTTACTATAATAATGAGTAAATGATATGATGATAGAGTATTTGTTTAGCGTTATTTGAGTAAGAAAATTTTGTGCATTGAAAGTAAAGTTTATTATTTATTTTGTTGTGGATGATTTGTTGGCCGATGTAGTAGGTCATATGAATACCTGACACCGATCCTGCAATGACATCCTTTCATACACAACCACTGCGCATTAATTTGTCTCCAAAAGAAGAAGAAACCGGACTAATAATACACTGCCTCTCGGAGCTCACTCCGGTAGATATGCTTGATATGTCGTATGGTAGAGCTGATCCCACCGGGTGCTGTGTTTGGCTAGGTGCTTTTCTATTCATCGAAATGTTTGCAAGAGAGTTGTGTGATACTGATCAGAATGAAATGCAAAAGTATTGGTCAAAGATACGAGAGGCTCTATTTCCTCCAAACTGTCAGGTTATCGAGTTGGGGTCTGGTACAGGAATGTCTTCTCTATCACTAATATTGATGTCTGAAAGAAGTTATGAAGAAGATACTGACGATTTTACTGATAAGAAATCAATCTACAAAGGCCCGTCTCTACTAGTCCAGACAGATAATAATGATGACGCATTGGAGTTATGCCGGATAAACAGAGATGCAAACAGAGATAAGATCAATAGAAATTGTGCTGTGCATGTAGAAAAGTTGAAATGGGGGAAAGATACAACAACAATGTTGGATAGAGCAAGTTTGCCAACAACATATCATACAGTATTGGCAACAGATGTACTCTATGATTTATCATCCCTGGTACCTCTGTTGACATCAGCATTTGAGTTGTTGAAAGAAGATGGCTATTTTATTTTATCTCATGTACCGCGGGCATATATAGATGAAGATGAGAATGATTCTGAAACAACATTGGAAACAATAATCATTAAAGAAGCATTCAAAGTTGGTTTAGAAGTAGCAGCATATCCGGTTGAGGAGAAGGATATTGGTATAGAGATTATACAATCAATAGAAGAGCAAAACAATACCATGATACTGAGACCGTCACTGCTACCACATATATTTGGAGACAATACAGTTTCTATATCAGAGAAGCATTCTTGGAAGAGAATGATCGATGCTGGAGCAGCTGTGTTTGTATTTCAAAAGAAGAGATCTTCTTAATATTATTTATTTCGATCAAGTGAACGTTAATACTCAACCATAGCTTTATTTATTATTTAGCCAGCTATTTTCAAATGTTTATCACTCCAGCCATATGCTTCTTTATGTTGATCAAAGAGCTCAATGTAGTGTTTGACTAGTTGCGCGTGATACTTATCAATATCTTGTTGTGTTGGGTTCTCAATCAGTGGACATCTTACTGGTTCGCCAACACAAACAGCAACAGCTATACGCCTAGGAGGGCCAAGAAACACATTGATCCTCTATCCTCTTATAGTTTTTCTTTATATACTGTTATATACCATACCATTATAATTATAATCACATATATCCGATATCATAGATACTTTTTAAGAGACCTCCAAAGTCTCTCTCTTAGTGGTACCTTGATCTTTCCTTTGATGCTTGATACTGGGATCATTCCAAAGTCACGGCTGTCTCTGCTTCGTACATTGTCTCCCATGACATATACATGACCATAGAATATTTTCTCAATTCTTTTTAGTTGGGGTATTTCTAATTCAGGATTTTCTTCTGCACTTTGCCTCCATTGATACGCCAACTGCTTGTTTACTTCTAATACATGTTCTTCAGAATTGTTTCCGCCAATTACATAAATCATCCTGTCTGATAACGTTATTACTGTATCTCCTGCTACTGCCACTACCCTCTTTGCCATATACTGTATATTATTGCATTTAGTACAATTTTCACATCCACCACATTGGTGAATTTTATTATCAACCATTGCACATATTATATCGCCACTGTTAATAATCGCCTCTTTTTCATTATTATACTTAACTGGTTCTACTTTGTAGATTTTACCATTAGTTAATGTGTCAGACATTGAATTACCTACAATCGTTATTAGTTTTAATAGTATCTCCTCCTCCTCTAATTTTGTTGGCTCTTCATCACTAAACGGTTTCCACCATTTACTTGGTCTTGTTGGATTTATTGGTTCAATATTATCACACGATTCATTGTTGTGTAGATCGGGTGGTATGTGAATAATTTGGTTTGGATCTCTTGTGTACGGTGTATCAAAATCTATATCAACTTGGCTCATTTTATAATTTGTTCTTTGTCTGGTGTTGTATTCTTTATTATTATTGTTGTTCTTCAATGATCGGTAATTAATCAGTTCCACACTAATTAATCTGTAGTAATATACATATACTAGTGATATAACGCAACCCAACCTTCTAACTAATAACCCACGTATAGATTATTGTGTTCGCCGTCCCATCAGCTCTTTGACTTGTGAACTGTCAAAAAATTGGTTGACTCTCCAAGAAGCGGGAATAGAGCCACATCACCTCTGTTTGGTGATCTTTACGGATCTTTGTTGAGTGGAGTTGACAACAAACTCAAAGTTCAAACATACCACTACTACTACTAGTGCTGTTACTAATCCTATCATGAAGCTTTATATCGCAATTTCTAGTAGTCTTTTTTGTTGCCGCCGTGGTAGTGCTGTGCAGGAGCAAGTTGTGCAGGAGCAAGTTCCACGAGCTTATGCCTTGGAGGAGGATGATCACTCTCCAGGCTCGGAGAATGTTGTTCCAGGCTCTCCCAATGTTAGGTCTGGGTCTAAAAGGACCCATGCTACCATGGCTACTACTAGTGGCATTGCTGATGGTATGCGCAGTGGAGATATGGCATCATTGGAGCAAGAAGAGCATCTTGGATTGCAAGTGTACGTATCATATGTGTGTATTGTTGTGTATTTTTATTAATTATATCTCATGTATCAATGTATATATATATTTTTATACTACAAAGTGGTGTCAACCGAGAAGAGGAGAAGAAGGAGGAAGAGGAGGATGCCAAGCAGGCATCCGGTGGTACCAAGCCCAAGAAGACCAAGAAGAAGTATGCGAGAGGAATGAATCCTAATTCCGTAGCTGCGTTGAAGCAAGCTAAGGATGAGGGAAAAGGCGGTGCTGCTCAGATGCTTTTGGCTAAATGCGGACCAATGTCTGGACACCTCCTATGTGCTCTCGAAAATCCTGAAATGGTCATCCCTGATGATGTGTTGGCTGGTAACAGCAAGCGCAAGGCAAAACACATGTTTTTTCAAAAGAGCAGAGGTGGTTCAGAAGAGCTACAACCTCTCAAGTTTCAAGATGTCATTGTATGGGACAACGAGGAGGAGGGTCAGTTCTACATCAAGGACATGGCTACCCTTGCTCGTGTTATGTTGAATACTGGGAATTGGAAAAAATCAAACCAGACAACACGTATGTATAGGAAGGAGATCAAGAAAAATTTAATACATATGGGAGCTGAGTGTGTTCGTGTCACCTCTGGTGATGGTGTTTGGGAGCTCCCCGGATTTAATGCAAATGCAGATCCAATGGATTTCACTTGTTTCAACAAAGGAACTTATGGTGATGGTAAAAAGGGTCGTGAAAAGGCTGCTGCAAGGTCTGCTACTAGGAAGGCATCTGGGTGGACTTCTGTTCTTGTTGAGTCATCGGATGATGGATCATCGGATGGTGAGTAAGAAGGGTGGCGGTATTTATGAGGGTGGCAGAGGGTGTGAGGGTGACAGTATTTATGAGGGTGGCAGGGTATTTATTTATATGAGGGTGGTATTTATGTGTGGTATTATGGTGGCTGGGTATTTAGCGAGGAGGGTAGCAGGCTGGTGGATAAGGGATGAGGGTGGGATATTTAGTGATGCTGCGGTTGATGTGTGTGCGGGTGGTGGATGTTTGGTATGAGTGGGTATTGATTGAGAGGTATGTGTATGGGTGGTGGGGTATATTTGGTTTAGTTACTAGATAACTATTAGGTATTGTTTATCCACAATATTATTTAAATCCACAATATTATTTGTTTATCTTATTTGCTTATACCTCCGATAACTATTAGTTTGTTACACACACTATATGATATTGATATAATAAACTGTTGTGTATCCACAATATTATTTATCTCTTTAGTCTATTTATGACTGCACACCCATATATATACTTCCCCTTCCCCTCTTACCCACAACACTGCAATACTATACAAAGAGAACTCTTCGGAAACTTACTTGTTTGTATCATCTTGTTCCTTTCCCTTCTTTCTCCTCTTCTTCTTCTTCGGCATAATGGACTTCCAGGCTCCAATACTTTCACCATGTCGAGCAATAATGTCTTCTTGCCTCTGAGGTGCAACATAAGTCTTGTATGTTTTTTCATACTTATCCTTCTTTACCAAGTAAGGATAACCTGCCGTTGTATAAAAATCAACCTGAATCTTGATTGTATCAGGAGACCAGTGTTCCCTTCTTATTCTTTCAAAATAAACATCACCATGACCTTTTGGTGGAATAACAATCTCGTCATTCTTACCATAGACCCACCCATTTCGCTTCTCATTTTTTGCTCGTTCCAACTCAGCTAATTTTTTCTCGCACTCAGATTTAATCATTTCCTTGAGATAATCTTTATTAAAGTACCCTCCACCTAAACTATAACCATTTTCACTCGCCACATATTCAATATGATTCTTCAGATGTTGGATTGTTGTGATAAGTGGATCGTCACCAGTAAGATCAGATTGAGTTTCTTTGATTGAACCCCAGTTGTTAATAACATAATCCCTCACATCATTGATATAATGAACTTTATCTAATGATCTATCTCCCAACTTATCATCTCCATGTAAATCAAGGTTGTCAATAAAAAACTCATTCAACTTTTGACCGAACTCTGTCAAAATCTTACTTGATCCACACAATAAATAATTGAAAGCAGTGTTGCCTAAACCTGTGGAATGTATCTGCATCAGTAGACTGTGCAGAGATACCAATAATCAATTCACACTGCCACAACATAGTATTATTAATGTATTCTGTCACATGCGGTTGCAAGCCATATATATCATCCTGCGTACTGACTCGTACATGACCGGGGAACTTGTCTTGTATTAACTTATTAATTACCTTCAAACATCTATCTCGTTCCTCTTCATTTCTGTGAAATAGATAATACAATGATAATGGACTTACGCCCAACCATAATAACCGTTCAAAGTCAGACCAATCTAATCTCATTTTGTTATTGTTACTAGCATCTCCGAATATAAATGCAAGTGCTTCCACACTACTGAATGCATCTTTAAGCTTAGATATGAATTCTGTTTCTAATTGTAAGATATTATCCAACTCGGTTTTGTGTTCATGGTATAGTATATGTTCCCTTTTCAAAGTAGATTGATTGTCTATCCTTTTCTTATCTTGATCGTATCTAACATGGCAACATACCATGAGATAGAATATGAGATTGTGTGTCATTTTACTGGTGGCTGTTTTGCAACTCTGAATAACCTCATCGGTGCAATAATTTCCAACCATACAATAAGCCATATTCTCCCCTAAATCCAATATGTTGTTGATGTCGACAAATACATAAGATTCATTAATTTTACAGTAATTGAATTTTGCCGCGCTATAACTACTCCCATTGTAATATACAGTTTCTATATCATTATCAATAGGACGACTAATGGCATATGTTGATGTTGCTGATGTTGTAGCTTTGAATATTGGCACTAACACGTGTTGTATTGTTGCATTCGGTAAGTTATAATCTAAGCTCAGTGTCCAACCACAAGCAGTACCATCAAGGTAAACACCAAGGTAACGCCTGAAACATAAACCATTTTTATTATCTCTCGGATCAATAACTACTTCATCTTTACCTAATAGTCTATCAATTAGCTCTTTCTTTCTACCGGAAGTTTTTAGTCCATATTGTTTGAGTTCACTCTTTAAGTTGGCGTTTGTCATCAGCTCCAATTCATCTTTAGAAGGTATAGACATCTGTTCCTCTTCGGTGGGCTTATACTTCCGCTTCTTCCTCTTATCAACCTTCTTCTGTTCCTGATTTGTAAGCGGTTTGAGTTTACTATAAGGTATATGGAGTCCACCCTCAACACATGCTTTCAATCTTGCCTCCGTTTTATGTAATCTCTTATTCTTACTAACAATATCACTATCATCTGTGTATATATTATCTCTCGTCAATAACCACTTTGGAAATAAAACACCATTAGCGGGCGGCTGCCTCTCATTCACTTCTGGATTATGTAATGTTTTGATTCTCTTCAGATTTTCAATCGTCTCTTTTGGATTAAGCTTCCTCTTGTTGTTATCCAATTCTCCAATTGGTTTCTTGATTGTAATAAGTTTAGTAAATTCTAATATCCAATCGTGATCTATATTATTCAATTTGTTATGAGCACTCTGTATAAACTCCTTTTGATCTTTATGTGGTATCTCAGGTAATGGTGGTGGTGGTGGTGGTGGTGGCTTCTGCTGTAATAGAGACGACGACAACGATGGCAGTGTTTTATTAGTACTACCAGTTACTGTAAAGTTATCAATATTTTGTTGCCACGGTAATTTCTTAATCCTTTCTTCTCTCACCTGTTTAGGAGGTTCGACAGGCTCGGGATTTAACATTAAATCCCAACAATTATCAGTTTGTGCATCATACCATGTCTGTGGTATATACTGCATTTGGGCGGCCTTTCTTTTTTTAGGACGAGTAGTAGTATTAGATACTGCCGCATTAGATGTAGTAGTATTAGACACTGCCGAAGCATTAAATGTAGATGATACTGCATTTGTAGATAACAATGTTGCCGCAGCCGCCGATGCCGCCGATGCCGTAGATGTAGTAGATGAACTATTAGATATACTACTATTATTAGATGCCACAGTCGTAGATATAGAAGCCGATGTTGCTGATTGTGATACAACTGCCTTCCTATTCTCTCTATTATTATCCTTCTTCTTACTATCCTTTTTACTACTCTTCTTATTATTATTACTATTATTACTAGGATTAATACTATCATCATCACTATTCTTCTTCTTCTTATTCTTATCTAAAGCAGCGGTAGCACTACGCTTCTTTCTCCTCCTTACAACACCTGGTAGGAGACGATTCTCTATCACTTCTTTTGCTACAGACTCCTCAACTGGTTCTATAACTCTACCATTTGGGGTTTGATTGTATTGAACAAAACTACCGAGTTTATCATTAATTATATGTTTATAGATCTTGTCAACAACTTTATCACATTCAATTGTATGATAGCGAAAAGCTTTTGCTTTGAATTTCTCTTCATATTCTTTTTCAAACTGTGTTGCATATTCATATAAGTAGGAATTACCGGCGGGTAAATTATATTTATTATGAAATTGACGACATTTGCATACAACATCAAATGGATTTAATGTATCAGCGGGCGACACTACTGAAGGCATATTGATGATGGCACAATAGAAAAATTAGTAATATGGTAGGTACACTCTAGGTAGTTGACTGGTATTCGAGACTGCAAGTGGTATCTTAAGATACCTCCTCAAAAGCATACATACATCTCAACACAAAGAGGTACTATTGCACTATGCTAATCTCTATACTATCGTTTTCTTTTCTTTAAATCTACCGAAAAAAGGACAAATAGAGACATCAAGCTTGACGCTAAGCTTCTCAAGTATACCAAACGGATCGGTCACTACCTTCCAAAGGGGACAAGTGGAGTGCCTGTTCTAAGAGCAATCTTAACTATCCCTTTTCGGTGTTGGATGTGAGCAATCTCATCATGTCCTTGAAACATCCCTGCAATGCCATCTAAGATGATACCAACATTTGACTCCTTTTTTGTTAATGTATCTACAATGTTCTTGGTTTTAGCAGCCACATACCCAACTTTCTTCATGTAAGATGATATGAGAGGTAACTTCAATACAACTGGCGCGCAAGTCCATTGAGTTAGTCTATCATTAAACAACTTACTCCATATTGGATAGGATGTAATACCCAAGGGAGCTAAAATGCCGTTGTAACGATTTACGAAGACGAAAGAGAGACGCGATTGCAATATATGTTAGACATTGAGGTTACAATAGCAATCAAATAAGGCAGATAGAAGTCAGATAAATAGCCAAGTCACCAAGACTTCATATTGAACATAACACACGACAAAATCGGACTTTCCAGCACCATGAGGAATACAACAAAATATCACAGGAGAATCATCTAATGCAGGTCTGGAGATTGAGTCAGGCCAAACAAATCGTAAAGATGTATACTTTTGATTATTCCGTTCAGTATGAAGGTATTGGTTATCTCTAATATCATTTGATAATTCCTTTGGTCTATTGTACTTTTTAATAAAGTAAGGAAAGAAGTAGTACTTGCTAAGAGTAAATAATATACCAAAGTAACCAATGAAGAGCTTTAGACATATCATGCCAATGTAATCTGTGAGAGCTGCTGCCAATAACAATATTGGTAATGCAAAGATTAGTGTATTACCAATCATGTATAGAGCAATACCAATAATCCTCTCAATCTCAACAATACTATCTAATGGAGCTACTTTGTTCAATGATGACGGTGGGAATTTGCCATTGACAGTTGTTGTTCGAGCTAGCCAATTTGTTGACATGAGTTTCCTTATTAAATAACTCATCAGGAAGACTAAAACAGTCTAGTTTGTGGTATTTCATTGTGTATACTTTGATTATTTCTTGATCCAATGATTGATTTAGAGATATGATGAGACTAGAGTAGGTATGTTTACCTACTCTTATTTTTCACAGAGGAAAGTCCGGGGGCATTAATTGCTGAATGGGCATTTGAATCTACTATACACTCTCATAACTCATAAGCTAAAATGGCGGCATATATGAGAGCCTATCTGCTATCTTTACATCGATACATATTATAACATAACTCAGTAGTTCAGTATCAATGAAAAGAGTGTTTGCAACCGTAGGCACAACATCTTTTGACGATTTCACCCAGTCGTTATGTTCTCTTCATTTTCTAACCGCAATGGCACATCATCATCACGAGGTGGTGGAGACATCATTACAATCCGTCTCATTGCACTCATCTATGCATTCGCCATCAGCTTTATTATCATCCTCGGATGTATCAGTTCATGGTCATTCTCAGTCATCGTCTTTGACCTCTTCCTCGTTATCGTCCTCAGTGGAATTGTCATCCACTCAATCATCATATTATGATTTTGTTTTGACTATTCAGTATGGCAAAGGTATATGTCCTCTTGCTTTCATACCTTCTTCTTTGATGATTAATGAAGGACAAAGGGTACAGAATGAGAAGACTGATAATAATGATGATGGTAGTGGATCAGTAATGATATGTGTACCGATTGATAGGGCGTTGATATCGGCCGACAATAATGACAATGATACACAAAATACAAACACAAAACAACAACAATATTGCAATATACGTATACAATGGTACAGATTTCTACCTTCATTATCAGCTGAAATGGAGCGTGCAGATATAATACTATGCCATGCTGGGGCAGGTACTTTATCGGAAGCATTGTCAATTTCAGAAGAATCAACTAAATCAATTGAAGGGAAAATACAAAGAAAGATTATAAATGCAGTGATTAATACAAAGTTAATGGACAATCATCAAACAGAACTAGCAGAAGAGTTGGAAAAGCGTAAACATATTTGTGTCACTAGAGATTGTATATCAGAATGGACAACAGATGATAAAGCAACACAGTTTTGGAACAATATACGAGTATTCTCACCCTTACCTTTCTACTCTGATTATGCGAATCAGAAGCGGCCTGTAAATAATATCAGTAGCTTTCAGAGAATTGTCAATCATGTAATGGGATTCAGTGAAGTTATGAATACAAAGAAGACACACTAGTTATTACATATTGTATGTAAGACACGAACAATATAAAGGGAACAGGAAATTTTAATGCATGCACAAAATATATGAGATATTAACATTAAGAACACTTCGATCTATCTGTACAAAAGGCTTCTTAAACTGTTGCCGGTAACTCCAACTTGCTGCTGCTCGATCTATCAGGCTGTTGAGACTCTTCTAGTTTCTCGCCATCTTTGTCTTCTTGGTTTGGTTGCTCTTCTTTCTCTTCAACAATAGTCCAACTGCCACACTTGAAGCCTGATTCGTTATCTTTTATCCAAATGGTAATGATGGCTGCTAGGAGACTACTACATGTACCTGCTAAGAAACAAGCAGCGAGCCCAAGTCTAGCGTCACTGCCTGGATCATAGCCAGGTATGTTTTCTACCGCACCACCAGCATATGTATATAAAAAGCCACTTCCTAATGTTCCTAGTAGGCGACCAAGAGCATTACTCATATAGTAGAATCCCACACTAACAGCAACCTTGTCTGTACTTGCATACTTTACCACCAAGAATGAATGTATTGATGAATTGATTGCAAATATAATTGCAAATGAAATTATGATAATGATAAGCCATGCTATCATACCACTCAAGCGATACTGTCGAAAGACTTCACTTGCATAAACGACGATTGTTGCGATAAGTGTAGGATAGCAATTTATCATTCCCCAAAATACCTCAGTCATCTTATTTGGAGGTGTTTGATTCAATGGACCAGTAACTAATTGTGGTGTCCAGCTCTGTACTTGACCATAAAGAATGATATAACCACCAAGAAATGCTCCAACTACTACTCTATCAAGACCAGTTCCTCCACAACCACCTCCAGTGTTCACCGAAGCACAGAAGTCAAGAGATGGATCGCAAACTGCACCATTAGTACAAGTATCATCTTCTGGTTCACAAGCATATTCTGGACCCAATGCATTGCAGTCTGGACTTCGAAGATAAAACGGAAGCTATAGATGTGATAGATCAATATTATTAGAGCTTGCTCAAATAGGAAAGACATATGATACGCATTTGACACACAGACACACTCACCGGAACTTCAAACCAGAAATCTCTTGAAGCAAATAGAAATAACCTGGCCAAGCTCAACACATTCAAGTTGAAATTATCCAGTTTGAATATCTCCTTCAGAGAACTATTCTTTTTCTTTGCAGTACCTAAATCTTTATCTAAACCCCATATGGCAAAGGGCATTGCAATAACAATCAACCCCATCATGAATCCTAATGCCAACTCATAGCTTACTTCGAGCAAAGCACTACCTAAGAAATAACCTATACCTTTGAGTGAATTCTTCCAGCCAGTTAGTAATGAAACTAATCGGAATAGACGTGTATGCTTTCCTTCTAGGGTGACAAGCTTAGTAACAGTCTTACCGCCCAACTTTGTTAGATCCTTTGCTATCCCAGCAAACATTTGAGCAATTGTTACATATATGATTGCAGTTTCTTTTGAAAAATCATCTTTCCAACCAAATAACAGCCCATAACTAAGTATCTGTAAACAAAGGCCCAATATCAATGTAAATCGGATACCCCATCTAGCTCCCATCGTACCCGCTGCCAAGTTTGTAAATACTCCTGCTAATTCATATAATGTAAACATAATTGCAACTTCGAGTGCAGAGAATGATTTGTTATAGGCATGTAGTAGTACAATCATTCGTATTGCTCCATCAGTTACTGTAAAGAGTAGATATGTTATAGAGATGACAACAAAGGGTCGTAGACAAGGATCAGAAAATCCCCAACCTTTGATTTCATCTTCCTCTTGTGGTTGTTGTGTATCAGATGAGATTATTATTGCATCATTGTGTTGCTCGACACTATTTTTCTCGGCGGTGCCATCTTCGACGACAACCATGACTTTAGAGCTATGATATGCTTGCCAATAAATGCTATACGTCTGCTATTATTGTTCTATCATATATTACCATCCTCTCTAGAGCAACATCGCGTGAGGGATTCACTGAATTTTTACTCAAATGATGATACGTTTCTTGCATTATGAGAATAGAAAAAAACAAAATAATATCAAACCTACTCTTGATTGAATGGTTGGATATTCATATGGTATTGCAGAGAGAGTATTCATATAGTTTAGTTATTATTGCAGAGTACCTTAATCGGATGCACAAAAATAAATATACATATCTTACAAATGACGACTACTACACAACAAGTCGATACAAACACTGGAGTAATCGATAATAATATACATATATTTGAACCTAAAAAGATATCTGCTATAAGAGGCACTATTGTCACTGTTCATCCATGGGCTGCCCTTGGAGGTAGTGAGCATAATACCATTGGTCTAGCTCGGCATATCATCAACACCAAGCTGAAAGATGATACAGGTTGGAGAGTTATTACATTCAATATGCAATCAACGCCAATCTTAAAGGGTGGTATTCTGGGCGGTGTTCTAAGTGCACATTCCTTTGAAGTCCAGCAAATTATAGATGTGGTGAATTGGGTTAGTAAAAGGTATGGAAGAGATCACAATATCATTCTATTGGGATCTTCAGCGGGTGCGCCTCAAAGTGGCTCAGCTCTTGCACAACTAGAACAGGAAAAGAATGTAAATATATCAGCTTACATTGCTGTTGGATATACATTCGGCAAGCTGGCTTCGATTGGATTTTACAAACATTTCAATTCAATAGTAACTGCTACATCTCCAAAATTATTTTTTATGGGAAGCAAAGATGAATTTACATCAGGAAAGTCCGCGTTCGCATTGTTTATAGTATGAATTCGTGTGTTCAGTATAAAGTCTCGACGACTTCACTGCTTTGTTTGACCTTAGTTTGTTTTTATTGATTGCCCTTGCATATCATATGTACTAACATATGTTATAATCTCCTCTCTTTCATCATCATAAACTGAGTTCACGTCAGTTGATCAGCTAGAAGATATGGTAAAGAAGATGAGATCAAATAGTAAAGTTGACATAGAGATTGTAGCAAATGTAGGACACTTCGAGTTGGAAAGTCCGAGATATGATGCACATGTTGCACAGTTAGTGTTGGAATGGCTTGACAAGGTTGTAATCGCTTGACATACTGGCTTTACATACAACAATTTTGTAGCTCTAGTGTATGTTTAATTTACATTTGATATTGACTGGTATCATGGTAACAACCCAACCGAGTCCTCGCCACCTTTTCTTACTATGACTTCAGTTGCCTCGATGCAGAAGAAGTGTGCTCTTAAATACCGAGTGACTCCAATGGGAATTAGAAATAGAAATAGATTCGCATACCAATACAAAAGATTGACAATGCCCAATACCTTCAATGGTAATGGTAATAGTGAAGTGCGTGCTACCCATGCTTGAAGAGATGATAGCCTTAGTGTATTGTAAGATACCGGTATGAGTATTCTAATGGGTAATGGTAATAGTGAAGTGCGTGCTAGTGCCTCTGACAGTGCCTGACAACAGAGTAAGAACATATGTCCTCCTATTATTCTTTTAATCTCTGTAATATGACTACCAACATTAATCCACTCTTTTATAGTTGGAAATTTGCTCTGTAATAATAGTTGTGTTAATATAATTGTAGGTACAAGTAATGATACGATTCCACCGATTCTCAGCCATATTCTATATGCTCTTGAATTTGTCAATGCACCTAAAGGGTTTGCAACAAGTGTAGGAACATGTCCTTTCAATTGTGGTAATGAAGGCATATTGACAATTGTTTCATCTGCAGTCCCCTGTTTGGGTGATCTACACCAAGATGCTAATCCAATAAAGTATGTACTCATTCCAAGTACAGATATTACATGTTGTATGTCAACACAATTTACACTAAGTAATGCTAATGCTAATAAAGCAGGTCCTTTGCTAATAGCAGTTGTTTCTTCAGTGGATCGAGCTTTTCGGGATGATGCAGTCGCTGCTGATTGAAGAAGATGCGATAGTGTTGAACGAACTGCATGGCGTTTACTTCTTCTTCTTATTGTTGATTGTGGTGCTGTCGTGTCATTAACATTTATTATAGATGAAGATATAGAGGTATCCTCCAATAGATTCTTTGCAAATTGTGGAATAATACCACTTGGAAATGATGAAGACAAAAGTATTGGCTCTTCATTACATTCAGGCCATATTTCTGATCCTTTACCGTATGTTTGTTGTATCCTTGTTGTTGTATATGTATTGTAATGTCGTGTGGTATAATATTGTTGTTGTCTATGTGATGATTTTGTGATGTGAGGTATCCTAGTACCAGTGGGAAATGATATAGCCAATTGCAATGGTATTATTATTATATAGGATATTATTATATGAAACATGATGGTGTTGTGATAATGCAGTAACCCCCTTGCTTCCCCCTTATCGTCATCGTACATGATAGTCGACAATCTTGAAAGTTGAAGATAAAATGATGGCGGGATAAAAAGGATACAACGTTTTTCATCGAGTGCTTTACTGTTTTTTTTAGCCATCCAACCACTTGCGCTGCGTCATACAGGTACAATTTAGTTATAGTATCAATATCGCCACGATATTGTATATCATGAAGTTATCATCATCTACCCTCGCCATCTGTTTGGCAATATCGTCAACAAATGCTTTCACAACCAATAAACCACAAATATCAAAATCAATAACAACATCTTCTTTATATGCCACTCCTCCAACATCTTCCAACTTTCTAACACCAGAGTTGGCACAATCATGTATTGATACTGCTTCCGGAACACCACTATATGCATACTCACTTGAGACGCTTGCTAAATCTGCAGATGACTGTTTGGCATTCCCAAACGCATATGGATTAACAGTACGATATGCCATGAAGGCATGTCCAAATGGGAGTATATTAAAATATTTCCTGAGTCGAGGAATATGTATCGATGCTAGTTCAGGATTTGAAGTACGCAGGGCAATGGATATGGGTGTACCTCCCGAGAAGATTAGTTTAAGTTCACAGGAATTACCACAAGACTTTGAAGAGTTGGTGAAAATGGGTGTTAAGATTAATGCATGTTCTGTATCACAATTGGAACGATTTGGGAAAGCATGTGCGGGCACATCTCAAAAGGTTGGTGTGCGTATCAATCCAGGTGTTGGATCGGGTGGATTCTCATCTTCTGCTACAGGCTTTTCTAAAACAAATGTCGGTGGTCCTGCATCATCATTTGGTATTTGGCATGAAACTGTTACAGATGGTACCGTCCCCTCCATTGTTGATAAGTATGGCTTAGAGGTTGAAAGGGTACATACACATATCGGATCAGGATCTGATCCAGCAATTTGGCAAAGTGTTGCAAAGAAATCGTTATCATTCTGTGCTATTTGGGATACTGTCACTGCATTGAATTTAGGCGGAGGATACAAGGTTGGGCGTAATCCAGACGAGAAGACAACCGACCTGGGTGAGATTGGTGCTCCAGTTACTGATGCATTTAAGGAATTTGCAAAAGAACATGGAAGAGAATTGAAGTTGGA
>Ga0214477_100648_pt1 | contig 22828 bp, 15 predicted proteins | sample M1_20Mar14CPVII9_FD_165058 | JGI IMG/M metagenome (GOLD analysis project Ga0214477, IMG submission 165058) | Marine eukaryotic communities from Monterey Bay, California, United States - M1_20Mar14CPVII9sort6BwellC16 | ecosystem: Environmental > Aquatic > Marine > Unclassified | place: USA...
TGAACTCGTTTCGAGACGATCGATTCTCGATTTCGACCGCCGTTTCGTCGGCAGGATTGGGGTCAACAACGGAGGGAAGTTCACGCGAGTCCAGCGGCGGTGCGACAAAGCCTGGGGCTGCAACTCCGTCGCAGAATTGGCAGTCGAGTTCAATGCCAAGCGCCTCTGCCGCGCGTTGTCCGATCATCGAATCGATCGGACCGGGGTCGATTCCACGACCATTTTCATCGAGCAGCATTGTTCCCATATCAAAGTCGAGATTTAGTCTCGCAACTTCGTAGGAAAGCCAGGTTCGCAAAAGGCTGTTTTGAGCACGGGTTAGCGCGTTGATACCACGGAGAACTAATGCAAGCCGAACTGTCCGTTCTTCAAAAACTTTAGACCCTGTTAATTTGTTGAAAACAGGAATCGTCGTTGAACCTCTTAACCAATCTGATGCAGATTCGACCGAACCGAAAAAGCCCGTGTCACCTCAGCGTGACCTCTCAACGGGAAAGGCCACGAAGCCCCTCCAGAAAATTCAGACCTCGCAACTCTCACCAATCGAGGTTGTCCCCATGCGGACACTCCAACCCATCAAGCCAGCCAAGAACGACCGCAGCACTAACGTTGTCGTCAGAGCGTATCCGAACCCAATCGTCGAACTTGACAGTCAAACCCGCCCGCTTGACCTAAAAATGGTCGCCATTCACAACCCTTCCCCAGCCAATGCAACTGTGAAGGATTCCACACTTTCTGAAGAAACCCATTGGCAAAACCAACCGTCATCTCTCGGTGGTCTGTTGAATCGGTTCAGCACCGAAGCGAACAATTAAATAACCTTTCTTCTGAAAAGACAAAAGTTAGAACCGTCGCAACCAATAGGAATGGGCTGGCAAACACCAGTTCACCCACCAAATCAGTGATTTCCACCCGCAAAGCCTGAAAATCCTAGGAACTTAGGGCCGATGACAGGGTTAATATTGTGGGCGTAGGGGAGTGCATCCCGCGGAGGGATGCCAACGATTCAAACCAATTAGTATGTCAGTGAATTGGTTGGCTGATTGTCGGTTTGAGCGAATTGAACGATAATCCAAAGTTCGTGCGGTTCTCCAGCGTGATTTTCGCGTGAACCAACTCCCAAATCTAGATTTTTGCTACGTTCGAGTAGACCATTTGACTAAGATTGCGTCTTCCTTTGCTGCAATTCAGTTCAACTTTTTGGTTTGCAGTACGATCCACTTGTTTTTCAGGAAACAGAGAATGTCCAAAACCGACATTAACCGAGACTCCATCCGTTCAACTTCAAGGAATGGTGCCGCCACCCCCTTTCTGATCTTTGGATTCGTTGCGATTACCCTCGTTTCGGTGGGCACCTATTTTTACATCAGCCAAAATCGTGGCGCTGAAGAAATTGACCCCATTCTTTCCCAAGTCGAGCTTGGAGAATTTGTCTCTCAAGTCCTTGATCAGGGTGAAGCTCAAAGTAGCGAGAACGTCGAGATTCGCTGCGAAGCCCGGGCCAGAAGCGGCAGTAGCGTCTCTGTTCTTAAAGCTGTTCCCGAGGGATCAATGGTCAGCGAGGGAGACTTTCTTGTCGAACTCGACTCAACCTCATTTGAGAAAGAACTCGAGCAACAAAACATCGCACTAGCAAGTTCGGAAGCCGGAGTGATTCAGGCGAAAGCAAACCTCGATTCTGCAGTAGCAAGTTTAGAAGAATATGAGAAAGGAACTTTCTTACAAAGAGAGAAAGAACTGACGAGCTCTATTTTCGACGCCGACGCCGCTATTGAGCAAGCAGAGCTGGATGCAACATTGGCTACTGATGATCTTAGATATCAAGAGAGGCTTAATGCAAAGGGTTACGTCACCAAAGCCGTGGTTGAAGCTAGATATAACGCTCTGAAAATGGCTAACTTGAAGAAACAGCAGGCCGCTCTTCAGAAGGAATTGGCAGTGGCTGCACTTGAAGTACATCAAGTAATTTCGAAAAAGAAAGAGATGATTCAATTCGAGGCGGACATTGAAGCAGCAAAAGTAAAACTTGACAGTGAGAAGAAATCGCTGGCAGTCGAGATTGAAAAAATGGCCGAAATTAAAGACATGATCGAAAAGTGCACGATTAGGGTTCCCGAAGGTGTGACAGGGCAAGTCGTCTACGCCAAGGAGTCGTCTCGTAGCGGAAACGATTGGGTACTTGAAGAAGGAGCCTCGGCTCGGCAAAACCAAGTCCTGATTCGATTGCCAAACCCCAAAAAGATGGAGGTGAAGGCCCTGATCAATGAGCAGAGCATCACTCAAATTGCAGAGGGGATGGCGGCGACGATTAAGGTCGACGCGCTCAACGGTGAAAACACCACACTCAAAGGTGTCGTCACCAAGGTGAGTGAATACGCGGAATCAAGCGGCTGGATGAGTAGCAGCATCAAAAAATACGCCGTGTTGGTTAGAATCATCGACCCACCGAGATCACTAAAACCCGGCATGAATTGTTCGGTAACCATTCAGGTTGAGTATCTGCCTGAAGCACTCCTTGCTCCTATCCAAACGGTTTACTCGGTTCAAGACAGACAATTTTGCCTCGCTAAAGTTGGGGACAACTGGAAAACCCTCGAGGTCAAGATTGGCGGGGACAATTCACAAATGGTTTATTTCACATCGGGCGTGGAAGACGGAACTGAGTTGGTTCTTAACCCGGGTGGTTTCAAGGAATACATGGAACTTCCTGAATTCGAAATGGAAACTAAAATTGAGCTACCTGATTCTGTCGTCGCCGAAGTCGAAGCCTCTAAAAAGGCCGCGAAAGCCAATACAGCAGCTAAAGGTGGTGGAAAAGCTGGCGGAAAAGCTGGCGGAAAACGAGGCGGTGGTGGAAGTGGCTTCGCAATGCCTAGCAGTGGCGCTGAACTGATCAAACAGAAGGACACCGACGGAGACGGTAAGCTGACCAAAAGTGAAGCCGGTTCACCCTATACTTTTTTCTTTGACTCAGTTGATACTGACAAGGACACCTACCTAAGTGAATCTGAACTTGACACCTCGATCAAGAACATGAAAAAAAGGATGCAAAGTGGCGGAGGCTTTGGTGGTGGTGGAGGTCGCCAGTGAGCGAAACCTCTACCAGAATGGCCGCGGTTATTCGTGACCTCCAAAAACATTACGTCTTGAAAAGCGAAACAGTCCGCGCCCTGCGGGGTGTTTCCTTTGAGGTACCTGAAGGTGATTACGTCGCCATCATGGGCCCTTCGGGATCCGGCAAAAGTACACTCCTGAACCTCTTGGGATGCCTCGATCAACCAACACATGGATCCTTTCTGCTCGGTGGCGACGATGTCGCTCGAATGACCGATGATGAACTTTCCACCATTCGTGCCTCGCGAATTGGATTTGTCTTTCAATCATATAATCTGATCGCTCAACTGAGTGTTGTCGAAAACATTGAGGTCCCTTTGTATTACATGGGAAACCTGAATGCCGAGTCGCGAAAACGAAGTATTGAACTTGCCAAAATGGTAGGCCTGGGAGAACGGCTCGATCACCGTCCCACCCAGCTATCCGGAGGCCAACAGCAACGCGTCGCCATCGCCCGATCACTAGTCAATGATCCCTACTTCATTTTGGCGGATGAGGCGACTGGAAACCTTGATTCTGTGACAACAGAAGAAATCCTCGCTCTCTTTCAACGCCTTAACGATGAAGGCAAAACAATCATCATGGTGACCCATGAAGACGAAGTCGCAGAGCATGCCAAAAGGGTTATTCGTTTGCGCGACGGTGAAATACAATTCGACAAACCTGTAGAGGGCCGCAAGGTTTTCACAGCCAAACAAATTCAAGAAATTGCTCACAACGCCGATGTCGCATCCCGCGGTGCCGACTAATCAGCTTCCGAAAGCCGTTGAACGGCCTCAAACCTTCATCAAGCGACCTCATTCATGCTTTATTTTCGAACCGTCAAATTAGGCACCAAAAGCCTCTTGCTGCACCCGATGAGGTCGTTATTGACGGTGCTCGGTATCTTCATTGGCGTGGCAAGCGTGATTTGGTTGCTTGCCATTGGTGAAGGGATTAGTAAGGAAGCCCAACGGCAAATTGAGGATCTCGGCGCTGAAAACATCATTATTAGAAGCATCCAGCCTCCGGATGAGAGTGGTGGCAATTTCCGCCAAATCACGGCTTTTGGCGTTACGCGTAACGAAAGCAAACTAATCAATGACACCATCTCAACGGTTAAACGCGTTTTGCCAATTCGGGAACTGAAGCAGAAGTTTGCGTACACTGGTAACCCCAACGTAAAACCAATTGATGGCAGACTAGTCGGTTGCACCTCGGATTATGCGGAGGTTACCCGCCTTGAGATTGATCGTGGCCATTTCCTGACCACCAGAGAAGTCGAACTCAATCGTCCCGTTTGCGTGATCGCTGCACGACTCGCCGACAAACTTTTCCCATCCGAGGATCCCTTAAACAAGCAAATTTATCTTCCGGAAAAAAAAGAGTTGTTTAAAATCGTCGGAGTGTTGAAGCATAGGAATGCGACCGCCGCGATTGGCGGATCGCTCGCCGCTCAAGATTTCTCACTGGACATCTACATTCCAGTCACGACGATGCGAGCGAGAATGACCGATCAGGAATCGAAACGATCCGGTGGTTCGTTTTCGACTAAACTATTTGAACTTTCTCAGATAACGGTTCAGGTCAAAAGTGCCGATGACGTTCCCCGCACAGCCGAATTAGTCGAAGCCACTCTGCGACAGAATGATCCGAATCGACAAGACATTTCGGTCGTGGTGCCCTACGAACTGCTCGAGCAGGCGAAAACGACACGCCTCATGTTCATGATGTTCATGGGGCTGATTGCCGCAATTTCGCTAATTGTTGGTGGAATTGGGATTATGAATATCATGCTTGCGACAGTGACCGAACGAACTCGGGAAATTGGAATTCGCAGGGCCCTCGGAGGCAAGCAAAGGGACATTGTCCTTCAGTTTCTAGTGGAAACAATTACGCTTTCAATCGTCGGTGGAATCACGGGAATCTTGATGGGTTTACTCTGTCCCGTCGTGGTCGATGTCTCTCGGTGGGGTTTGGAATACTTCGCGCCCCAACTCTATTCCAGTCTTCCTGAAGTAGCCAGAGTGATGCGTCCAACGATTGTTCCCATTTCGATTCCAGTTGCGTTTGGCATCTCGGTCGTCGTAGGTGTCTTTTTTGGTCTGTACCCTGCCGTCCGGGCAGCCCAACTGGATCCGATTGAAGCACTTCGCCACGAATAACAGCGAATTTCAATTACCAAACGGGGATACCGCCATTAGCTTTGGCGGTGCTCGGTTACCAGATTTTCAGTCGATGGATTCAGGCTTCGCAGGCTCGTAATACGCCCAGGTTTGGCTGAATTTCTCACAGCTTTTACGCGACCTAGGCGATGGGACGGTTTTCGACCGGGAACTTTTTTGGCATAACAGTGTTCGTGGGTATTGGTATTATTAGTCCTAGTAGTATCAGTCCTATTACCGATTGGCCTATGGCCACCCCCGCCATTTCAAAGGCTGTTAGGTTTTGAAACCAGCGAGTATTTCTGGGGCTTGCCCCTTCGACCCATTTCAACGAGGTGTATCTTGTCCAGTCCCAGCCGCAGCGGAGCATTTGATTCAGCCGTGGACAAACGGGTGGAGCGATTCACCGAGAGCATTAGCTTTGACCAGAGACTCTTCCGTCACGATATCAGCGGAAGTATCGCCCATGCGAAAATGCTGACCGATCAAGGGATTCTGACGTCGCAGGAATGCGACGACATCGAGTCAGGGCTCAACGAAATATTGCATGAGCTAGAAAACGGGACTTTTGTGATCCGTGAAGAGCTCGAGGATATTCACATGAATATCGAACAGGCCCTGATTGATCGGATAGGTGACACCGGGCGAAAACTACACACGGGGCGAAGTCGAAACGATCAAGTGTCAACCGACCTCCGTTTGTGGGTTCGAGAATCCATTGATCGCGTTGACGGGCTTTTAGAGAGCCTTCAGACCGCGTTTGTGAATCGATGCTCGGATGATTTCGATGTCGTCGTTCCCGCCTACACACACCTTCAGCGAGCCCAACCTGTTTTAATTCCACACGTCTGGCTGGCCTACTGTGAAAAGTTCCAACGCGATCGCGAACGGCTGGCAGATTGCCGAAAGCGCGTCAATTTATGCAGCCTCGGAACGGCCGCGCTGGCGGGAACCACACTCCCCATCGACCGAGAAAACACCGCCAAACGACTCGATTTTGAAGGATTAGTCGCCAACAGTATCGACTCATCGAGCGATCGGGACTTTGTGATGGAATCGCTATTCTGCCTCACCACCATTTCCGTGCACCTCAGCACCTGGGCCGAGGAATGGATTTTGTGGGCGACTTCAGAATTCGATTTCATCCAGTTGCCTCACGCGTTTTGCACGGGGTCTTCGATTATGCCACAGAAGATCAACCCCGATGTCTTGGAACTAACCCGAGGTAAAACCGCCCGCGTCATCGGAAGTCTGCAGACCTTGCTTGTACTCTCCAAAGGCCTTCCCCTGGCCTACAACCGCGACTTGCAAGAAGACAAACCTCCACTTTTCGATGCCTTTGATACCGTTACCGCCTGTCTGGAATTGGCTGCACCTCTCGTTGAAGGGGCAAAAATGAAACGGGATTCGATCAGTTCGCGACTGGAACGAGGATTCCTCGACGCCACAACGCTGATGGAATACCTGATTAAACGCGGCATTCCCCAACGCAAAGCCCACCACATGATTGGGGAACTGGTACGTCTGGCAACCGAAAAATCGATCACTCTGGCCGAGCTTCCCCTGGAGGACTTTCAGGCCGCCGATCCGACTCTCGACTCTTCGGTTTACGACGTTCTCGGGGTGAAAAATGCGATCGACGCATTTCAAAGCATCGGCTCTACCGGACCTCGTTTCGTTTCAGAACAAATCGCGATGTGGAAAAACCGTTTGAACCTGGGTTCTTAACGGAAAATTTAACCAGATTTCATTGGTGATTGCCGGTTATTGAAGGTAGTTTAGAGAAGGTCGTTGAGGGACTGTTCCCTTTCCTGTTCCGTTAAAAAAAAACGGGGGACAGATGAGAACGCTAATCTCAGTAGATACACAAATTCCCTAACCCGTTTAATCCCTCTAAAACTTTCAAGTCGATCTGGCTCATCTCTTCCGCAAAATACAATCGTTAGAATTGATCTAAGCCTGTTGAAGTGGGTGTCAAAAGGACGATTCAACTCCGGTCATGTCTATGCAAGCTTCGGAACCACGACCCCCACACAAAAGCCCCATTCGCTGGGAGCTCAAACTCTTGTTTTGCGCACTCGTGATGTTCTCGATTGTTGGACTGACCTCACACCTTCAACCGTCACTGAGTGCTCAGGATCAGGATTTAAAGTCCGCACCTGAATTGACTCCGGTTGACCAGGGCATCGACGAAACGACTCGGTTGATTCTGCGTACACTTCGTGATTCTGATCCTCAAATGTCAGATGAGTTAGCGAACGCGGCAAAACTGATGATCGACATCCGCCTTTTCGAAGATGCGAGATTCTACATTGGTCAAATCTCAAAGCTAAATTTAAACAGCGAACAACTCTACCTACTGCAAAACGAAATCGGTGCAGATTTCTTTGCGAGCATTCACGCCGACGAGGCTCTCCAACCTGAAGGACGAGAACTGGCTCGAAAGGTTCTCAAAGCTTCTCAGGCTGTCGCCAATTCTCCAGCACGGATTGATGACCTTATCAAAACGCTCAACAACCCCGACATTTCAGTCCGCTCAGAAGCCTTCCGGAAACTTCGACGTCTGGGCGAACCTGCCGTTGCTCAGTTGCTGGAAGTCTTCGCCCAGAAAGATCGTGTTGCAGACTTCTCGGGAATCCGTGGCGCTTTGAAGAGTATGGGAATCCATGCACAAGGGCCACTTCTTGCCGCCGCCCGAGCCAACGATATCCAAGTTCAAGCCGAAGCACTTCGAGCATTGGGATACTACCGCACCTCTGAATCACTCGATGTCATGATGCGAGCCTACCTCTCGCCCAATGTTCCGAATTCACTCAAAGCAATCGCACTCAATTCGCTGGACCGCACAGAATTCGGCTACGATCCCGCGATCATTGAAGAACGGCTGTACCGCCGGTCTCGAGAGTTTCTCACAGGTAAACGACCTGTTGACGGTGCCGTCCTTAGTTCTGTCACAATCTGGTATTGGGACAATCAAAAGAAAAAGATGATCTCATCCGAAATGGATCACCTCACCGCAACGCGAGTGACGGCCGCCAGACGTGCCGCAGACCTTTATGAGATCAATCCAGCCCTCGATCGAAATCGAGAATTATATCTGCTGACTCAGCTTGAAGCTGCCAAACGACTGGTCGGTCCAAGTAAAAAAACTAATGTCGAGCTGATCCAAAAGACCCTCGGGATTACCCGAGAGGAAACCCAAGCTGTCCTCGGAGAAGCACTGAAACTAGAACTCGTACCGGCCGCCATCGCCTGTTGCGAATTACTTGAAAAAATCGGGAACGAATCTTCGCTCTCCGCAACTGCGGGGCAGCCTTCTGAACTCATCGACGCCATTGTATTCGGCGATAGGTATCTTCAGTTCGCCGCGATGCAGGCGATCGCATCGATCGACCCTCAAAAAGCTTTTGCAGGTAATAGCTACCTCGTTAAACTTGCTGTCTTTTTGGCCCAGAGTGAAAATCGTCCTTCCGGTTTAATCGGACACAACCGCGAAGAATTGGCTCAGAATTACGCAGCAACCATGCTCTCACTTGGTCTTTACGGAAACTCCGCTGGCTCCAGTCGCGAGTTCTTCCAAGCCGCTACAACCGATCCCGACCTTGAAGTCCTCGTAGTCACCGACACGCTGGACAATCCCAGCTTTGGAAATCTCATTCAACAATTGAGAACTGACTGGCGTACCCGACGGTTGCCAATCGCACTCCTTTATCGTGATGCGGATCGGGGGCGTCGAACGTCGATTCAACTTCAGAATGATCCTCTGTTCACAGCAATCCCATTTTCGCTTCAGCCCAATTTAATCGCTACGCATGTTAAGCGGCTCGACGATCGCATCAAACCATGGAAAGTCTCTAATTTCGACCGCCGTCGGCATGGAGCTTTTGCGATGCAGTGGCTTGCAAAAATCTCCAGCGATCGCGACCGATATTACTTTTATCGACTCAGTCCTCGAGAACAGACGCAACTGGCAAAGCTCTTATACGTTCCCGGATTTGCTGCGGACGCCAGTGCGTTACTTGGAAGCCTCGGCACGCCCGACTCGCAACGAATTTTAGTTGATTTTGCCAGCCAATCTGCACTCCCTTTAGATGAACGGGAAGTTGCCGCTGCAGCATTCGCAAAATCGGTAAAACGAGGCGGAACACTGCTGACGGCCGCCGACGTGCAACTGCAGTACGATCGCTATCAGGCAAGCAGCGACGAACCGAAGGAAAGCCGCCAAGTGCTGGCTGACCTTCTCGATGCAATCGAAGAGCGAAATCGCTCTGCCGGCGTTCAGTAATCTCGGGTTCGCCAACGCGTCAACCAACCGCCGCATCTCGACAGATATTTCCGCTGCCTCAACGTCTAAATTGCTGTCCCAACGGAGATTTGCGACGGTTGATTTCCTTGAATTATCAATTCTGGCCCATAAGTCGATGCAAACTCCACACCTTCGATTAAACTCAGGTAGCATCGTTTGTCGTAACGCCTGAGGGATCCACTGTTTCAACCCGTGCCCAACATTTCTCAATGATTTCAAACAAGATATCAGATTTTCCAACAGCTTCTTTGACCAGGATCTTGGCCAGCTGCCTGTTTCTCTTTATTTGCAACGGCATATCCAGTTTGGCTGGCCAGGAGTTTCAGGGAGAATTGAGCCAGTGGGAAACACATCGCCCTTCAGGAGCTCGCGCTTCTTTTATGCTGCCGAAAAAACCCCTCTACGTCGAACGGAGTTTTTCACCACTCGAAGGCAAGCCACCGATCAAAGTCCGAATCTTTGTTTGCTCGGCACTCGAGGGCGAGATCACCTTCACCTTTTCCTACCACGACCTACACGAAGAACCATCTGACCGGCAGGCAACTAACAAGGCACTTCAGGGAGTCGTCAACGGTAGCGTTTTCAATGTACTTGGAAATTTACTGCCGCCCGAGGAAGTTGGTATGCCCCGAAATCCTTTAGGCATATCCCTCGATGGTAACCCCGGCTTGCAGTACGTTTACCGATTCGCTCGAAATAAAGAACCATTCATTGTTACCTCCAGGGTATTTGCGGTCGGCCCGAGGATTTACCAGTTAAATTGCATCATGATCGAGAAGAATTATGATGCATTTATTCCCGCTAAATTCCTGAAATCAATCAAACTCTATAACCCCGATTTCGACCTACCCCCCCGACCACGCAAGAGATCATCGTAATCTTTCATCCGGGAACTGAGAAATTCTTGGGCGGTATTGGCCGCCTCTACCTAAGCGTATCGCACCTCAGGCCGCCAACCCAGTTTGCCCCTTTCGCTAGTTCGCGTGTTTTTGGTTTTATACAAAATTTCCGCAATTAAATTCTCAGCGAACAAATCAGCGGTTTCCAATTAAAAAATCTGGGATTCTATTCGCTGACTCCCGATTTTTTTCACCAGTTTCTCGGGTGCCGCACCTTGATAAAACGTGGACGATTGGTACGCTTGGGAAATTTTGTAAACCGAGGCATTTTTCGCCTACCCTCCACAACAAGGGAATAGTGTGGCACGACGCGACGATATCAAAAAAATCATGTTGATCGGCTCGGGACCGATCGTTATCGGCCAAGCCTGCGAATTTGACTATTCTGGCACTCAGGCTTGCAAGGCTTTGCGTGAAGAAGGGTACGAGGTAATCCTCGTTAATTCCAATCCCGCCACGATCATGACAGATCCCGGCACGGCCGACCGGACGTACATTGAGCCATTGGAGTGGCGCATTGTAGAAAAAATCATCGCCAAAGAAAAACCGGACGCACTGCTTCCAACACTCGGTGGCCAAACCGCGCTCAACCTTGCAATGGATCTCTCTGAACACGGGATCCTTGAAAAGTATGGCGTTGAAATGATCGGTGCCGATGCCGACGTCATCGACAAAGCTGAAAATCGAGACCGCTTCCAACAGGCAATGAACAACATTGGTCTTGATATCTGCATTGGCGAAACCGTGACGACGGTGGAACAAGCCCGAGCTGTCATGGAAAAAGTTGGCCTGCCTTGTTTGATCCGCCCAAGTTTTACAATGGGTGGAAGTGGATCTGCGATTGCGTACAACAAAGATGAATTTGATCTCCTAGCGCGCCGCGGAATTGACCAATCCCCCACCGATGAAGTCTTGATCGAAGAATCCATCATCGGCTGGAAAGAGTACGAGATGGAAGTGATGAGAGACACCGATGATAACGTTGTCATCATTTGCTCGATTGAAAACTTTGACCCAATGGGAATCCACACTGGTGACTCAATCACGGTGGCCCCTGCGCAAACTCTGTCTGATAAAGAGTACCAGCGCATGCGGGATGCAAGTATCGCCGTCATTCGTGAGATCGGAGTCGAAACAGGCGGTTCGAACATCCAGTTCGCCACCAACCCTGACACCGGACGAATGATCGTCATTGAAATGAATCCTCGAGTTAGCCGGTCGAGCGCACTGGCATCGAAAGCGACTGGATTCCCAATCGCGAAAATAGCTGCGAAACTGGCCGTCGGCTATAAACTTTGGGAACTCCCCAACGACATCACTCGAGAAACCAAAGCTTGCTTTGAGCCTACCATCGACTATGTCGTAACCAAAATCCCCCGATTTACTTTTGAAAAGTTTCCTGAAGCCGACTCGACTCTGATGACTCAGATGAAGAGTGTCGGTGAAACCATGGCAATCGGAAGGACGTTTAAAGAATCATTCCAAAAAGCACTTCGGGGCCTGGAAGTTGGAAGCTTTGGGTTCGGCTGTGACAGCAAGGATCTCTGGGGAACCGATGAACAACCCGACCGCGACACCATCCGATCGAAACTCTCAATTCCAAACTCCGAACGTCCTTGGTACCTGCGTTACGCCTTCAAAAGTGGATTAACGGTCGATGAAGTTCACGAGTTGACCAACATCGATGTTTGGTTTCTTGAACATCTCGTTGGTATTATTGAGATGGAAGAATATCTTCGCTCGGTCCAGTTAAGCGAGATGAATTCGGAATCAATGAAACTCGCCAAGCAATTTGGCTTTTCCGATCGACAAATGGCTCACATCTGGGACACGAATGAACTGAAGGTTCGGGAAATTCGAAAGTCGCTAGGAGTCATCGCCACCTACAAATCCGTTGACACCTGTGCTGCCGAATTCGAAGCCTATACTCCGTATTATTATTCGACGTACGAGCAAGAAGACGAAACTCCACCCAAAACAGATAAACCGCGAATCATGATCCTCGGAGGAGGTCCCAACCGAATCGGACAAGGAATTGAGTTCGACTATTGCTGTTGCCATGCCAGTTTTGCACTGCGTGAAATGGGGATCGAGTCGATCATGGTCAATTCCAATCCGGAAACGGTTTCCACTGACTATGACACTAGCGACCTGCTGTTTTTCGAACCACTGACTGTCGAAGACGTTCTCAACATTTGTGATCGCATGCAACCCGATGGTGTGATTGTTCAATTTGGTGGACAAACTCCCCTCAATCTAGCCAGAGCTCTCTCTACCGCCGGCGTGCCGATCATCGGAACCAGCGTCGACACAATCGACGCAGCGGAAGATCGTGAGCAGTTCCAGCAACTGCTGACGCGACTGAAATTGAAACAGCCTGCCAATGGAATTGCTCGCACCATGAATGACGCGAGACAAGAAGTTTCAAATGTTGGCTACCCTGTACTCGTTCGACCAAGTTTCGTTCTAGGCGGACGAGCGATGGAGATCTGTTATGACAAATCCCAATTTGAACGATTCGTATTGGAAGCCTTCATTGTTTCTGCCGGACAACCAGTCCTAATCGATCAGTTCCTCGAAGACGCGATCGAAGTCGATGTCGACTGCATAAGTGATGGTGAAACCGTCGTCGTCGTCGGAATCATGGAGCATATCGAAGAAGCTGGAGTCCATTCCGGAGATTCCGCATGCTCAATTCCACCATACTCTCTCGGTACAGAAACACTTGACGAAATTCGAGCCGCAACTGTCTCGATGGCTCAACACCTCAACGTCATCGGTTTGATGAATGTCCAGTTCGCGGTAAAAAAGGAAGACGATCAAATGAACGTCTACGTCCTTGAAGTGAACCCGCGAGCCAGTCGAACCGTTCCCTTCGTTGCCAAAGCAACGGGCGTTCCCGTCGCAAATATTGCCGCCAAAGTCATGGCCGGTGCAAAACTGACCGAACTTGGACTTACCTCAGAGCCACTGCCCTCACATGTATCGGTCAAGGAAAGTGTCTTTCCATTCCGCAAATTTGCTGGAGTCGACATTGTCCTCGGGCCTGAAATGCGATCGACCGGTGAGGTCATGGGAATCGCCGACACATTCCCAATTGCTTTTGCGAAAAGCCAATTGGCAGCGGGCGTGACGATCCCCAACTCTGGCCGCGTCTTCGTGAGTGTTAGTTCGCGTCACAAAGACCGGGCGGTAAACATTGCCAAAGACCTCCATGAAATGGGATACACCATCCTCGCAACATCGGGGACAGCTAAACGCATTGAAGAAGCAGACATTCCAGTTCAGCATGTTAAGAAAATTATCGAAGGTCACCCCAACCTGATTGACCACATGAAGAATGAAGGCGTTGATCTGATTTTCAATACGCCAAGTGGCAAAGGGGCACGGACCGACGAAGGCACCATCCGGGCAACGTCCGTTCAACACGGCATCCCTTGCATCACCACCATTCAGGCGTGCGAAGCTGCAGTTCAAGGCCTCCTCGCGCTTCGAACTCAGGAGATGCAAGTTCAAGCACTACAGGACCGCTTTGCTCCCGCTTGAACAGTTGAGGCAACAATCCAACATCCATCACCGGCGAGACCAGGTCTCGCGGACGGTTTGTACTAGCCAACAACTTGACCATAACCTCGCAAATAACATCATGTAGATGCGTTGGTAATCGTTCAATTCCAAGAGACATTGTCCTGATTATTTACGGTAACGCACCTCTTGGATTAGGATGACTGATGATCGGAACACCTCGGAAACTGCTTCGTGCCAAAAGAGTAATAGCATTCCGAATCACTACAAAAGCCAGATATGAATCAGCCAGATAAGCGCATGAAATCAGAAAACAACAAAGAGCTAATGCAACGCGATCTCGCCGTGCTTTGGCATCCCTGCACCCAGATGAAAGACCATGAGTCTTATCCATTGATCCCCATTAAAAACGGAAAAGGGGTTTGGCTGCACGACTTTGATGGCAATCGCTATATCGATGCAATCAGCTCTTGGTGGGTAAATATTTTTGGCCACTCCAACCCCACGATCAATGCTGCTTTGTCCGAGCAAGCCAATCAACTTGAACACGTCATTTTCGCCGGCTTTAGTCACGAACCAGGAATTCGTCTTGCCGAGAGACTCGTGGCTATGACGCCGGAAAAACTGAAACGCGTTTTCTATGGTGACAACGGATCCTCCGCCGTCGAAATCGCACTGAAAATGAGTTTTCATTATTGGAAAAACAAAGGGAAGCCTAAAAAAACTCAGTTCGTCAATCTAGCCAATAGCTACCATGGCGAAACTTTTGGTGCTTTAGCGGTCGGCGATGTTGCACTCTACAAGGAAACATACGAACCCCTGTTGATGACATGCCGAACGGTCGAATCCCCGGATTGCTTCCATCGAGAAGAACAAGAATCCTGGGAGCAATACTCGCTGCGAAAACTTGATTCAATGCGATGTGAACTCGAACAACATCACGAGACCATTGCCGCCGTTGTTATCGAACCCTTGATTCAATGTGCCGGTAATATGCGAATGTATCACGCGGTCTACCTGCGGCAACTTCGGAAACTATGTGACGAGTTCGACGTCCACTTGATCGCAGATGAAATTGCGGTTGGATTCGGAAGGACCGGAACTATGTTTGGCTGCGAGCAGGCCGAAATCTCACCCGACTTTCTTTGCGTAGGCAAAGGACTGACCGCTGGGTACCTCCCCCTCTCAGCGGTGCTGACAACGCAGGCCGTCTACGATGCGTTTTACGATGACTATGAAACCCTAAGAGCCTTCCTCCACTCGCATAGCTATACTGGAAACCCCCTGGCCTGCGGCGTTGCCTTGGCAACCTTGGATATGTTTGAATCGGAAAACACTATTGTAGAAAACCAAACGACCGCGAAATTTATGGGCGAGGCCTTTGCCCATTTAAATGACCATCCGCATGTCGCCGAAGTAAGACAAACCGGAATGGTGCTGGCGGCCGAAATGGTGAGTGACAAAAAAAATCGCGTCCCCTACCCTTGGCAAGAGCGACGCGGCCTCAAAGTCTATCAACACGGTTTGAAAAATGAGTGCCTTCTCAGGCCTATTGGTAACGTGGTCTACTTGATGCCGCCCTATGTCATCGATCGCGAACAAATCAATCACTTAGCAAAAATTGCGACCGAAGGGATTGAGCTCGCAACTCGTTAAGTGCTGGCGCTCACGGTTAGAGTTACGAAAAACTCTCCCAAAATTGCGGTAAATATCGTCCATTTCCCAGCCTTACTCCTATCCCGCGTACTAGCAACGTTGGGTTATACTGTAGGCATCAGGCTGAATTACACGGAATCATCAATGACACAAACCACTCAAACTGCCCCCGAAAACTCACAACAAGACTGGACGCGGGAAACGGTCGCGGAACTCTTTGCCCTGCCGTTCATGGACTTGGTATCCCAAGCCCAAACGGTCCACCGATTACACCATGACCCCAACCATGTCCAGTTGAGCAGCCTGCTTAGTATTAAGACTGGGGCTTGTCCCGAAGATTGTGCCTACTGCCCGCAGAGCGCTCGCTATAAAACCGGCCTTAAAACCGAACGCCTCATGCCAGTCGACCAAATCGTTGAAGCTGCCAAAAAAGCCAAATCAAACGGCGCTGGACGGTTTTGCATGGGTGCGGCCTGGCGAAGCCCAAAAGACGGCGACATCGCTGCCGTTGCCGAAGCTGTCGCTGCGGTCAAGGCACTCGGGCTCGAGACGTGTGCTACCCTTGGAATGCTAACCGAAGAGCACGCAGACAAACTAAACGAGGCAGGACTGGATTATTACAATCACAACCTTGATACATCTCCTGAATATTACGGAGAGGTCATCTCAACACGCACCTACGACGACCGTCTTGAGACTCTCGAAAATGTCCGACAAGCCGGCATGAAAGTTTGCTGTGGCGGCATCGTTGGCATGGGAGAATCGCAAAACGATCGGGTGGGCTTATTGACCACGCTCGCCAATCTCGATCCGCCACCGGAAAGCGTTCCAATAAACAACTTGGTAAAAATCGCTGGCACACCGTTAGCGGATCTCGAAAATATCGACTCCTTTGACTTCATCAGAACCATTGCTGTCGCCAGAATTCTGATGCCAAAATCTTACGTCCGACTATCCGCTGGACGTGAAGAAATGAATGACGAAATGCAAGCGCTTTGCTTCATGGCAGGTGCGAATTCATTATTCTATGGCGATCAATTACTGACCACCGGCAACGCCACCGTCAATCATGACCGTGAACTATTCCGTCGACTGGGCATTAACAGTTCCACCTCGGAGGTGCCCAGTGAATCAACCGGTTCCTGCCAGTCAAACCAGGACGAAGGATCGTGCGGTTGCCAGCACGGTTAAGACGGACGCCCCGAAAAGCCTTGAGATAAACCCTCCTCAATCCTCGATTCGGTAGTTCGAATATGCCCTGGCGTGAACAACTAATTCAACAACATCGAAGCCGAGTGACGGCGAAGATCTGGCGGGAACGGCAGGCAACCCAAGACGCGGTCGGGCGCGAGTTAAAAGTTAACGGCAAAACCTATCTGAACTTCTGCAGCAATGACTATCTCGGACTTGCCAACCATCCTGCGCTCGCCGCTGCTGCGACCGACACGATTCGGGAACGCGGCACCGGCACTGCAGCATCCCATCTGATCTGTGGGCATCAGGACATACATCAACAATTGGAGAATGAACTAGCCGCGTTTGTGGGGGCGGAGAAAGCAATTGCATTCTCCACTGGATACATGGCGAACCTCGCAGTCCCCCAGACCTTTCTCGAAAGAGGAGACTTAGTTCTACAAGACCGCTTGAACCACGCCTCTCTGATTGATGCAGGCAGATTTTGCGAGGCGAACTTAAAAAGATATCGCCACCTCGATTTTGCCCACGCTCAAACTATCCTCCTGAAATCCAATGCCAACAAAAAGCTCCTGACCACCGATGGGGTTTTCAGCATGGACGGCGATCAGGCCCCGCTTCCAGAACTCACGGAAATCTGCCGCCAAACAGAAACCCTCCTCCTCATCGATGACGCCCATGGCTTTGGCGTGCTTGGAGAAACCGGAGCCGGCTCGCTCGAGCAGCATGGGATCGATGTCGGCGGCGGAGTGTTAATGCTAGGCACACTTGGAAAAGCGGCCGGTAGCTTCGGAGCCTTTATTGCAGGCGATGCCGTTTACATTGACTCACTTATCCAACATGCTAGATCTTACATTTATACGACTGCCCTGCCCCCTTCGATCGCAGCAGCAACGCGGGCAGCTATTCAAATTTTCCAAACTGAACCGGAACGTCGCGAAAAATTAAATGCGAACATTCATTACTTTCGACAAGCCGTCGACGACCTTCCCATAAAAATACTCGATTCAAAAACGGCAATCCAGCCGATCTTGCTTGGCGATTCGGAAAGCGCACTTCAAGCAACCAGGCTACTCCAACAGCACGGGCTTTGGATCACTGCCATCCGACCCCCGACCGTCCCTGAAGGTACAGCTCGAATCCGAATTACGATTTCATGTGAGCACCACCACAGCGATCTTGATCAACTGATCGCTGCACTTAGTTCCGACGCCATGCGGGCACTTACGGAGACCGACCAATGACAGTCCCACTTGTGCTGCTTCACGGATGGGGTGTCAACGCTGCAATCTGGGATGCTCTCGTTCCGGACCTCGAATCTGAATTTGAGCTCCACATCATCGACCTCCCTGGTTACGGCAGTCCACATCCAGTCCACCAGGAAATGTCGTTGATTGAAATCACCGACTACGTCCTAAACCAAGCACCCGAGCAAGCAGTTTGGGTGGGATGGTCGTTCGGCGGAACCATTGCACTCAATGCCGCCCTGACGCATCCAGAACGAATCAGTAAGCTGCAGTTGATTTCGACGACACCGCGTTTCCTGGCAGGAAGTGACTGGAAATGCGGCGTTCAGAAAGAAGCGTTTGATAAACTCGCGACCAGTTTCCGTGGAGATTATGCCAAAGCACTGCAGTCGTTTTTACGACTCCAACTCTACAAAGCTGACCGAGCAGCACAAAGGGCTTCTCGTCAAATGGCAAAAGACTTAACGTCTCAATTAGTCACTCGCCACATCCCGTCAGTGACGGTACTTCAGAACGGCCTGGCAATCCTTGCCAACACTGACCTGCGAGATCAGTTACCCCATCTAACTATCGACACCCAAATCGTTGCTGGAAAAAACGACCCGCTCGTGCCCATCGAAGCCAGCCACTTTCTGAATGAAAATTTGACTTCACCACATTCGTTGATTGAGATGGAAACTGGGCACATACCTTTTCTGGAATCTCCAAAAGGGTACATTGAAGCCCTAACACGATTTTCCAAAAATGAACTATGAAACTTGCCAAAGATCAAATCGCCCGCCAATTCAGCCGTGCTGCAACGACTTACGATACTGCTGCGCAACTTCAAAATGAAATGGCAAGCATCCTGATTGATGCCATTCCTGAATGCGCTCAGGGAACACTTGTTGATCTCGGTTGTGGAACCGGTTGGCCACTTAAAAAATTGGAAAAATCTGGCAAATTCGAAATGACCGCGATCGACATCGCTCCTGGAATGATCGAAATGGCACGTCACAAGGTCCCGCAAATGAATTTCATTTGCTGCGACCTCGAATCCACACCGCTGCCCGATGCATTCGCCAATGTCATCTTTTCAAACGCAGCCATTCAATGGTGCGACACGGCCAAGGCACTCACAGAAATTGCTCGTATCGCAAAACCGAATGCAAACCTGTTACTGTCAACCTTTGGCCCAACTACCTTTGTCGAAATTCACAATGCCTGGAAAGAGATTGGAGATTCCTCCGACCGCATTCACCAGTTCGAAAACCCGACAACCATTGAACACCTACTCAAAGATCTGAATTTTGAAGAGATCATCATCAAGCGTGAAAACCGGCAACTCATTTATCATTCGGTTGACGATTTATTGCAAGGCATTCGAAATCTTGGTGCCACTAATGCATCATCCAATCGCAGTTCCGGGTTGCTCGGGAAAGAGCGATATCGTCAGTTTAGGGCCGTTTTCGAAAATCGATTAACGCAATCTAATCGTCTTGAGCTGACGTTTGACTGCATCTTTGTGTTCGCAAGAACTGCCTAACTGCCCAACTGCCCAGTCGAAAGCAATTTAGCGCCCAACAAAGCACCGAAATCGCCCCCGCGAAACGAAAGTGCTAGCGTTGCAAGTGACGCTTCCAACATTGCTCCGCGATAGGCTTCTAAGATAACCTAACAGATTGAAATTATTGAACTTTGCAAGATGGCTGGCGTAAATGAAAATCGATCAGAGGATGCAACCAATCCGTCTGATTCTGTCGGATGTGGATGGAGTGCTAACGAACGGCGACCTTAGTTTTGACAACCAAGGAATCGAGTCCAAAACTTTCCATGTTCGCGACGGGATGGGAATTAAATTATGGCAACGGTCCGGTCATCAGTTCGGGATCATTACCGCTCGCTCCTCCCATATTGTAAAGATCAGAATGGTGGAACTGGGAGTTGAAATCGTCCGGCAGGGGTCTGAAAGCAAGTTACCTGTGGGGTTACAGGTCATTGAAGAGTTAGGGCTAACCCTTGATCAGGTTTGTTATATCGGCGACGACCTATCTGATCTCGGTCTGATGTCAAAGGTAGGCTTAGCCGCCACGGTTGCCGACGGTGCCGCTGAATTAAAATCAGTCGCTCATATTACGACAACTGCCAAGGGTGGCTCGGGGGCGGTGAGAGAGCTTATTGAGTTAATATTAAAATCTCAAAATCGTTGGCAAGAATTATTGCAGACTCATTACGGCATTTGAGAAAAACCGAGACCAAGCTGCGACGACAAATGTCAGGATGACATGCGACTGCTGTAAAAAAAGGATTTTTGAACTTGGCTTCTGCGAAAACTCAAAAAATCGCACTCCCCAAACGGCTCAACGCTGTTGCGCTGTACCTGATGGCGCTAGCTGCGACCATCTGCCTTTATTCTTGTTACGAACAGTTTGCAGTCCCTCAACTTGAAGGGCCACCGAAAACGATCACCAAAGTCGCATCTAATTTAGACAGTGACTCGCAACCGCTCCACCAGGACAAATCGTGGTTGATTCCACTCTTGGGAGAGGGCACGGATCACTGGGAGCTCCAACCGTGCTCCACTCTCAAACTCGACGAGGGCATCATCCTATTCAAAGAACGAATTGAATGCCCCGATGGTTCAGTTGAGTTTTCGCCATTCACTTTCGTAAGTGACGCAACGACAGCGGACGACAGCAGCGACATCGAAGCCTCCGAACGACCGTTCATCGTCCGCTCCACCGGCGGAGCAAACATTCAGTTTAACGAACCGTTTAATGGAGTGAATTTCGACGGGATAAAACCTGTACTTTGTAAACTGCTGGGAGAGGTCAAGATTTACTCCCTCTCCGATAAGGCAAGAGACGAGTCATTGATTTACATCGAAACTCGCAATGTCACAATTGATCCACACAAAATTACAACACCGGAATCCGTTGAATTTATGTTTGGCGAAAGTCTTGGAATTGGTAGCGATCTGACGATCGAACTGTCACATCCCTCCAGCGCGTTGGCTGATTTTTCAAACATCACGGGAATCCACAATCTTCAGTTGGAACGAATTGAGAAAATCCGTTTGGAACCGGAATCTAAACAGGCTGCCTCTCCCCCTAACACATTCCCAACAACGTCGCCGCTAACGCCTCCGGCGAAAGATCAGCTGAAGAGGAAAGACGGCCCGATTGAGGTGACTTGCAACGGTTCCTTCCAATTTAACTTTGCAACTGGCTATGCCGAGTTCTTCGATACCGTTACGGCCAACCAGCTTGACCAACAAAACAAAATCGAGTGTGACCACCTCGTCCTGATGTTCGGGACGCCCGCGGGAACGCAATCAACACCTCTCAAAAGTGCTCATTCAAAAACAAAAATAGCCGAGCTATCTCGATTAGTCGCCAATGGCACACCAGCGACAATTACGACTCCATCAGCATCGATCACAGCAAACACCCTCACTTTTGATCCAGAAACAAATCTATTTTCAGGACAAAAAAATCAAACCACCGCAGGATTACCAGTACAAATTCAGTCCGATGAAATGTCATTGCAGGCTGACTTATTAAGGTACCGTGCCAAGGGGGATGGCTCACTGGGTGATTTGCAAATTGTAGGGCCCGGGTGGATTAAGTTTGCAGGAAAAACAAGCGAAGATGCAATCTCAGCATCGTGGAAGAAAAACTTAAGAACGATCCCTAATCCTCAAAACCCTGATCTTTTCGAATTAGCTCTCTCCGGGGAGTCAGCCATCTCGACGAATTCCCAAACAAGTATCAATGCTGAGCAGATCAGCTTACAAATCCGCAAAACCGATGCTCCTACTTTACGAGAACCGCCAGCAGGCAGCTCAACTTTCCGTGCACCAAACTCCACGTCACGCAAACCAAACTACACTCCTGTTCAATTAACGACTACTGGCACGACTTACCTTCGCTCACCGGAAATCAAAGGGCAAACGGAAAAGCTCGTTGCTGTTTGGCTAACACCACCCGCGGTCGACAATACTCGCGTCGGCAGGCGACAACTTTCTTTAAAGCCAGTCCAACAACAAAACAATCCGCAACTTGGCACCATCCAATCCGCCTCTTCCACGACTCTAGCAAATCCCCCACTCAATCCTCGATTCAATCCTCAACAACTTCCCACTGGCTCACCCCCTACGTCCCCCCCTGCATTCCCCCAGCGCAATCTTCAAAGTTCCAACACAACCGCAAATCGCAGAGCATCGACGTCTCAGGCGTTCAGCTCCGCGGCCCGCTCCAATTTAAACTCAACATTAAACAATTCGCCAAAACTTGAGTTCAGTGGACAGAAACTGACATTACTACTCGAGAACAACCGCTCTCAAACTGAAGTAAAAAAGATGCTGCTTCAAGGAAAAGTCTCCATCAGACGGGAACCCAAACCCGTCGGGGTTAACAACGCCATAGCCCGACAACAAAACTCCTCCCTTGAAATCAAAAACAGCTCCGAAGTCGAGCTTGAAAAAATTGACAACAGTGATTTCCACCGACTCACGATTGTCAGTGACCAACCCGAGGGAGCCAATTTATCGTCGGGTGAATTAAACGTTTCTGGAAAACGAATCGAAATCGACGAACAACAGAACAAACTTGTAATCCGCGGTGATGGAACGTTGCTTTTTAATTCCAGAGAACAAGGCCACGCTCTACCTGTCAAATTTAATAGTACCGGAACGCCCTCTCGACCGCAGAACTCGACGCAGTTAAACGTGCAATGGAATGAAGGGATGATTTTTGATGGCGT
>Ga0214477_100652_pt1 | contig 22706 bp, 15 predicted proteins | sample M1_20Mar14CPVII9_FD_165058 | JGI IMG/M metagenome (GOLD analysis project Ga0214477, IMG submission 165058) | Marine eukaryotic communities from Monterey Bay, California, United States - M1_20Mar14CPVII9sort6BwellC16 | ecosystem: Environmental > Aquatic > Marine > Unclassified | place: USA...
TGGTTAGTCTATCGTGTCTATGGACGCCGGAAGCGGGGGCGAAGGAGTATGCCTATGTTATGGAGTTGTCTAATGATCTTGATCTTGACATTGACACCAACATTGGTTCTGACAGTGACGATGAAGGTGATATTGGAATGACAGATGTTGCTGGTGGGTTTTCTGATCACCCAGACGACGACTTTGATGTTGATAGAAGAGGTATTGCATAGTTTAATCAATTGTACTCAACATTAGGACACACTTCTAGGTATATGTTATTCATCTAATGTAACTCAAACTGTTTACTTTACAGTCACATAACCTTATTCCCTAGTATAAGATTCCAGGAAGAGGCTCTTCATCTCTAAATCCTCAGCGGCTTCAACACTGTCACACGGTGTTGAAGTCCACACTTCGATGTTCAATATTTCAAACGGACTACCGTCTGCATGTGATTTTGACAAAGGTGGACTCTGAAAGGTTGCACAAGGAGAGGATGTTCCATAAAGGAGATCACTCTCAAGACACAATCCAAAACCGCCCTTATCAATAGATCCTGGACTCTGAGGGGGTGACACATTGCGTTGATCATCTGACTGATCATCTCTACCTTCATCCCCATTGAGTGCACCACCGCCAAGTGCAATCATATCATGTGTACAGTACTGCACCATATCATTGGTCCCTGCCCAATAAAATACATCTAACTCACTCTCAAGCTTGGCTTGATCTAAGATTGAATGTTGTGCATCCTTTTCACTTCTTGTTCTTCTCATTCTCCAAAGGAAAGACTCTCCTGACCCATAATAGTTCCAACTCTTACGCCAAGGAGACGATGTAAAGCTTCCAAACACTTCGCCTTCGACAGTTTCAATGGCAATAAGAGTGTGCTTTGTGCCACGGATTGTTTTCAAAAGTGAGGGTAAATGAGCACCATCTCGTACTAAAGAATACTTCAAGAAGTAGTTGGTTTCTGCAATCGTTTCAGGCATGAACATTTGAAGGCTTTCCATTAATGGTGGAGATAAAACATGTGGATGGCAAGAAGTATCATTGGCATGAGTTCCAAGTATTTGGAAGGGGAGTGAGTTGAACGCCCCATAGCCTTCTGCATATGGATCCTCGTTCACATTCCAGGTATTCGCAGCAGCATAAGATGTAGAATCCAAGTCCCAAGATTCATCACAATTAACCTGGTCGGCACCTACACGAGCAACAGAGCTTACGTCGTTGACTCTCGAAGAAGGTCCGGTGCCATTGATAGTTTCAAGATGATGCGACGGATAAAGATCTTCGTTGGATAGACTTCGGAGAATTTCTGAAGTGTGCCTGGATAAACTAATACTTCTAATGACAAATGAATCATCAAGTGATAGTAAAGGCCTAGACGAGGAAGAGCTCTTGCTACTCTTGAAACTGCTACCAGATAGCATGCTTCGATACTTTCTCGCCTTGTCAACAGATTCAACTACGGGTGACTCTTCTACCTCCATTCCCTCACCTTCATAGTTGTTAGTTGATGCTTGTCTTATGAATACGGCCTGATCATCTTTAGCCCCACCAGATGATGATGGGTTTCTGGGTGGTCGTCTCAGTGGTGATTGCCATGCGGCTCCGTTAGGTTGATTGGGTTTGACATCTACATAATCCTCAGAATTCAAAGAATCGTCATCATCAAGATCAGTCGTGAGCATTGTTATTTGTGATTCAGATCGAACAGGACGTGCACGTGATAACGATGGAAGTGAGCCCGTGAATGACGTTCCTCCAGTTGATGATAACACAGGCCTACCAAGTCCAATCGATGGGAATGGCGACAAAATTGATGAGATTGATGCTACACTGTCAGACCTTATGGGCGCACCTCGGCGTAGTGTCAGAGAAGCTACACTGCTCATAGACTCAGATCTTAGCGGTGCAGCTCTCTTCAGATTGGGGAAAGAGATGACTGAGATACCATCGCTTAACAGTGAGATAGCAGAATCCCGACGAGCCATTGCCAACTTTTCTTCTTCCTTTTCAAAGACCGCGTGATTCCAAGAGACACTGCGTTCGTATTTACCTCTTCTCATTGGACTGCCTCCACTAGAAGATGAAGTCTTCATAATACCAATTGCAGTACCTCTTCGTTGCTGAGTAAGAGATGACTGGGACATGCCAGATCGAGATCTGCCCGCTAATGGCGGAAGCTGACTTGGAAGTTCGCCAAGATCCGAAGCAGCCGAAGATACCTCAACCTCCTCATCGCTATGTGTATTCTTGATGTCAGTCGGTGTTCCAGGTACATCATTACTAGAAGACCCTTTCTCTTCTACATCATCATTTGACTTCGGCTTCTTCTTCTCAACCTTCTTGTCTGCAGAAGACTCACGGAACATGTCAACATTTCTAAATGAAGGACCACCACTTAACAAAGCTGCCACGGAATTAGTTGATGTAGATAAGATATCAGCATTATCATCATCCTTGGCATCAACAATATGTTCATCATCAACAACGTCATCCATTTTAGACTTGAAACCTGCATTGACCAACAGATGCTTAAGACGATTAGCAGTCGAGCTAGGCCTAGGAGATGGCCGAAAGATATCATCAGCTGCATCGCCATTAATACCATCTAATCCTACTGTTGAATCATCCATTGCCGTATCAGTGTCAGCTGGTGTATTCAGAAATGAATCAAAGCGACTATACGAACTACTACTCCGTTTGAATGACAACTGCTTACTCGTGAACATGTGTTGAAGGATACTCATACTGAATGGTGAGATACAACCCCCTCCATTACGTGGTGTCACTGACCTTTCCAGAGTTAACTTCTCTTTTTGTTTTTTACGTTCTTCCTTTTCAATTCTACGAATGGTACGTTCGTCCATGTGTGCTAGCGCTTTTTGAAACGTTGTCTTTTCAATAGTGGTGTTACCATTTGCTTCCGTTTGAGAACTCAATAGCATGGTATTTGGATCTTCTTGTTCATTCTCCTTAGTTGGATCTTTCAATGGCTTATCCAACGGAGCATGTAACCTTTGTAATCCTCTTTCCATTGGTAGGCCCATACGCATTAATGTCCTTCTTGATGAGCCACTAGGGGTGATAGTAAGACCCTTTTCATGAGCATGGAATAGACGATTACTATCGGAACCAACAGAGGATTGCTGTTTACGTAACTCTAGACGAGATAGACGTGCAGCAGATGATACTCGTCCTTGCAATTCATAAGGTCGGGTTAATTCTTTGGTAGAGTTGGATGCATTGCTCGATGTATGTGATGTTGTTGATTCCTTATTTGTAACTTTTGGTGTCTTCTCAACCTTATCCATATCACCTTTACTACTTGTCTCTTTGCTATTGATTGAATCTTGAGATCCACGCGATACCCAATCTTTCACCCAATCTCCATTATTGTCATCCTGTTGACTTTGTTCATTATCATCAGTTTTTTCCACACTTTTAACTTCCCAACCATGTCCTGGTATTAAATCATGTACCTCCCTATACATACATAACATATATATTTTATAAACAGAAAGATTGTTAGTTACAAACAGACACATCTTATGCACACACACAATTCATATATAAGTACACAAATACTCACCCCGCAGCTCCACCACAGACAGCAAAGAACAAATTACCATCCATCAATCTTTCATGCGCCATCATACAGGCCTCCGCAGTACCATTTGCCAATAAAGTATCCAAGAAATTGTGCTCTGTTTTGGTTAATATAGAATCATGTTGATGCATGTCAGATGCACCTTCAATTACTCCTACACCTGCAGCACCCGCATTTGATAGCGAATGAATAGATTCACGTAATAATTGTTTGGAATTGTGTAACTTTTCAATCTCTTGTTCACGCAGACGTGCTTTAGCACGATGTTCTTCATCTAACGATTGACGGAACGGAGAATGTTTGGGCGATGATAAATCAGTATAAGAATCTCTACTTGGTGATGTACTTATTGGATCTACGTCCTTCTTATTCATCTTGTATTGTTTATTGTTTATATCTTATAGAGTATGTGTCAAGTATTGTTGTACTTGGTGGTAAATTTTAGTGTTCTTGTATGGGGTATGTAATCTATTGCAATGTGCTGTTACTCTTCATATATTGACTGCCGCTTTTACTAATATCCTTAACGCTTATAGCACCACCTTGCTTAGTTTTGTACGCCGTGCCGCGCCAAATGTGATCGATTATACAATATCGAGAGTTGAGCTCTGCTTCATGTAACGGACATATAAATTTCCGTCCATTGAGGACCGTACTTCCGGTCTAATAAGTCGAAGCCAAGACCGTTGAGGTTTAAGTACTTATTTAACCCCTTGTTCTCTTACGCTTTTAGATCTCTATAGATCTAGATAGTATGTAGAATGAAGATTACCAGGAACAGTCGGTAGAATCATTTCCGATTTTATGATATACTACTACATGCTTCTTCTTCGATTCCAATAACTAGTCATGCTTCCTCTTGCTCATCGGCAGTAGTACTCACTGTGGCTTCCTCCACTCCGCGAGAGTCACTGTCACTTTCATAGTTGTATGAAACTTCATCATCATTATTGTCTTCTTCTTCCGATGACGATGTTGTAGATTCAAGGAAAGATGATTCTAGCTCAACAAGTCCCAAACCCAAGTTATCTTTCAATAGATTCAGACCTAATGCATCTTTTACTTCCTTCCCAAACTCTATCACTTCATCCTCTTCACATCTTTGTATCCAATCAAGTAATGGATCTATATACAACTTGTTAAATAAGTAATGCGTTTCACTCTTTTCCATAATTTGATGTAACTGTAACAAACATCTGATGACTGTTCGTCTACCACACTTGATAATCTGACATACATCATTAGCAAGCTTTATTGCTAATGCATAACTGCGTAGATATGGATAAATCAATGATCTTCTAATATTCCAACGAATAACATCTAATATTGTATCATATGGTGGATTGTAGTTTTCTAACCACGAGAGTGATGGACTTAGTATCATGACTGTCCATGACGATTCTACAGTTGGATCACCATCAGTTGTTCGATGATCATAGACATATGCAAAAAGTATGTCTGTTAGGGAGAGAAAGGCTGATCGCTTTTGTTCAGCGCTCAACTGTATTGGTATGTTGCTTTGAGGTGGAAGTGTAGCAAGTAGATGAGACTCTTCAGCCGTAAAGAATGTGTTGAGTTGTTTTTCCTCTGTAGTCGTTAGCTTTGAAAGTTGACTGGTCACATTGTCAATAGTTAATTCATTTGATTCTTCATTTGATGTATCTGATGATGATGATTGATTTGCTGCCCAATGTGGTACCATTAGCATTGCAGAGTCAAAGATCATATCACCCTCTTCTTCGACACATAAGTCGTTAAGATATCTATCAGTATCAAACTTTTCATTCTCCATTTCCAACCTCGTCTCTCTTCTATTTTCTTGTTTAGACGTGTTATTATCTCCGTCAACATTATTATTAGTAGTGTTGTAGACTTCATCTGGATTTGGACACTCTAACATTTCATGTGCTAGTCCTTCACGTGCATAATCTTTGAATACATTTGAGAAATGTTGAAAGAGTCCATAGTTTGGTCTGTTCTCATTGTTGACTGATAGTAAATCTTCCATTACTTGTGATGTAGATGATATATTATTATTATCATTATCATTAGATATTTCAATTTCATCTTTATCTCCATCTATTACTTTGATCAGTGGATTGCTATTTATTGCTTGTTGTTTCGTCTTAGGTTGTTGTTGTAATCGACCAAGTAAATCTAAATCATCCCATATGTTTTCTTCCTCCTTACGTATAATGACTGTTAATGTACCATGATTCTTCTCAGGATTGTATTGTAACTTTGGTAAATCTTCTTTTGTCCATAATATGTATTGTTTACTTGCTTCTTCTGTTATTTCTGTGGTAGATTGAGATTGTGCACAAGATGTGCTCACTTTATCGCCTTCCGCTGTAGACTCTTCTTCTACTACACTTATCAGTCCATTATTAGTTGGTATAGTAGCAGCTCTAGCCAAACTATCATCAACATCATCCTCACTAACAACTCTATGAGGTAGTGTTAATTTCAATAGATATGTTGGCGGTGCATAAAGATGTATTTCGGTACCATCAACTATTACTAAATCAAGTGTCGCCGTTGATACACGAACATGAGGTATTGATGCCTCAATGTTAACATGTGTTGATGTTTGAGAGAGGTTATATCGAGGTATGATGGGCATATCGTATGATTGTGTTGTTTTGTCTACTACTTACTTTATCCCTCAAGTATCCCAGAGTCTCCAGATGGGGGTCAATTAATGCACAGCCACTCATTCTTCATTTTGCATAACTGGCTGGAATACTGTCCTTACTATCAAAGAGATAAACTTATTATATAGACGGCACAATATAGACAGGCAATATGACAGCGGCAACAGCAGAACAGGCGGCAGCGCCCGACATGGATATGGAAATGGACAGTAGCAACACTAACCTACCAGACAACACCATTGATCCAACAACACTTACATCACGAATCATACAGAGTAAATCAATCCAAAAAGAAGATGCAAACAATAATGAAGATGATATAGAAATGGATACTAACAATACAGTAGAACAACCAACATTTCAAAAGTTATCAGCACAACATTCACGTCCAACCAATTCCAAGTCAGAATATCGTCGTATACGTTGTCCAGCACATCGGTATACACCACTACGTGAGAATTGGGAACAACTACTAACCCCACTCGTTGAATATTTAAAGTTACAAGTGCGATTTAATACACGTACACGATCAGTGGAGATTAAAACATCACGACACACAATTGATACATCAAGCTTACAAAAGGGAGCAGACTTTATCGGCGCTTTCATGTTAGGTTTTGAACCACAGGATGCAGTGGCATTATTACGATTGGATGATTTATTCATTGAATCATTCCAGGTTACGGATGTAAAGATATTACGTGGTGATCATTTATCACGTGCCATTGGTCGTGTGGCTGGTCAGGATGGTAAAACTCGATTTGCTATTGAGAATGCCACACGAACTCGTATTGTTATAGCCGACTCACGGATACATCTATTAGGTAGTTATGGTAATATACGCTTGGCTAGGAATGCTATTTGTGATTTGATATTGGGTGCACCTCCCGGGAAGGTTTATAATAATATGAGAAATGTTGCCAAGAGGAATGAGAGGTATTAGATGAGATATGAATGTTGACATGTGATATGTATGTCATATCCAGGATGATGGGGGATATGTTTTGATTTTGGGGTGCAGACTGATTGTAGTGAGCTCTTGGCGGCTTTGTGATGTTTAGAAAGCTCGGATATATATGTGGACTTGGAGCAGAACTGCATAAGTCACGATACTATAATGATTTTGTGTTGTACAAGTATCTTCTATAATACCCTCTACAGAATGAATTGCATACTAAGAACTATGTACTAAATGGTTTATTATATACTGCCGCTTCGAATCATTCGCCTTCACCACCTCTCTTATATATGTGCAACTAGCTCTTGCAGCTGAGAACGCTGAGTACATAGTTGCAAAGGCAAGAAGTTTCTAGGTATCCTTTTAACTATGATTACGCTTTTGAGCCTTTCTTCTGATATCTACCGAAATGCCAATGCTCTCCTCCTCACACGACAAGTTGAACAATTCAAATGTTGCGGCATAATAATATGAGTAAGTGTGGTTTTGGCGGGGAGAGTTCAACTGCTCGATTATTTGATATAACTTGCAAGAGAGAACAGGTGGTGATCAATAGTGGTAGACAAGTATAACTATCCACTCATCCTTGTCAGAGTTTAGTAATCGTGATAAGGGTACTACCAGGCTATCGAACATTGCAACTCCACCTTCACATATATATCACAATGGCAAACAACAAACACGACGAATCTCCGTCACCAGTAGTAATGTGCCCAAGTAGTCCAAATGATTCATCCTCACATCACTCTGCATTAACAAATTCTACAGAAGATAATGAAAACTTTATATCTCTATTGCAATATAAGAATGCACATCATATACTCAATTTACACACTCCCGATTCACAATCACCTAATGATGCTCTATCCCAGGAAACTATTAACGAGGCATATAATGTTGCAAAACAACAGGCATTATATGCCCTTGAACAATTCGAGGCTACGCATAGAAGTGGTAAGAAGAACATGTTCTTTTACAGTCAACAGAATTTCTTAGAATTGAAATTACAAGCTTTAGATCAAGCGTATGAAGAGCTTGGTGGTATAATAGAAAGAGAAGATAACAATACACCGCCACCACCACAACAAAATAAAGAGGATGGGAAAGATGGTAAAACTTCTTCTGATGCACCGTCCATATCTGCAAAGAAAACTCAAGTAGAAGAGAATACAGCAGTAGTAGACCCGCAAACAGAACCGCAGGATGATATTAGTGATTGTGATAATACATACGAATTCGATACCAAAGACAAAGCTGTCAAAGAAACTCCACCTCGACAACAACAAGAAAAGCAAGTCACCCCACAACATGAACGGCAACAATCAGATGATGATGAACTTGATACAATAGATATATACTTTCAACCATCTCCGAAGAAAGATCGTGTATCCAAGGAGGGTATTACCGAGAAGGCATCAGATGCAAGTTCAGTTACCTGGGATGATAATAGTATAGGTGCTAGTATATTCTCAATGTTAAGTGTTGCTGCCGATGCAGTGTCGGAAAGTGGTTTATCAGAAGTTTTAGGACCTAAATCAGTTACGGAGAAGGAAGAAGAAAAGGAATTGAGTGAGGTACTGCAGAACAACAGCAGCAATAGACGGCCACCGTCGGGTATTAATGTCAAACACCGCAACACCAAAAAGTCTGCGCAGATATCACCCACGTCAGTCACTGATTGGAAGGTATCTATACATAACAATTCGAGTTATGACAATAGCTCACCTAGGAAAAGTAACCCTGCAGCATTAGGTCGGGGTAGAATGATGAAGGGTGCAAGACAGTCAAACCCAATGGTTAATACTCATGATGCAACAGAGGCAGCAAGGATGGGGATACTGCGGGCATTGTCGGAAGACAACTCAGAGTGCCTACAAATCGATGACGAGTATACTAATAATAACTATTTGAATACATCCGATGAAACAAATGGCACAGAAGCAGTAGAAGCAAAAGCAAGGTTTATGAAGAGACATTATGGAAAAGGAAGAAACAGTGGCGGCGGGGGTACCTCGCCATCGAAGGCGAGACCGAAGAACTTTTTTCAAGGAAAATCTGATCGTATGCCAAAGGATACAAACAGTTTATTATCATCTCAACTTAGTGGAAGACAAATATCTGAAGAATATCCAACTGAAAGTGCTCGATCTTATGAAAGCAGCACTCGACAGGAGCAATCTACGCGGGATAATACTACATCTATTGCTGTCGTCGAGAATGCAAGTGATAAACCAACGTTGAACAGAAAGGGATCATCTGGGTCATCTCAAGAACAAAGAAAACACAAAGGAAGTCGTCCATCATCGCCTCCAACCACTATATCAAAGAAAACATCAAAATCATCACGGAATAAGAGAAAAGATGAAACTACCGAATACACATATGACGAGATATTACTAGCGGGGATGGAAATGGCCGATGAGCTATGCATATCGTTGAATAATTGTCTGAATCCACCAACTGATGATATTGGTTTTGTTAAAAAGATATCAAATGCAAGCTCAGAGGCATTAATTGCAGCTCAATGCGAGTTAGAACGAAATGGAAGACAGAGTGATCAATCATTGGAGGAAGATTCTACTCTGTATACCCGCTCGACATACGACGATACACGAGTCACATACGGAGATACGTCGACATACTTTACTAGAAGAAGTGAATATACAGATGGGGAGAGTACAGCATTTGATACGACGAGCTCCTTCAGTAAAAAGAATGGAAAGAGAAATAGTTCTCGGGAAACAGATCCGCCACAACGGATGATGGTGTAGGCATTCACAGATGAATCTTATCCATAATCCATAAAGACAAGCAGGGAGTAGAAATTATAACAGAATAGGAATTTGTAAACACTCAAATGCTGTCTTGTATATTTGAATGATTTCACAGCATCCCCCGTGCTTCTTCCTCACTAGCATAATACCATCTCATCCTCATTCAGATGTGGAGCTGTACCAGCGGCGCGCCGCGGCCGGCCGGCCAGGTAGAGTTAGGTAAGGATACCACTGAAATCTTCGTAATTCGTGATATTGTAAAATCTCTGAACACCTACACCCCATACCACCCGCCCTCTCCGCCACAATCATGGAAGAGATCACTAAACTAGCGTCAAAGTGTCGTGTTGCAACCCCACATGATGTGGTAACAAATTCAGAATGTGTTTATACGTTTCATTCTCCTTTTACTACCGATAAGGGTATTATTGTAAATTTGACCAATTTTGTTGGTACACTTGATGAATTGGCCTTCACAAACAGTTCAGATACTTCATCAGCATTGTCTGTACGTATATGTAAGAAGCGCGTTCTTAAGGAGAATGGTGGAGATGAAACCATGGCCGAACCTGAAGCGGCTACAAAGTTAGGTGTAGGAGTTGAAGGTGGATTTGCTACTGAAGCAGATAAGTATGATATCATCTCAACATATTCAATTGTTGCTTTGCAAAAAGGTGCAGATGATAAAGCACAGGTATTGGTAGAACTTCCATATGACGAATCATCAAAGAATACCTTTCCAATGGCTGTATCACAAAGTGCAGATGCTATTATTCATCATGCTGGATTGGCAGTGAAACAAGATTTGTCTGCTTGGGAATTAGATGATGAACCAAAACCAGTATCAAAATATTATGAGGCATTACCCTTTGTTGAGAACGAAGTCAAGGTTAGCCCTAACCCATCTGATTGGAAGGTGAGTAGTATTGGTACATATCCATTCCTTATCAAATATCATAACACAACTAAACTATCTTTTGTATGTGCATATCATATTATGTGTTCAGTGTGAAAAATCAGGAGATAATCAAAATCTATGGCTTAATTTAAGTGATGGATTCATTGGTGGAGGTCGTAAGAATTGGGATGGTAGTGGGGGATCAAATGGTGCCCTTGATCACTTTACAGAGACGGGTGAAAAGTACCCTTTAGTGGTCAAGCTTGGAACAATCACAGAAGATATCAGCACTGCCGATTGTTACTCTTATGCTAAAGATGAGGATAGACCAGTAAAGATTCCTAATTTGAAAGAACTTTTAGAGAAGCGTGGGATTATGGTTGCTGGGATGTAAGTATTGATTGCTGTTGTTTCACATTTTATCGTTAACATTATTACCAACTCACTCACAACACATACTTTTAATCATCCTACCCAGGCAAAAGACCGTCAAGTCTACAGCAGAGTTGGAAGTGGAACTCAATGCTACATATGCTTTTGACGCAATCACTGAAAAGGGTGCCCATCTCGTCCCTGTTACAGGCCCAGGACTTGCTGGGTTGCAAAACTTGGGAAATAGTTGCTATATGAACTCGGTTGCTCAAATGTTATTCAGTGGAACTATACCCGAATTATCATCTCGGTATGGAGCAAAGAACTCACTACAAAAGATTTTACTCACCAAAGCATCCGATGATTTACTCTGTCAGGCAGCCAAGCTATCATCGGCATTGACAAGTGGAGAGTTTTGTGGGCCAGTACCAGAATCTGCTGAAGTTACAGATTCATCAACAAACGACCCAAAATATAGACTAGCGCCTCGAATGTTCAAACATGTGGTTGGGCATGATCATGTTGACTTCAGAACAGGGCAGCAGCAAGATGCAGCACAATACTTTCAATATTTGTTAGAAAAACTGGACCGTGCTGAATTGGGAGCGGGTGATAGACTGAAGAGTAAGGATGGAAGTAGTACGGCTATCGTCACATCGAACTTGTTTGCACACAAGACAGAATCTCGATTAGTATGCGCATCGGATAATATGATCAAATACAAAGAGAGTGCACCTGAGACAATGCTTAGCTTGCGTATTCCAATGTCTAAGTCAACATTGCCCGATGATAAATCACCTGATCTGAAGAAGCAGAAATCAGAGGATAGTGGCGATAGTAAAGAAAAGAAGGAGGTTCCCACAGTTACCTTTGATGCATGCTTGGATGAGTGGTCTGCTGTCACATCAGTTGATGACTATCGTTGGCCTCATTTACAAAACTCAATCAGCAAGGGTTCAACTTCTCAAAACAAGTTTGTAAACTTTCCAAGATACCTCTTAGTCCACATGCAACGCTATGAGCTTGGTGATGATTGGCAACCGAAAAAGATTGAAGTTGATATTGATATGCCCGAGACGATATCACTGCAGAAGTTCAAAGGTATTGGTCCCCAAGAAGGCGAAAAGCTTGTTCCAGAGGAAGAAGCGAGTAGTAGTGGAAGTGGAGAGACTAGTAATGCACCAGCTGCCCCTGTTATTGATGAGGGTGCGCTTGGTCAGCTCATGGATATGGGATTTGGTATGAATGCATGCAAGAGAGCCTTAACTGCAGTCGGTGGTTCGAATGTAGAAGCTGCCATGTCTTGGGTTTTCGAGCATAATACAGATCCCGATTTCAACGATCCATTGCCTGAAGGCGACAGTACCGCTGCGGCATCTAGTAGCTCAGATGTGGATGAATCTGTTGTCATGTCGCTAGTTGAAAACTTGGGCTGCTTCACAGCTGATCAAGTACGAGCAGCTGTAAAGCATTGCAGTGGAGCCGCGGACAGAGCTGCTGATTGGCTGTTTTCTCATATGGATGATATTGACAGTGCAGTGGCAGCCCTGGAAAGTGCATCTTCGGCCGGCGCTAGCTCTGTTCCCACATCAAGTACTCCGCTTGAAGATGGTGAAGGTAGTTACAACCTTATTGGACTAGTTAGTCATATTGGAAAGAATACTGGCAGCGGTCATTATGTTGCACATTTGAAGAAGGACGGAAAGTGGGTCATCTTTAATGATGAGAAGGTTGCTCTTTCAGAACACCCTCCCATCAAGCATGCCTACATGTACTTGTTTCAAAGAAGTGATACAGCTAGCAAGCCTAATGAGGAGTACTAGATCTGTAGTGTATCTCTCTGCAATGACAGTAAAACTACTAATGCTTGATATGAAGATTTAACTTGTTTATATTTACATTTTGGTTAAGCCATTCACTGAAAGCAAGAGTTGAGTTGGGTCATAGTTCACAGGGTCTTTATAATAGGTATCCATAAAGAATGTGTTCAATGTATCATACTTGATATTAGCTTGTTTGAACAAAGAACGAGCAATTGCCTGAGCCTCTGCATCAATGTCATAAGACTGTTCTTGAAGCAATATCTGTGTGCCAATTGAACTGTAGTCATCCATTGCTACCGTTACTACACTGCCATAGTCATCATACGGAATACTGATTTCGTAGAAACCAATCAATCCTCCAGCTTTGAATTTCTCAAGTGTAACTGTGAGCTTGCCTAATGCATCTAGGAGCGTATCATAGTCATAATCGAAGTCTTCGTACTCCTCTTTTCTCTTGAATGGTGATGTGTAATCTTTCTTACTTGCGTAAGGAGCGAAAGTGGATACTAATTCATTTCCCCATGCTAAACTAAATTGTTTTAACTTTGCTTTGTCTTTATTCAGGAATGTTGTAATAGATCTTAGAGTGGAATATAGCTCAAACTTGTATATCCCTCTATTCTTTTCATCTTCAGTATTCATACCTTTAAGACTTCTATCAAAAGACGGTTTAACTAACTCCTTGTTTTGTTGAATCAACTTGTTCAATTCATCGGCACTACCCCCAGTTGATGCAGCCAGAGCACTCTTTACAGCTAGATTTATTATGGTTTGTGTCATATCTGTATCTAATGGTTGTATTGGATCAGGAGAACATAGCTCTCCTAGCCCTGGATTGCCAATTGGCGTACCATCTTTTCGAGTACCATTATCGTACAGTCTTCTGCCAGTAGCTGAATCACATCGCCCTTTGTCTCGCAAGTTATCAGACAACCTTTCCCATTTAGCATCTAGCTTATCTGCGACTTGTGCACCTTGTACAATTGATTTGCGAAATGCCTGTCCAAGTTGTGAATCGGTAACTGCTGATATACCTTGATCTGTTTGGGCGTTTGAGATTGTAGGTATGAGTAGTGGTGCAACAGATAGCGTACGCTTAAGATACTCTCTTCTAGTATTGAATTGCTTGTTGTTCTTCTTTGGCATAGATAAAGACTGAACAGTACTAACCAATATCAACGACAGTAGTATAGCAAATTCCAATGATATCCTCACTGATAATACAATAGTCATCTCTTTTCTGTTAATATGTATCAAGTAGTAATTTTGATATAGTTATATATAACTTCTAATATTGATAACCGTAGTAAAAGTAGTGAAATATAACCATGGGCAAATATAACACAATTAGATATAATATACAATGCAGATGCAGAATTAGATATAATTAAAATTGAGACACTCAATCAGATAAGTCTGGTAAATATAACGCACCTTATATACAATGCAGAACTAGATATAATTAAAATTGAGATACTCAATCAGATAGGGCCGGGTACATATACAGCCTGGTATAATATTATATAACATATCATTCATCACACCGTTACCGCGTCATTGGAAAAAAATGACGATGGTATCTTTTACGGCTCCTCTACTCTCTCCTTGCTCTCATCTCTGACCCATTGTTGTAAAGTATTAGGTTCGTGTTGTAAATATGAATACACTCTACTCTCACGGGGTTCTAATAGTCTCCGCTTTGCTATACGTTCAACAAGCATATTCCTTTCAATCAATCAATATCGCCACAAAAGGAAGAACAACTACCACAAAATTATATGCTACTGTGCTAACACCGAGACAACGTCAGTTTTGGGAGGATGTGGAAGCTGGACTGGATGACGTTGAAAAGTTCTATGAAGAAAAGGGGCAGAGTATGGAACGTATTCATACCTTTTGTTCAAGAGCACAGGGTGATCTACCACTTCCAGAGCCTGCAGTTCTCGGTCATCAACCATCGGAAGAACATATAGATGGATTAACAGCTAACCCATATTGGGATGCAAGTACAGATACAACAAACTTTCCTTGGGCGGCTGAATTGGAATCAAAGTCACAAATAATAATAGATGAGTTTGAACAGTTTGAGAAGGAGAAAGAAACACAAGAAAGCGTGTTCTCGGGAGATTCAGCATGGCAAAGTAAAGTAATGGGTACGGGATGGTCAGCATTTAGGTTACAAAGATTGGGTGTGTGGAATACAGAAAACTGTGCAAAGTTTCCTAAAACATATGCGTTACTGAAGGAACTAAATATACCTTTGGCAGTACGAGGTGTATGCTTTGCACGTCAAACACCTGGTAGTGGTGTACAACCACATACAGACGGTAGAAACTTTATCTTAACATCGCATTTGGGATTAAAGATTCCCAATGATTGCTGGATAAAGGTTGGAGAAGAGCAACAGACATGGACAGAGGGGAAATTAACAACACTTGACACATCATTTGAGCACTCTACTGGCAATCCGTCTAATGAAGATCGGCATGTACTCATCATTGATTTTTGGCATCCAGAGTTGAGCGAGGCAGAACGAGCCGGACTCGAGTTTATATACAATTTAAGAAATGAATTTGAGAGTGGCAGGGTGCCCTATCGTGAACCTAGGCCAAGACAAACTCAAGAAGATGAAGATGAGAAAGAACAAGAAGGTCAGGGGATTGGAGGGTTATTGAAGTCTCTTTTCAATTAGTAGTGCAAGTTAAGATATGAATATCACTTAACCCTCTTGAGACTGAGACTACTGAAGTCTCTCAGTTCAGACTTACTAAAATATTAAGATATGACTATTACTTCACTTGAGACTGAGACTACTGAAGTCTCTCATTCAAGCTTACTAAAAGATTGAATGGTATCCTTTTATGAGAGTGTACATCTGAGCAATGCACCGGTGCCCCCAAGTAACAACAATAAGATGGCGACTACTGATCTCACATATGATCCACAAACATGGAAGGGATCTCCTCTTATATCAGTGACACAAATCACCACTTCTGGCCTTCTTCGGCTATTCCAAACTGCACAATCAATGAGAACACTCGTTCGTGATAATGGTGGTGATAATCGTTTACAACATCGTGTATTGGCATCTGTATTCTATGAGGCTAGTACTCGTACCTCGTGTTCGTTTCAGGCTGCAATGATGAGGTTGGGCGGCACCTTCATTCACGTCGACGGTGGTAAAGGCGGAAACACAAGTGCATCTAAAAAAGGTGAGACATTGGAAGATACAATTCGATGTTTGGAATGTTATACCGATGTTACTGTATTGCGTCATCCTACTACCGGTAGTGTTCAAAGGGTTGCATTAAGTGCTGGTACGGTTAAGCCAGTCATTAATGCTGGAGATGGTGGTGAGTAGTAGTCTAGTTGCAATGCAGTCTTTGTTGAAACTTATATATGTACTGACTTATCATTACCTTATATACAACATCATTATGGGGGGTCATATACTGTATCTATGAACTGCCAAGTTGGTGAACATCCAACCCAAGCTCTTTTGGATATGTTTACAATCTGGGATGAACTTGGAATTTCTTTAGATGTTGAAGGTGGAGAAAGAAATGAAGGTGCATTTAGCTCTAAACACACTGGTCCATTAGTTGTAGTATTATTGGGAGATCTCAAACATGGTCGTACTGTTCATAGTTTGGCCAAGTTACTCGCTAGGAGTTCTATTAGTGCTCCTGCAGACAGTCCACATAAATTGATATTGAGATACTGTGCTCCGACATCATTGGAAATGCCATCAAAAGTACAAGAATATGTAAGTGAATTTGAGAATGTAAAGCAAGAAGAATATACAGATATGAAAGAGGCAGTGAAGGGTGCAAATGTATTGTATGTAACAAGAGTACAAAAGGAAAGATTCGATACTGAAGAGAATTATGAAAAGGTCAAGGTGAGTTTGGAAAGATAAAGTGTATAATGAAGTTGATTGTTTTGTCAATCTGATATGAATCTAACATTTATATATACATATTGAAATAGGGTGCATATGTTGTCGATGCTGCATTGATGAAGTCTGCGCCATCTGATATGATTGTTATGCATCCACTTCCGAGAGTTGATGAGATCCACACTGAGGTAGACTCTGATGACCGTGCATGCTACTTCAGACAAATGGAGAATGGCATGTTCGTTAGAATGGCGATATTGGCATTAATTCTTGGATCACCATAGAATGGAAATTGTTCGTCTATTGTGGTGTAATAAAGAACCATTAGACAGAATCATAATTGCAAATAGACTGCTCATTCTTTTAAGTTCACATGTGATATATTAATTGCATTATTTCTTGATGTGTATTCTCATCACATACGTAGCTACATCCAGCTTTCCCCTACATTCTGTTTATATACAACCTCCTCATATCTCCCAATCATCTAGTAAATTCAAAGCTTAGTTCAAAGTCCACCAATTTTTCTTCTTCTCGGGTTCAGGAGGTGCTTGTTCTTTCTTCTTCTTACCCCCCATCTGGAAAAATGTTGGTGCCTTCTTCTTTGCTCCTCCTTTTAAATCACTACCATCGGCCATACCTCCGGGACGTTGCATGTATGGAAGATCTTTCTCACTCTTGACTGAGTTAGGATCAACAGGGAAAAGATTCACTCCTCCGCTCTTTTGCCAATCAGCGAATGATCGAGATTTAAATGATGTAATACCAGTAGCTCCGAGATTTTTACCCTTATTGGCATTCTTTTCCTTATCCTTAATCTTCTTCCATTGTTCCTTTGACATACCAGAAGGAATGTATTCCATTGTCATCGTTCTTCCAGAGTTTTGTGCACCATTGCGGAGTTGTTGTCCGCTGAATGAGGAGAAGGCAGAGACATCAGAGCATTGCAGAGCAATTGATGCAGCGGCGATAGTAAATGTAGAAGTAGACTTCATTGTTGATAGTATTAATAAGGTGTAGATGCCGATATGTTATGGAATTAAGTTTGCTATGCATAAAGCTTATGCAAGACCAAAAACTGGGGCCGGGTATCCTTTTTTGCAATGATTTACACAGTGGCCCTCACTCAAAAATATGTCGAATGATCGGCCATTGCAACAAAACTACACAAAATAGCGGCCTAAAATTGCAGAAGGCTCCTCTGCTACATATTTGTAGTTTATATACCGAGCTATATGGTCTAGATCGGTCTGGAAAAAATCGCCTATTTTTTGTTAGTAAAAAAGCTTAGCAAAACAGTTTTTACTAAATAACTTTTTTTCTATTCATAATCGTCGCCTATACGTACCAGATTCGGAATCAGCATGCAAAACTGCATCGGATAGGATGTCTCCACTTCTATAATTCGACGATTGTAAGACCTTCATATTTCAGATTTGTTAGTGATTTTGCCTCATTTTTACTACGCCCGGCCCCAGTTTTTGAGGATACCGGCCTAATGCATAAGCTTTATAGGGAAGCCGATTTTGTGACACACAAAAGCAAATGAATGAGTTGGTGTTCCACTCTCATAGTGGTTAGCTAACTAAACCTACATCTCCTCACAACCACCAATCATTATCATTCTCAATATCTACCTACATACATAATTTATAGAGCGCTTCAATCAGATTATCATCATCAGTCTTAGATTAACAGAGGATTTGCAACGATGGTCTTCTTTTGCTGTGACGGATGCGGTGACACTTTTAAGAAGAGCAAAGTTGATGCTCATGCCGCCAAGTGCCGTCAATGTTATTCAGTTAGTTGGTATGTTTGATGTTTACATTAATGTTGTATTGATTTATCAAGTATTATGTATTGTATCTCATATATTTCTATCTTTATTTATTCCTATTGTTTACTTCTTACTTTACTTACTGCAGTGTTGAGTAAGTTTTACGCCTTTTATACCAATCATAAATGATATGCACAGCACACATTATAATTATAATCATACATAATTATGCATCTCTATATCTAACTTTGGAACTCTATCTTTGTCACTACTTGTTCAGCTGTTCACAATCATTTCCTGGAGGTATGTGGCCCTTTATTTTATATTTTTATGAATATGTGCATATGATATGTCAGTATAGTATTATATGTAACATATGCAATATGATATGCATATCTGCATCCACATTATTATTCAAGGTCAAATGATGCATAAAATCCTATTTGCTTGATTGGATAATCACATTACATCCATGGAAGCAAACAATTGTTTTAATTAAACTCTGATGAACTTGGAATTAATACAAAACATTCACTGTAACCTATTGATAGTCATAATCTAACTTCACGCATGTTCATTTCATACCACGCAACAACAACAGATGAATATCGGAATCATACATCTTGTATCTCCGAAGCTGAGCGTTATGAAAAGACAATATATCGGGGATCACGGAAACTTGATGAGAGTGGTACAGGACACCGTAATCAGCAACAACGGGGTAAAAAGCTCACGCCACAAGAGGCATGGTCAAATACAATCCAAACTGCAGCCGATTCTGCACCTGCATCATTAAAGTCATATATGAATCAATTGACAATGTGTGAAAATGTCCCTAGACAGGAGAAGAAGTTTCGTAACTTTACCAATAACTCTTTAAGATGCAGTGAGAAAGTAAAGAGTGAAATATGGGCGTTGTTAGTTGAAGTTAGAGCGAAAGATAGACAAGCTAAAGAAGAAGAGGAAGCAAAGAGAAAGAAGGAGCAACAACAACAGAAAGAGAAACAATTAGCAGAGAAGAAAAAGAAGACAAAGCCTGTCTCTGAATCATCTGATGATGAATCTTCAAAGAGTAGTAGTACAACTTCTCAACTACCCTCAAAGAAAATCATCACAAAAGCAATAAAGAAGGTATTGAAAAAGGCACCAAATAAACAGATCAAGTTCAAAGCTTTGAGAAAACAGATACATGAATCTTTGGCATTCAAGGCTGATAAAAGTGGAAAGAAGAGGATGAAGAAACTGCTGCAGGAATGTGTAGTCGACAACCCACGAAAGATGAAGATTGACGGAAAATTGGTGACATTAACTAAGTAATAGAAGAACACTTTGTTTAGATTAGATCTTTTTGACGATTCTTTGTAGCTAAACGTGTACTTCTTCTTTGTGTCCTTGTTGTGATATTTGGAGATAGGTTCATATCTTTATCTCTGGTCGATGTGCGAGTTCTTCTTCGTGAAGGCGATATTGGTTTACGAGGAGATGATGGCAGGTCCGTCTCTAAATCAAACAAGTGATCTCGTACTCTAATATTGGCATCCCCGGTAACAAGTTCTCTGAAATGATCTCCAAATGATAGCCGTTCGCGTCTTTTCCTGCGAGTGGTTCGTCTTGATGTCTGTGCTTCGTTTTCATCTAAATGTACTATCTGAGGTGGTTCAATAATGCCATCTGATGTTGAATCTGCTAGTTTTGTTTCATCCAGTGATTCGTATTCTTTTCTATGTCTTCTCTTTGGGCTCAAAGTTGCAGCATGCTCTTGAGAGAATCTCTTTAGCTTTCTAGCTGATGATGCCAACCTACTCTTCATCGCTGGAGACAAGATTGAGCTATGTGTCAAGGATGACAAACGTGATCGTCGAGTTGGTGTGGCCTCTTTATTTTCGAATAGGGTAGATTCAGCTTGTTTCCTTTGTGGGGTTGTGGGTATGGTTTCGTTGTCATCAGGTTGTTGCTTACTTTCTTTTGCTTTTTGTTCTTCATATCTTCTTGTAAATGAATCCTGGATAAATGATACATTCCTAAATGATTCTGACTGTTCTTCTATTGATTCTTCTGTATCATCTTTTGTTCCATACGATATAGGTTGTTCATCTTCTAGTTTCATAGAGGCATCGAATAATTCATCTGATGCATCAGATTGTAACTCAGGTTTGCTTTCTCTTGATGTTGGTTGTTCATCTAATGGATTGATGTCGATAGTATCATGTTGTATAAATGCTTCTGGTGGAGGTATACTATCATATTTATCTTCCCAGTTATCTTCTTCCTTCTCCATACTGACATTACTAATCCTATCTCGTGCATACAGCTTTTGTTCGTCAGTTGTAAATATGCCCGGGGCAATAAACAAATCTATTACTAACAATGGCAGCTTAGCTAATTGCTTTTTAGCATATCCTTTTGGGTCATTATCCATCAATTCATGAATTTTATGAATTCCAGGCACAATCACATAATCAAATAAATAGGATATCACTGGTGATAATCCATACTCGGAACCTGTACCACTACTACCATTTCTACCACCCCAACTTGGTAATACAAATGTTAATAGTAAACCAATCATTTTTAAATGAAAGTAAAATGGTACAATAAATCTAACCATATATTCAACTCCCAATGAAACATAGAGAGTATGAAATGCCAATATAGTCCATCCCTGTAATATTTCATACTCGGGTGTTGAGTAATCGTGTTGATTGTTCTCATGTATATTATGACGAGTACGTCGGAGTGATTTAATTGTCTTCCATGATAATCTTGCTACAGAATAGTGCAAGATGAGATGACAAAATGCTTTTGTCATGATGTTTGTTGGTTGTTAAAGTAAGTACGTATTGGTACCAATAATATTATTAGTAATGGTGCACCAGATAAATCAATATAATAATAATATGGTGCACTTGATTGAAAGTGGTGAAAGACTAAAGATGATGTTTTTTATCGCTTTGATCACAAGCACAACAGCCTCACATCACGCAGACCCTTGATAACAAACTTCGATATCCACTACCTCGTTACCACAAGATATTATTGGTCTCTACAAAGAGGAGATAACCACCTCAACTATCATGTAAACAGACGGTTACTGGATAGTGTAGAGGATACCGTATAGGATACCACTAAGCTGATTATGAAATGAATGAAATGGATAGATGCACAGCATGTACTGTTGCTGGCAATCTCAATGTGATGATACGAGACGTTCTTCAAATCAGCGGCAAAGACTTCAAGTTTATACACATCTTAGTTTAAGATTGCATAGTTCTTATTGTAGTAATAAAGAAAAACTGCTCTCCTTCTTATCTTCCACAACCACTTCACCCTTTTCTCTTTTCTCTGTCTCTCTATCTCTCCTCTATTGCACTACTTACTGCATATTCAATGTCTGCATCTTCAAGGCATTGGCCGCATCAATCTGCGCAACAGTTAATATTCTCATACTGCAAATATCCTTCAGCTCCTCTGGTGTACGACAATACTCTAATCCTTTATCATACAAGTCTACAACCTCCTTGGCTCTTGACAAATCAGTAGCCATGCTCAACTTCATTTGTCCAAGTTGGACATATGCACCGTGCATCATTGGATCGACTTCAATTGCCTTTTCTAACAACTTTACGGCTTGAGCAAAATCGGGTATATTCGACCCATTTGTTGGCGGAGTATTAACCACGGCCAATGAAGCGTTTACATACGGAGTGGGATTGTACGGGTCACAAGTCATGGCCTTTTCAAACTCTTCCTTTGCATTGGCAAATTCGCCTCGGGCAAAGTGAAGCTCACCACGATAACAATGTACCTCGGATGAGTCGGGATCGTACTCCTCCGCTTGATCAAGCATACGTCTCGCGCCATCCATGTCTTCCTTGGCCATGTATACCGTAGCAAGACGCAACCTTGCCAACATATTGTTTGGATATAAGCGAATGCAGGTCTCGAGATCTGTTT
>Ga0214477_100653_pt1 | contig 22705 bp, 25 predicted proteins | sample M1_20Mar14CPVII9_FD_165058 | JGI IMG/M metagenome (GOLD analysis project Ga0214477, IMG submission 165058) | Marine eukaryotic communities from Monterey Bay, California, United States - M1_20Mar14CPVII9sort6BwellC16 | ecosystem: Environmental > Aquatic > Marine > Unclassified | place: USA...
TTTCTCAGGAGGTGGATCTAGTCAAAATCCGTTGTCACAAGACACCAAAGCATCATCACAATGCCATCCGTATCCCGAAAGTTGAGAAGAGTGAGGATTCTCCAAACGGTATTGGGAATAAGGAAGGACGTCTCATCTGCCGTCTATGTTCCGGTAAGACTTGTAACCGTAATACTTCTTGGATGTGTGCAACGTGCTTGGTCCCTCTTTGTGTTGACATTGTGAATGGAGACTCCGAGAGCTCTTGCCATGCTCGTTGGCATGGATGCCAGGACTTGGTTGCAGTGAATGAACAACTAAATGCTACATTGAGGGAGCGTCGTGAATTGAAGAAGCGATCAAAGATGGAAGGTGATCAAGCTCTTGACGCGTTGGGGGGTTTGCCTCAGCCTGTGGCACCTGTAGCACCACCACCAGTGGTGCAGGAAGCTGCTGCTATTGAGGAAGTTCCTGCTGCTTTGGATTCGGCTCATATTTAGAATCGACAGCCAGCTTTAAGGTATACTTGTATATGTGTGTCGGGAACAAGGATTCTGCTTGGTGGATGCTTAGGTTGGGGATAATGTTATTGGAGTTTAACAGGAAAAAAGATATGTACTTAGATGTAATTCTTAAGTGGAAGTAGACATTGCATGACTGAGTACTTACTTTGCAACTCGGGTCTAAATATATCACATAACATACAGTTCAATGGGACTTAACTGGTCAATATATCAAGTAGTATAAGCGCTTCATGTGAGCTTATGTCCAAGAGTCGTCGGTATCCTATTATCTCGAAAAGTCGTTTCGATCTCACGATCGTACAAAAATTATATGACGTTATGTAGTTGTTGCCGTGCGTGTTGCAATCTCTATTCCATCGGTTTATATATTATATGTATTATTAAGTTTATAGCAATTAATAATGACAGTACTTATCCGATCGCGGTCGTTAATGAGAGGCATATTACATGCTCAAGATGATAAAAATAAAACAGCCAACGCTACCACAACTTGTGTTAATATTACACACTCTCCCTCACTTACAACATTAACTGATTGGGATTCAGAAGAAGATAATTCACAGCATAGTACTGCTAATATTAATACAACAATAGTGTATCAGGATAGTAATAGTACAGAAGAGAGTAAAGAAAGAGAACCACCGATAGTAGACTGTTGTACTGAAGTCGATTATTCAAGACGAGTAGAAATTGCTAAAAGTGCAGGCTTTATATACGATGAAGTTACCGGAGTAGAGTCTATATTGCAATCACTTACACTACATGAATTAAAGTACTTGGCAGATAGGTGAGTTCATTAGTCATCGTATGTTATATTATGCTCATATATTTGTAACCAGTCATCTCAAAGATTTACATGTGCCTGCATAATAATGTCATACACAAAAATAGCAACATGCCTTTACGACATTATAGAGCTGAGAAAGGCAACTTAAACGAGGCAATACGAAAAATAAAACTGACATTAAAGTGGAGAGAAGAGTTTAATGTTGAAGGGATCAAGCGTTGCTTTGATACAGAGTACATAAATGGATTATCTACAGACAAACAACAAGAATTGAATCAATTAGCTGATATTATTGCATATGAGAATGAAACTGGGAAGATTTACTGTCGAGGCTACGACAAACAAGGCCGTGCAATATTATACCTAACTCCGGGAAGAGAGAATTCTAGCAATGAACTCAATCAGATGAGGCATTTAGTTTATCATCTTGAAAGAGCCATTGCGGCCACAAGAAGTAAATCAGGACGAGAGAAAGTTTGTATAGTTATTGGTTATGAAGGTTTCAAGCTTTCTAATGCACCACCAATATCAACAACAAAATACACTCTGAATATATTACAAGGAATGTATCCTGAGCGCATGTTTAGAGCATACATTTGCGATCCACCGCTGTACTTTCGAACCTTTTGGGGTATAATTCGCCACTTCATCGATCCTTGTACGTTAGATAAGATTGCATTTTGTGCCGGTAAGGAAGGGAAGGCATTATTAGAGAGAGACTTTGATACAACAACCACAGAGAAACAGGCCGGGGGTACAAGGAAGTTACGACGATTTAGTTCTACAGAGTTCCTCTTGGAAACTAGTTTTGATAGGACCTTTGCAGAAGAGAACAAATAGATCGAATCAAACTTGTTGCTTTAAGTTATCATCTAACTCAATAGCCTATATCAATTACCAAGACAAAACAATACAAGTTCCCCCCTCCCCGCTGTTACAACCTTCCTTCCCTTCATCATACCCCCTCACAGAAACTTACAGATCAACTTGCATAACCTTGAGGTGTCCAACCATTTAATACTCAGCTTCAAAGACATCAGAGACGTGATTGACACCAAAGAACTCGGCAGCTTCAAATCGGCGTAAACAGACTCCCCTGCTACTACGACGGCCAAAGAAACAACGCTGGCTTCCTCGGCAATCTCTTGATCTGGTGTGAAGAGAGAGAGAGAGAAGAGTGAGTGTGATGTAATGTGGTGTAAGGTATCCTCAAGATATATACAGACGTGAAGGTAAGCTTACCGGCGGCATGAATCACCTTCGCCTCTTCTCCTCCTACCCCTTGAGCGACGACGACGGCCCCTACAAAATGGTTAAGAAAGGAAGAGAGACAGAGAGTCAGGGTTAGTAACTTCATACCAAATCAAGGTGGAGCCTGTCCAATACCATTAACACGTGCTTACCTTGAACGATGGTGACGCCTTGAACGCTTACGACTTTTTCCTACTGCAATGAACTCATCTTCTTCATCATCAAGTGAATCATACGAACCATAGTCATAGTCCAGGGAATCAGAATCATCCAATGAATCAGCTACAGCATCAAATACACCATAGTGACCTTTGGGGTTGTGATACTTGGAGACATGATCATATGAATCCTGAAAGTATAGTAGTAGTAGAAGGGGAGAATGAGAAGGAGTACAAAGATAGAAGCAATACATGATATTATTGTACAAACACACACGAACTTACCTCGGACTCCGAATAGGCACCGGTAGACACGACAGAGAGCAGAGCTAATGCTGCGGAAGCTAGTAGAGTTTGTAGTTTCATGGTTGATTGCAATATCTTCTAGAGATATTTTATGCTATGAAATGAATGCAAAAAATAACACACACTCAAATCAAAAAGATATTCTTTCTTTTCTCAGTTACTAGCTGTTGAGATTATATCATAATGAGGACGTCCGGCAACAAGTTTATAACGCTTTACCTAAGTATATCTCAACCACACGTCTTTTCATGTATACCACACGTCCATCATGAGATAAGATATGAGGTAAGAATGTGGAGGAGGAGATTGAATGAGAGAAACTTTATACTCTGGGGTTCGTGAGTCTCAAGGTGTATCCTTAGTAACATAAAAGATATCCTATGAACTCACCGCCGTCGACTGTCGACACATCTATCACCACACATTATTGTCATTGGCCATTGGTCTGTAATAATATTGACTACAAAGAGCTCGAAGGGTACTCATAGGAGGTAAGATAATTTACAAATTATTATAGATTTAGGTTTTTGGCCGGGTAAATTTGTATTGATATTGAGGAAAGTTTCATTGTATCATTGAAATTTATGGTGTGTGGTGGTGTGTAATGACATATTTGCGGGTTTCATGTTATAATAGTTCACTGTGGCCGGGTTGCAATATATATTGCAAATGTGCAATTTTTGTGTGTGGGTTGGTATATCATGTGTTGTTGTATGCATGTAAAGTACTAAGTACTCATATCATATACATTTTGCACTTTCTCTAATGTGCATTTTTTGGGAACACAGAATATATTTACACCTAATATACCACAGATAACATAGTATAGACAAACTATAAATAGAACATAATCATGACATCAAGGTGGGCACAAAAGAAAGCAGCTGCTGCAGAATTTGCTTTTGAAAAAGAATTGCAAACACGGAAAGATGAAGAGATTGATGTATCAGTATTAACATCCGATTCAGCCATGGGTAAGGGTGATGATGAACTATTCGAAAAGAAATTATCCAAGGAGGAGAAGAAGGCACTTGCTAAGAAGAAACGTGAGGCTAAGAAGGCGGCTAAGAATAAAGGCAAGGGTGGAGATGATAATGATAAAGATAATACTGAAGAATTGACAGCTAAAATGAAGGCATTAAAGAGTAATGGCGGTGATGGAGAAGATGGAGATGATAAAAATACCAAGGATGATGGTATTGATCACGATGCATCTGATAAGTTAGCCGCAGAGGGTACCTTTGTTACTTACTCTGCCAATCGTAAGGGTGTTGATGCAAGGGCAAGGGATATTAATGTTACCAACGTTACAATGCAGCATATGGGTGCCATTCTATTGGAAGAGACGGATGTTGTATTGAATCATGGGAACAGATATGGTTTGATTGGGCGTAATGGATGTGGAAAATCTACCTTCATGAAAACACTGGGAGCTAGAGCTCTTCCAATTCCCAACTCCATTGATATTTTCTTCTTGAAGGAAGAAATTGAACCCAGTGATACAGTAACAGCATTCGAGGCTGTCATGTCTGTTGATGATGAGCGTTTGAAGCTAGAAGCACGTGCCGAAGAACTTAATACCCTCATGGCAGCAGTCGTGGACGATCCAGACAAATTTAATGATGGTGATACAGGAAAATCGACGGAGGAAATTCAGGAGGATATCATGGATGCTCTGAATGGAGTTTATGAACGATTGGATGATTTAGATGCAGATACCGCCGAGGTTAGAGCACGATCTATTCTAAGTGGTTTAGGATTCAGCCATGAGATGCAAGGAAAACTTACAAAGGATTTCTCAGGAGGTTGGAGAATGCGTGGTGAGTAATATTATATATTCACCACATTTATTGTTGTTTTGATATCCACTTACACATTACACATACTTTCTTAAACTTTTACAGTATCACTGGCACGCGCATTATTCATTCAACCTGTATGCTTGTTACTGGATGAACCAACAAAGTAAGGATACTGGTTTGTGTGTATACGATATGTTTCAATTTTTACTAACGGTAGGTACATTCTTTATCCATTACTACAGTCATCTAGATATGGAGGCTGTCATTTGGTTGGAGAATTATCTTTCAAAGTGGAAACGTATTCTACTCTTGGTTAGTCATAGTCAAGATTTCCTTAACAATGTGTGCTCGCACATGATCCATTTCAACCAGCATAAGAAATTAGAATATTACAACGGCAATTATGATACCTTCATCAAGACGAAGGAGGACCTAGAAATCAATCAAATGAAACAGTACAAGTGGGAACAGGAACAGATTAAGAGTATGAAGGAGTATATTGCCATCAATCAATCGAAGAACTCCAAACAAGCTGAATCTAAGCGAAAAGTTTTGCAAAAGATGGAACGTGCCGGTCTCACTGCAAAGCCAGAGATCGAAAAGATGTTGAACTTTCAGTTTACTGATCCTGGGCACTTGCCACCTCCAGTGCTTGCATTCCACGATGTCTCTTTTGGTTATCCAGGCTGTGAACCACTTTACGATGATGTTAACTTTGGTGTTGACTTGGACAGTAGGTAAGCAGGTTGGCTGGTGACAATTGCCTCTGTCCTCTGGCTGAAGTTGCATCTATACTTTCACTAACTTCTTATTTTGTGTCTCTTTCCCCAGAATTGCATTAGTCGGCCCCAACGGAGCTGGTAAAACCACCCTTGTCAAACTGATGAGTGGTGAATTGCAACCGACACTCGGAGATATTCGTCCACACGGTCATCTTAAAATTGGTCGCTTCACTCAGCACTTTGTGGATGTTTTGGATTTGGAGAAGACTCCTCTTGAATTCTTTGATAACATCTATCCTGGTACACCCCGAGAAGATCAACGAAAGTATCTTGGAAGATTTGGAGTTAGTGGTAAGATGCAAAAGCGCAAAATGAGTGAACTTTCGGATGGGCAAAAGAGTCGAGTGGTACTTGCCAAGCTTGGTAGAGATGTTCCTCATATCTTATTGTTGGAGTAAGTCTTAATATGTTTATTCTTTTTCGTTAATCATTTGCTTCTTGTGTTAGTGCCAATACTCATCTCATTAATCTCCTTCACATGGATTGATGCTCAACTTTAGTGAACCGACAAACCATCTCGACATGGAGTCCATTGATGCGTTGGCTATCGCAGTGAATAACTATTCTGGAGGACTTGTTCTAGTTTCACATGACATGAGATTGATCTCACAAGTTGCAAAGGAAATCTGGATCTGTGATAATAAGACAATTGAGAAATACAAGGGTGATATTATGAACTTTAAGATGGATCTCCGAAAAGCTCAGGGTATTGAAGATGGTGGAAATGGAAAATTGAAGGGAGATGCTTCTGTAAAGGCCGGGGCAAAGAAGCCAAAGCCTAAAAAGAAAGTAGTATCAAAGTTAAGTGTTGCCAAGCCAATCAAGGAGGAGGTATCAGAGCCAGTTAAAGAAGATTTACCCCAATCCCCAAGTGAACCAGCCGCTGCACCTTCACTACCTACAGCAGTTCCCGAATCGTCTACAACTCAAGAGGAAGCTGCTCCTGTGAAGAAGTATGTGCCGATTCATCTTCGTCGTAAGATGGAAGCCGAGGCAGCAGCTCAAGCAAATGGTGGTGGAAACTAGTCTTGATAGGATTATCAATCTGTATTTAATGCTCTATATGTTATCCCCCATCAAAGTCTAGTCTTTTTATATAATATGGTAGTTGCCACTAAGACCCTACTATCGACTCGAGTGTGGATGGAAGTAAAGGTATCTTCCTCATCGAGAACCTCATCGTATCTTTTTAAGACAGCGAACTACAAGCGGTACCAAATTGACGAAGTGGGTTATTGCCACCACTCACCACACTCGAACTCACTCACTCACTTGACCACTGCCCTCTATTCTTCTCACACATGCTCAATATGAAAAGGAAATATCAATACCACTTATATTTCGCCGACAGGGTATGAAAGATCTCGCTCGATTTAGTCGAGGATGGCAGTTTAGCAATGGAGCTGAAAGAAAGATATAAAGGCAGTTTACAAACAGCCGAGGATGGTTAGATGAGGCTGTAGATCACTTGAGCATGCTGTTATTATATTCATTGCATTATTTGAAGTATATCAGCAACTGCATACTATACTTGAACCTAATATCATATTACAATATACTCAAAGATGATGCTCTTCAAGCACATCGTACTCATTGCAATTGGTATTGCCAATGTGTCTGCTCTTGATAACGTGCTCTTGAACGATGAGGTTACATCCATTGTTGAAGAAGCACCTCGTTCTACAAACCTCCGTGGTGTTGTTACTGATACTACTGCCATCCTCGATGATTCCGATGTTGACACTGTTGAACTAGATCTAGAAGAGGAGGAGGAGGAGGAAGACGAGGAGGATGGAGCTGTTAGTTGGCTAGCTGCAGCACATCGTATGCTTGCCAAGAAGAAGAAGTTGACTCCTGCACAGAAGAAGGCAAAGCAAGCTCTTAAGCTAAAGAAGAATGGCAAGAAGAATGGCAAGAAGAATGGCAACAACAACAACAATAATAATAATGGCGGCGGTTCTAGTACAAGAGCAGAATGTACCGATCGTGGTAATCAGAAGTGGTGCTTGAATGAATGGCAGCCACTTGATGGTACTTGCAAGTGGGCCAACAAGAAGTGTAGTAAGCAGAGAGCAGATTGTGTAGATCGTGGAAATGTAAACTGGTGTACAAATGAGGTAAGTGCACTTAGAGAATTGATTATGTTATGCATGTATATGATATGTTCATACTTGACACAAGATACACACTTAATTGACTTATGATCCTTCTTTTGTTCTCAAAGTTTCAACCAACTACAGGAAAGTGTGCTTGGAAAAATAGTAAATGTCAAACTGCTGGCAGTGGTGATGACAGCGGTGATGACAGCGGTGATGACAGTGACAGTGGAGATGGCAGTGATAGTGGTGACGGGAATGAGAGGAAACCCTGTGTAGGTCGAACTACAAAGACATGGTGTATGAATAAGTGGCAGCCACATGATGGTGACTGCAAATGGTTGAACAAGAAGGGGAAATGTAAACCAAAGATCCCTGTAGCGACTACTACATATGCTACCACAACAAGGTAAGTGATTTAGAAATTGAATTGTGTGTTTGATATGTTTATACTTGATAGGTGCACTAACAAATACCCCCCTCTTCTTAACAATCACCACCATCTAAGTTGGACGTCTCCTGCTACCACAACCAGTTGGGTAGCCCCTACGACTACTACAAGCTGGGTAGCCCCTACAACCACGACTTCTACATGTCCCAAGCGTGAAGGCTGCGAGCGATACCATTGGCCCCACATTTTCGAGTTTGACACTAAGAAGAAGCCTATTAGCTTCATTGTTGAGATTGATAGGAGCAATCTTGACCTACTTTGGAAAGATCTAGACGACATCACGACTGAAGTACCAGCCTTTCTATCCATTGAAGATTGCGAGGACCCTTTAGACCGCATCAAGTTTGGTATTCGTCAAAAGAAAGGTCAACCCCTGACTCCTAAGGGAGATAACCCAAAGCTTTCTTACAAGTTTAATCTCAATAGGGTATGTACCTGTGCTTTGTCATATCATCTCATTTGTCTTCGTACTGACCACGGTTTATTATCTCTCCTCATTTCACCACCATCCCTCAGTACAAAGACGAATGTGAAGGAGGTCACAGCTGGCACAAAATCAAGAAGATGAGTATGGAGAATGGTGATAATCACGGAGTTGTGTATGAGAATCTTGCCTGGCAGTATCAAACGTGGGGTGCGGAGCATGGCGTTTATCCTGATAGATTCAAGCCTGGCCTGGCGAGCTTTGCAACCCTCAAGTTCAAAATTACAGAACCCAATGGAAAGGTCACCGTTAAGGATCAGGGTGTTTACAATCATGTCGAGCAAGGTAAGAAGGGTTGGTAGTTTTATCATTCTCGTCTTGAATGTTACCTTGAGTCTCATATAACAATTTGTTCTATCTCTCAAAGTCGATAAGAAGTTTTTCGAGAACAGAGGAATGCTTGATCCTGAGAAATCGTATCTCCTCAAGAAAGACGGACCAGGAGAGACACCTGCGCACAAGAGAAAGGGCTGCCTACCAGAACACAACCCATTCGATGACCTCAAGTGTTCCCCCTTTAAGGAGAAGAGTAATAAACAATGTGATTATGGAGATGTCAAGAACGTTCTTGATATCGAAGTGTTGCTTGCAAACTCTGCTCTTGAGGCCGTGACCGCAACATTCTCTAGTGCATTGGGAGATGGCCAGAATTACTTCATCTATGGCGAAACTTGTGAGACGAAAGCTCATGTCCATTCTTGGGACCTCGATTATGGCTTTAAACCGAATCGAAAGGAGTATAGCATTTATGGATGCGATCACCACGGAGGACAAACTGTCTTCCAGCAGTACTTTTTCAAGAATCAAGAGTTCCTTGACAACTATAACAGCAAGGTTGGTACAGTTGTCGCAGGTTCTGGAAAGATCCTCGAGAAAGCCCTGGAATATCTTAGTCATTTGGATAATGAAAGTCCCCTCAAGACTCTTCTTGATGCTGATCCAAACTTCAATGACGAGTACAGTTTTGCTAGCCTCATTGCATACTTAAAGGATCGCTCAAAATTGATCTCTGACAAACAGTTGAACGCACCTAATCCAATGTGTGACCCAGAGATGACCGCTTAATTGAAATACTGTGATACGTGAAAGAAGTAAGGTAGGGTAGCTCCAATTCAGTGAATTCTGACGGATTGAGCTTTATTTGGACTGTAGTGTTGTATAAATATAATATCTTGCACCTTGTTTGAAGAAATGGAATGTGCTAGTAGCTTGTTGTGTTGTCTGTTGCATTGAAAGGAGAAGGAACAACTTGCCTACAATGCAACAACATGACTAATCTTCACTTCATTTGGAACTGCGTCTACAATTTCAACTGTTAGTATCATCACATCTTCCTTTTCATACTCCCCATCTCCAAACCATTCCAATAGTCGGACACACTTCTTATTTGGATATATGTCCATATTTGACTTGTCCAATACACGGTCGTTCAGTTTGAATACGACGTTTTGATTGTCGAGGAACATGTCCTGACCAACCGTCTTGCCACAACATCCACAAACGAATACAAGACCGGCAGTCATTTCAGATGATGGGAGTTCATATGTTAATATACCCTGAGTAGAATCTTGTGCTGCTATACCTCCACAGGCATCGGAATGTTTACACTTAACCGTCCACTCCTCGGACTCATTTGATTCTTTAATCCATTTAATATCCACCTTACCAACTTCGTAGTTCCACTTGTTTTCATTGTGTGATATAGCCCAATCACCTTGTGATTTAACTGTTATTCCCGGGTTACCAAACGTTGGCAGTTCATAGTTGAGACATGATGGAGGATGTGGAGTGGAACAGTAGATTTTATCACAAAATAATGGCTCTGGTAAAGTTCCAAGTGTTTGTGGCAAATGGAGTTGTCGGGAAGATGAATCACCTAACAGTAGCCGACTATCATCATGAGGTTCAAACCAGCGATCCAATATATTCACGCCATCATTAATATCTTGTTCGATGACATCTAATGCCTTCAATAACCCAGTAACATAAACATATGCAAATGCGTCCGACGCTACTTGAAAGCCCATAGGACCAGGGTGCTAAGATTATTTACGTGGTTAGAATCCAATGCATTATGATATGATATGTAGCAACAATACAAGCAGCAAACTCACCCAATTTCGATAGACTACTCCAAGACTAGCCTTCCTTGCCTCATCAACCTCATTCTCACCATATCTAGTTGTATTATGATAGCCATCGCCCTGATGTTTCCAACCAAACCGATTGATACCTGCCTCAAGCTCCGTATCGTAATCATACCCCCCAAAGTATAATCCTGTTTGTATACAAAAGGCGTTGTAACCATACGCGGCATAATGTTTATCTAAATCAACATTGGCTTGTACGTCACCCTCACATGTATTCTTTTTTCCTCGTGCTACTAAATGATGTACCATTGGTTGACGAGGCATTGCTTGTCCCCATCGCACCAGTTGCTCACGCTGTTCTTCGGCACCGTCTTTTTCAAAGTATGTCCTGTTCGTCAGAAAAGAGATGATAGAAGTGACAAGATTAGTCATACAACGAACAACAACAAACAACACAAATACAGTTATATACTCTCTCTCTTACCAACTGTAATGTATAATATCAACATCGGGACTAACATTATGTGTAATACAATAAACTTGATTCTGATGTGTATCACCACAGCTACCACCCTCACCGGCATTTTCAACTTTCATTTCCATATCAGCAGCATCAAATATTGGCGTTAGTGTTCGTTCCAGTTGGTTTTCGTAATTATCATAGACACAATTATCATGTCCAGCGGCAACACTACTACCAATGGTACCAATTTTGAATGTTGTTTGGTGTGGATTTAATAATGCTCTTGCCATTGTGGATACTAACTTGGTAGTGCGTTGTCTTCTATAATGATGATGTTGATTTAATTCATCAGAGTTCATGGTATCAGGATTAACTAGTAATTTACCCTCTTTTGCACCCTGTTTCTTCTTCTTGAGTTTATTCTTCTCTTGTCGCGTTAGTGTGTGATCATGATCTACATTATCGTCTGTATCCTCGGCTGCTAGTTTGTTCTTTTGTCTTTCAACTTTTTGTTTGGCACGTTTAGTGGAGTTACCCAACCTGCGTGGCTTACCACTATCACTATCATTAACATCACTGCCATCAATATCTACATTATCATCATCTTCATTTGGATCATTTACATTACTATCTGAATCTAATAATGTAAATTCATCTTCTAACATCCAAGCGGCTTGCCAACTCTTAACTAACATTGAATCTGCAATATGTTGTCCTCCATAATATTCATTGAGTGTATCTATTAACTCTTGTGCCTTTCTTCGTGTATTGAGTAGAGTTTGTTTGGTAAATGTAGACTCTTGATCTTGTGGTGCACCAGAGTGGGAATTTGGTGGCTGTTGCAAAGGTTCACCACCTTTATCATCATAAGCTGCATCTGACTCGGGCGTATCTTTTGCAACTTTATCACCATTACTATTATCAATGTTATCAATATTACTCAAGCCGTCATTACCCTTTCCTTTACCAGGCAACACTTTCCAAGGCTGTTTCCAACCACCACCACCCTGTTGTTCATTCTTCTGTCGTTCTTCATCACGCACTTCCTCTCGAACTCCCTCATCAACTGCAAATTCATATGTCGCCAGTATGAATACCGCGCCCACAATTAATAATAATATAGATCGTGTAGGTGTGGATAGTCGACTCCATGCTGTATTACATACTTTACAATCGTCTGATATTATTGAACCATTATTTCTGTTGTGTGTTAATTTGTCAAGTGGTATGGTATCGTTGATATGTCGTGGTGAAGTACTGCCATTACCATTGACTAATAGAGATGATGATTCTTCTTCTACTTCTTGGCGCTGCGCCGCCGCCAATTCAATTTCCATACTATATCGATATCGTTTTGAGTTTGTAGTTTGTGTTACGTTTCAGTTTTCATATACGATTACTATTAATGAAAACTCTGTTGGAGGGATACCATAGGAAGAGGTAGCTTTTTCTTCCGAGCGAGGAGATATCCTGATAGGTAGTACTTGATCATTATTAGAGAGAGTCGATGGCTGGTGTAGTAGTTGCCATATGCCTTACCTCCTCCGTCTCCGTCGCTGGCACATAAACTCCAAATATTCAATCATCAACTGCCATGAAGTAAGACTGAGCATAAGGATACCGAGTGGTGGATTCCTGGCTTTTGTACTAGAGGTACTGTGTTGTGTCTATCTGTGCTTGTAGTCAGTAGTACAGTGCCGCCGTAGTATGGTAGGTGGCGAGGTTGCACACGCTACAGCGAAATTGCATCTAAAAAACACTCTAAAGCTTAGCTATAAAATACTATCCGCCCCGGTCCGTTACTACAAAAGACCATCCCAATAACATGAACCAACTCGAGAGAAAGTCGTCCCTAGCTTGGAATGTGTGTACACTCCCAGATACCAAAGCTAACCAATCATCCTACTGTTGTGTCTCTCTTTAAGCAAAGATACGAGTATTAACATCAGCATTCAAAATATCATCCAAAAGAATTTGGAAATCCTCAGCTGAAATATTCTTAAGATCACCAACAGTACAAACACCACCATTCTCCCCATTGATTGCAAACCTTTCGAACGTCCTAATTGCTGAATTCATACGTGCCCTATCCATGGCATTACGTACCGTACGTGCATTCGAGAAGAATGGAAGTTCCATACGTGCCTCGATATAATTCTTAAATGTGATGTATGCCTCCTCATCAATATCATATTCCAAGTCACGTGACATAACAGCAGCAATCTGAACAAGCTCATCGGCGCTATAATTTGGGAAATCGATATGATTACCAATACGTGACATCATACCCGGAATGTAGGAGAAGAACTTATCCATTCGATCCTTATATCCGGCAACGGCAACGACTAGATCATCTTGTTGATTTTCCATAACATTTAATAGAATTTCAATAGACTCCTGTCCATAATCACGATCATTCGCGGCATTGTATAGGTAGTATGCCTCATCAACAAGCAGGACTCCACCCATTGCCTTCTTGATCATTTCCTTCGTCTTGGGTGCTGTATGTCCAACATATTGTCCCACGAGATCATCACGCGTGGCCAATACAACATGTCCACGACGGGAGTATCCCATCTTAGCCAAGATTTGTCCCATACGAACTGCCACAGTAGTCTTACCAGTTCCGGGTGCACCAGTGAAACTCATATGCAACGAGGGTACCGATGTTTCAAATCCCAACTTACGACGCATCTTATCAAGGACAAGCAAAGCAGCAATTTCTTTCACACGTTGCTTCACGGCCACTAAACCCACAAGGTCATGATCAAGCTTATCTAACTGATCTTGAACTCCCTCCTTGAACATGAATTCATCCACAGTTCCCGCTGGTTGATTCTCCGGCATGTCATTCATATATTGAATTTTAGCTAATCGTTCCTCACGACGGATCTCAGCCGCACGTTCTCGTCGATCAGCCTCCTCGGCAATCTTACGACGTTCAATATCTGCCTCATTTAGCTTATCGGCTAATCGACCTGATCCACTAGTGGCTGTATCACCTGATGCTTCATCAAATTGGATAGACTCTGCATTACCAAAGGGATTTTGATTAGCATTTTGGTATAGTTGTGTTTTTGTTGTTGTTGTTCTAGTAGTTTGTGGTGCGAAAGCCGAAACTGAAGTAACTGCCAATATTGATAGTGATGCTAATGCGAGCTTCATCTTCTTATTTCTTTATTATTATTATATATATATATTGTACACTACACTGATAGATATAAAGAGAGCCTTTCACCCTATTAACACATACAACGCGATAGTTGTTTTTCCACAGAAAGGATACCTACACGTACTTGCGGATCTTATATGATCGTAGAGACCTATTTGTTATAAAGTGAACGAATATATTCAAAGCGGTCTCAGGACCAGTAGATATAATACCTTAGGATCCAAATTAACACAAAATAAAGGGGTATAGACATAGTTCAAAATTTAGGGGAATATGTACCTGTGAAAAGCTGTCGTGGGGAAGACACTTATGGTTCTGAGATAATCAGGCAATACCACCAGTCTCCCAAGTAACTATGACTATGCATAGATTCATTCACGGACAAAATCAAACGGTTGTTGATTCCCATGGTTTGGGCTGACGTTTTGATGAGAGTGAAAGATTTCCTCATTGCAACCTCTCATTATTCTTTACTATAATCAATATAAACCAAATTAATACCTACCATGAAGCTTGCTATTGCCACCATACTTGTCAGTTCTGCCGCTGCCTTCAGCCCCCAGGCTTCAGTGAGTCGCTTTGATTCTGAGTTCATATGATATGCATAAATTTGTCATTTTTATTCAATTGCAATTGCAAATATCTATATCTGACACACCATATCTTTTCCTCAATAAAACCGTGTATTATATATCGATATATTATAGGTTCGCAGTTCTACCTCACTTTCTCAACACATTGGATCAGGAGGTATGGCTGATACACGTATCGTAGAAGCAAGTGAGCATGAAGATCCACGTAAGTCAATCTCAGCTGCTCCTTCCTTCGAGGAATACTTAAAGCAACGTGCTGGTGGAGATGCTGCCGCTCCTGCTGCTCCTGCCGCCGCTGCACCAGCTGCTGCTGCTCCTGCTGCCGCCGCCGGTGGTGGAGGAGGAGACTTAATTGGTACTCTTAAGACAATGGAGGGACCTGGACAAGTTTGGGGACATGAGGGTAAGTTTAATTCCCCTTCTATATAATATGACTCTGACCAATGATATATATTCAATGTTTCATATTTGAACTGCTCCAATTTGTTCAATTTCTTTTCATATATCTAATGGTTATATTCCTCTTTCTTCCATATTAACTCCTTCAATTTTTGTTGTTGTTGTTTAGGTATCCCATTTGGACATGAGGAGCTTGACCTTAAGGGATACGAGAACTTCGGTAAATTCGTTGCTGCCTTAGAATCCACAGGTGTTGCCGCCGAACTTGCATCAGGTGAATTCACCATCTTCGCACCCACCGATCCTGCCATGGAAACTTATGAAGTTACACGAGGACCAATCACAGCCGATGTTATCAAGAAGCACATTGTTCCTGGTAAGATTGCTAGTGCCGATGTTCCCACCGCTGACTTAAACTCCCTTGGTGGTCCATTGAACTACCGTTATGCCGTACGAAAGCACTTTGTTAATGATGCTATTATTGGAGAGAGTACTTTCGGACCATTCTCTGATTACCCTGTTGATGTTCAATGTTCCAATGGTGTTATTCACGCTGTTGGTCTTAACTTCGCTATGTAAAGAAGTTGTTGTTTTTCACCACAACCGCTTGGGTATAATATTTGGGGGTTAAAAGGCTACATCCAATAATAGAAGCCTTAAAAACCTTGGTTTAATATATTTAATGAATCATAAAAGAGAATCTTTCAAACTGTTCTGGTTGTTATTGCCTTCTAACTTATGTAGTAAACTTGAAAAAGAGAAGAGACGAGTCAGGTATGAACTTCATCCTGGTGTTTGCCGGTTCAAGTTCCCCTTGACTCGTGGGCCGGCACTAAGGGTAATGCTTCTATCATATAATAGGTAGGGTTTATCTTACAACTGAGACTTATACATGATCTAAACAAGATCTGTCTTACATAGCACTTTTGCACTGCAATTGATATGACGAAAAGGGTCGAGAATAATCAGGCTGTGTTCCCCAAGCCGAAGTCTTTGGAGCATAAAATGTTAAACCAGCAGGCTGAGGATTTGAAGTAAGCCCAGATGTTGCTGCACCACCATCCATTTCTGATACAGCATCGGCAATAGCGATAGTGTAAAAGTCTTTCTCGCTCGATACTTGACGAGTAATAGTCCAGTGTAACCCTTCTCTCCGTTCTACCCTATCGATATATCCTTCGACCTCATTTACCCAGACCGGTGTGTTGCCAAAGCCCCTTTCGTTCTCCTTAAGAGTATATGAGAAGTCATAAAAAGTTTGAGCCCCTAGTGGAAATTCATCTACACCTTCTAACGGAATGATCTCTAGAGTCTCGCAAGATGTACCATAATACTCGTCACAAAGAGCTCCATATTGGCCCGGAGGGCAAATACATTGCCTCCCAAACTCTTCTTGTGGCTCTGAACAAACTCCACCAGATATCCCGCAGGTAACAATATCTGAGAATATGCCAGAGCCATCTTGTTGCCTACCGCATTCATTGCATTCGATGATAGCCGGTAATGCCATGGTCGTGTTGAAACCATGAAAAGCGGCTGAAGATGAGAGCTGCATCAAATCTAGAGATTTTGTTGCAAAGCTAATCACTTCATGTCCTACACAATTCCGTTCTTGGCCAAGGAAATATGTATCTGGACTGCAACTAGTAAAGACCCAGACAGACATATCTGTATCATATATACAATGTCCACATAGTCGAAGGGTATCCTACCATGAGCATGTTTAGAAAGGCTATGCTCTGGGGACTCGACTCTTTTATCTACCTTGCGATAGGATAGAGTTTGAACATTACCAGTGAATAGATTCTTCATTGACGCTAGAAATGATGATTGTTTATCGTCTTCTTGGGGTATCCATACATATAGACCACTTCTTGATGCCAAGAAAGGTTTGATCCCTTGCTCCATCTGTTCTCTTGTATTGACACTTATATGAGCATGAAAGAAGTCAACATTCAGCGACTTGCAAAGAAATTGACCATTGTTCAAACCTGCGAGGATGAGAAACCAACACCCATAAAGTGTTGCCGCCATTATGAACAAGGTAGTACGGCGGGTGTAATCCGGATGATTCTTCACATACCTAGCAGGTGAACTAAACAGACGACCTATGAAACTTCCTTTCATATGCGCAAGTTGACTTGGAGAACACCCCCCTCGACTTCTCTTCCTTGTCCTATGGTCATCGTCGCTATTGCGGTGACAAGGGTAGGTATAGCCTAGACCGCCAACAAAAATGGCTGCAGCCTGTAAACGGTCACTAATCAAGCCATGCTCTGCCAAAGCAAACGCAAGATTGTCTAAATTGACGACGAATTCAAGTGCCGCGAAGTTAATAAACATTTCGATTACATCATCAGACCTTACAATCAAGATGAAGGATGACGCCACAAATAATACTCCCTCAATCAGCCTCATCATATTCGCAAACTTAAACTTGAATCCTGCTTTGAAAGATTGTGTTTGTATAGTACCAGATATGTTTGACCTTGCGTGTCCTATGCCGTGTTGTATACTTGAGAGTTCTGTAGCATTATGAATACTTGGTCCATGAGTATTAATCAGCCCCTGCGACTCATCATCACCATTGTTATCTATTACTATAATAGCAGTTGGCACTCTTAGCAAATTGTTCATGGCAACCATTATATCAACTGAGTTGACAACCGCGATTAAGATAGCACAGCCCTGAGCAATTCTCATTTGGATTGACACGCTTGGCGGTACATGTAATATGTTGTTAGGATTGTTTATATCAATCAAACTGCTCAACAATAGCGCATAAACCAACGATTGAAACAAGAAGAGGAAAACTGCATATAAGGTAGGTGCCGAGCATACCGGATAAACATAAATGAAAGAGTATGTATCTTTCAATAAACTTCCAATAACGTTTCTTCCTGTAACAATACTACTTCTGCCTTCATCGTCATTATCACTATCTGTAATCTCAGTAGTTCTTGTTTCTTCTGAGATGCTTGCAGCTCTTCATCCTCCAAGTTGGCACCCTGGACAGCGGCAGAAGTTCGTCGGAAGAATCTTAATCTACTTCCAAATTTATGACTCGATCTTCTAACTGATTTAGAGTATGATGATCCGATATTGATATCATTTGTTGAAAGTACATCTTCTGTTTGATTTTCTCCGATGATATTATCATCATTATCTCCCTCTACATTCTTGTTCGATGACAGGGTATTATTAGCTGAATCTATCTCTTCTTGTAATTTAATCTTATCCAACTTATCTATGATCTTTCATGGAAGGTGTTAGCTTTGTCATCTTAGCATTCCAATCCGATAAACCAGAGTTGGTACTGTAAAATACATCGTGAGAAGTACTCACATCATACTGTTTTTATTTGAAGGGGTCATAGGGATGTCACTTTTTTCGGTAGCATCGATTTTTCGATTTGCTCGTCATTATCTGGGGTAGCAATTAATGTACCGATATGACTAGCAGCAATGTTTGATGATTCCACAGAAGTATCACCAACTTCTCTATCGGTCATAGTGATTGGATTTTAATCTCAAGTTTTTATTGCAAATAATTCTTTCAGTAGTACCAACCAAGCACTTCTCCTCCCGATCCCAATGAAATTGCGTACGGTTAAACAACAAAACAATATATGTAGGCGGCCCACCTATATTTGATACGCCGAGATATATAGACGTCTATCCGGTAGCCGTAGCATGTAAACACCACCACCACCACAACACAACCAAGGACATAAACCTTATTATCGCCAAATTTGCTTGCTCCCAGAAGAGCAAGGGTGTTTAAGCTGAAAATAACCACCATAGATGGCGTTGTAGTGCTGTACTATATCCATATGTGGCGAATAATTAGTGATAATGAACATATGAATATAATATACCATATTATTATGCGTCGGCTATGTCTTCTTTCTCTTTTATTACTACTACCACATTATGTTCATTCAAGAAATATATGGGGTGTTTATAAATCATGTCTATCCGATCGTCCTCTATTTGACAAAGTCTACAACAAGTGCAGTTATTATGTCAATCAGTGATGTACTATGTCAAAAGCTTGAGCAAAGTATATACGTAGATATCCATTATCATACCTCTCAACAATCAAGAGTTGCAATAAACAATGAGAATAGTAAAACATCACCACAACATGATTGGCATCGTACACGGCAAGTTGCAATAACAGGATTTACATTGTCAGGACCTATCTCACATACATGGTACGCCATTTTGGAACACTTGGTTACGATCAAGGATAAACTTATTGGATTGATAATAAGAATGATATTGGATGCATTTCTCTTTAGCCCTGTAGCGGTTGCAGGATATTTCATATGGAGAACCATATTAGAAGGTGGAGGATCAAAGGATATAGTTGCAAAGCTACGAGATAGTTATGTGAATGCTTTGTTAGCTTCCTTCCGATTCTGGCCTTGTGCAAACATTATCAACTTCTCATTAGTGCCAGTAGAATATAGAGTTTTATACAACAACATGTTAAGTTTGTTTTGGAATGGGTACCTATCACACATCAATAGTATGGCAAAGAATCATATTGAAGATGAAAGAAAATCTAAAGCAACTTAAGAATTATACAATGAACTGGGTAATTCTATCCCCTCCTTTCTCAACAACGCCTTTGCCGTTCGCTTTTGTGCTATACTGTTCAGTACACCCTTGAGCTTCAGGCATTGTAATTCATGTGAATGTAGATCGCCTGGTCTCAGTGGGCCCTTGCATTCACTTGTCTCACTACCCCTGCCACTGACGGCTGACATATAGGCCAGTGTGATACTCGTTGCAACGCTTAGGTTAAAGCTTTCAGCGAATCCACTCATGGGAAGATAAAATGTCTCGTCAGCTAACTCTCTCATTTCATTGGAAATTCCACCCTCTTCGTTCCCCATTACGATACATATCGGTCGTTGATCCTTTGATTCTCCATTAGATGTATTATCATTCTCATCAGTATCAAAATCAACATCCCAAGTTAAATCTCTGACGTCCTTAGCGGTTGGGTTCAGATCCGATGCATAGATCAAACAACCCTCCTCTTCCTTCAATGTTTTGATTGCCTCTGCCAGACTACTGAATTGACGTATAGTCATCCACATTGCACTTCCCATTGCAGTACGCATTCCTCTCTTTTGACTCACAGCAGCCTTGCCTAGATATGATTCTGAATGTACAATAACATCAACATATTGTATACCAAAACTATCAAGTGTTCTAAGACATGCCCAAACATTAGATGGATTTGATGGATTCTCAAAGAGGAATCGAGTATGTCGAGTTCGTTGATTCAATACTTCATTGATACGCTCAAGACGTCGTTCTTGGATGTATGGTGTAAGTATATCAATCGACTTTTGTACTAACTCAGGATCAAGTGATAACAGTTCAGATTGTGTTTTGAGTGATTGTTTGGATGTATTGTCATCTAACTTTGATTCAGATTTGAGGTACGTTTGATATGTAATTGAGTCTGTAGATATAGTATTGAGTACACTCTCTGGTATGCCAACTTCATCACTACTTGAACTGCCATCCTCGTCAAATCGACTATCCATCTTTGGACTCTCTCCAAAATCAAACTTCTCCCAACTTAATCCATCATTCTTCTCCTTTCGTAACTTCTCCTCTGTTTTTAATCTCTTTCTGTGTTTTCTTGTAGACCATTTTGCTCGAGGATTAGTTTGCCATGCTTGTTTTGTAGTACTAATATCATCTATATCATCGGTAGAAGATGAAGTGGTACCGCCATTGTTTATCACTGAATCTGAACTGCTATAAAGTCTACTCGGATTTCTACTTCTATACACTGGAGAGGATTGCAATACATCAATATAAGTTGATGTATTTTGTCGTCGGAGAGATGTTGCAGAAGTTGTGCATCTAAATGAAGTTACTGTATTCTTTGACAACAACGACGATATTATGATAGAGAACATACTAATATAATACATGGCTATTGTCTTCTATCAGATCAGATTGATAGGCCACACATTAAGATAAGAGTGGGGGTGGTTGAGTGATGTGAGAGGCATTATAACTTGAGATAGGAATAAATCAGCGACTAAACTGTCTCCGTCTCACAATCAAATCATCTCCACCTACGACCAATCAATCTAATAGCCGAGAGATGGAAGGGTAGAGTGCGGCGGCAGCAAAGAATATTTACAATAACGCTCTATTGAGGCGCAGTATAACACATAGACTAATAGTATATATCGGCAGCAGAAAGGAGGGAAGAGTATATATTGAAGTCGTTGAAGAGAGAGAGAGAGAGAGAGAACCATATCAGAAGAAAGGTATTAAAATACAGACATCAAAGCAAATAGTATATCAAATATGAGCTCTGCTTCCGCCTCACATCGACGTAATGCCCGTCTACGACGTGAATATCTCTACCGTAAGTCATTAACAACATCCGAATCATCAACATATGAAGCCAAGCGTCGTATCCGAGATGCTTTGTCTCAAGGCAAGTCACTACCAACTGAGCTACGTGCATCGTATGATAAATTAAAAAGTGAAATTGATCATGAGGACACCAAACATGAAACGAATACATCACATGTTGATGATGAGTATGGTGATGCTGGTTGGTCAGGTAAGAAGTTATGTTGTTAAAGTACAGCCTTTATTCTATGTGCCAGAATGCTCACACATGATAAATACATTATGTAAACATCAGATCCTCGTGTTTGTGTAACAACATCAAGATCACCATCAAGTCGATTGAAACAATTTAGTAAAGAAATGAAGGTAATGATACCAAACTCAACTCGTATTAATCGTGGTACACATCGTGTTGATGAATTAGTGGAGGTATGCAAAACATCAGACTTTACTGATTTAGTTGTATTGCAAGAAACTCGAGGAGAGCCCGACGGATTAATCATATGCCATTTACCCCTGGGTCCAACTGCGTATTTTACATTAAACGGGGCAGTATTACGTCATGATTTGGAAGGTGGAGCTGCTCCCATGTCAGAGGCATATCCACATATTATATTAAACAACTTAACAACAGAGTTAGGTAAACGAGTTGGAAATATATTGAAATGTATCTTCCCAATACCCAAACCAGATACACGACGAATTGTTACCTTTAGTAATGATAATGATCATTTATCATTTAGACATCATGTATATTCAAAAGAGAATGGTAATACAACTGATAAGGTATCATTATATGAAGTCGGGCCGAGGTTTGAAATGAGATTATATCAAATTAAATTGGGTACATTGGAAATGAAGGATGCTGAGAATGAGTATGTATTAAAGCCATACATGAATACTGCTCATAAGAGAACTGTTTTGTAAAAAGTGAGAGATAGATGGGGGTGGGGGGGGGGGGGGGGAAAAA